>Ga0307297_10000066_pt1 | contig 22317 bp, 19 predicted proteins | sample ER_DNA_157_FD_194464 | JGI IMG/M metagenome (GOLD analysis project Ga0307297, IMG submission 194464) | Bulk soil microbial communities from the East River watershed near Crested Butte, Colorado, United States - ER_DNA_157 | ecosystem: Environmental > Terrestrial > Soil > Floodplain | place...
CGGCTGGCCGGCGAAGGCGAGGCCGGCGTCCGCGGCGGCCCGCCGGGCGATCTCTACATTTTCCTGTCGCTGGCCACCCACGAATTCTTCCAGCGCGATGGCGCCGATCTGCACTGCCGCGTGCCGATCTCGATGGTGGCGGCGGCTTTGGGCGGCGAATTCGAGGTGCCGACCATCGACAAGGGCAAGACCAAGGTGAAAGTGCCGTCCGGAACTCAGTCCGGACGCCGCTTTCGCATTGCATCAAAAGGCATGCCGGTGCTGCGTTCGCGCCAGTTGGGCGACATGTACGTCCAGGTTGTGGTCGAAACGCCGCAGAATCTCACCAAGAAGCAGCAGGAGCTGCTGGCCGAGTTCGAAAAACTGTCATCCGGTGCAACCCAGCCGGAGGCGGCGGGTTTCTTCACTAAGGTCAAGGACTTCTTCGGCAATCGCGCCAGCCCATAGCGACTTGGCTTGACCATATCGACCGCTACCTATACGTCTTTATGACTATTTTCTGACACCGCCGCCGAAAACGCGGTCCCGTCCGGTAGCGACATGCCATTGCAATCGTCTGTGCGCGCGTTGAAGAAGCCCCGTCTCGACGATGAGGTACGCTTCCTCCGTTCATGGATCGAAAAGCCGCTGCACATGGGCGCGGTGATGCCCTCGGGCAAGATCCTCGCCCGCACCATGGCGCAGTATGTCGATGTCCATTCGTCGGCGCCGGTGGTCGAATTGGGACCGGGAACCGGTGCGATCACCAACGCGCTGATCCAGCACGGCGTCGACCAGAAGCGCCTCGTGCTGGTCGAATACAATCCGGGCTTCTGCGCGCTGCTGCGCGACCGCTATCCGCAGGCCAGAATCGTGCAGGGTGACGCCTATGCGCTGCGCGACTCGCTCTGGGATGTGCTCAAGGTCCCGGCGTCGGCGGTGGTCTCCGGCCTGCCGCTGGTGACGAAACCGATGCTGACGCGCCTGAAACTGGTGCGCGATGCCTTCGCCGCGCTGGCGCCGGGCGCGCCGTTCGTGCAGTTCACCTATTCGGTGGCGCCGCCGATTCCGAAATCGCTGCCGGGCGTTTCCACCGAGGCCTCCGAACGCATCTGGATGAATCTTCCGCCAGCCCGCGTCTGGGTGTATCGCAAGGGCTGATACTTTTCCGGCGCCGTGGCGCCGGTTCGCCCTGTGTTGCGATTGGTTCATGGCCGCGCTGAAAATCCTCGTCATTCCCGGCTCGCTCCGCACCGGCTCGCACAATGCGAAGCTGGCGGCGGCCGCGGCCCATGAATTCGCGCTGGCCGGCGCCGAAGTCACCCGGATATCGCTGTCGGATTTTCCGCTGCCGATTTATGACGGTGACCTGCAGAATAAATCCGGCGTGCCGAAGCACGCGATCAACCTGAAGCGGATGATGGGCGCGCATCACGGCGTCCTGCTGGTGTCGCCCGAATACAATGCGTCTGTCTCGCCGCTGCTCAAGAACGTCATCGACTGGGTGAGCCGGGTCCAGGATCCGCACGAGACCCGCGGCCAGGTGTTTCGCGAGCGGGCGTTTGCGATCGCCGCGGCCTCCCAAAGCCGACTCGGCGGAACGCGGGGCTTGGCGGCGCTGCGGCTGATCCTGACCGCCTGCCATGCGCCGGTGATTCCCAGCCAGCTGGCGCTGTCATTCGCCGCGGAGGCCTATGATGATATGGACAGGCTGAAGCATCCGGCCGATATCGAGGCACTGAACGCGCTGGTGCGCCAGCTGGTCGACGCTTCCCAGCGCATGATGATGTGAGGTGACATGCAAGCTTCCGAGATCGCTCCCCGCGATCGCCTGATCGTGGCGCTCGACCTGCCCGGCATCGCCGCGGCGGAGGCAATGGTCGCGCGGCTCGGCGACAGCGTGACGTTCTACAAGATCGGCTATCAGCTGGCCTATGCCGGCGGACTGCCGCTGGTCCGCCAGCTCGCGGACAAGGGCAAGAAGGTGTTCATCGATCTCAAGTTGCACGACATCGGCAACACCGTGGCGCGCGGCGTCGAGAGCATCGCCAAACTGGGTGCGACATTCCTCACCGTGCACGCCTATCCGCAGACCATGAAGGCCGCGGTCGAGGCGCGCGCGGGCTCCGGCCTGAAAATTCTCGCGGTCACCGTGCTGACCTCCTATGACGACGGCGACCTGCATGCCGCGGGCTTTCGGCTCGGCGTGTCGGATCTGGTCGAAGCGCGGGCCCAGCAGGCCCAGGTGCTCGGCATCGACGGCCTCGTCTGCTCGCCGGAGGAGGCGGCTCATTTGCGCAAGGTGGTGGGTCATCAGATGAACCTGGTCACCCCGGGCATCCGGCCCGCCGGCGCCACGGCCGGCGACCAGAAGCGCATCATGACGCCGGCGCGCGCCATCGCCGCCGGTGCGGATTACCTGGTGGTCGGACGTCCCGTGCTGGAAGCCGCCGATCCCGGGCAAGCGGCCGAGGCCATCCAGGCCGAGATCAAGCAGGCGCTGGGTTGAATAACGACAAGGGAGAGAACCGAAAATGGCAAAAGGTTACTGGATCGGACGCGTCGACGTTCACAATGACGAAGGCTACAAGGCCTACGCGGCGGCCAACCCGGCCATCTTCAAGAAATTCGGTGGGCGCTACGTCGTGCGTGGTGGCAAGTTCGAGGGCGTGGAGGGTGCAAGCCGATCGCGCAACGTGGTGATCGAATTTGCCGACTACGAGACCGCGCTGGCCTGCTATCGCTCGCCGGAATACCAGGCAAACATCAAGCTGCGGCAGCCGCATTCGATCGCCGAACTGATCGTCATCGAAGGCTATGACGGACCGCAGCCGTAGAGTACTGCCGGCCGCATCAAGTCCTTGCGTCATGCCCGGCCATGACGGTGCAAACAGCCGGATCGGTTGCCGGAACATCCCGCGCCCGCTATAGGGCAGGGACTGATTGAGGTTCACCATGGCCGACATGCGTTTGATCGTTGCGGGGGCCGGCGGCCGGATGGGCCGCGCGCTGACGCGCGTCATCTCGGAAACGCCGGGCGCCGTGCTGTGGGGCGCGCTGGAAGCGCCGGGCTCGGCGCTTCTGGGCAGGGATGCCGGCGTGCTCGCCGGGTTGCCCGAAAACGGCGTGAAGCTCTCGGGCGACCTGTGGTCGCTGTCGGCCGATGCCGACGGCATTCTGGATTTCACCGTGCCGGCCGCCACCATCGCCAATGTCGCGATCGCTGCCCAGCGCGGCCTGGTCCACGTCATCGGCACCACGGGCCTGTCGTCTTCCGACGACGCCGTGATCAAGAGTGTCACCGGGCGGGCCATCGTGGTGAAATCAGGCAATATGAGTCTTGGCGTCAATTTGCTGGCCGCGCTGGTCAAGCGGGTGGCGCAGTCGCTCGACCACGGCTTCGATATCGAAATCCTCGAAATGCATCACCGCGCCAAAATCGACGCGCCGTCGGGTACCGCCTTGATGCTCGGCGAGGCCGCCGCCGCCGGCCGCGGCGTCGACCTCGATACCCATTCGGCGCGCGGCCGCGACGGCATCACCGGCGCGCGGCGTCCGGGCGATATCGGTTTTGCATCGCTGCGCGGCGGCACCGTCACCGGCGATCACAGTGTGATCTTCGCCGGCGCCATGGAGCGCATCACGCTGTCGCATCACGCCGAGGATCGGATGATGTTCGCGCAAGGCGCCATCAAGGCCGCGCTGTGGGCGCGTGAGCAGAAGCCAGGACTATATTCAATGGCCAACGTGCTCGGGCTCAGCGACTTCTGATCTGACGAGGCGAACTAGCTCTTTTTGCTCGGCTGCTGCAACGATTTGCCGGTCATCTCGGCCGGCTGCGGCAACCCCATCAGGTCGAGCAGGGTCGGCGCAAGATCCGCCAGCCGGCCATCGGACAATGACACGTCGCCGCCGCCGAACAGCAGCAGCGGCACCGGGTTGGTCGTGTGCGCCGTGTGCGGACCGCCGGTGACGGGGTCGCGCATCATTTCGCAGTTGCCGTGGTCGGCCGTCACCAGCAGCGCGCCGCCGGATTTTTCAATCGCATCCGCGATCTGGCCGAGCCCGTGGTCGACCGTTTCCACCGCCTTGATCGCTGCCGCCAGGTTTCCGGAATGGCCCACCATGTCCGGATTGGCATAGTTCAGCACGATCAGGTCGTACTTGCCGGAGTCGATGGCCTCCACCGCCTTCGCCGTCAATTCGGGCGCCGACATTTCCGGCTGCAAATCGTAAGTCGCGACCTTGGGCGACGGCACCATGATGCGGTCTTCGCCGGCGAAAGGCTCTTCCCGTCCGCCGTTGAGAAAATAGGTGACGTGGGGATATTTCTCGGTTTCCGCCATACGCAATTGCGTACGGTTCGCGGCCGCCGTGACCTCCCCCAGAATGTTCGGATAGGTCTGCGGCGGAAATATCGTCTGCATCAGCTGGTCCAGATCCTCGCTGTATTGCGTCATGCCGACCGCGGCGGCAAAGCGGACGGCGCGCTTGCGCGAAAAACCGGCAAACGACGGATCGAGCATGGCGCCGAGAATCTCGCGGACGCGATCGGCACGGAAGTTGAAGCAGAGCACGCCGTCACCGTCCTTGATGCCGGCATAGCTGCCGATCACGGACGGTTCGACGAACTCATCGGTGTGCTGGTGCGCATAGGCGTCGGCGATCGCCGATTGGGCGTCGGCAAATCGCGGGGCTTCGGCTTCGACGATCGCCTGATAGGCTCTGGATACGCGGTCCCAGCGCTTGTCGCGGTCCATCGCGTAGTATCGCCCGATCACGGTCGCGATCGGCACCGACGGCGGCAGCGCGGCCTGCAGCCGCTTCAGATCCTCGGCCGCCGATTTCGGCGGCGTATCGCGTCCATCCGTGAGGGCGTGGACCACCGCCGGCACGCCGTTATCGGCGAGGATGACAGCCAGCGCCGCAGCCTGGTCCTGATGCGAGTGCACCCCGCCCGGCGAAACCAGGCCGATGAGATGGCAGGTACCGCCGCTCTGCTTCAGCGCAGCCATCAGGGTGCGGAGCGCTTCGGCGGATTTGATGCTGCCGGTGGCAATCGCGTCGTTGATCCGCGGCAAATCCTGCATCGCGACGCGGCCGGCGCCGATGTTGAAGTGTCCGACCTCGGAATTACCCATCTGTCCATCGGGCAGCCCGACATCGCGCCCCGACGTATTCAGGAAGGCGTGCGGGCCTTTGGCCCATAACCGATCGAAATTCGGTGTCTTGGCCTGGCGAACGGCGTTGTCGGCCGGATCCTCGCGCCAGCCCCAGCCATCTAGGATAACCAGCATGACAGGACGACGTTTCTGCATGGATCCACCTTTTATGGCTGCTTGCCGAGGTGGTTGTGGGCGATCAATTTGCGGCCGTCAATCGCCACCCTGCGATCAATGCGCCCCGACCTGTCCGGCTTCCCAGCCCAGCATCGCCTGCTTGCGGGTGATGCCCCAATGGTAGCCGGTCAGCGCGCCGCTCTTGCCGAGCGCGCGGTGGCACGGCACCACGAACGAGATCGGGTTCTTGCCGACCGCGGCGCCGACCGCGCGCGATGCCTTCGGGCTGCTGATGTTGCTGGCGATGTCGGAATAGCAGACCGCGCGGCCCATCGGGATTTTCAACAGCGTCTCCCAGACCCGGACCTCGAAATCGGTGCCGATCAGCACCACCCGCAACGGCTGGTCGGCGCGCCACATCTTTCGATCGAAAATGCGTTGCGCCAGCTCAGATGTGCCGGCGCGGTCCTCGACATAATCAGCGCGCGGCCAGCGTCGCTGCATGTCGGCAAGCGCTGCCGGTTCCCCGCCGGGATCGGCGAAGGCGAGGCCGGCGAGGCCGCGGCCGCTGGCGATTACGATAGCGGTGCCGAACGGCGAGGGATGGAAGCCGTAACGCAGCGTCATGCCGGCGCCGCCGTTCTTCCACTCGCCCGGCGACATCGCTTCATGGGTGACGAACAAATCGTGCAGCCGTCCCGGGCCCGACAGGCCGGAGTCCAATGCGGCGTCGAGCACGCTGGCGGAATCGCGCAGCAGGCCCTTGGCGTGATCCAGCGTCAGCGCCTGCATGAAGGCCTTTGGCGTCAGGCCTGCCCAGCGGCGGAACAGATGGTGCAATTCATCCGGCGTCAGGGAGGCTGCTTCCGCCATCGCTTCGATGGTCGGCTGCGCGCGCCAGTGTTCCGAGATGAAGGCGATGGCGCGACGCACCGAATCATAGTCGCGCAGCGCGGCGTTCTGGGGGCCCGGTTTGGTGAGGCGGTGCTCATTCATGGCGAGGTTCATCATGGTTCTGATGTAGGACGGCCGCGGTCGCCAAACCACCCGATTCCCGATCAGCTTTCATGCGATCGGGTTGTAGGTCGGGCCGCGCTTGGCGGCATGCAGCGCCGCCAATAAGGCTTTGGCAAAGCGGGCCTTTTCGTCGGGTCCCAAAAAGCTGGCGATGGTGACGCGGCGCCCGCGCGAGACCAGATAGAGCTTTTCGATGCCGAATTCCGGATCGGATTTCTGGTCGAGCTGCACCCACAGCGGGTTGAGCACCCATTCCACCACATGGCCGCGATGGCTGACCCGCCGCACCCGCAGTTCGGACGGTGTGATCCGGATCTCCTCGGTGGCCCGCGCGCGACGGAAATTGATCCGGAACGCCAACCAGATCACCAGGATATCGAGACCGAAAAAGCCGAACACCGGCCACGCGCCCATCAACAGAAACGCCAGGCCGGTGGCAAAGCTGACCACGCTGAGAAACACCATCAGCACGACAAAGCCGGTGCGGTTCAGCGAGCGGTGCGGCGTCAGCAGCGCTGAAAACAATTCCGGCTGCGGATCATAATCGTTGCCTGCGGTCATCGCCGGTCAGTATACCCGGATCATGGCGAAAATCATCCGCGGCTCCCAGGCCAAATCCAGACTCCCGGCCGGAAAGCCCCACAAGAAAGCCGCGGCCACACCGGGGCCCGCGCCGGTCGCGAAGATGCCGGCCAAGGCAAAGCCTTCAAGGATAAAGTCCTCGAAGCCAAAACCCTGGACCGCCGCCGAGGTGTACGAAGCCTTCAGCCGCTTTCGCAACGCCAATCCCGAGCCAAGGGGCGAACTCGAACACCTCAATCCCTACACGCTGCTGGTTGCGGTGGTGCTGTCAGCGCAGGCGACCGACGCCGGCGTCAACAAGGCGACGCGGGCGCTGTTCGCGGTGGCCGATACGCCGGAAAAGATGCTGGCGCTCGGCGAAGACACGGTGCGCGATTACATCAAGACCATCGGGCTTTACCGCAACAAGGCGAAAAACGTCATCGCGCTGTCGACAAAACTGATCGCCGAATTCGGCGGCGAGGTGCCGCGCAGCCGCGCCGAGATCGAATCGCTGCCCGGCGCCGGCCGCAAGACCGCCAACGTCGTGCTCAACATGGCCTATGGCGAACACACCATGGCGGTCGACACCCACGTGTTCCGCATCGGCAACCGAACCGGCCTGGCGCCCGGCAAAAACCCGCTCGAGGTCGAGCTGGCGCTCGTCAAGGCGATCCCGTCGGAGTTCATGTTGCACGCCCACCACTGGCTGATCCTGCACGGCCGCTACATCTGCCTCGCGCGCAAACCGCGCTGCGATGTGTGCATCATCCGTGACCTCTGCCGATGGCCAGAGAAGACGGCGTAGGTTATCTTTCACCTCTCCCCGCAACTGGGGGCGAAGAAATCACGCCACCGGCACCCTTGTCTTCCGCGCAGGCTCGATCAATTCCGGCCGGGGGCCGCTCAGGCGCTTGTGCATGTGGACCATGAAGGCCATGCCGAACAATGGCGTCGCCAGGTTGACGATCGGGATCGATACGAAGGCTGCGATGAAAAGGCCCGCGGTGAAGACGGTGGCCGCGTTCGCTTTGCGCATCGCCTTGGCTTCCGCGGGTGGACGAAACCGCATCGCCGCCAGTTCAAAATATTCCCGGCCGAGCAGCCACGCCGTGGCGATGAAGAACACGATGAAGCCGGCGCCGGCAACGAACACGAAGGGCAGCGCGATCAGATAGACCAGCAGGGTCAGGAGCGCGGTCTTGATGCCTTCGGTGATGGCGAGGCCGAACGGCAGCGCGGTGCCGGGACGCTCGGCCGGATAGTGCTCGAGTTCGACATGGTCGGCGACCTCGTCGACGAACACGCTCGCCACCAGCGAGGTGATCACCGGCATCAGGAACACCGCGCCGAACACGACGCCGAGACCGGCGATGATCGAGACGATCCAGGCCAGCACATTGATCGAGGTCTCGAAGCTGGGCCCAAGCATCCCATCGAGCCAGACTTCGCCCGAGGTGGCGAACCAGCTCAACAGCCGCTGCAGGCCGAATGCCAGTACCGTGATCAGCACCAGCGCCAGCCCGATCGAGCGCCACAGGATCGAGCGCATCGGCGGCGACAGGATTTGTGATAGCGCCTTGACAGCGGCGTCCAGCATGGTGGTCGAGTCCTCTTCCCGAAAAAAGCCCTCGCGAGAGGTAGACATGCGGGCCCGGTTCGGCAAGAGCGGGCCAATCGCGATGGACCCGTGCTGCGGAACGGTGAATACTGCATTCGCCGGAATGCAATTCTCAGAGGGCGCCAAAGTGCCTAAACCTTGGCGCCTAATCTGAAGCACGGCCGGTGGCCGAACGAGCGGAGACAGTAATGACCGGGACGGGATTGCCGCTGGAGGGCGTGAGGGTCGTCGAGATGACCCACATGGTGATGGGACCGACCTGCGGCATGATCCTGGCGCAGCTCGGCGCCGAAGTGATCAAGGTCGAGCCGCCCGCCGGCGACAAGACCCGCAGCCTCGGCGGCATGGGAACTTCGTTCTTCCCGCTGTTCAACCGCGGCAAGCGCAGCGTGGTGCTGGATTTCGCCAGGGCCGAGGACCGCGAGACCATGCACCTTCTGCTGGCCTCCGCCGACGTGTTCCTGGAGAATTTTCGCGACGGCCAGCTGGAGAAGCAGGGGCTCGGCACCGAGGAATTGCGCCGGAAGTATCCGGAGCTGATCGTCGCCGGCCACAAGGGATTCCTGTCCGGTCCCTATGAGCATCGCCCGGCGCTCGACGAGGTGGTGCAGATGATGTCGGGGCTGGCCGCGATGACAGGGACCCGGGACAAGCCGCAGCGGGTCGGCTCGTCCGCCAACGACATCATGGGTGGCATGTTTGGGGTGATCGCGATCCTCGCCGCGCTGTTTCAGAAGCGCGGCGGCGGCAAGGGCGGCGCCGGGATCCGCATCGGCCTGTTCGAGAACTGCCTGTTCCTGGTGGCGCAGCATATGGTCGAATACGAGATGACCGGCACCAGGCCGCGCTCGATGCCGGAGCGCGAACACGCCTGGCCGATCTACGATACTTTCGAAATCGCCGGCGGCGAGCGCATCTTCATCGGCGTCGTCACCGAGGGCCACTGGCAGAGCTTTTGCCGTGAATTCGGCCTGCAGGATCTTGTCGACGACCCTACCTTGCGCACCACCACCGACCGGATCCTGGCGCGCGCACGAATCATTCCCCGCGCCGCGGCCGCGATCAAGGGATGGAACGCCGCGGAACTGTCCGCGACGCTGGACCGGCTCAATATCTGCTTCTCGCCGATCAACCGCCCCGAGGATTTGTTCAGCGATCCCCATGTGTTGCGGCCGGGCGGTCTCGTTCATAATATCGACGCCGATGGCGAAGCGTTCCGCGTTCCCGCGCTGCCGATCGAGTGGAACGGGGCGGGCATTGGCGAAGGTCTCAGAGTGCCGGTGCTCGGCGCCGATACGTCGGCCGTCCGCGCTGAACTCGAAAGGCCAGACGTTTCTGCAACCGCCAAACCCGCAGTGAGGCTCGCATGACCCGCATTCAAGACGTTTATCCCGGAGATCGCGTCAGCCTGCGCGAAGTGGGTCTGCGCGACGGCCTGCAGTTGGTGAAAACCTTTCCTTCGACATCGGCAAAACAGCGCTGGATCCGCGACGAATATGGCGCGGGGGTGCGGCATTTCGAGGTCGGCTCGTTCCTGCCGGCGAAGACCTTTCCGCAATTCGCCGACGTCCGCGATATCGTGGCGACCATCGCCTCATTGGCGGGCGCGCATGGCGTGGCGCTGGCGCTGAACGAGCGCGGAGTCAACGAGGCGCTGGCCTCGGGCGTGGCGGAAGTAGCCACCGTGGTTTCCGCCACCGAGGAGCACAGCCAGGCCAATGCCAACCGTTCGCGCGAGTCGGCCATCGCCAACGTCAGACGGCTCTGCGAGTTGCGCGACGCCAGCGCGCACAAGCCGGTCGTCAACGCGGCGATCTCGATGGCGCTCGGATGCTCGATCACCGGAGCGGTCGATCCAAAGGAAGTGCTGAAACTGGTCGAACAATGTCTGGAGGCGGGCGTTGATTTCGTCGCCATCGCCGACACCGTCGGCTACGCCGGCCCGAAACAGGTCGGCGAATTGACCAAGGCCGCAGTGAAATTGTCCGGCGCCAAGCCGGTCTGCGTGCATCTGCACGACACCAGGGGCATGGGCATTGCCAATGCGTCGGCCGCCCTCGATGCCGGCGCGCGGATTCTCGACGGCTCGCTCGGCGGTCTCGGCGGTTGCCCGTTCGCGCCGGGCGCCACCGGCAATGTGGTGTTCGAGGATCTGGCGTTTCTCTGCGAGAGCAAGGGATTTTCGACCGGCATCGATATCGAGAGGCTGATCGCGGTGCGCGGGATTTTGCGAGCGGAAATGCCGGGCGAAACGCTTTATGGCGGATTGGCGCGGGCGGGGTTGCCGGGCAGCACGACGGCCAGGGCGGCGTGATCGGGTCGAGCCCGGCCAGAACGGGCGCAGGACGATTGTAGCAGTCATCATGCGGGGGCATGGGCGTTGCGTAAGGTTTCCAGGCGCCTGTTGCTGGCCAGTGTGTCGATTCTTGTCGGGGCCCCTCTGGCGGATGCACAAACGACTCGAACCGAATCCGGGACAGGTCAGCTTCCGCCTGTGACGGTGATGCCGCCGGAAACGCAGCAACGGCGGATCAGGCAGTCCGCGCCGCCGCGCCGCGAGCGAAGCGCGCGAAATCCTGCGGTCGCCGAGCCCGGCCAGCCTTCGGCAGACACGACCGGGGTCACCTCTGGCTCCGCGATTTCGCGGTCACCGGAGCTGCAGCCCACTGCCGCCAGCGCGACCCGGGTCAGCGGCGAGGAATTCAATGCGCGTCCGGCCTCACGGGTCGGCGAATTGCTGGAGGCGGTGCCCGGCCTGATCGTGACCCAGCATTCCGGCGAGGGTAAGGCCAACCAGTATTTTCTGCGCGGCTTCAATCTCGACCACGGCACCGATCTCGCCATCACGGTCGACGGCATGCCGGTCAACATGCGCACTCACGGCCATGGTCAGGGCTATGCCGACATCAACTTCCTGATTCCGGAACTGGTCGGCGCGGTCAATGTCCGCAAGGGGCCCTACTTCGCCGACAGGGGCGATTTTGCCTCCGCTGGGTCCGTCGACATCGACTATCTCGCCAGGCTGCCGAAGAATCTCGCGGAGATCAGCTTCGGCAGTTTTGGCTATCGGCGCGGGGTCGCCGCCGGAGCGACGGCCGCCGGCGCCGGCACGCTGCTCGCCGCGATCGAGGGCACCAAATATGACGGCCCCTGGGACGTGCCCGACAACGTTCGAAAGCTGAACGGCGTGCTGCGCTACAGCCAGGGCACCGCCACCGATGGCTTGACGCTGTCGGCGATGGCCTATTCCAACGGCTGGAATTCGACTGACCAGGTGGCGCAGCGCGCCATCGACCAGAACATCATTGGACGCTTCGGCACGCTCGACCCGACCGATGGCGGCACGTCCAGTCGCTTCAGCCTCTCCAGCAACTGGGCGCATTCGAGCGAGTACGGCCAGAGCAAGGCCAGCGCCTATGTGGTGCGCTCCGCGATGCGGCTGTTCAACAATTTTACCTATCTGCTCGACGATCCCATCAATGGCGACCAATTCAGCCAGTTCGACCGCCGCACGCTGTACGGGTTTGACGCCAGCCACAGTTTTGACGTGCGGTTTGCCGGCATCGAGACCCAGACCCGCGTCGGCCTGCAAACGCGCGGCGACGATATCCATGTAGGGCTGCTCCGGACCATGCAGCGCGCGACGCTCTCGGCCGCTCGCGGGGATAATGTCCGCGAAAACAGCGCCGGTCTGTGGGCAGATACCACCGCGCGCTGGACCGATTGGTTGCGAACGACAGTCGGATTGCGACAGGACTATTTCACCGGCCGTGTGTCGAGCGACACCCCGGAAAATTCCGGCAACGCCTCGGCCACCATCACCAGCCCGAAGGCCGGCATCGTGTTGGGTCCGTGGTACCGGACTGAATTCTTCGGCAATGCCGGCTACGGGCTGCACTCCAACGATATCAGGGGTGCCACCATCTCCGTCGATCCCAACGACAGGGTGACGCCGCTGGATCGCGTGCCGCTGCTGGTTCGCTCGAAGGGCGCCGAGATCGGCATCCGGACCAGGACGATTCCCGATCTCACCAGCTCACTGGCGCTGTTCGTGCTCGACTTCGATTCCGAACTGCTGTTCGTCGGCGACGTCGGCACCACCGAACCGAGCCGTCCGAGCCGCCGCGTCGGTGTCGAATGGACCAACAAGTACAGGATCCAGCCATGGATGACGCTCGACCTCGATGTCGCCTACACCCGGGCCCGCTTCACCGATTTCGATCCGGCCGGCGACCGCATCCCGGGCGCGCCGGCCTGGATCGCCAGCGGTGGCGTGACGTTCGGCGCCGACACCGGCTGGTTCGGCGCGTTGCGCGGACGCTATTTCGGCCCACGGCCGCTGATCGAGGACGACGGCGTGCGTTCGCTGAGTTCGCTGATCTTCAACGCCCGCGCCGGCTATCGCTTCGACAACGGCATGCGGCTGCAGCTCGACGCGCTCAATCTGTTCAACGCCAACACCAGCCAGATCGAATATTTTTATACGTCGCGATTGCCGGGCGAGCCGATCGGCGGCGTCGCCGACCGGCATGTCCATCCCGCCGAGCCGCTCGCGGTGCGCCTGACGCTGGCGGGACGGTTTTGACCGCACGTCATCCGTCGGCCAAGGCCGCGTCACGCTGAAGCTTCGGCCGGGCCTTTTGCCAAAGGTCATGCAGGATCATGCCGGCGGTCATGGCGACGACAAACACGAGTACATCAGGCGACAGCGTCGCTAGGCTTTCCAGCGCCGGGCCCGGGCACAATCCAACGAGGCCCCAGCCGATTCCGAACGTCGCTGATCCCAGGATCAGCTGTTGATCGAGCCCCGTCCTGGTCGGCCACGAACATTCCTCCGCAAACAGCGGGCGGGCATGGCGCTTCGCCAGCGCAAGACCCGGCGCCGACACGGCGAGCGCGGCGGCCATCACGACGATAAGGCTTGGATCCCACGCCCCGAAGAAATCGAGAAAGGCCAAAACTTTGGCCGGCTGCATCATGCCCGAAATCAGCAGGCCGGCGCCGAACACCAGTCCGCAAAGCAGGGATGCGAGTATCAGCATGGTCAGCCTCCCAGTACGTGGCGGGTGACGGCGACGGTCGCGATCGCCGTCAGCATGAAGATGGCGGTGGCCGCGATCGAGCGAACCGACAGCCGGGCCACGCCGCAGATGCCGTGGCCGGAGGTGCAGCCGCCGCCGAGCCGTGCGCCAAAGCCGACCAGCAGGCCGCCCGCGATGATAACGGTCCAGCTGGAGGGCAGTTGCGGGGTAGGCATCGCATGACCGATCCAGCCGCCGAGCACCGGCGCCAGAATGAGGCCGGCGATGAAGGCGACGCGCCAGCCTTTGTCGTTGCCCGCCGGATTCAGCAGGCCACCAAAAATGCCGCTGATGCCGGCGATGCGGCCGGTCAGTGCCATCAGCAGAACGGCGGAGAGGCCGATCAGCGCGCCGCCGATCGCGGCCGATAGCGGAGTGAAATTCGTCATGGTGTCACCTCACGTGAACTACAAGCGCGTCACCCGCAACCGCAAGGCATTGCCGACCACGCTCACCGAAGACAGCGCCATCGCCGCCGCAGCGATGATCGGCGACAGCAGCAGGCCGAACGTCGGATAGAGAATGCCGGCGGCGATCGGGATGCCGGCGGCGTTGTAGATGAAGGCGAAGAACAGGTTTTGGCGGATGTTGCGCATGGTCGCCTGCGACAGCCGGCGCGCACGCACGATGCCGCCGAGATCGCCGCCCAGCAGTGTGATGCCGGCGCTCTCCATCGCGACATCGGTGCCGGTGCCCATGGCGATGCCGACGTCGGCTGACGCAAGCGCCGGCGCGTCGTTGACGCCGTCGCCGGCCATGGCGACGATCCGTCCGGCCTGCCGCAATTTTGCGACCACCGCGCTCTTCTGATCCGGAAGCACCTCGGCCTCGACGTCGGCAATGCCGAGCTGCCGGGCAATGGCGTTGGCGGTGGTTTTATTGTCACCGGTCAGCATGATGACCTGGATGCCCTCCGCCGCCAGCGCCTTCAACGCACCCGGCGTCGACGGCTTTATTGGATCGGCGATGGCAAACAGCCCGGCCAGCCGGCCATCGACCGCGATATTGATGACGGTGGCGCCGTCGCCGCGCAGGCGTTCGCCCGGCTCGTACAGCGATTGGCTTTCGACACCGAGCGATGCCAGGAAATTCGCATTTCCCAGAGCCACGGTCTTGCCGTCGACCTTGCCGGTGGCGCCCTTGCCGGTCGGCGAGTCGAAGTCTTCCACCTTGCTTGCTTCGAGATTCTTCTCCTTCGCCGACCGCACGATGGCGTCGGCGAGGGGATGCTCGCTGGCCCGCTCGACGCTGGCGGCAAGCCGCAAGATTTCGTTTTCGTCGAATCCGGCCGCCGCCACGACCGCGACGACTTTCGGCTTGCCCTCGGTCAGCGTGCCGGTCTTGTCGACCACCAGCGTGTCGACCTTTTCCATGTGCTCCAGCGCTTCGGCATTCTTGATCAGCACGCCGGCCTGCGCCCCGCGCCCGACCCCGACCATAATCGACATCGGCGTGGCCAAGCCGAGCGCGCAGGGGCAGGCGATGATCAGCACGCTGACCGCGGCGACCAAGCCGAACGCCATGCGCGGCTCCGGTCCGAACCAGGCCCAGGCGGCGAAAGCCATGATGGCCGTCGCGATCACCACCGGCACGAACCAGCCGGACACCCGATCGGCCAGCCGCTGGATCGGCGCGCGCGAACGCTGCGCATCGGCAACCATCTTGACGATCTGGGAAAGCAGCGTGTCGCGGCCCACCTTGTCGGCGCGCATCACGAAGCCGCCGGACTGGTTCAGCGTGCCCGCGATCACCGTCGCCCCCGTTTCCTTGGTGACGGGCATCGATTCACCCGTGACCAGCGATTCGTCGAGCGAGGAGCGGCCTTCGAGAATGACGCCATCCACCGGCACTTTCTCGCCCGGCCGGACCCTCAGATGGTCACCTACCTGCAGGCGGTCGATTGGCACCTCGTGGTCGGCGCCGTCAACGCCGATGCGGCGGGCGGTCTTCGGCGCCAGTTCGAGCAGCGCCTTGATCGCGCCGGATGTCGCCTCGCGGGCGCGCAGTTCCAGCACCTGGCCCAGCAGCACGAGGACGGTGATCACGGCGGCGGACTCGAAATAGACCGCGACCGCGCCGCCATGGCCGCGGAAGGCCGGCGGGAACCCGCCGGGCGCGAGGGTGCCGATGAGGCTGTAGAGATAGGCGACGCCGGTGCCGATTGCGATCAGGGTGAACATGTTAAGATTGCGTGTCAGCAGCGATTGCCAGCCGCGCACGAAGAATGGCCAGCCCGCCCAGATCACCACGGGCGTGGCAAAGAACAGTTGAATCCAGTTCGACAGGGTCGGGTCGACCCAGCCGTGACCGCCGACCAGATGACCTCCCATTTCGAGGACCACCGCCGGAAGCGAGAGCACGAGGCCGATCCAGAAGCGCCGCGTCATGTCGGTGAGTTCGGGATTGGGCGGCGTATCGAGGCTCGCTACCTCGGGCTCCAGTGCCATGCCGCAAATCGGGCAGCTTCCGGGGCCGACCTGGCGGATCTGCTGGTGCATCGGGCAGGTATAGATCGCGCCTTCCGGCGCCTCGGCCTTCGGCTTGTTGTTGTCGAGATAGGCTTCGGGGTTAGCGACGAATTTGGTGCGGCAGCTGGCCGAGCAGAAATAATGGGTTTCGCCCTGGTGATCGAACCGGTGTTTGGCGGTCGCGGGATCGACCGTCATGCCGCAGACGGGATCACGGGCAAGGGCGCCGCCGGCGGGATGGTGGCCGTGGTCATGAACCGCGTGATCGTGATCTCCGTCGCAGCAGCCTGCGCGCGTATTGCCGGTGTACGTCATCGCTTTTCACGACCTCTTGCAACCCATACCCCGTGGGGGTATATAGACCGCATGCGAAAAGACATCAAGGCATCCTGTCAAAAGCGGCTGAGCCGGATCGAAGGCCAGGTCCGCGGTCTGTCCAAAATGGTCGACGAGGATCGCTACTGCATCGACATCGTCACCCAGATCTCGGCGGTGCGGGCAGCGCTTCGGCGCGTCGAGGAGGAAGTGCTCAAGGACCACGTGTCGCATTGCGTCGAACACGCCATCAGCAGCGGCAACAAGACCGATCAGCGCGAGAAGATCGCCGAACTGATGGCCGTCATCGGACGCTCCGATCGCTAATCTGTAACGAATCGCCCGCAGTTGACTTGATGCCGATCAAGACGGGATGGATAGAATTTCGTAAAGCTTGCGCGACCATGCATTTACCGCATTTGCAGTCGTTGTTTCCCCGGCTCGGACCTTATGGTAGTGATTGCGCATGACTTCGACCGGCACATTGTTGCGGATCTTTGGAACGGCGGTCGTGCTGATCGCCATTCAATTCGCGCCAGTCGCAGCCAGGGCCCATGCCGGGCACGGCCACGGGCCTGACGGACACCAGCTTCAAGTACACCATGTTCACGTCCATGGCACCGCGGCCGCCACCGCCCATGCGATTGCTTCGGAGCACGCCCTGGCCGCGGATCGCGCCGCGCCGACGGAACCTGCCGCCCAGGCCGCGGCCGCGGCCCAGAACATCCCGGGCCCATCGCCCTCCGGCTCCGACGCCTGCGTGAAGGGCTGCTGCGGATATACCGGTTGCTGCGGAGCCGCGCTGGTAGCCGTGTCGCCGAGCCTTCCTCCCAAGGCGTGCCCGCTTCGCATCGGTTTTGCACGCCCGGCTTCCGTTCGCGGAGTGGACCCGCAAGGTCTGCGCAAACCCCCTCGATCCCTCGCCTGAGTGACGACATCGCCGCGGTTCTGCCTTGCAGGCCGTCCGGGCGATTAAGCTTCCTGTCAGGTAAGGGATTTCCGATGTTTTTCACGTTTCGTGCCGCGCTTGGCGCGGCAGCCGTTGCATCCATTCTTGGCGCGGGCCCGTTGCTGGCCCATGAGGGTCACGATCACGAAGCGCCGCCGCCGGCAGCGATCGCCAATCTCGCGCCTCGCGCTGAAGCGGTCTCGGAGCGCTATGAACTGGTCGCGATCGCCCGTGCCGGCGAGCTCGTCATCTATCTCGACGGCTTCGCAACCAACGCGCAGGTGGACGGCGCCACGATTGAAGTCGAGACTCCCGCGGGCCCGCAACCCGTGCGCGCCATGGCCAACGAGCCATACCGGCTCAGCGCGCCATGGTCGAGCAAGCCAGGGTCCTATGACCTGATCTTCACGGTCGCCAAGGACGGCAACGCCGATGTGCTGCCGGTGAGGCTTACCGTCCCGCCAAACATTCCGGGCGGAACAGCCGGAACGAGCTCCCAGCCGGACATCGGAAGCGGCATTCGGGGGTTGTCATCCGGCACGGTCCCGACGGCGCTGATGGCCGGACTCGGAGGCTTTGCAGCGGGAATCGTGGTCATGTTGCTGCTGCGGCGGCGGCGCTCGCCAACAATGGTCCTGATCGTTGCCGGGATGCTCGTCATGTTCGTTGGCGCGGCGCGCGCCCATGATGGGGACGAGCACGGCACGCCGCCAAATTCGAATCCGACGGTGCGCGACCTGGCGCAGCGGCTACCGGACGGCGGCGTCTTCGTGCCCAAGAGCGCGCAGCGAATTTTCGCCATCCGGACCGTCCAGATTGAATCGGCGGCGCATCGCGCCGCCCTGGAATTGCCGGGCCGCATCATTCCCGATCCGAACGCCAGCGGATTTGTCCAGTCGTCGGTCGGAGGCCGTCTGTCGCCTCCGCCGAACGGCTTTCCGCGGCTGGGGACACCGGTCCGGAAAGGCGATGTTCTCGCCTATGTGACGCCGCCGCTGCAGGCTATCGATGCCTCCGACATGCGCCAGCGGCAAGGCGAACTGGACCAGCAGATTTCCATCGTGGAGCGCCGGCTGGCCCGCTACGAAACCCTGGTGCCGAGCGGAGCCGTTGCGCGTACCCAGCTGGAGGACACCAGGACGGAGCTGCAGGGCCTGAAGGAACGGCGCGGCTCGCTCGACAGATCGCGCCGCGAACCGGAAGAACTGATTGCGCCGGTGGACGGCATCGTCGCCGAAGGCACCGTCGTCGCCGGGCAGATGGCCCAATTGAACGCCGTCATCTTCCATGTCGTCGATCCGACCCGGCTGTGGGTTGAGGCGCTCAGCTACGACTCGCTTCCCGGAGTCCAGAGTGCGGTGGCCCGGCTGAACAACGATCGGGCCTACCCGCTCGCCTTCCGCGGCGCCGGTTTCGCCGGGCGCAATCAGTCGATCCCGGTTCAGTTCGCAGTGCAGGGTGACGTCGCCGGCCTGCGCGCCGGACAGTTCGTCACCGTGCTTGCCACCACGGATGAGGAAAAAACCGGCTTCGCTGTTCCCCGAGCCGCGCTGGTGCGCAACGCCAACGGCCAGGATGTGGTCTACGAGCACGTCGCGGCGGAGCGGTTCGAGCCGCGCCCGGTGCGGGTCGAACCGCTCGACGGCGATCGCGTCTTCATTGCCACGGGTCTCGCCGCGGGCAAGCGCCTGGTCGTCCAGGGCGCCGAGTTGCTCGGCCAAGTACGCTGAGGGGACGGAAAAATGTTTCGCTTTCTCGTCACCCAGTCCCTGCGCAACCGCCTCATGGTGCTCGCGGCCTCGGCCATTCTAGTGCTGTTGGGAATCCTGAGCGCCAGCCGGCTGCCGGTCGATGTGTTTCCCGATCTAAACAAGCCGACCGTCACCATCCTGACCGAATCGGAAGGACTGGCGCCGCCGGAAGTCGAGCAACTCGTCAGCTTTCCGATCGAAACCCAGATGAACGGCGTTCCCGGCGTGACGCGGGTGCGTTCGGTTTCCGGTGTCGGGCTTTCGATCGTCTATGTCGAGTTCGAATGGGGCACCGATATCTATCGCAACCGGCAGCAGATCGCCGAACGGCTTTCCCTGATCAGAACCCAGCTGCCGCCCAACGTGATGCCCCAGATGGGGCCGATCAACTCGATCATGGGCCAGATCGTGCTGGTCGCGATGAGCAGCGACAAGGCCTCCGCGATGGAAGTCCGCGAGGCCGCCGACTTCACCGTCCGCCCGCGCCTGCTCACGATCCCGGGCGTCGCCCAGGTCATTCCGATCGGCGGCGAGGTCCGCCAGTATCGCATTGCGCCGAATCCGCCGGCGTTGCGCAGCCTCGGCGTCACCTACGAGCAGGTCGAACAGGCGCTGACCCTGTTCGGCGTCAACACCGGCGGCGGCTTCACCGACCAGCACGCCCGCGAATACCTGATCCGGAATATCGGGCGCACCACCAATCTGGACGACCTTCGCAGCGTGGTCGTGGCGCAGGTCAATGGCGGGCCGGTGTTTCTGCGCCAGGTCGCCAGTGTCGAGTTCGCGCCCAAGGTGAAGCGCGGCGAAGGCGGCTACATGGGCAAGCCGGCCGTCATCGTCTCGGTCGAAAAGCAGCCCAACGTCGATACGATCGCGCTGACGCGCGAGATCGAGCGGGCACTGAAGGAGATTACTGCGTCGCTGCCGCAGGGCATCAAGGCCGACCAGGTCGTGTTCCGCCAAGCCGACTTCATCGAAACGTCGATCCGCAATGTGCAGCAGGTGCTGATCGAAGCGGGCATCGTCGTTGCCGTCGTGCTGTTCGCGTTTCTCCTGAACTGGCGAACCACTGCGATCTCGCTCACCGCGATTCCGGTCTCGATCCTGGCCACGGCCACGATCTTCTACGTTGCCGGGCTGTCGATCAACACCATGACGCTGGGCGGTCTTGCCATCGCCCTCGGCGAGCTGGTCGACGACGCCGTGGTTGATGTGGAGAATATCTTCAGGCGGCTGCGCGAAAATCGCGCGCTGGAACATCCCCGATCGGCATTCGACGTGATCGTGTCGGCCTCGCAGGAGGTCCGGTCCGGCATCGTCTATGCGACTGCCATCATCGTGCTGGTGTTCGTGCCGCTGTTCGCCCTGTCCGGGATCGAGGGCCGCCTGTTCGCGCCGCTCGGCCAGGCCTACATCATCTCGATTCTCGCCAGTCTCGTGGTCTCGATCACCCTGACGCCGGTCATGGCCTACTACATGCTGCCGCACTTGAAACGCCTGAATCACGGCGACAGTGCCCTGGTGCGCCTGCTCAAGCGCGGCAACGCCGCGCTGCTCGAACGCGCCTTTCGCCATCAGCGCGCGTTGATGGCGATGACGTTGCTCGCCGTGACGATCGCGGGGATCGCCGCGTGGCTGCTTCCGCGCTCCTTCCTGCCGCCCTTCAACGAGGGCACGTTCACCATCAACATGCTGTTCAATCCGGGCATCTCGCTCGCCGAATCCAACCGGGTTGGCCTGATTGCGGAGCGGATCCTGATGGAGGTGCCCGAAGTCAAGACCGTCGGGCGCCGCACCGGACGGGCGGAACTGGATGAGCATGCCGAAGGCGTCCATTCCTCCGATCTTGAAGTCAACCTCCGGCCGTCGTCGCGAACCAAGCTGGATGTGATCGCAGAGGTCCGTTCGCGGCTCGCAGTCCTTCCGGCCTCGATCAACGTCGGCCAGCCGATCTCCCATCGGCTCGATCACCTGCTGTCCGGAGTCCGCGCCGAGGTCGCACTGAAGATCTTCGGCGATGATCTGGATTCGCTGCGCGCGGCCGCCGAAATCCTCCGGACCCGGATGGCAGGCATCCCCGGGCTCACCGATCTTCAGGTCGAAAAGCAGGTTCTGATCCCCCAGCTCGAAATCCGCGTCGATTACGGCCGCGCCGCGCTCTATGGCGTGCAGCCCGCAACCGTGGTCGAGCAACTCAGCCGGCTCTCGAACGGGCGGGTGGTGTCGCGTGTCGTCGACGGTTACCGCAGGTTCGATGTCACCATGCGTCTGCCCGACAGGCTTCGGACCACGCAAAGACTGGGAGATTTGCTGATTGAAACCCCGTCCGGATGGATTCCGGCAAGGCAGCTTGCCGACATCAAGGAGACCGAGGGGCCGAACCAGATCCTGCGTGAGAACGGCCGCCGTCGCCTGGTGGTATTGGCCAACACCGGCGGTAGCGCCGACATGGCGAAGATCGTCGAATCGATCAGGGAAGCGGTGGCGTCAACGAAGTTGCCCGAAGGGTTTTACACCCGCCTCGAAGGCACCTTTCAGGCGCAGGAGGAAGCGAGCCGGACCATCGGGATTCTCTCACTGCTGTCGCTGTCGCTGATTTTTGCGATTTTGTACAACCGCTACCGCTCGGGGCTGTTCACCCTGATCGTGATGGGCAATGTGCCGCTCGCGTTGATCGGGGCGGTAATCGCGCTCTGGCTGACGGGCCAGCCGCTCTCGGTCGCGTCGATGGTCGGTTTCATCACCTTGACCGGCATCGCGGCGCGCAACGGCATCCTGAAAATCAGCCACTACATCAACCTGGCGCTGCGGGAGAGAATGCCGTTTGGGCGCGATCTGGTGGTCCGCGGCAGTCTCGAGCGGTTGACGCCGGTGCTGATGACGGCGCTGGCGGCGAGCGTCGCTCTGGTTCCGCTGCTGATCGACGCGGCCACGCCCGGCAAGGAAATCCTGCATCCCGTGGCGGTCACGATATTCGGCGGCCTCATCAGCGCGACGCTGCTCGATATGGTTCTGACGCCGGTCCTGTTTCTGCGGTACGGCGAAAGGCATCTCGAACGCCTGCGGCGGGATGCCGCCGGCTCGGTGGATTCCGCTCATGGAACCTCGTCAGCCGAAGCGTTTTGATCAAAGCAAAGGAGAACGAAATGTACGCAAGATGGCTATTGATCGGAGTTCTGCTCACGCCGGCCGGGCCAGCATGGACGCATGAGGCCACGGGAAGGAACGGCGGGCGCATCGCCGACGCGGGATCTTACCACGTCGAAATGGTCGTGAAATCCGACGTGGTCGATGTG
>Ga0307297_10000069_pt1 | contig 21967 bp, 22 predicted proteins | sample ER_DNA_157_FD_194464 | JGI IMG/M metagenome (GOLD analysis project Ga0307297, IMG submission 194464) | Bulk soil microbial communities from the East River watershed near Crested Butte, Colorado, United States - ER_DNA_157 | ecosystem: Environmental > Terrestrial > Soil > Floodplain | place...
AAAATTCGCACGCATTTAAGCTGATTTTTCAAGGGAACTGATGGGGAACCAGACAGCCGTTCAAAAGGCGGCGCAGGCAAGTCTCGTTGGCAAGCGCAAGCGCAAACTGCCTTGGGAAGCTAAAGGGCTGTCGCGCGTGGAGAAAGTGATCGCTTTTCTCGAGTTTTTACCGATCACCAAGGGCATCAAACTCGGCACCAACCTGAAGCTATTGCCGGGGCAACGGCGGTTCATCGAGCGTGTCTATGGCTCGACCGAGGTTCGCATTGCGGTGCGGTCTGAGCCGCGCGGTAACGGCAAGACCGGGTTGGTAGCTGGGCTGGCGCTGTGTCATTTGCTGGGGCCGGAGGCCGAGGAACGCGGCGAGTGTTATTCGGCGGCTGTCAATCGGCAGCAGTCGGCGCTGATGCATGATGAGATGGCGGCCATCATTGAGGCGGTAGCTGAGTTTGCGGCTGTGACGCGGGTTCGCAGCGGTGGCCAGCGGCGTCACATCGAAGTGACTGGCGGCAAGGGGAAGGGTTCCAAATACGAGGCGCTGTCATCCGATGCGCGGCGCGGTCACGGTCTGGCGCCCAGCTGGTGGGCGTACGACGAGATGGCGCAGACGCGGGACCGCAAACTGTTCGATGCGCTGCGCACCGCAATGGGCAAGCGCAACCGCTGCCTTGGGATCATCCTGTCAACCCAGGCCGAGGATGACGAACATCCGCTGTCGCAGCTGATTGATGATGGCCTCAATGGCATCGACCCGTCGCTGATCATCGATCTGACTGCGGCGCCGAAGGATGCCGACGTATTCGACCCTGACGTGATCCGCGCCTGCAACCCGGCGATGGACGTATTTCTGGACGCCGAAACCCTGTTCAAGGAAGCCGAGCAGGCCAAGCGGCTGCCGTCGGCCGAGAGTTCGTTCCGCAATCTGCGCTGCAACCAGCGCATTGCCACGGCGGCCGATTTGCTCTGTACGCCGACGGTGTGGGCGCAGGGCGATGCTGCGGTTGACGACAACGTGTTTCTCGACGGCCGCCCGGTGTATGCCGGACTGGATCTGTCGGCGCGGCTCGATCTGACGGCGCTGGTGCTGGCGGCCGAGGATGACCAGCAGCGCATTCACATCAAGCCGTTTGCGTGGACGCCGGAAAAAACCCTGATGACGCGGACCCAGCGCGACGGCGCGCCGTATGACGCCTGGCACCGCATCGGCGCCTTGAAGGCAACGCCGGGACTGACAATCGATTACGATTATGTGCTGGCCGACATTGTCGAGGCGACCGCCGGGGTGAACCTGGTGCGAGTGTCGTTCGACCGCTGGAACATCAATGCACTAAAAACCGCGATGGCTCGGCTCGGCATCGTGCTGCCGCTCGAACCGTTCGTGCAGGGTTACAAGAGCTATTCGCCGGCGATCCGTGAATTCGAGGTGGCGGTGACTGAGGCGCGGCTGATCCATGGCGGTCATCCGGTGCTGCGCTGGTGCGTTTCCAACACGGTGCTGTTGCACGCGCCTGGCACGGCGCAGCAGAACCGGATGCCGGAAAAGCGACGGACCTATGGCCGCATCGATTTGTCGGTGGCGATGCTGATGGCGATCGGTGGATTGAAATGCGACGAGGCCGCTCTAGACGTGGCCGCGATGATCGCATGACAGAAAGGCGGACACCATGACGCTCGGCCTGGCCTATTGGGTTCTGATGCTGGTGTGGCTGGTGTTCGGGGTGCTGACGCATCTCGGGATGATCACCGGCTGGGTCGGCATCAATGTGCTGCTGCTGTTCATCCTGTTCCTGCTACTGGGCTGGCAGGTGTTCGGGCCGCCGCTGCGCCGATGATCACAGCCAAACAGCGGCACCAGCTGGAAGTCGCCGACCGCACCCGCGACATCGACGTGATCCGCATCATTGTCGATGACATGCTGGTCGAGCATCCCGAGGTGACGCCGCTCGAAGTCGAAACCGCGCTGCGCGATGCGCGGGCGCAGACCTACCTGATCGTCAACGAAGGCGAAATATCCGTCGTGCTGGGAATGCAGGAATGGCTCGCCGCGCTCGAGCAACACGGCGTTTCGCCATACGAGAACCGCCTCGCCTTGGCGGCACTGTCAGAAGAGGAATGAAACATGGCCGTTAGTTACAATGCCACGCTTAAGACCAATCGAATGCAGTTGATGAGCGATGTGGTGTCGAGCAAGACGTTCACCGCATCGACCGGCACCGCGCAGGTCAGTTCGCTGGTGATCGGCACCTCGGCGCTGTCTGGCGCCACCGGCGTGTTGGTAACCATCCCTCTGCCGGCCACGCCATTCACCATATCGGGCGCGGTCGCCACCTTGGCAGGAACGCCGCTGTCGGCGACCGCATCCGCAACCGGCACCGCGGCACTGGCGGAAATCCGCAACCAGGCGGGCACGGTGGTGGTAACCGGGCTGACGGTCGGCACGTCGGCAACGGATATCATCCTGAACTCGGTGTCGATTACATCGGGCCAGACCGTGACAGTGACCGGTTCGCCGCCCAGCACCATCACGCATTCGCCATAGCGCGCGGATCGGATCGAGTGATCTGAGATGGCGCTCCCGGTAACGATCACCGGCATTTCCACGGCGGTCGCGCCGGTTGGGCCGTTCAAGGCGACCAACGGCAATTACTATTTCTTCGGCCGTGACGGCACCACGGCGACGACGCTACAGGCATATAAGGGGGGAACATCATCAACTCTTGTTATAGATAATGCAGGCACTACTGGTCTTAATTTCGCCGGATCAAGCACCACTACAAAATTAGGACAAACCTTTATTGCGCCGGGGACCGGCACCGTTACGGATGTGTCTATCCACATCCAGAGTAAACTGAATACCCCAACGGATGACCACTGGGTCGAATTGCGGACTGCGGATGGATTTACGGTGCTGGGAACGTCAGCCAGCATAAATGCCGCTTCTATTACAAGCGGAAATTACACATTTACATTCCCGTCGCCGCCCAGTGTTGCGAGCGGCACCGGCTACATGATGGTGTTGAACAGGACAACCGCCAGCGGTGTCCACCTTCTGGTTATTAACCAGACGACTAGTGGAGTATCAACTTATGCTGGCGGTGCAGGTCAAGGCTTTAATGGTACCAGCTGGACTGCTACTACCGGCGACCGCCGGTGGGCATTTACGTTTTCGTTTAGCGATCCGGTATTTTCCTCCATCGCCACCAAGACCGGCTTCACCACCGCGGTCCTCAACATCGCAGGCTATCAGGTCGGCAATATATTCCATCTGGTGGTGCAGGACGGCACGATGTCGTCCAGCGTGGCGACGAAATATTTGTCGTTCGATGCGTCAACCGATACGTTCCTAGCGACGATCGAGACGGTTGCAGCGGCGTCGGTAGTCACGGGGCAAGCGACATCGGGTTGGGGTGCTTCGCTTGTTGTCCGCAGTAACAGCAATGTCGTCATTTTCTATAACGGCCTGAATGTCACTACAGGCGGCACGCTGCGGGCGCGCGTCTATTATCGCGAGCGCACCGGCGTCAACACCTACGGCACGGCAACGCGGGTCGACGCCAATACGGCGATCGACAATACGATGCCGTTTGCGGTGTTGGGTGGCACGGCCAACAACCGGGTGCATTTCGCATGGAATGCAGGCGCAACTGCCGGCTACAGAACATTGTCTGCCGCCAATGCGCTGAATACTGGCGGCTCCAACGCGAGTATGGCCGCGCCGGGTGATGGCGTTAGTTATGACAGGGCCGGCACCACTAAGGTGATATTTACCAGCAACCTGAACGGCAGCCAGGGCACGCTCAGGTTTGACAGTTCCGACAATCCTACACCGACATTCGCAAACCAGAGTATTGCGGACGCCACCATCCCGCACCGGATCGGGACGTTTCCGAACACGGATGACGTCACGATTGTCTATCGCTCGTCGGCTGACAGTGATCTTTATTCGATCAAATCGAGCGACGACGGCGCGACGTTTGGTGCTCCGGCTTCGTTCTTTGTCGGTACGGTTGCCAACGCTGACACCAGCGTGTCGCGCAGTTCAAGTGGAAGCGTATACACACGCGGGTCGGACAGCGTTGTCGGTTATATCGTCAACGACAACGGCACGCTGAAATACAACGAATATGCCCTCGTCAGCTTGCCGGCTGTTACCGGAAACCTGATAGCAACCGAGGCCGCCGACACAGCAGCTTTCACCGGCGATGTGGTTACGGTGGTACCGGTCGACGCCGTGCTGGATGCAACGGAAGCCGCGGATGCATCGTCGCTCAACGCCGCCATAACGTGGCAGGCGCAACTTGCGGCGATTGAAACTGCCGACACCGCCGCCCTGGCCAGCACCGTCACATGGAACGCGGTGTTGCAGGCGACGGAAGCGGCCGACGCTGCCGCCTTTGCCGCAGCATCGCGGTGGGATGCCAGGCTAATCGCCACCGAGGCCGCGGACAGTGCGGTATTCAGCGCCACGATATTCGTTACCGTCACCGCCGAACTGGCCGCCACCGAGGCCAGGGACACTGCAGCGTTCACTGCCGCAACGCGAACCGATGCCGCGCTTAACGCTGTGGAAGCTGCCGACACCGCTGCACTGAATGCCAGCGCGGCATGGTCCGCGCGGCTGGCAGCAATCGAAGCCGGCGATCTTGCGACATTCGATGCCAACCTGACCTGGCGGGCGAACCTGGCCGCCATCGAGGCGGCGGACACTTCTGCGCTCAATGCGGCAACGGCCTGGTCCGCGCGGCTGGCTGCCACAGAAGCCGCGGATCTTGCGGCACTCGATGCCGATATCATCGCCAGCGGCTCGCTGGTGGCAACGGAAACCGCCGACATTGCGGCATTCACCGGCGGCATTTACGCCACCGGCAGATTGCTTGCAACGGAAGCCGCTGACACCTCGGCCATTGTCGGCCAGATCATCGGCGCCGGCCAGACCGCCTGGCTAACGGCGATCGAGGCATCAGACGCCGCGGCGCTTAACGCCGCAGTAAGCGGCATCGTCGCTGCCATCAGCGCCAACGAGGCGGCGGACCTGTCGGCGCTCAACGGCTCGACAGCGTGGGCCGCCAGGCTGGCCGCGATTGAAGTTGCCGATGCCGCATCCCTCAATGCCGCTACAGCCTGGTCCGCGCGGCTGGCTGGCACCGAGGCTGCGGACGCAGCCGCCCTGGCGGGTTTGGCAACCCACGCCGCCGCACTGGTCGCGACCGAGGCTGCCGACAGCGCCGCGATCTACGCCGGCAATGGATGGTTCGCCAACCTGGCTGCCATCGAAGCAGCAGACACGGCGGCACTCAACGCGACGATCCGGCTGGAAGCCAGGCTGGCCGCGATTGAAACCGCGGACAGCGCCGCGATCAATGCCGGCATCTATGCCACCGGCAGGTTGCTGGCGAGCGAGGCGGCGGACGCAGCGGCGATGGCGGCGACGACCGCCTGGAATTCCACGCTCGCCGCCATCGAAGCTGCCGATACCGCCGCCATTACCGCGACGACGCGGATGGAAGCGCGGCTGGCCGCCATCGAGGCCGCAGATACGGCGGCGCTCAACGGCCGGCTCGGCATCGTCACGCGGCTGGCGGCACTCGAAGCCGCCGACAGCGCCGCACTCAACGCCAGCGTCACCAATGTCATTCTTGGCAGGCTGGCGGCCACCGAGGCATCCGACCGGTCGGCCATCATCGCCTATGTGCCAACCGCCGGCAAAGTCTACGACACCTATACCATCGTCGCGCACCGCAAGCCGGCAACCAACATCATTGCCGCCGACGTGCCGATGGATCTGATCGCGCAGCAGGCCGCATCCGCCTCGCGCATTGCCAGAAAGACGCCGAACCAGAACCGGGACGCTCGAAAATGACCGTTCATTCCGACCAATACTGGACCGCCGGGGATGACTGGCTGATCAACGCCACGCTGATCGACGAGAACGGCGAACCATATGATTTGACCGGAACCCCGGTGATCAAATGGGCGCTGGTCAACGCCAACGGGGTGACGGCACTCGATCAGGACGACGCCACGATCTTCATCGTCGACGCGCTCGGCGGCCGATGCTCGATACAGGTATCGGCGGCAAAAACCTCGCCGCTGCCGGGCGGCAATTATCTGGATAGCATCCGCCTGGTGTTCAACGGCACCACGTCGACTCTGTCCTATGGCAACATTTTCGTCGCTGCCGACCCGTGGGCTGTGGCCACGGCAACAGCCAGCCAGCTTAAACTGGTTTCGTAAGGAAATAAAATGGCAAAGGCCAACATCATCACAATCCCGGTAACGATCGCCGCGAGAACCGCGGTGTCGGAGGTTGTCGATCTTACGGCTGGTAACGTCGTCGGAATTATCCTGCCGACCGATAACTGGGCCGATGCGGCTGTTACGGTGATCGGCTCGCCCGACGGCGTTAATTTTTACGATATTTACGACGGCCCAGATTGTAAGGAACTGATTTTCAACGTCAGGCCCGGCGTGATGGTCGCCGTTGATTTCAATCGTTTGCGCTGCTGCAAGAAACTAATGCTTCGCTCGGGCACCCGCGAAGATCCATTCAATCAGCCGAAGACCTGCGACTTCTACGTCGTGATAGAAACCGGCCTCGCCGTCGTTCAGGAGCAATGATATGCGCTACGCTGTAAAATCGGCACCTCCTCCTGGTGGTGTTCCGAATGAGTTTGTCATGTCTGATGGTTCGATCGACCGCATGGGCGACGTGATCGATCCCAAGGGCTGGCAGCTCGAGCATTTCAAGAGCCACCCGATTGCGCTGTTCAACCATGACACCGACCAGGTCATCGGCAAGTGGGCCAACGTCCGCGTTGAAGGCGGGCAACTGCGCGGCGAACTTGAACTGGCCGAGGCCGGTACTTCGCCGCTGGTCGACACCATCCGCGCGCTGGTGCGCCAGAACATCCTGCGCGCGGTGTCGGTCGGGTTTCGCCCGGTCGAGAAAGCACCGCTGAACGATACCTCCGACAAATACTATGGCCCGTTCCGGTTCATGAAATCCGAACTGCTCGAGACGAGCCTGGTTTCCGTTCCAGCGAACCCGCGCGCTCTCTCTACCGCAAAATCGCTCGGCCTATCGAGCGACGTCGTGGCCGAAATCTTCTGCAAGCCTGCAATGGAAGATCACAGCCGCATCACTGGCAAGCCTGCCAAATACCTCGCGCCACAAGGCACGAATAAAATGAAACCGCTTTCAGAGCGCATCGAGAATGCGCAAATCGAATACAATGCCAACCAGGATCGCCTTCAGGAACTCGCCAATATGGAAGATCTCGATGAAGCCGCACAGGCTGAAATCGAGGAACGATCGCTTAACCGCGAGACCATCCACAAGCAGATCGACACGCTGAAGAAATTAGAAACCGGACTTGCCACGCAGCGGGCAACCTCCGAACAACAGAGAATGCAGGCGCCGGCCATCATCCGCACGCCGCAGGCCGCACGCAAGCTCGAACCGCGCGATCATATCTATCGCGCTTTGACGGCACATTTCATCGCCAAGATGCAGCAAAAGACCATCGATGAGGTGCTGCGGGAACGCTATCCCGGCGACGAAGGAACCGGCATCGTCCTGCGCGCCAACATGGCACCGGCGATGACAACGGTGGCAACGTGGGCGAACGAACTGGTCGGTACCGCAGTTACCGATTTTCTTAACCAGCTTCCGACCAATACGATCTATCCGAAGCTGGCCGCCAAGGGGATCAAGTTCAACTTCGGCCGCAATGGCATCATCAAGATCCCTGGCCGCTCGGCAACACCGAGCATCAACGGATCGTTCGTTGGTGAAGGCGAACCGATCCCGGTGCGCAAGCTCGGGCTGACGGCAATCCCGCTGACGCCGAAGAAGATGGCGGTCATCTCCGAGTTCACCCGCGAGATGGCGCTGCACTCTACTCCGGCCATCGAAAGCGTGATCCGCCAGGCCATCAACGAGGATACCGCGATTGCAATCGACAACGTGCTGATCGACGCCACGATTGCCGATGCCATCCGGCCCGCCGGGCTGCGCTGGAATGTCAGCGGCCTGACGCCATCGGCTGCCGCTACCGCGTTCGACAAGATGATCGCGGACGTGACAGCATTGATTGCGCCTATTGCCGCAGCGCGCGGCGGTAGCGATCTTGTCTTGCTGATGAACACGGCGCAGTCGCTAAGGATGTCGTGGGTGGTAACGCCGAACGGCGAGTTCGTATTCTCGGATGTTGCCAACGGCGCACTGCGTAACCTGACGGTTATCACCTCGACCACCGTGCCGGCCGGCATGCTGATCATGGTGGATGCCGCCGAGTTCGCCAGCGTGACCGGCGATGCGCCGGAATTCGATGTCAGCGACGTGGCAACGATCCATGAAAGCGACACGCCGCTGCCGATCGTCGGCGGCATCGTGCAGCCGCCTGTAATCGGCTCTATCGCAGCACCGGTTCGGTCGCTGTGGCAGACCGCCAGCATCGGCGTCCGCATGATGGTGGATATGAACTGGACCATGCGCCGCACCAACATGGTTTCGTGGATGACGGGGGTTACTTGGTGAGACTGGTAACCATGCCGGTCTTGTAATAGGGTGTCCCTCCGTTAACCTGGAGGGACACTCAATGCCTGCCCGTTCTCATGGAATGTCTAGGACGCCGACCTATGCTACCTGGACCGATATGCGGAAGCGTTGCGAAAACCAAAATAGCAAATCTTATCCCGACTATGGCGGCCGCGGGATCAAGGTTTGCCAACGATGGAAAAGTTTTGAAAACTTCTTTGCCGATATGGGGAAACGGCCGAGCAGGAAACACGAAATCACCCGCAGCGACAATGACGGGAATTACGAGCCTAGCAACTGCCAGTGGAGTGCCGATGGCAGAAAGCAAAACATCAATCGTCGCGCTATGGGGCGGACGAGCAAGTATCGCGGCGTCGATCTTTGGGCTGGTCAGAAATGGCGAGCGCGTTTCAATGTCAAAAACAAAGGGGCGCGTCATCTTGGATTATTTGACACCGAAGAGGATGCGGCCCGTGCCTACGACGCGGTCGCGCGTTTAAAGCAGGGGTTCATTCTGAACTTCCCAACTGAGGAATTATGATCATGGCAGACGACAACCACGAACAACCCGAACTCCCGACGCCGTCCCGTGGCGCCAATATCCCGGCGGCAGCAATGATGCAGCAACGCGGCCCGCGCGCCGCCGGCGAGGATGACGCCAGCGCCGAGGCCAACGCCAAGGTCGCCGCCGATACCGCCGCCAGTGTTTCGCGACCGATCCCTTACGAACAATTGGTGTCGCAGCCGACATCCGGGCCGCTGGTCAATGGCCGCGCGATGTGGATCATCGTCGGTCCCTATCGCAACACCGTGCTGGTCATGCCCGAAGCCGAGGCGGAAGATGCCAAGGACAGCCATTGGGCCGTCAACATGAGCGACATGCCGTCGTCTTTCGACGCCGCCAATAACCCGTTCATCGATCACGACCACGAACTGACCGACGAGGATCGTGCCTATGCGGTCGAGGCCGCCAATGCTTGGGCGCAGGCGCAGTGGGATCCGGAAGAACCTGAAGAACCGGCACCGGAAGGCGAAGCCGACGAGGCGCGGACCGAACGCGAAAAGCGCAATGCTGATCGGCAGAAACGCAATTCCGACCGCCAGGCGCAGCGCAAGCCGCAACGGCAGAACGAAACCGACGAACAGCGGCAGGCGCGCCAGCAACGCAATGCCGAACACAACGAGCGGCAGATGCGGCCAGATAGCGCCGGCGGCAACTATGCCACCCGCGGGCCGGGTCGCCAAGCAAGACCGGACCAGCCGAAGCGATGAGCCTGCTAACGCGGATCGCAAGCACATTCCGCAGCAAGGCTGCGGAGGGTGCCTACCGCGACGGGCCGTGGCTGACCATGGACGGCTGGCTTCCGTCCTCAGTCGGCAAGTACATGAACTTTTGGCAAATGGGATACGACCCGCAGGGCGGCGCCACCTCGGCCATGGTGGAAGCCTGTGTGTCGGCCTATGCGCAGACCATCGCGATGTGCCCCGGTAGCCATTGGCGCGAACATGACAATGGCGGCCGCGAGCGGGTGACCACCTCGGCGCTGTCGCGCATCCTGCGAAGCCCGAACGACTACCAGACTATTAGCGACTTCCTGCTCAACGCGGTGCGCTCGCTGTACCTCAACGGCAACGCCTACGCGCTGGCGCTGCGCAACGACCGTTTTGAAATCGCATCGCTGCATTTGATGCATCCGGATATGTCCCGTCCGCAGGTGATCGGCGGCGAAATCTATTATGCGCTCGGCGGAAACGATGTCATCGACGGCCGGATCGAGGCGCTGCAACTGGAAGAACTGAGCTATGTGCCGGCGCGCGACGTGCTGCATATCCGATTGCATACGCCGCGCCATGTCCTGATCGGCGACACCCCGCTGACCGCGGCGGCACTGGCGGTCGGCGCCGGCAACGCCATGATGGCGCAGTCAATCGCGTTCTATGGCAACCAGTCGAGGCCGTCCGGCGTGCTGCAGACCGACATGACGCTGACGCCGGCCCAGGTCGGCGAACTGCGGTCGCGCTGGGACGAGCAGGCCAAGGGTCTGGCCGCCGGCGGCACCCCGATCCTGACATCGGGGCTGAAATTCTCGCCGATCTCAGTCAGCCAGGCCGATGCGCAGTTTGCCGAGGCGCAGAAGATGAGCGACCAGCAGATCGCCGCCGTGTTCCGGGTGCCGCTCGCCATCATCGGCTCCGACGCCCAGCCGATGGGTTCGACCGAGGCGCTGATGAACTTCTGGATCGGGGGCGGTTTAGGGTTTGCCTTGAACCAGGTCGAACTGGCGATTGATCGGCTGTTCGGCATCTCCAAGAACGACGGCGAGTATTCCGAACTCGATAGCTCGATCCTGCTGCGCTCGGCATTCAAGGACCGCATCGACGGCCTGGCCCGCGCGGTGCAGGGCGGCATCTTCTCGCCTAACGAAGCCCGTGCAAGGGAAAGCCTGCCAGCTGCCAAGGAAGGCAACGAGCCGAGGGTGCAGCAGCAGGTCGTGCCGCTGTCGGCCTGGGACCAGGCGCTGACCAAACCGGCGCCGGCCGCACCGCCGCCCGACGACGAAAAGCCCGATGAGGAAGACGACAAGCCCGACCCGGAAGAGGCCAAAGCATACGCAAGGTTCTTGCTTCAGCGGACCATGGATAGCCATGCAGCTTGATCATAGCTCGATTATTGCCGCCGTCGGCGAGGTGCTGGCGACGGAGCGAAATGCCCGAATTGTTCTGGAAGCCAGGGTAACGGAGCTAACCGACGCCTACGGGAACGTAATTAGAACACCGGGGCCAGCCGGGGAGCGGGGTCAGGACGGCCAGCGCGGGTCACAGGGCGAGGTTGGGCCGGAAGGGCCGCAAGGGCCACCAGGTCTGACAGGCGCCACTGGTGCGGTTGGCGCGGCCGGGGAACGAGGGCCGGTGGGCGATCCGGGGCCGCGCGGGTTGGCCGGAGATATCGGGGTGGCGGGGCCGCAGGGCGAACGCGGCGAAAAGGGCGAGCGCGGGCTGGATGGCTACCCCGGCGAGGCCAGGGGCCTGTGGGATGCCAAGGCCGAATACCGCGCCCTGGACGTGGTCAGCCACAACGGTTCCGAGTGGCGGGCGGTCAAGGATGATCCCGGCGAATTGCCGGGGCCGGGCTGGATGCTGGGGGCCAAGGGCGTGCGCGGCCGGCCCGGTGAGAGGGGACCAGCTGGCGAGCGCGGGGCCAAGGGCGACCGGGGCGAGCGCGGCGCCGACGGCATCGGGATCGAGGAAATGACCATTTCGGACACCACGCTAATGATGCTGAGATCGGACGGCTCGGTGCTGTCCTGCGACCTGATGCCGGTGATCGAACGCTATTACCGGCAGGTGGAAGTATGAGCGGGATTGTCGCCAGCGGGCTGGACCGCTCGTCATTGCCGGCGGCGTTGCTGCCGCTGGCGAGGGCACACTTACGCGTCGACGGAAATTATGATGACGCTTACATCACCGACGCCATCAAGCGGGCTATCAGCTGGTTCGAACGGGTCACCAACGTCTCGGTAAATCCGGTGACATGGACATGGAAACCGAACAGCGCCAACTTCTGCAATGGACTGGCGCAGGTGCCGGTGTCGCCGGTCAACAGTTTCACGGTCGACGCCGATGGCGATATATCGGCGGCATACACCATCACTGCGATGTCGACGCACGGTGTCGGGCTTTATGTGATGGCTGGCGAATTTGCCGATGGCATGGCGGTGGCAATCCCGTCCGGCTACGCCGATGCCGACGAACTCGATCCCGGCATCACCGACGCGGTGCTAAGGTACACCTCGCATTTGTACGAAAACCGCGAGATCCTGGTGCCGGGCACCGAGGCGCAGACGCCGGGCTGGATGACCGATGTGATTTCGACCTACTGGATGCCGCGGGCATGAAAACCGTCGAGCTGTTCCGCGATTTTGACTATCGGCCGCACCCGCGCAAGACCGTGCGCTTTAGTGGCGGCGTCACCTATGCCCGTGTGCTTGAAGCCGCTGCCCTGCAGATCGAGCGCGCGGGCGCCGGCAGGATTGCGTTGCCTTCCGATCCTGCCGGCACTTACCTGACCAGGGACATGGTCGACGCCGGCCACACATTCCGAAAGGGCAAGCGTTAAATGCCGGCGCCGGAGTATGGCGCGGGCAGCCTGCGCTACCGCCTGAAGTTCTCCGAGCGCGACACCACCGAGGATGAATACGGCAACGTCTCGACCGGATGGCTGGAGCGGTTTACCGTGTCAGCCAACATCACCGCCAAGGTCGGCGGCGAGGCGGTCGACGCTGCCAGGCTGGCAGGGCGGCAACCCGTTGTCGTGACGGTGCGGCGCTCGACGGATACCCGACGGATAACTACCGACTGGAAGGCCACCGAGGTCGAGAACGGCACCGAGTTCAATATCCGAACAGCGATCGATCCGTTCGTCGGCGACAGCCAGCACGGGATATGGATCGAGATGATTGCCGAAACCGGGGTGGCGGTGTGAGCTATTCCGATCCCGCGTTAGCCATGCAGAAGGGCACGCTGTCGCTGATGAAAGCCGGCGCGACCGGCGAGCAGACCGGCGGCCGGATCTACGACGGCGTGCCGGGCGGGGCGTTGAAACCCTATGTGAGTTTCGGGCCGTTCCAGATGCTGCCCGAACATGGCGACTGCCTTGACGGCGGCGAAGCGTTCCTGACGCTCGACGGCTGGGCGGCGGGGCCGGACACCGTCCAGGTCAAGAAGCTCGGCGCCGCCATCGCATCCGATCTCGATCGGGCCTCGCTGGTGGTCGACGGCCAGCGGCTGATTGAACTGTCAATCGAGCAGATCCAGTACATGCGCGATCCTGACGGGATCACCGCGCACGCCGTGATTACCGTCCACGCCTGGACCGAACCTGTCGACACCACGCCGACGCTGCCTGCCAACACTGCGCCGCCTGTCGTTTCCGGCACACCCGCGGTCGGCTCGACGCTGACGGTGAGCAAGGGGACGTGGGACGGCTCGCCTGCGCCGACGTTCACCTATCAATGGGTTAGGACACCATGACCGATATCGCCGGCGCAACATCAAACACCTATGTATTGACGGTGGCCGATATTGGCTCGGTGGTTACGGCGCGGGTGACGGCCACCAACAGCGTCGGCAATGCCAGCGCCACGGCGGCGGGCCTGGGGCCTGTCTCAGGCGCCGCCACCGCGCCATCCAACAGCGTCTTGCCTGTAATCACCGGTTCGCCGGTGGTCGGACAAACCCTCAACATATCCAACGGCACCTGGTCGGGAACGGCGCCGATCACCTATGCGCGGCAATGGAAGCGCGGCGGCGTGAACATCAGCGGCGCGACAGGCACAAGCTACACGCTTGTGACGGCCGACCTCGGCGCGACGATCACTTGCACGGTGACCGCAACCAACGCCATCGGCAACGCATCGGCTACGTCTCTGCCGACTGCGGCGGTTACGGCTGCGGCACCGGTCAATTCGGTATTGCCGGTTATCACGGGCAGCACGGTGCAGGGCGGCGTTCTCACCACCACGACGGGGACGTGGTCGGGATCTCCGACCTACGCCTACCAGTGGAAGCGGGGAGCGACCAACGTTGGCACCAATGTCAACACCTACACCTCGGTGGCTGGCGACGTGGGGTCGACCATCACGGTGGTGGTTACCGCCACCAATGCGGGCGGCAATGCCAGCGCGACATCGGCGGCGGTCGGGCCGATTACGGCATCGGCTGTTGCGCCATCAAATTCTGTTGCACCGGTTATTTCGGGGTCGACGGTTACTGGCAGTGTTCTGACCGCCACCAATGGAACGTGGGCAGGGTCACCGACACCGACGTTCAGCTATCAATGGAAGCGTGGCGCGACCAACGTCGGGACTGGCGTCAACACTTACACGACGGTGGTCGCCGACGAGGGGCTTAATATCACCTGCGTTGTGACCGGGACCAACACGGCAGGCAGTGCCAACGCCACGTCGAATGCGCTGGGGCCGATTGCGGCCGCGCCGTCCCTGCCGGCACCGGTCTTGGTGTGGACCTCGGGTCCGAGCGTGTATGATCCGGTGTTCACCGCGACATTCACCGCAGAAGTCTCGGATAGTCTGACGATCGAGATAGATGACAACAGCGATTTCTCCTCCCTGTTCGATAGCGATGTAAATGTGCTGGATAGCGCCGAGGTAGCCGCGGGGACGGTCACCTTTGCCGGCATCACTACGCTGTCGGGTGGCGTGACCTATTACGCCCGCCTGAAATTGCAGCGCGGTGCGGCGTCTGTCTATTCCAACACGGTCAGCCAGGCGATGACAGCGCCGGACGTTACCGCGCCGACGCTGACCTCGCCGCTCGGGTCACAGATTGGATCAACGACAACTGCGGCCATCGGCGTCACGACCAACGAGGCTAATGGCACGCTTTACTATGTGGTGACCACATCAGCGACCGCGCCTACCGCGGCCCAGGTCAAGGCCGGGCAGAACAACGCCGGCACGGCGGCGATGTATGCGGGATCGCAAGCGATCAGTGCAACAGGCGCAAAGACGGCGACGGCAACAGGCATCACGACGGGGACGCGTTACGCCTACTACATGCACGAGGATGCTGCGACCAATCAGTCGACCGTCAGTGCGTCGGCGTCATGGACGCAAACGGTAGCAGCGGGGGCGACTTGGACCAAGAAGGCGGGCAGCATTCAGGATATTTCCTACGCGAGCACCAGCCTCACGATTGCGGCGGCTCCCATCAACAACGCATCGGCCAGCGACGTCATCGTTGTCTGCGTCAATGTCGGCCTTCCACTGGCCGGTGTAACCATTGGCGGCAATACAATGACCAAGGTGGTTGAACCTACTACGGGCAGGGTCAGCATCTGGCAATATACCGGGACAGTATTCACTACGCCGGACGTTATCGCCACCACCACCAGCGCAGCTATTCTAGCCGGTGCCATGACTGTCGGAGTATTGACAGGGGTTAATTCGGCAGTGCCGACCGGAGCGGCACTGGCTACCAAGGTAGAGGGTTTTTACGCCAACCCGCTAACAACCACCACGGCACTGACTATCCCGGCCGGTGGCTTTGGCATTGTTGCTGTTAACCAGCCCTCTGTGGCTGGGGTTACACCGAATGCCGGTACGACCGAGGATTACGATTTAACCATTACGGTTGGCGGCAATCCGGGCGGCCTCTGGTCGGGATACATGACAGCGACGGGGACGCCATCGGTGGATGCCGATCCCTTCATCGGCTCCGTAATGGCCGCCGCAGCGTGGGGACCATAGCATGCCGGCAACGCTGAATTTTCCGATCCCTGTTGCTGCTGGTAGTGGCTGGAACACGCTTCCGCTAGGTGCAGGCGGGCTCGTCGTTGGCATGCACATCGCCAATGACGGCCGGATGGTTTGCCGCACCGACGTCGGCAACATCTATCGTTGGACTGGCACCACCGCAGATTATGCGGACCCGACGAAAAAGTGGGTGCCGCTGATGACGCATGTCAGCCTGTCTGGTGCCCTTGGCGGCGGCGTAGCCAACCGTGGCAGCAACGATAACGGCGCGTGGGATATGGTTCAGGCACCGGGGGACAGCAACGTCATTGTTGCCGTGTTCCCCGATATGTCCGGGAGTGTCTACGGCACCCGGATTTGGTACAGCACCAATGCGGCCACGACGTGGAACCTGACCAACATCGCGATTGCGAATGAAACCGCACAAGGCAACAACGGCACCAAGACGGACAACTACAAGCTAGCCGTCGATCCCGTCAATCCGAACGTGGCTTATTGCGGCATGCCTGCCGCCAGCGGCAAATCTGCCGGTGTCTATACGACGCTGACTAAATCGGGTGGGGCTAGTTCGCTTGCCACTTGGACGCCGGTCTTGATTAGCGGATCAACCCCGATCCCGAATACTACATACGGCGTGGCGTGTGGTGTTGTCATCGATCCGTCGATGGGGACCACGACCGTCAACAGCCAGCTCGTCACCAAGCACATCATTCTGCCGGTAGGCGGTGTCGGGGTTTATGAAAGCACCGACGGCGGCGTGTCGTTTACCTTGATGACACCGTTTGGCACGAATGTTTTCTACATCGTCAGTGCGGGCTGTAATTACGATGGCGTTTATTACTGCGTCGTTGCACAGCCTGGCGTTAATGTGTCGGCGGCTGCGGCGTGGACCACCAGCACGAACACGATCACGATGGGTACTAATCCCGGCGTTGCGGCGGGAATGCTGGTGTACAATAACACGACGTCACAGTCTGTCGGTACCGTACTAACCTATATCGGGACGACGCTGACGCTGACTGCGAATGCGTCGAGCGCATCATCTGGAACGGCCGACTTCCTGTCATTTACGCGGCCTACGGCAACGGACCCGCGCGGTGTATGGCGATACGTTCCGGGGTCGCCGGGGACGTGGACCAATATCACGGCAGGCTCGTATTCGCCCGCTAGTTTCGGGTCTACCGTCTTTGTGTGTGTCGACCCGCGCAACCTCACCGCCAGCAAAAGCTATCTGGCCGTATTCGGTCCGCAAGGTATCAGCGCGGGGTTTTCCACGACTAACGCAAACACCGGATCGCCAGTAACGTGGACGGGATACACAGGCGGCCACACCGCCTATTTGCGGGCGGCTTCCTACGACATTGGTTATGTCAATCAGCTGTTCGGGCAAGGCATTAGCGCCTTCACCTATGCCATTGGTGCGTTCATCGATGCCGCTGGCCGCTGCTGGTGGGGCGGAAACCAGAGCCTGTTTTATCTTGGCACTTCCTCTACCGATCCCACACCCAGGACAACGGGCGGCATGAGCTACCCCAACGTTGCTGGAAACTTCTATTCGTGGTCGATGGGACGCGGGCAGGAGTCGACCGTTACAGTAGATATGCTGTGCCCGCCGGGCGGTACTTATCCTGTGTTGGGCCTGCATGATATCGGCGCGCCAGTGCGTGGCACCTTCACGTCTTATCCGTTGGCCGTTGCTACACCTGGCTTGCGATATGTCTCGTCAAACCTGGAGTACGCTGCGGATGATCCCAGTTTTATTGTCTCGCGTACCACGCACCAGAACGACAACGTCGACGCATCCTGCTATTCCACCAACTACGGCGCTGACGGAACGTGGACACCGCTCGCCAATTATCCGACCTCGCTTTATGCGGGAGTGGCCGCCGACGCACATCAAGCAGGGATGATTGTTGCCGCTGACAAAGACCACTGGATTGTGATCCCCAATGGTTTTGCGGCACCGATGCGACCGGCCTACACGACAAACGCAAGAGGTGCCGCAACGTGGGCGTTCTGCGGCGGACTGCCTACTGCCGACTGGTTCAGTGAACCGTGGTTCTTCGGCACCTATACGCCAAAGGTACTTGCTGTCGGGTATGGTTCCGATCTGGGTACGGTGTGGGCATGCTTGAAGAATGTCGGTCCAACACCAGCAACGCTTTATCGCTCTACGGATTATGGCCAGACGTTCAGCACGGTTCTGACGTGGACCGCAGGCGATAATAGCTTTAGTTGCTACTGTCTGTCTGTTCCTGGTTTTCCGAATGAGTTGTGGGTGACTAGTCGATATTCAGCTGGTGGCGGTGCTGGGCTGTGGCACATCACCAATGCAAGGACCGGGACGCCGCCGACTGCGACACCTGTCAATCTTCCCACCCTCGCAACGTGTCCTACTGCTTTCACGCTGGGGGCACCTGCAGCGGGTGGAGGCTACCCGACGCTATACCTGCTGGGCGGGACGGGTTTTGGCTCAATACAGTATTTGTACCTGGGAACCTACTCAGGCTCCGGCGCCACTGTGACGTGGACGTTATTTGGAACGAGTGGCCAGCCTAATGGCATCAATCCAGATTTGCCGATCAGTTGCCAGTTAGCAGGCATTCAATCGATCCGTGGTGACTGGAACGTGTATCAGCGGCTTTATGTGTCCAGCCAGGGTTCCGGCTTTGCTTACTACACCCCAACGACGACAACGACAATTGAGGGCAGCCTGACCGACGACGACGGCGCCGATCTCATCGATGACGATGGCGCAAATCTAACCGAGGCATAGAGCAATGGCTACTCGTCCATTTATTCAATCCAAGTACGGCAAGCTGTTGCACCAGACGCTCGGCTCACGCAAGCCGACAGTTGGCACCATGGGGGAGAGCCACGGCAGGGACGGCTGCGCAAACGCCATCGCGCTGGCCTGCTTCCGCTACTACCACGCGGACATCGTGTTTGATCATCGAGACTATTCTGCGGGCGGTACGATGTTCGCGATGGGCGGGACAACCACCACCGGAACGAACGGATTGACGACGCAGGCAACATGGTTTGCAGCTCGGCCGACCGACATTGTGTTCATTGCGTCAGGCTACAACGACGCGCCAACCAACCTGACGGCGCCGACGATCGCCACGACGGTGCAGACCGTTGCCGAGCAATGCTTCACGGCGGGCGCGCAGGTGGTTGTGATCGTCGGCATTACAAACGGCAGCGGCACGGCCGTGGGCTGTGAGAGCTACAACACGCTGATGCAGAACTGGTCGAAGGGGCGGCCCGGCGCAATCTTCCTCGATGTCACATCGATTATGACCAACCACGCAGCGGCGTCGGGCACGATGGCATACCGCCTGACCGGCACCGTGCAGAACAGCATGACGTTTGATGGTACGCACTGGTCGTTGTATCTGTGCCTGTTGCTGGCTCCGCATTTCGCCAATGTGTTTCGCGGCATAGCGCCGGAGCGTGTTGCTCGCACCAACTTCAACGCGGGTGCCTATGATCCGTCTACCAAGCCGTGGATAAATCTCCTCGGCGATGCCGGCAACTGTCTTGGAACAGCAGGCGTTTATAACAGCGGGCTAGATACCGGCGTGGCTGGTACAGGTGCGGCATCCAGGCTGGAGATAACCCCGTCGGGAAGCGGGCCGACCTCGACCAACTCGATTGTGACGGGCACGCTGGGCGAACGAAAACAGCGCATGGTTGTGGCTGGAGCATTGGGAACGATTACCGTTGCCTGCGCGCCGACGATTACCAACGTGAACAACAGCGACGCGACACGGCGATACGATTATGAGTGCGTGGTAGATCTGACGTCCTTCACCGGCTTTGCTGGAATGCTTCTCATCCCGACATCATCGACCTACATTTCGCCGAACCTAAATAATGATCTGACGGCGCTGTGGCCCGACAGCACGACGGCTACTCAAATGCTTGTCTACAGCCTTTATCCGTTTCCGGCGTCTGGCAACAATCCCAACTTCCAGATCATCTTCAACTTCGCCAAGGCTCCGGCTGGCACCATCGAAATCAGCCGCCTGTCTGCAATGAGGGTTGTTTGAGGCATAGCAACAAAACCAACCAAACCACCGACCCGCCTTAGCCGGCGGGTTTTTTTATGGAGCAACGACAATGACGCAAGCCACCACCTATCCATTCAGCCAGTTCCTCGTCAAGATCGGCGACGGCGCTTCGCCTGAAGTGTTCACTGATCCCTGCGGGTTGACCTCGAAAGGGTTGAGCCGAACTGCCAATCTCAACGATACCAATATTCCAGATTGCGACGACCCTGACGCACCGGCCTGGCTCGGCCGCGACGTGGTCAGCTACCAGGCCGCCATTGCCGGATCTGGCGTGGTTGCCAAGGAAAGCTTTGACGTTTGGGAAGACTGGTGGAACGCCGGCGAAACCCGTAACGTTCGCATCGAACTCGGCAATCCCGTAGAGTATGCCTGGATCATGCCGGCCAAGCTGCAGGAATACGGCATCACCGCCGAGCGTGGCAACAAGGTGCAGTTGGCGGTTAACATCGTCAGCGATGGCGCCGTGGTGCCCGAAGTGATCCCGTAGGACCATCGCCATGAGTCTGGAGGACGGCAGCGTCACGCTGCAATTCGGCGATGGCGAATGCACCTTCCGGCTGGCCTATGGTCAGTTCCGCGAGTTGCAGGAAACCATCAACCGGCCGCGGCTGGAGGTGGGCGCACCATCGATTGGCGCGCTTGAACTGGCCGAGGCGCTGCGCCGCGGCGGCGCCTGGCCGTCGGATGCGCGCGAGGTGATACGGTTGGGGCTGATCGGCGGCGGCATGAAGGCCGACCGGGCGCTGGTGCTGGTGAAGCGGCATGTCGAAAACAAGCCGTTCTATCCCAGCATGTTGCTAGCGCAGGCCATCCTGATGACGGCGCTGGTCGGGCCGCCAGGGGATACCGTGGGAAAAGAACCGGCGCCGATCGAACCGGAGACGGCGACGGAGGAAACCTTATCCGGTTCGGCGCCATCTACGGGATCGGTGCTGCAATAGGCATGACGCCGTCGCAAGTGGACGCCTGTTCGATCTGGCAATTTGCGGCCTGCGTCGACGGATGGAACAGGGTACACGGCTCCGAGCCGAAACCGGAAGCACCATCCGACGCCGATTTCGACGCGATGCTGGAAGCGTCAGCCGAGCATGAGGCGCTGCATGGCACCTAACAAGTCGGTGCTGGCATTTCGAAAACTGACGGTGGACATGCAGCGCGAGATCTTCAACGACGCGGTGGACGAGTTGCACAGCCAGGCCGACGCGCTGCTCGGCGTGATGCGGTCGGCGGTGCCGCATGGGCCTACCAGCAACCTGGCGAATTCGTTGCGCCAGGAAGAAGGGAAAAAGGAAACGGTGGTAGCGATCAGGGCGGGCGGGTCGACGACGACGGTGCAGCACGGCACCAAGCCGCCATACGACTACGCTCGCGCGGTCGAGTTCGGCGCGCAGGGCCATCCGGCACAGCCGTTCTTTTTCCCGAGCTACCGCCTGATGAAAAACAAAATACGCAGCGCAATGCGGCGCAAGATCACCAAACGCATCAAGCAATATTCGGCAGAGTAAATCATGGCAGACACCGCAGCGTTAGTTGTCGCGCTATCCGCGCAACTGACCAAATTCGAAAAGGATATGCAGAAGGCCGGCATCATGGCCGAGAAGGCCGTCGGCGATATCGAGGGCAAGTTTTCCAAGATCAACATTGGCGTCGGCGCCGGCATCGGCAGTTTTCTGGGAACACTGTCGGGTTCGCTGATGAGTACGGCAATCAGCGAATTGTCAAAGCTTTACTCGCGTTTCAAGGACATAGACGAAACCGCCAAGCTTGCCGCCATTTCGATGAATGCGGTGTTCGGTTTCCAGACCGCGTTGGGTGGCAATTACGAAGCGGTTGACAAGGCACTGGTGAGCCTGAGTGCATTGCTCGACAAGGCGCAACGCGGTGAAGAAAATGCGTTGTCGAAGATATTCGAAGTCAACGACGTTGCGCTTAACAGCATCAAGAATTCCGGCGAAGCATTGCTCAAGGTATCCGACATCATTTCCAGGCTGACGCCTATTCAGGGAAAGCTGCTTCTGGAAGGGCTGGGTATCGATCCGAGGTTACTGGACGATTTGCGAAAGGGTGAGGAACACTTA
>Ga0307297_10000070_pt1 | contig 21805 bp, 19 predicted proteins | sample ER_DNA_157_FD_194464 | JGI IMG/M metagenome (GOLD analysis project Ga0307297, IMG submission 194464) | Bulk soil microbial communities from the East River watershed near Crested Butte, Colorado, United States - ER_DNA_157 | ecosystem: Environmental > Terrestrial > Soil > Floodplain | place...
CGGGTCGAAATTGCTCGCAACGTCCTCCGCATCAACGGCAACCAGGTGATCTTCCGTGGCATGAACCGGCATGAGATCCACCCGATTCGCGGCCGGATATTCGATGAGCAGTACGCTCGAGCCGATTTGATCATGATGAAGCGAGCCGGTGTCAACGCCATCCGGACCAGTCACTACCCGCCGCATCCACGGGTACTTGATCTTGCTGACGAGCTCGGCTTCTGGGTGCTCGAAGAGTGTGATTACGAGACGCACGGGTTCGAGGGCTGTGGTTGGCAAGGAAATCCGAGCGATGATGCCCGCTGGACCGAAGCCTGCCTGGACCGGATGGAACGTACCGTCGAGCGTGACAAGAACCACCCGTCGGTGATCATCTGGTCGCTCGGCAACGAGGCAGGTGCCGGTCGCAACCTCGCCCAGATGGCGGACTGGGTGCGACGCCGCGACCCGGCACGACCAGTGCATTACGAGGGCGACCACACCTGCGCCTACACCGACATCTATTCCCGGATGTACCCGAACTACCTCGAGACCGAGGCGATCGGTGCCGGACGTGGTTTCATCTTCTTCCTCAGTACGCCCGAGGAGGCCGAACGAGTCCGCAGCAAGCCTTTTGTGATGTGCGAGTACGCGCATGCGATGGGCAACGGCCCAGGCGGCATGGACGTCTACGACGACTTGACCGAGCGCTATCCGCGGCTGCACGGCGGCTTCATCTGGGAGTGGCGTGATCATGGACTGTTGACGCGTACGCCGGAGGGCATCGAGTTCTACGCGTACGGCGGCGACTTCGGGGAGGTGCTGCACGACGGCAACTTCGTGATGGACGGCATGCTGCTACCCGACAGCACACCAACGCCGAGCCTCGCCGAGTTCACCCGGGTGAACCAGCCCATCGTGTTTGATCTTGACCGCACTCGTCTCACGATCCGCAGCCGCTACCACACCCTCAGCACCGAGCATCTTCGCTTTGTCGCGATCAAGGAGGTGGACGGCTATCCGGCCGCCGAGGCGACGCTGCAGGTCCCCACCGTTCCGCCGGAGCAGCTGGCAACAGTGACCTTGCCGGATGATCTTGTGAGCCCTGGCGACGGCGAGACGTGGCTTACGGTGAAAGCTGAGCTGGCAGCACCGACGCCTTGGGCCGAGCATGGCCATGAGGTGGCCCTAGGCCAGTTCGAGCTGACCATACCGGACACGATCATGACGTTGCCGGCCTGGCCGGCGCCGCCCACGCGGGCGCCGGATGAGCGTGTGATCACGCTGGGACCTGCGCAATTCGACGCCCGAACCGGCCGATTGCTGCGGCTGCACGCAACGGAGGTCGACGGCCCGCGGCTGGAGCTCTGGCGTGGACCGACCGACAACGACCGGAGCAGCGCCCGCGGCTCCTTCGAGCTCGCCAGCCCGGAGGACACTCACGGCGAAGGGGCGCCTGGACCATCATCGGAGCAACGGTGGCGGGAGCGTGGTCTTGATCGGTTGGTGCACCGTCTTGATCACCTCTACGTCGACCAAGATCAATTGCTCGCCCAGGTGCGGGTCGCGGCCGCTGGAGGCAACCTCTTCGTCGATGTCAGCTATCACTGGTGGCTGACGGACGGGCTTGCGCTACTGGTGAAGGTCACGCCTTCGGCCGGATGGGACTGCAGCTGGCCGCGGGTCGGCGTACGGTTCGACCTGCCTTCCGAACTGCGGCACGCGAGCTGGCTAGGCACTGGGCCGAATGAGTCATATCCCGACACTCGCACGGCAGCACGGGTTGGCCGCTTCGCAGCCGACGTCGATGAGCTGAATGTCCGCTATTCCCGACCGCAGGAGACCGGACATCGCAGCGAGCTGCGCGAACTCGTGATCTCTGACGCGGCAGGCCCGCGACTGTCGGTCACGACGTGGCCCAACGAACAGCACCATCGTCCTGGCTTCACATTGAGCGCGTACACACCGCAGCAACTCGACCGGGCGCGCCATCCGTACGAGCTAGTTCCTAGCGATCATGTCTACCTGTTCATCGATGATGCGGTGCACGGAATTGGCTCACGGGCGTGCGGCGTCGACGTCTTGCCCAAGCACGCACTATGGCCGATTGCCGGGCAGTTCGCGATCAGATTCGCTGGCCAAACGTCTTAACGTCTGTGCTGGGAAACGACCCGTCGCACCGGCACCCCGACGATCGTCTTAGCGTCTGTGTTGGGAAACGACCCGTCACAACCTCTCCGTCAATACACCGGCGGTCGAGGTTAGCCAGCGCTGAAGTATGCGTTCTCGAGGTAGGTGTTGAGCGCTTTTTCGGTGACCCGGAAGCTGCGGCCGAATTGCACAGCTTCGAGCTGGCCGGAATGGATCAGCCGATAGACCGACATTTTGGAGAGCCGGAGGATCGCCGCGACTTCGGCGACGGTAAGGAATCTGCCGGCCTGGAGGTTGCTGGCCAGTGGAGTCACGCCCCCTGGCTCTGCTGACGTCGACTCGTCATTCATCGTGAGACTCTCATTCTGTACCCCTCCGCGCTGGCTTCCCCTCCAGCGTCGTGGGGTACAGAAGTGAGAATAGTGGCAAACGATACTGCTGGTACAGCAGATGCGAACAGAAATGTCTGCGACACACCATTAACAATGATTGACGGCTGGTGAATCAACGCACACAGTTTCCCGTCACGCACACTCGCTCAGAGGCTGGGATCAATCCCGAGCTCTGGAAAGACCGCCTGGCGGGTGGCAAGGATTGCTTGATCCACCCGACTCTGTGGCGCAAAGCCCTCCTCGAAGGGCACGAAGGTGGCCGTGGCACCGTCGGACATGGTCAACGGCGCTGCCTCTCCGATTTCGGACCGCCACTGCATCGGCACTGGCGTGCTGGGCTCGACCGGCTCACCGCTCACAATGCCCAGCAGATGGGTCCACGCCCGGGGCACCACGTTGAGCAGCGCGTAACCGCCGCCGCCGGTGGAGACCCAGCGGCCGGCGCAGAGCTCATCGGCCAGACTTGCCAATGCCAGGTACGAGGCGCGCTGCCCATCGAGGGTGAGGTTGAGGTCGGCCAGCGGATCGTGCCGGTGCGAGTCGCACCCGTGCTGGGTCACCAATACCGTCGGCTGGTGGGCCCGAAGCGCTCGGGGCACGATCGCGTGAAATGCCCTAAGCCAGTCGGCGTCGGTAGCGCCCGGAGGCAGGGCGATGTTCACCGCACTACCCTCGGCCCCAGGTCCGCCGATCTCGTCAGGAAAGCCCGTTCCCGGAAAGAGGTACGCCGGCGTCTCGTGCAGGCTGATGGTCATCACCCGTGGCTCGTCGTAGAAGATCGCCTGAACGCCGTCGCCATGGTGGACGTCGACGTCGACATAGCCGACCCGCTCGCAGCCGTTGTCGAGCAGCCAACGGATGGCAACGGCAACGTCGTTGTAGACGCAGAAGCCGCTGGTATAACCCGGCATTGCGTGGTGGAGTCCGCCACTGATGTTGCACGCGCGCTGTGCGTCACCGGTCCAGACTCTCCGAGCCGCCTCGACACTTGCCATCGCCACCCGGGCCGCGACCTCATGCATGCCCGGAAAGACTGGGTTGTCGCTGGTCCCGAGCCCGTACTGCTGGTTGGGCTCGCCTTGCTGCACGGCCGCGATGTAGTCCCGCGAATGGATGGTTTCGAGCAGCTCAAGATCGATATCTGGCGGTGGCACGATCCGCAGCCGATCAAGGACGCCGAGCTGGCGGGCCAGGGAGATGGTGTTGGTGACCCGACCGGGCGCCATCGGGTGATGAGGCCCGAAGTCGTATTTGGTCAGCTCTTCGGAGAAGACGAGCAATCCACCGCTCATCCGGTGCCGCCGCGGATTCCTTGCTTGTTCTCTCGAGCCGCAGCAGCAAGGTCGCGACTACGATCGCGTGCCGCCTCCATGGCGCCCAAAAAAGCCGCTCGTACCTTGTGATCTTCGAGCTGGCGTACAGCCGCAGCAGTCGTGCCACCAGGTGAGGTGACACGCTCCCGTAGCACCGTGGGATGTTCGCCGGTCTCCCGCAGCAGCTTGGCCGAGCCCAACATGGTCTGCACCACGAGCTCGGTCGCGGTGTCACGCGGCAGTCCGAGATGCACTCCCGCCTCGATCATGGCCTCGACAACGAAGAACAGGTACGCCGGACCGGTACCCGAAATGGCCGTCACTGCATCCTGGTATCGCTCTGGAACCGTGATCACCCGGCCGGTCGCGGACAAGATCTCCGTCACTCGATCAAGATGATCTTGGGTGCTGTGGGATCCGGGCGAAATCGCGGCCATCCCCTCGTCGACCTGGGCCGGCGTATTCGGCATGACCCGCACCACGGCAACTCCTTCCGGCAAACGCGATTCGATGAAATCGGTGTCCACTCCAGCTGCGAGCGACACCACCAGCGCCCCAGGCTTGAGCGAGTCCGCAATCTCAGCCAGCAGGTCGCGCATGTCCTGCGGTTTGACAACCAAGATCACTGTCTCTGCCTCGGCGACCGCCTCGGTGTTCTCGAGCATCCGGATGCCGTACCGGGCAGTCAGCTCCTGCCGCCGCTCGGGCCTGCGGTCGGTGGCAACAATCTGATCGGCGTGCCAACCGGCACGGAGCAATCCCGAGAGTACGGTCTCACCCATCACACCCGCGCCAAGGATGGCCAGCGGATGCCCGCTGGAGGTCGAATTCGATGCTGTCACAGGGTTCCAGCCCGGTGTCCGGCAACCAGCTGGCTGCTCACCAGCTCAGCGATCTGCACGGCATTCAGTGCCGCTCCCTTGCGCAGGTTGTCGCCTGAGATGAACATGATCAAACCCTTGCCGGGTGGCGCAGCTTGATCGGCCCGGACTCGCCCGACGAGACTCGGATCCTGGCCGGCCGCATCGAGCGGCGTCGGCACGTCCATCAGCTGGACGCCTGGCGCGTGCGCGAGCAGCTCGGTCGCCTGTTCGGGGCTGAGATCGTCGACGAATTCCGCGTGGATCGCGAGGGAGTGTCCAGTGAAAACAGGTACGCGTACGCACGTGCCGGATACCCGAAGATCAGGAATGTGCAAGATCTTCCGCGATTCATCGCGCAGCTTCTGCTCCTCGTCGGTCTCGCCAGTGCCGTCGCCGACGATCGTGCCAGCAAGGGGAATGACGTTGTAGGCAATATTCTTGACGTACTTCTCTGGCTGAGGAAGGTCCAGCGCCTGACCGTCGAAGGTGAGCTCAGCGGCGCGATCGACGGCGGCCTTGGCCTGGGTGACGAGCTCGGCGACACCGGCGCCACCAGATCCGGATACTGCCTGATAGGTCGCGATCTGCAGGCGTACCAGACCAGCGGCTCGGTGCAGTGGGGCAAGTACGGGCATCGCGGCCATCGTGGTGCAATTCGGGTTGGCGATGATGCCCTTGGCCGGGCGAATCGCGTCCTCCGGATTGACCTCGGAGACCACCAGTGGAACGTCGGGGTCCATCCGCCATCCGGAAGAGTTGTCGATCACGATGCCCCCTGCGGCCGCCACCTTGGGCGCTGTGATCAGCGACGCAGTCTTGCCCATGGAGAAGAGCGCGAGGTCGAGACCGGCGAAGTCTGCGGTGTCGGTATCTTCGACGAGGATCTCCTCGTCACCCCATGTAAGTCGTCGACCGGCTGAACGGGCTGAAGCGAAGAACCTCAGCTCGTTGATCGGGAACCGGCGCTGCTCGAGCACGCTCCGCATGACGCCGCCCACCTGTCCAGTGGCACCAAAAACCCCAACACGCATGACCACAAGCCTAAGTCCTTGCAGTTAGCCGCCCTTTTCAATTCCAGCCAGGCCTCGACCAGGTAGGTCGGGCCGGCCGGAGGAATGACGGATCGGCTGTCGGGATGATGTGATCCCACCCAGCCGGGGCGCTGCGCCTTCACGGCGTCCGCTTGCGAGATCATCAGGGCATGTTGAGTCTCGCAACCCCAGTCGGCTTCGTGCCCAGCAGTGATCTTGATCGATCACGTCGTTTCTACGAGGAGGTGCTGGGCCTTCCGGTGATCGAGGCGGACTCGTTCGCGGTCGTATTCCAGGCCGCAGGCATCGTGGTTCGGCTCACCTACGTCGGTGATCAACTGCGGCCGCAGCCCTTCACCGTATTCGGCTGGGAAGTCTCTGATCTTCGCGCTGAGATTGCGGACCTCGTCGGGAAGGGAGTCGAGTTCCTCCGGGTGGACGGCCTGGAGCAGGACGAGACGGGAGTATGGACCGCGCCCAACGGCGCGCTGATCGCATGGTTCAAGGACCGCGACGGGAATACGCTTTCTCTCTCCAGACATCCTGAGTGATCACAAGCAGCTCAGTCTGTACGATCCTCACTCGTGCTCCGGTGGTGCCGATCACGCACTACGCGTACGGCATAGGCCACGGCGGTTACGGCGGCAATGAGGCCGATGAGCAACGCCAAGTTGGCGGCGTAATCGCGGAGCAGCAAGGCCTTCACAGGTGGCTGACTGCCGCGCAAGGCGATCATCGGCAGTGCAATGACCGTGACCACGACGACGATGATCAATGCTGCCTGCAGGTATCGGCGCCCGCGATCGGGGACCCTGCGTCGCAGCGTCCAGCCCGCGCCGACCACGGCGGGAGAGATCACGACGTCATGGATGATCAAGGCCGCTAGCAACCAGATTCCCAGCTTGATCAGACTCCCGGGCGGAATCTCGGTGAGCAACCGGAAGATGCCGAAGGCTCCGAGCAACAGGCCAGCCAGCGCCAGGATGATCCGCCACGCCTTCACGACACAATCTCGATCCGGCTGAGCCACTTGGTGTTCAACACACCCGGACGGTTCGGGGCGATCAGGCGCAGCGGGTAGCCGTGGTCGAGATCCAGTCGCTCGCCATTGAGATGGGTCGCAAGCAGGGCTGCGCCGAGTTGCGGGCCGACAACGAAGGAGTGGTTGTAGCCGACCGGCTCCAGTGACAGGACCTGGACGCGCGATTCGGCCGTGCCGCCGGCTTGCTCGACGAGCTCTAGCAGCGAAAGGCCTCGCCATTCCGCGCCGACGCTCCAGCCTTCGACGCAGTTGATCGGCAGCCGTGCGCGATGGATCGCCTTCGGCTCGAGGTCCGCCAGGGTGAGCGTGTACGACTTGGGCCCGACCACCTGAAGCGACCAGTTGGCGGAAATCGCGCTCTCGCCGACTTCGGCCTGCTCGGCCGTACGGTTGACCGGAACTCGCTGCGGGCCACGATTCCACTCGCGCGGTGCGAGGAGACCTACCGGAGCCAGCGGGGTCACCGTCTGGCCAACGGTCGTGATCACCACGACCCCGATGCCTGTGCCCGCAGCGGCCAGCAGGCCGCGGCGCGAGATGCCCGGAGTCGGCGGGTCAGCCAGCGTTCCGGCATTGCTGTGCGACTCGGGGTTTTCGTTCCACGGGACCTCGGTGAGCACATCGGCCTCCGCCACCCGGGCGCGCAAGCCGTAGACGATATCGGGGAGCTTGACGCCGACGTGCAGCAGCACCGAACCGACCAGCACGTAACCCAGAAACCGGTGGACCGGGACGAAGAACCAACCGAACCCGTACCAGTTGAGGACGTTGAGGAAACCGGTAGCGACTTGCACCAGAGCGGCGGCGACCAAGATCGCGATACTGATCCGCTCAACGGCGTGCCGGACTGATCGGAGCGGGGGAAACCGGAACACGTTGGGATACACCGACCAGAGCTTGATCAGCAGCAGCGGGATCGTGGCGATGCCAGTGGCCACATGGATGCCTTGGGTCAGCCGGTAGCCCCAGACCGGCCGAGCCGGAATTGGCAACCAGCGCCACGGCTCGTATTGGTAATGGCTCAGCAGCCCGGTGAGAAAGAGCACGCCGATCGCGATCCCCAACATGCGACCGATCCGAGCGGTCACCGCGGTTGATCGGAGCGTACTGGAGAAGCTCGGCCACCATCGCGGACGGTGCTGCAGCATGATCTCCAGACTTGCCGATCCGACGCCTGTTGCAAACTCCTCGAAGGCTTCGCAGAGGTCCTGTAAGCGATGTGAAAGCGCCACAGGATGCCTCGTCCTATCTCACCCTCGCTAGGTTGTCGAACGTGGGCAGTACCTCGGACATGATCAGTTGTGACGTGTTGCTGCCTTGCCTTGACGAAGCCGAGGCACTGCCGTGGATTCTTGGCCGGATGCCAGCGGGTTTTCGGCCGCTGGTGATCGACAACGGCTCGCACGACGGTTCTCCAGAGGTGGCCGCCGATCTGGGCGCGACTGTGGTGCACGCCGTGCGCCGCGGGTACGGCGCCGCCTGTCACGCCGGTCTGGTCGCCGCCACCGCGCCGTTGGTTGCCGTTATGGATGCCGACGCCAGCTTGGATCCGGAACAGCTTCCGGAAGTCGTCGCCCCGCTGGTACGCGGTGAGGCGGAACTTGTGGTCGGGGTCCGGCGCCTGGCACACCGACGCGCACAGGCTTGGACGCTGCGGGTCGCCAATGCCGAGCTCGCACGTCGGGTGCGGCGCCGGACCGGGCTTTCGTTGCTAGACATCGGGCCCATGCGCGCCGCCTACCGAGAGGCACTACTTGAGTTGGACGTACGGGATCGGCGGTCGGGATATCCGGTCGAGACCGTCGTCCGGGCGGCCGACGCCGGTTGGCGCATTGTCGCCGTCGACACCGACTACCTTCTCCGCCGCGGCCGCTCGAAGGTCACCGGCACGCCGCTCGGAGCCTGGCGGGCCGTACGCGACATCAGCACGGTGCTGGCTCTGCCGTCGTCGAGATAGGGCCGCGTTTGGAATGATCAACTCGGGCAGAAAGATGGCGGTCGCCGCTGCGTCTGTTGGTGACCGTCGACTCGGCGATCGGACGGTCGCTCCGGCGGCCGTGGGTAGTTGGCGACCCGACATCCTCGCGGTGACGGCTGCACTGGCGCTGATCGCCGCCGCCGCTGTTGGCGGCCGAATTCTGCTCAATGATGGCCGTCGGATCGTCCTGCCGGCTCCCCCGCTGCTCGCGCATTGGGCACCGCATCTCGGTTGGGGAACCCCGCTCACCGTGCTCTGCGTACTGGTTGGGCTGCGACTCCAGCAAGCGGCCGCTGCCCTACGGTGGCGCCGGCTGCTGCTGACCGGATGGCTACTCAATCTCGCCTGGATGTGCTCACTGATCCTGGTGGACGGCCTGCAACGGGGATGGGTGGAGGTGCTTCTGGAACCGAACGAGTACCTGCACGATCTGCCCCGGATCACCGACCCGGGCGGCTTCGTCGCAACCTTCACGCACTTCATCGCCTTCGGACCCGGAGTCGACGGAACGATGGTCTGGACGACCCACGTCGCCGCGCATCCGCCGCTCGCGACCCTGCTGTTCTGGGCGCTGGACCGGATCGGACTCGGCGGCGGCTTCTGGGCGGGGGCGCTGTGCATCGTGGTCGGCTCGGCGGTGAGCGTCGCTGTGCCGGTCACCGCCCGCGAACTGGGTGCCGATGCGGCTGCCCGCCGGGCAGTGCCTTTTGCTGCTCTTTTTCCAGGTGCGGTCTGGATGGCGGTGTCGGCAGACGGACTGTTCGCCGGCGTCGCGACGAGCGGCTTGGCTTTGTTGATCATCGGCGCAGCCCGGCAACGCCTGCTTCCGGCTGGGATCGGCGGGCTCCTGCTGGGGATCGCGATCTTCCTCTCCTACGGCCTCGCGCTGTTCGGCCTGGTCGTGCTTGTGGCGTGTGCGGTAGTCGCTCGTCAGTGCGGATGGCGACAGACGCTGGCCGCTGTGTTCGTTGCCGCAAGCGGGGTGTCCGCCGTCGCGGTTGCCCATTTCGCGCTCGGGTTCAACTGGCTGGTCGGGTTGCAGGAGTTGCGGGTGCGGTACTGCCAAGGAATTGCCTCCCAGCGACCGTACGCGTACTTCGTCTGGGCGAACGTCGGCGCCTGGCTGGTCAGCTGTTCACCGCTGCTCGCGGTCGGGATCGTCCGCGGCGTACGCGTCCTCAGCCGGTGGCGCCACGACATCTGGTCGTCCGATCGGGTGGTGGCGCTGCTTGGGCTGTCTGGTGTGCTGGCCGCCCTGCTAGCCGATCTGTCCGGGCTGAGCAAGGCAGAGACGGAGCGCATTTGGCTCAGCTTTGGGGTCATCGCGTGGACAACACTCGCCCTGGTGCGCGGCCGAAGTGCGCGTTGGATGCTGCTAGCGGCCGCGGCGTGGGCGATCGGGGTCAATCACCTTCTCGATACCGGCTGGTGATCGGGCCGGCGTCCCTCGGTCCCGTCGGCACGCCCGTTGACCGGCTATGTGCCAGTCGCGCCGTGATTCGCGGTGATGCAGCAGGCAGGATGGGCGTCGTGACACAACTGGGCGCGAGAGAGCCGGTGCTGAACCGGACGCGCCTGGGTCTCGAGGTCGTGATCGTGCTCGGCCTGTCGCTCGGCCAGGCGGGGGTTTACTCGGTACTGCGCATCATCGAGCGGCTGACCCGCAATGTGCCGCTGACCCAGCAAACCTCCACTCTTAACGCCTCGGTCACCCCAGACCGCCCCTGGCTCGACTTGACGTACCAGCTCGTCGGCATCATCTTCGCCCTGATGCCGGTGCTGTTGGTGCTGTACCTGTTGAACCTGAGCGATCCGCCGGCCGGCCCGACGATCGGGTTCGATCTCAACCGGCCGCGGTTCGATCTTGGCTTTGGAGCCTTGATCGCATTAGCCATTGGCATTCCGGGTCTTGGCTTGTACGCCCTCGCACGGATCATCGGAATCAATACCCAGGTACAGGCGTCCGGGCTTGGTGATCAATGGTGGACAGTGCCGATTTTGATCTTGTCGGCTGCAGAGAATGCCGTGCTGGAAGAGGTCGTGATGATCGGGTATCTATTCACCCGACTGCGGCAGCTCGGCTGGAACATGATCGCGATCGTTGCACTCAGCGCGATCGTCCGCGGCTCATACCACCTCTACCAAGGCATCGGCGGCTTCATCGGCAACCTGATCATGGGCGTCATCTTCGGTCTGATCTACCTGCGCTGGAAACGCGTCGGACCGCTGGTCGTTGCTCACACCCTGCTGGACATCACCGCCTTTGTCGGTTACGCCCTGGTGGCTCCGCGCGTCGACTGGCTGTAACTGAGGGCGAGCCCGGCCCTTGACACTGTCCTCACCAGGCGCGCCCTTGGTCGGAACGAGAGTGAGAGAACAGCCCTCAGCTCTTGGTGATCAGGCTCCGGGCGAAGAACCGGAGGTTGGAGGGACGCTCGGCGAGACGCCGGACCAGGTATCCGTACCAGTCCGTGCCGTATGGGACATAGACCCGTACGGCGTTGCCGAGGCGGGCGAGCCGCTGCTGCTCGGTGGGCCGAATGCCGTAGAGCATCTGAAACTCGAAGTCTTTCGGGCCGCGCGCATAGTCATTGGCCAGCTTCAGACCGATGTCGATCAAGGTGGGGTCGTGAGTGGCCAACATGGGGAAACCACTGCCTGCCATCAAGATCTTCATGCAGCGTACGTATGACTTGTCGACCTCTTGTCGATCTTGGAATGCCACACTCTCCGACTCTGCGTACGCGCCCTTGCAGAGCCGGACCCTCGATCCTGCATCTGCGAGATCACGGCAGTCGGCCTCGGTGCGATACAGGTAGGCCTGCAACACCGCACCAGTCCCGGGGTACTCCTTGCGCAGTGTCCGCAGGGTCTCCAGTGTCGCGTCGGTGGTGGTGTGATCTTCCATATCGAGAGTAACCGCTGTGTCGGCCATCCGCGCCGCACGACAGATCAGCTCGGCATTCTCTAGCGCGAGTTGCGGGCCATCTCGGAGGTGGAGGCCCAGGGCGCTGAGCTTGATCGACACCTCGGCCGAAGGGCTGAGGCCCGATTCCCGAAGCCTGGTGAGCAGATCGAGGTATGCGACCACGACCGTGTCTGCCTGCCCCCGCTCGGTGGTGTCCTCTGCGAGGTAGTCGATGGTGGCCAGCAGCCTCGAACCGACAAGCCGGCGGGTTACGGCCACTGCCTGGTCAGATGTCTCACCAGCGATGAACCGCTCGACCACACCAGAAGTCACCGGTGCTGTCGTCACCACATGCTTGATCCTGGAACTGCGGGATAGTCGAAGCAGCGCGCCACGCAGCATTCGCTTCCTCCCTCCGCGGAGGCCATGTCATCGAGGTGCACCTTCTGCGAATTGCCCCGACTCTAGCCTTGAGCGCATGACCATCGATCACACGGTCGTGCTACTCCCCGCGCTGGGCGTGACCGCCGCTCAAACGTCGGCCCTGCAGGCTGCCGTGGGCGAGGCAGCGCAGGTGCTGACACCTGACATCGGGGTCAGGGGCACCTCACCGGTGATCTTGGAAGAACCGGCCCTTGCCGTGCTCGACGCGATGAAAGTCGCTCACTCTCATCAGGTCGTCATCATCGGACATGGCTGGGGAAGCATGGTCGCCCTGGAGATCGCTGCCAGTCACGCTGACCGCGTCGCCGCGCTCCTGCTGAGCACCAACGCTCGGCTGGACGCGATTGCCCTCCGGTCTGTCTTTTCCGGCTTCCTCGCTCTCATGCCGGCCAGCGTCGTACAGCAGCTCGGCGGCCGGCCAGCTGATGTCGCCGCGCTGCTGGACCAGGTACGGCCGGTAGACGTCAAGTCCCTCGCGGCGCGGGCAGCGGCGCCGGCGCTGGTGATCGTTGGCGAGCGAGACATCGCCAACCGAGGACCGAGCGCTGCTCTGGCCAGATCGCTGCCGCTCGGCAACCTTCGTGTTGTGCCACAGGCCGGCCACGGCTGGCAAGCCCAGAAGCCCCATCTCGTTGTTGAGCTACTTGTCGACTTCTTGTCCAGCCCGGCCTAAGCGGGCCGTAGGTGAACTGTCGGTTCATCCCCACCAGCCCTGTTTCCGCGCCCACCGAAGCAAGATCAGCGATATGATCAACATGATCAACAGCAAGATGGCCAGCGCTACCCAATGCGTGGACTCGTTGACGATCACGTTCATGCCGAGAACAGACGACAGCGACGTGATCGGCAACGTAATCGCCGCGATAACGGCGAGGCGCTCGGCGGCAATCGTCATCTTGGTGTCCGTGCGGGCCCGGTAGAACTCAGTAACGCCCATCAGGAACAACCGCTGCGAGTCGCTGATATGGGCGACCGTCTCGTACTGGTCGAGCACATCCTTCATCAACTCCAGGCCCTCGGGGGATGCAAATCTATTCAGCTTGATTGCCCGTCGATATATCTCGCTGCCCTGCTCGGCCATGGTCTTGATCGCCAACAGTTCATGCCGAGCCGCAAACAGCTCAGTCAGAAACCTTTGCGGATCCTCGTCCGCTTCAGCCATCACCCGCTGCTCCAACAGGCCGACCTCACGCGCGATCTCGGCGACCATGTCAGCTTCCTTGCGGGCGATCGAGGAAACGATCGCGTACGTGAGGCCGAATGGCGAGGCTGGGTGCAGCCGACCGCTGTCCATCCGGGCCGCCACGGCCTCGGTCTCACGCAGCGCCGCCTCTAACGGCACCTTGGGGTTCAGCGGTCCATGCACGGTGACGAGGAAGTGTTCGCCAACGAACTGGTCCAGCTCGAGGTAGTGCACATGGCCGGCTGTGCCGATCTCAGGCGCATGTACGACGGTGAACACGTGGTCTGGATACACGTGGAGTCGGGCAACGTGATTACGGTCCCTGCTCTTGGCGATCGCCATCGGATGAAAGTGAAACTCATCCGTCAAGACCGCCTCGGCCTCTTCGCTCCACTCGGGAATGTCGAGCCAAAGAAATCCGTCGGCGCGCGTCCGCAGGGCCGGCAGCTCGGCTAGGTCACGCTCAGTTGATCCTGTGGAGTCGATCCAGCGCAGCTTCATGGCCAGTCTCCTTCCACCTTTTTTCTACACGCCTCAGCGGCGCCATCCGCTCGCAGCCTCGAAGTCCCAGCCGAGCCGACCTGCACAGCCAGCCGCGGGTCCGTCGACTGCGGGCTATAGGAAGAACGCGCTCGACAAGCAGGTACGAGTCATCCGGTGAGGTTTTCCGTCCGAATGTGGTATTGCTGAATTGCGCCCCCCGATGGCGTTCGGTCCAGCTCACAAAGGAGTGATCCATGTCAGATTCGACTATTAGTCGTCGTCGCTTCCTCGGAGGACTGGGACTGGGGGTGGCCGCTGTCAGCGCTGGCCCACTTCTCTCAGCCTGCGGCGGGGGATCCTCGGGCCTCTCGGGCGACCAGGGAGGAGGCGGAGCCTCTGCCGGGGCCAGCGGGTCAAAGCCGACGCTGAACGTCTGGTACCACCAATACGGCGAGGCCGGCACCCAGCAGGCGGTGATGCGCTACGCCAAGGAGTATCCCGATGCCACCGTGAAGGTGCAGTGGACGCCGGGTGACTACACCTCCAAGCTCAACGCCGGTCTGCTCTCCACATCGGGACCGGATGTCTTCGAGAGCAGCGTCAACATCGATCAGGTGAAGAGCGGGCAGGTCGCAGCCCTGGACGACATCATTGGCGATACCAAGAGCGACTACACCGACGCAGACATCAAGTCCTCCACCGTGGACGGCAAGATTTACCAGGTCAAGATGGTGGACGACATGGGCGTGCTCTACTACCGCAAGAGCATTCTTGATAAGGCCGGTGTGAAGCCGCCCACCACCATCGATGAGCTGATCTCGGCGTCGAAGGCGTTGAATACCAAGGATCAGAAGGGCTTGTTCATCGGCAACGACGCCGGCGTAACGCCGTCCTTCGGTGGTGGCTCCCTGCTGGGACCGATCCTGTGGACGGTGGGCAGCGACTACCTGACGGCCGACAACAAGCCCGGTTTCACCACACCGGAGGTCAAGCAGTCGTTTGCGAAGATGCGCGAGCTGTTCCTCTCCAAGTCGATCCTGCTCGGTTCCCCGACAGACTGGTGGGATCCCTCCTCGTTCACACAGGGCCTCGCGGCCATGCAATGGTGCGGGCTGTGGGCGATGCCGGGAATCCAGAAGGCCCTTAAAGACGACTTCGGCGTGGTGGCCTGGCCGGCGTTCAGCAGCTCGGTCGGCAAGCCGTCCACCTTCCTGGGCGGCTGGGGTGCCATGGTCAGCGCCAAGTCGGCGAACGTCGACGCCGCCAAGGCGTACATCAAGTGGCTGTGGATCGACAACACCAAGGACCAGGAGGACTTCAACCTCAGTTACGGCTTCCACATCCCGCCGCGCAAGTCGCTCGCCGCCGCGGCGTCCAAGTTACAATCCGGGCCGGCGGCCGACGCGCTAAAGATCTTCAACGACTACGCGGTCCCCGCCAACCCCGCCTGGACACCGAAAATGAACAGCGCGTACGCCGACGCAGCCACCGCGATTGTTCGCAAGGGCGGCGACATCGACTCGAACCTCGCCAAGGCGGAGAAGACCGTCAACGCCGAGCTCAATCGGCTGTTTGGCTGACATGTCGGCGCCGACCCTGATGGCGCCGGCCGCAAACACGGCGCCGCCTCGGCGCCGGGCCAAAGGTCGGATCGCCGGAGTCACTGGAGCGTTCTGGCTCTTCGTCGGGCCCTTCGTCGTCGGCTTAGTGATCTTCGTCTTTGTGCCGATCATCTGGTCCGTGGTCCTCAGCTTCTCCCGTGCCCAGAACACCGTGACGCCGGGCGATTGGGTCGGCTTGCAGAACTACATCGATCTACTCCAGCCGGGGCCGTTCCTGGACAGCCTCATCACGTTCACCATCTTCGCGGCGTTCATCGTGCCTCTCACGTTCGCGCTGTCCCTCGGCTTGGCGCTGCTGCTCAACGGGGTCAGGATCCTGAGGGCATTTTTCCGGTCGGTGTATTTCCTGCCCACCGCCTGCTCGTACGTGGTGGCTTCGCTGGTCTGGAAGCTATCAGTCTTCAACGGCGTTCGGTTCGGACTGGCCAACACCGTCCTCGGCTGGTTTGGCGTGGACAACATCGCCTGGCTGGCCACGACGGACCCGCCTTGGTACTGGCTGGTGATCGTGACCGTTCGGCTCTGGCTGCAGATCGGCTTCTACATGATCTTGTTCCTTGCAGGCCTACAGCGGATCTCGCCCGAGCTGTACGAGGCCGCGGCAGTGGACGGCGCCCGCAACTCGTGGCAGACCTTCCGCTACATCACCTTCCCGCAACTGCGGGCGACCTCGGTCGCAGTACTGCTGCTGCTGTTGATCAACGCCTACCAGGCGTTCGACGAGTTCTTCAACCTGCTCGGCAATTCCTCCTTTGCCCGCCCGCCGCTGGTGTACCTGTACTACACCGCACAGTTCAATCAGGACTTCGGGCACGGCACGGCCGGCGCAGTGATCTTGGCACTGTTGATCATGGTGGTGACCCTCGCGCAGGGCCGTATCTTCGGCTTCGGGAGGGCCGAATGAGCACCGCGACGCACACCCTCGCCCAACACGGGCCGGAAATGCGGCAGGACCCCGTCCAGCGGAAGCGCCGGCGGATGAGGCCAGGCGCCGTGGTGGTGGCCGTGCTGCGCTACATCGCGCTGGTTATCTCAGCAGTGCTGTTCCTGTTGCCGTTCTACCTGATCTTGCGCAATTCGGTATCCCTCGACACCGACATCACCGCTCCCGGCTGGACGCTGTTCCCCCGCCAGATCCAGTGGGCGAACTTCGCCGAGCTGTTTACCGACCCCAGCGTGAATATCCTTCGGGCGTTGGCGAACTCGGCAATCATCGCCGTGCTGCAGACCGCCGGAATGCTCCTGCTGTGCTCGATGGCCGGCTACGGGCTGGCGCGGATCCCTTACCGCTGGGCCACACCGATCTTTTACGCGATCCTCGTGACATTGATGATCCCTCCGGCGGTGACGTTCATCCCGTCGTTCATCATCGTCTCCCAGCTGCGCTGGGTGGACCCCTACCAGGGGATCATCGTGCCGGTGCTGTTTAGCGGCTTCACCACATTCTTGTTCCGCCAGTACTTCCTGAACTTTCCGCGCAGCCTGGAAGAGGCGGCGCGGGTTGATGGGCTCGGGTATTTCGGCGCCTTTTGGCGGGTAGTGGTGCCCAACTCCTTGGCGTTCTTCGCGGCGATCGCGGTGATCACCTTTATCGCCAGCTGGAATGCGTTCCTGTGGCCGCTGATCATTGGCCAGGACTCGTCGATGTGGACCGTCCAGGTGGCGTTGAGCACTTTCCTCACCGCACAGACGATCAACCTGCACGAGCTGTTCCTCGCCGCGGCCGTGTCCATCGCCCCGCTGGTCTTGGTCTTCCTCTTCCTCCAGCGGTACCTGGTGCAGGGAGTTGCCGAGACCGGAATCAAGGGCTGAGCGGCACTGGTTGTCAGATCATGCCCACCGCCTCGCTCGTTCTCGATGCCGCGTGCGCCATTGCTCAGGTGCCGCGGCGCCTCTTCGGCACGTTCGTCGAGCACATGGGGCGCTGCGTGTACACCGGCCTGTACGAGCCCGGGCATCCGCACGCCGATGAGACCGGCCTTCGGGAAGACGTACTCGCCCTGACTCGCGAGATTGGACCAACGGTGGTGCGCTATCCCGGCGGCAACTTCGTGTCCAGCTACCGCTGGGAGGACGGCATTGGACCCGGAGTCGAGCGGCCGACGCGACTGGATCTGGCCTGGCACTCGATCGAGACCAACCAGTTTGGGTTGCACGAGTTCGCCGACTGGGCCGACCGAGTCGGCACCGAGATCATGCTGGCTGTCAACCTCGGCACCCGCGGGCTGCAGGAAGCTTGCGACCTGATCGAGTACACCAACCATCCCGGCGGCAGCTATTGGTCCGACCGGCGCATTGCCAACGGGGCCCATGACCCGTTCGAGATCAAACTGTGGTGCCTGGGCAATGAAATGGACGGCCCGTGGCAGGTAGGACAGAAGACCGCGTACGAGTACGGCCGACTCGCCAACGAAACCGGCAAGGCGATGCGCCTCATCGACAGCGGGATCGAACTCGTCGCCTGCGGCTCATCCAACTCGAGCATGCCAACCTTCGGATCCTGGGAGTCCACGGTCCTCGAGCACTGCTATGAGACGGTCGACTACGTCTCCCTGCATAGTTACTACGAGGAGCTCGACGGTGATCCGCTGAACTTCCTGGCATCGGCAGTGGACATGGACAACTTCATCGACGCGGTAATCGCGACCAGCGATGCGGTCGGAGCCAAGCTCAAGAGTCGCAAGCGCCTCAACCTCAGCTTCGACGAGTGGAATGTCTGGTACGCCAGCCGCTTCGCCGCCGACGGCCAACAGGTCAGGGACAGGCCCTGGCTGCCGCACCCACGCCTCATCGAAGATGACTACACCATTACCGATGCCGTCGTCGTCGGGACCCTGCTCAACTCACTGCTCCGTCACGGCGACCGGGTCACCGTCGCCTGCCAGGCTCAGTTGGTCAACGTCATCGGACTGCTGCGCTCCGAGCCGGACGGCGACGCATGGAAGCAGACGATCGCCTACCCGTTCGAACAGATGCGCCGCCTGGCCCGTGGTCAGATCCTCCAAGTGATCGCTCAATCCGATCAGTACGACTCGGCCAGCTACACCGACGTACCGCTCGTGGATGCCAGCGCCACCTATGACGAAGAGACCGGCAGAGCCGCACTCTTTGTTGCGAATCGAAGCCTGACCGAGCCCACTGGACTCTCGGTCGACGTGCGCGGGGTCCGAGCGACGCGCGTCCGCGCGTCCAACACCTTGCACGCGCAGCCCGGCCAAGATCGCCACAGCAGCAATGGCGTCTCACACGATGCTGTGACCCCCCAACCGTTCGATGCCCACGCCTTCAGCGACGGCCGATTGACCGCCACCCTGCCGCCGCTGTCCTGGACCGTCTTCGACATCCAGGCGTGACCATCAGGCACGGGTCTGGATCATCAATGCTGGTGGCATGCGCGACTACTTGAAGTGGCACGACGCCTATGACGACCCTGCCTCCGATCTCTCGTGGCGGTTACGCCAGGTGCAGGCCTATATCCGTTCCGCGCTGGACCAGATCCGTGTGCAGGCCACCGTGCTGAGCCTGTGCGCGGGCGATGGCCGGGACGTCCTGCAGGTATTGGCCGAGCGCGACGACTCCTCGCGGATCCAGACCACACTGATCGAGCTGCACCCGGTCCTGGCGCAGCGAGCGCGGGAGTTCGCCGCCGCGTCACGGCTGGAGAACGTCGTCGTGCGGACTCTCGACGCCGGAAACACCGCGGCGTACGCCGGCGCGGTGCCAGCAGATCTGGTGATCATTATGGGCATCTTCGGCAACGTCAGCGACGACGACGTCCGGCGTACGATCATGACGGCGCCACAGCTCTGCCGACCAGGCGCGACGCTGTTGTGGTCACGCGCCACCAACGATGCGAACAGCTTGGTTCATGGTGTGCTCGCAGCGGCCGGCTTCGTCGAGCTTGACTACCGTGAATTTGATCAAGATGAAGGTGAGCGGGCAGCACTCGGCTCGGCCCGCTACGACGGCCCGTCCCAGCCGTTGATCACCGGACAGCAACTCTTCACATTCTTGGGATGAATTCACTGCTCGTGACAGGTCTGATTATGACTGGCAGCTGTCCCGGACTCGGGTGATCGACGGAACCAACGTCACACACCTGCGCTACCGCGTGGATGGTCCACCCGAGAAATAGCTAGCGCCTGAGCTGATCTTCACACAGCGGGCAGGAGGAGGTCGCGGGACAGATCCTTGATCGTCGGGACGCCGAGCAGCGCCATGGTCAGGTCGAGCTCGGCAACAACGTTCTCGATGACCTGGCGCACCCCGTCCGCGCCATCTAGGGCCAGCCCGTAGATGTATGGCCGGCCGATCAGGCAAGCATCGGCCCCGAGCGCCAGCGCGACAAACACATCGGTCCCTGAGCGAATGCCGCTGTCCAGCAAGATCTTCGGCTGCTCTCCGACGGCCTCGCGAATGGCGACTAGTGCATCCAGAGAGGCGATGGCATTGTCGACTTGCCTGCCGCCATGGTTGGACACGATGATCGCGTCGACGCCAAGCTCAATCGCCCGGCGCGCGTCATCGGGATGAAGTATCCCTTTGAGCACGATCGGCAAGGACGTCCGATCGCGGAGCGTCGCAAGATGGTCCCAGGACAGGCCCGGGTTGGAGTAGATATCGAGAAACGCCTCTACGGCTGCCCGTGGCTCCACCGATCGCAGATTCTTGCCGAACACGCCCGGATGCTGTTGGGACATTGACACCAACGTGCGCACCGCGCCCAGACTGACCCGTGTCTTCGGGCGATCGCCGGCCGCCGCAATTCGATCCTGAACGATCTCGCGGAAGCGTGGGTCAGAGGTGTATTGCGCAATGCCGTGACCGCGCGCAAACGGTAGTGAGCCGAGGTTCAGATCTTGCGGCCGCCATCCCAGGATGGTCGTGTCCAGGGTGACGACGAGCGCCTGCGCACCGCAGCTTTCAGCGCGCTTGATCATCGAATCGACGAGCGCCTCGTCGGTGGACCAGTAGAGCTGATACCAGAACTGCGTCGAGCCCATTTCGGCAGCGGTCTCCTCCATGGGGTTGCTGCCCTGGCTGGAAATCACGTACGGCGTACCAGCTGCCGCGGCGCCTTGGGCGATGACCACGTCGCTGTTTCCCGCCACAAGAGACGCCGCGCCGATCGGTGCCAGAAGTATCGGTGAAGCCAGCGGGGTACCGAGCACCGAGGTCGTCAGGTCGCGCTCCGTCACCCCGTGCAGCATGCGAGGCACGACCCGCCACCGCTCGAAGGCGTCACGGTTGTGTTGCATGGTCCGGCCCTCGCCCGCGCCACCAGCGACGTACGCCCATGCCTGCGGGGACATGACCTTCTTCGCGCGTCGCTCAAGGCTGGCTGCGTCCGTGGGAATCGATGGAGCGCGACCAAGCGTCCCAGCTCGATAGATCGCGGCCTGGCGCACTCGTCCCGGCCCCTGGCGAGACGGACGGTCTGCTGGTGATGTCATGGTGCTCTCACCAGCCGCTACTCGTCAGCCCACATATCCATAGCCCAATATCCATAAGCCCAAATATCCATGAGCACAGTGTCGATGGTTCGGAGGCGTTCTTGGCTGAGCAAACGCAATGGCTGCACGTCTTCATTGACGTAAACCCTGACGTGTCGGAGGAGTCGGCTCGGCCAGGCTGATCTTGCAGGTGCGTTTCTGCATCACAGAGCCACAAAGAATGGGCCATCTACACGTGTATGGAGCGCATTCGCGGCCTTGAGCGGAGAAACGAACGAGAGGTCTCTGCGAGGCCACCCGCTAGTCTCCGGATGGCCGCCGCTCAGAGTGCGCTAGCGACGCCGGTACCGTCCACGGCGTACGAGGGCTGGATCGGCGCTGCCAGGTGCAGCCGGGCGAAAGCCAGCGACTCGGCCAGGTCGGCCTCCCGCTGCGCGCGGGTGCCGCTCTTGCGCGAATTGATCTCCAAGACCACGTGCCCGGTGAAGTTCCGCTCAGCCAGGTACTGCAACACCCGGCCAGCCTGCTGGTCGCCACGACCGGGCACCAGGTGCTCGTCCTTGACAGAACCCGTTCCGTCGGTGAGATGGACATGGCGCAGCCGCGAGCCCCACGACCGTAGGAGATCCATCGATTGCTGGCCGGCAGTCGAGGCGTGCGAAAAGTCCAATGTCAGATCGGCGTAATCAAGATCAGTCGGGTCCCAGCCCGGGACGTACGCCTTCAGCTCACCGCCCGGAGTACGCCAGGGATACATGTTCTCGACACAGAACAGGATCCCGGTGTCTTCGGCAAGGCGCCGGACTCCCTCGACGAAGCCTCTGGCGTAATCACGCTGCCAGCGAAACGGCGGATGCACCACAACGACATTGGCGTCCAGCCGCTGCGCCGCCTCCGCTGAACGTTCTAGCTTCGCCCACGGATCGGTGCCCCATACCCGTTGAGTGATCAACAAGCAGGGTG
>Ga0307297_10000071_pt1 | contig 21673 bp, 43 predicted proteins | sample ER_DNA_157_FD_194464 | JGI IMG/M metagenome (GOLD analysis project Ga0307297, IMG submission 194464) | Bulk soil microbial communities from the East River watershed near Crested Butte, Colorado, United States - ER_DNA_157 | ecosystem: Environmental > Terrestrial > Soil > Floodplain | place...
CCGGCGTTCGCCGACGGGCTCGTGCTGGAGACCATCTTCTCGGCCCCGCCCGGTACCCCGATCGACTCATTGGAACCGCTCGCCGACGAGACGCTCACCGTCACCACCGCACCCGACCTCCTGTCGGTCACCCTCACCCCGACCCAACCCGGACAGCCCGACCCGGCCGTCCTCGAGGTCGGCGACACGGTCCCGGTCCGGCTCGTCGCCGGCGTGTTCACCCTCGCCGCGACCTACCGGGTCGTCGAAGCGACCCTCACCCCGACCGACGGGGTCGAGGTCACGTTGAACCGGCGCGACCCGTGACCGCCAAACACCTCCCCCCCGACACCGGCCGCGAACTCTCCGCCCTGAAGCGTCGGGTCACCGACCTCGAACTGATGCTCGACCGGATCCGGCGCCCCGCCCCGCCGACCGACGCCGTTACCAACCACTTCAACACCCCGTTCGCGTCGCTCGCCGCGGTCTTCGCCCCCCCGGTCCCCGGCTCCACACCGACGCTGCTCACCCCGACCTCGTACCCGGTCGAGGACCCGACCGGGCACATCTTCGTCGACCACCACGACCCCACCCACGGCTGGTTCGTCATCAAGGTCCCCGGGTTCTACGAGTTCGGGGCGACCGTCACGTTCTTCGACTCGAGCGTCGGCGGGTACCGACGGCTCGCCATCGCGTCGACCACCGGCGACGGGAACCTCACCGGGCTCTACGACATCCACAGCGTCGACCGGTCACCCGGGACGTCGACGATCATGACCGGGTCGAGGATCGTCCACGTCGACCAGTCCGTCGTGCTCCGCTGGCATGTCGCCGTGTCCCACACCGCCGGCGGCGACGTGAACGTGCGCTGCGACTCGTTCTGGTGCCGGTTCGTCACCACCGGCACCGCACCCCCCCAACCCAGTTCGTCGTGATCCACCGCTACTGGACCGGACCCGCCACCCCACCCGCCGAGCCGTGGCTCCACCACGTCATCGCCAACCTGCACCCGGCCGACACGCTCACCGACTGGACCGACGACACCCTCCCCGCCGACCTGGTCGACCGGCTCGCCCGGGACCGGCTCGGCGACGACCCGCGGCATCGGGCCAACATCGTTCGCTGGTCGCTGCTGCACCTCCACGGCGGGGTGTGGCTCGACCACGACCTGATCCCGCTGCGCCCCCTGCCGGCCGGTGCCTGGACCGCCAGCCTCGGGGGTGCCCGCACCGGTTGCGCGATCTCGCTCCCGGCCGGGCACACCCTGCCGGCGGTGATGCTCGACGTGATCGACTCGACCGACTACCCGGCCACCGCCAACCCCGTCGACGTGTCCGGCGACCGGCTCCTGCAACGGGTCACCACCTACTGGCCCGATCTCGCCGCCCACCAGCTCCCCTTCGACGCCGCCGGCCGAGCCGCGCCGACCACCGACCGGTGGGCCGTCCACCTGTGGTCGACCAGCGCCGCCCGACACCTCCGGAGCGGACCATGACCGACACCCCGGAGCCGGTCCGGCCGTCGACCCCGGTCGCCGACAAGCTCCTCCTCCTGTTCGGCTGGATCGCCGGGATCCTCCTCGTCCTCTCCGTCGTGCTCGTCGGCGTGCTCACCCTGTTCCGGCCCGAGGCCGACATCTCCGGGCTCCTGAAGATGCTCGACACCCAGATCTCCATCATCCTCGGCGCCGTCCTCGGCTGGGCCGCCCGGTCCAGCGCCACCCCCCGTTCCTGACCGCCCACCCCAAGGGAGCACCCCATGGAACTCATCGGCATCGCCGGTCTCGTCACCATCATCTGGAAGGTCGTCGACGTCCTCCGGTTCGCCGCCAACAAGGACTGGTCGGCGCTCGTCACCCAAGGGACGGTGTACCTGTCCGCCCTGGCGGTGGCGCTCCTCGCCCGGGAAGCGGAACCGTTCCAGGCGGTCGAGATCCTCGGCACCACCTTCGGTGAGCTCGACTTCGCCGCCGTCGTCCTGTTCGCCCTCGGCATCGGCTCCACCGCCTCCGGTGTCGTCGACTTCAAACAGGCGATCGACTCGACCGACTCGGCCGTCGTCCCCCGCCTGGTCGACACCCGGCCCGTCGTCGACCACCACCCGACCTGATGGCCTGGCGTCTCGCCCGTTCCCTCACCGGCCTCCGCGACGAGGTGAACCGAACCTGGCCGAACCGGTCCAAGGCCAGCGACGGGACCGTCGGCGACCTCGCCCACCAGAACCGCAGCAGCGGCCACAACCCGAACGCCGCAGGGGTCGTCACCGCCCTCGACATCACCGCCGCCGGCATCGACATCGCCTGGTACGCCGAACACCTCCGGACCCTCGGTGCCGCCGGCCACCCGGCCCTGCGCAGCGGCGGCTACGTCATCTACAACCGGCGGATCTGCTCAGCCAAGTCCGGGTGGCGCTGGGTCACCTACAACGGCACCAACCCGCACATCAAGCACTGCCACTGCTCGGTCGGGACCACCGCCGCCGCCTACGACTCGACCTCCCCCTGGGGGATCACCAACCGAGGAGACGACTTCATGTCCGCACTGACCGACGCCGAACAACGAGAGCTCCTCACCCGGATGCGGAAGGCCGAGGAGTACGCCGCCTCCGCCAAGATGATGGCCGAGGACACCCACAAGCGGTGCATACGCCTCGAGACGTCCATCCACGGCGTCGACGACGACACCCGGAACCGAAGCATCTTCTTCCGGGTCAAGTATCTGTTCAGTGAACTCCTCGATTCCGGCAACAACCTGAAGCTCCGACAGATCCTCGCCCTCTACGGTCACCCCGACGTCCAGGCGGCGATCCGCAAGGTCGACGCCGAAGCGAACCCGGGCGACCAGTAGCAACCATCCGGACGGCGGCCGGATGAACGACGTCATCGCCGCGGTCGTGATCGCCGCCGCCGCCGTGGTGTTCGCCTACGCCTGGATCACCCGGCCACCCGACCGGTGACCGACCTGCAGGTGACCGTCGCGGCGCTGGCCTGCACCGTCGCCGGATGGACCCTCGTCGCGGTCACCGGTGCCAGACTGGTCCGGGACCGCCGCCGGCGTCGAGCCTCTCGCCAGGCCAGCCGACGGTCGGAAGGGTGAATGGACCGCCCCGCTCATGTGCTGGGGCGGTCCGTTCGTCGCGCCCCGACCCGGACATGCAAGCAACTTTGCGCACCGGCCGGCCTAACCAACGGTTCCCGCCCAACCGACGCCAACAGCCGGGAGGTCACGGGCCGGCCGTACCCCGACAGTGGGAGGCACCGTGATCATCTACGACCCCGACGGCCGAGACATCACCATGGCCGAGTACGTCGCCCGCTACCCGACCGAAGGCGTCGTCGCCGACACCGACACCCCCACCGGTCACCACGTCGCCACCCTGTGGGTCGGGATCGACGACCGGCTCACCCCGACCGGGCCGCCACTCATCTACGAGACCCTCGTCACCGGGCCCGGCGCCTGGCACGGCCACACCGAACGCTACGCCACCCGCGACCAGGCCACCGCCGGCCACCACCAGATCGTCGCCGACCTCACCACGCAACCGGACCGCCACCGGCCGCGGTACCCGACGCACAGCCCGGACCGTTCGGGTACTTTGCCCCGCCATGACCACCGACCCTGACATCGGCGTCCTGTCCGGGCTGCTCCCCGACGGCCAGCAATGGACCGTCCAACCCCTCCTGTGGGGCTGCTACCAGCTGAGCATCGGCCGGGTCGGCGCCGGCTTCTACGACCGGTCCTGGCACTACGCCGGCCACGACGCCGTGTACAAGGCGCTCGCCCAGTGGCTCGAGGTCTACGACGACGTGATCGAACCGACCGGCTGGCACCGCGCCCACGACGGCACCGGCCGCCGACGCCGCGACGGCGACCCCACCCAGGAGTACATCCAGTGGTGAGCCAGTCGTCCGGTCCCAGGCCGCTCACCAACCAGCGTTCGCCGTGGGAACGCGACCCCGACCATGACCTGACCATGGGCGACATCGTGGCCGTCGCCTTCCGACGTCGGGTCCACGACGGGACCCTCAGCGCGTTCGTGGCCCAGGAGCCGCCCGGCTGGCACCTGTCGATCTCGCACCGGCCGAACAGCTTCCGCTCCGCCGGCCGCTACCCCGCCTGGGACGAGATCGCCCACGCCCGCTACGAGCTGCTCCCCGACGACATCACCGTCGCCATGCTCCTACCGCCCCCCGATGAGTACGTCGCGCTGCACGACACGACCTTCCACCTCCACGAGATCGACGACCCGGACCTCGGCCGGTAATCAGGCTTATGTCAACCGAAGGGAGCCGCCGATGATCGACCCGATGAGCCATGACGGATGTGCCCTGTGCGGTGAGCCCGTCGAACCCGATTACGTCCCGCCGAACGGCGCCGACCAGGCGCGGTGCAACGGCCGACCGGCACACAACGAGTGCATGGTTCGCGAGGCGCTCGGTGGGATCGGACACCTTGAGGACCACGCCCACTGGTGTGGGCAGATGGGCGACCCGGACGGCGGCCGCACCTACCGGGAGTCGGCTCGGGAAGTGATGGCCTGGGTGCAGCGCCACGGCACAGTGTCCGAGGTCGCCGACGCCGTCGCTGACCGAGATGCTTGCAGCCGATAAAGCAGCGTTCCGTCAAGGGATCATCGCGACCTCATTCGCGGTTCAAGATTTGCGAATCATGAACCGGGCCCGGACTCGTCGACCAGGCCCTCGTGGAAGCTCGACCCCCGCACCCCCGACTCCGGCCACCACACCGACCGAGTCGCCGCGTCGTAGTGACCGAAGCCGACCGCGTCATGGCCAGCCGGCCGGTTGCAGACGAGCTCGCCACGCCGCGCGACACATCGCGCGGGGTCGCCGTCCGCCATGTCCGACACGTCATTGATCCCCGGCCGGCCAAGCCAATCATCCGGCAGCGGCATCAGCTCGGCGGGAACGGGAGCTCGGGCTGCGAAGGACCGGCCATCAGCTTCGCCTTCTCCAACCGCTCCCGACGCTGATCCGACTTGCCGTACACGAACACCCCCGCCAACACCGCCATCTCGCTCAACAGCAACGCCAACCCCGCGACGCCCCGACCGGTCGAGATCAACCAGACCCCGGCGACCACAACCAGCGTCGCCAGAAACCCGGCGATGTACAGACCATGCGACGCCCGGCGATCGTTCCCCCGAACCACCATCAGCTCGAGCTCCTGCCGATGCGCCGCCTGACGCTTCAACAAGTCGATGATCTCCTGCGCCGCCCCCGGGCACGCCGCCTCGTACTGCGCCAAGTGCGCCGGATGAGGAAGCGGACCCTCCCAACTCGCCGCCTCGATGAACGCAGCCGAGAACCCGTCCATGGCCGCCCCGTCGCGCGGTCCACCGTGCGCTTCGATCTCGTCTCCGCCTGATTCGCCCGACCCGTCCTCGGCCAGGGCTACGCCCCGAAGCGGCGCATCGCCACCCGCAGATCATCCCCGACCGCCGCCCAATCCTGAGCAAGCGCCCGGGCATCAGCCTCCCCCGGCGACGACGCCACGTTGTACTGATCGAACGTCGAACCCAGATCAACGATCCGGGCCAGACCCTCGAACCACCTCGGCATCGCGAACAGGAACGTCGATCGCCTCATACGCCGAGCGTAACCACCACTGAGATTGTCCGCCCGACCGACCCCCCTTTGTAGGGACGGTCCCGGCCGGAACGTCGCGAACATCCGCGGACGGGCCGCCCCCGCACGAGCGGCCCGTCCGCACATGCATCCTCCCCAACCCGTACACGGACCCGTCTACACCTCAGCGGGCCCGGCGCTGCACTCATCCTCCGACGACCACCGTCTTCACGCACACCCCCGAATCGCCGTCGTAGATGTGCGTGTACGTCGGCCGACCCGGCCGGGCATGAGCGGCGGCGAGGTCGCCGTGCCGGCCGGCGATCTCCTCCACCCGGCCGGCGTTCGCCACCGTCACCCGCTCCTCGGCCAACACCGACCCATCGAACGACGACACCCGGAACACCAACCCACCCGGCGCCACACCCGGACCAATCCGCTCCTCATGAGGCATAGGCGCAGATCGTAGATCCAGTCCTCAGCCAGTCCTCAGCAATGTCGCAAACTGATGATTGACGACAAGAGCGAATGCGAGACGACGACAGGTGAATGTGCTGGACAAACCGACCATACCGGGCGAAAAGTCCAGGCTGCTTAGTGGCGGCCACCACTCCCGATCCCAGTGGGTGTGCGGGACGATGTGCACGACCCTTCTGCGGCTCTGACCTGCGGAAACGCTCTGCTCGTTCATCGGTTCAAACCGTCCTAGTCCTCAACCAGTCCTCAGCTGAAACGCCGAGGGTCTCGTCAACGATGCTCCGGACCCGGTCGTCGTCCTTCGGCATGACGTGGGCGTAGGTCGTCAGGAGCGTCTTCAGGTCGTGCCCGAGCCGCTCCGCCACCTTGGCCGGGTTCACGCCGGCGGCGAGCAGAACGGAGGCGTGGTGGTGGCGCAGGTCGTGCCATGTCCCGGCCACGCCGGCCCGCTGGGTCGATGTCCTCATGTACTTCGTCGCCATCGCCCGCACCACGGCCCGGCCGCCGATGTGGAAGACGAGGGCGACCGGCCCGGTGGACTTCGTGGCCTCGTCCCACAGCTCCTCGTCGCCCGTCCCGAAGTTGGCCAGATGAGCGGCGAGCGTGTCGACCACGAGCGAGCTGAGGGCGATGGTCCGGTAGCTGTTCTTCGACTTCGGCGACTTCAGGAACGGCCGACCCGTTGCCGGCGACCAGAGCTGACGGTCGACCCGGAGCTCACGCCGCATGAAGTCGATCCGATCCACGGTCAAGCCGAACAGCTCGCCCTGGCGCAGGCCGGTGCCGGCTCCGAGCACCACCGCTGCTCGGATGTGCTCCGGCGCAGTGTGGGCGACGCCGAGGACCTGGTCGACAGCCAGCGGGACGAACGGCACGACCTCGGCCTGCGCCAGCCGGGCGTCCTTGGCCGGGTTCCGCGGGATGCGCTCGTCATCCACGGCACAGGCCAGCATCGACGACAACGTCTCGTAGACCATCCGTGCACTCGACGGCGCCAGCGGGAGGCCCTTGGCCCACTCCTCGATGTGCGGCCGGCGCAGGCTAGCGAGTGGTCGGTCGCCCAGGCGGGGCAGGATGTGCAGACGCAGTTCCCGGGCGACCCTGTCGTGCGTCGCCGGCGACCAGCTCCTCCGCCTGGTCCACTCCTCCGAGTACGCCTCGACCGTCATCTGGCCGGCCGACGGCGTCGTGTAGGTGCCGCTCATGAGCCGGTGCTCGACATGCACCAGGAACGCCGTGGCGTCCTTCTTCAGCCGGAACTGCTTGGTGTGCTGCGGACCGTTCGGGTACTCCCGCCACCGCGCTCGGAACATGCCGTTGGGTCGCTTGTCGATGCTGGCCATCAGTTCTGCTCCTTCATGTCGGCCCGGAGCTGCTCGATAAGCCGGGCCGCCTCGTCCTTGAACTGCTCCCGCAAGCTGAGGCAGACGGCCTCGAGCTCCGCCGGGCCCTCAGCGGCGAAGTCGACGATCGCCGACCACTTCTCCGCTTCGGCGATTTCGTGCTGCCGGCGAACGCGCTCGTTCAGCGACAGCCGAGTACGCAGATCGGCGACGAGGTCGTACGCCAACTCGTGACCGCGGGCTGCCGGATCGCCAAGCAGGTCGCTGACCGACGTCCCGAGCGCATCGGCGAACGCGACGAGGTCGTCGACGTCTATCCCACGCTGGCCCAGCTCGACCTTGGACAGGGCGCTGATCCCCATCGGTCGGCCCTGCTTGGCGAGCTGCTCGCTGAGCTTCGCCAGGGTGATCTCTCTGGCCTGTCTGAGGTAGCGCAGGTTCGTCGCCACCCGCTCGGCTATCGGTGCGCCTGTTTCCATTCTAGGGAATCTACAGGAATGGCTTGCACGATGTCGATAGCAAACGTACGTTTTCGACATCGCAGAACCACGCACAACCAGTTCCCCGAACCGGAGAGCACCGTGCCCGACTACCTGACCAGCGAGGAAGTATCCGACCTCCTCCGCACCCCGAAGCCCACGTTGTACAAGTGGCGGGTCGAGGGCACCGGACCTCCGGCGGTCAAGGTCGGACGCAAGCTGCTGTACTCACGAGCCCAGCTGGTCGAATGGCTCGACGCGCAGCAGACGGTGTGACCAGGGACAACGCGAATCGTCCTGACAATTCCCGCCCTCCACCTTGTGGCTCAGCCTGAATCGGCACAAAGTGGACGCTCAACCACGTTCCGTCGAACAACGAGCGGAACGAGAAGGTGACCCTCCGATGGCCGACGTGCACCACGTCGGGCCTCCCGATCCAGGATCGGGAGACCGTGACGCGCCCCGCAACCCGCTAAGGCAAGCCCCCCCCCCCCCCAGTGAGAACGCTTCTCCACTAGGCGGGTCGCGACAGCGCACGACGGTCACCTGCCCGGACGGCACCGTCCACACGTTCGACACGCTGCACGACGCGGTGGCGTGGGCCGACCTCGGGCATGTCTGCCTGTCGATCGCGCACCACACCTTCGCTTCTCCCACCGCCTCGGCCGCTGCACCGGATCGGCGGGTGTCCTGATGGACCAGCCGTCGCTGTTCCCCCCGGCTGTCCGCCCAGGCGATCCGGGCACATCGCATCGGGCCGCCGGCCACAACCGGGTCACGCTCCGCCAGCGGGTCGAGGACGTCCTGCGACTCCACCCGGGTGGCGTGACCGACTGGGAGGCGACCCAGCTCCTCGGCCTGGCCGAGCGGCGCAAGCCCTCCGTGGCGAAGCGGCGACAGGAGCTCGGCGCCGTGGACACCGGCCGGCGACGCCCAAGTCCCGACGGGCTCATGTGCGTCGTGTGGGCCATCGAGAACCGGCCGGCCGGGACCGAACGGAACGAGGTGCGCGTCCTCGAACCGTGCCACCCACCGGTGGCCCCGGCCGGCCACACCTGATCCCAAAACAGAAGCAGCTCCGGCCACCCCTTCCCGGATACCGGAGCTGCACCCGAACCAGAGAGAAGGATAGATGACCGCTCAGATCCAGATCGACCGCATCGCCTCGGAAACCATCCAGGTCCCGATCGTCGGCACCATGCCGCTGATCGTCCACAACTTCTCCGACAAGTCGAAGCGTCAGATGCTCGACGCCCAGCAGGGCCGGAAGAAGCCGAAGGAGACCCGTGACCCGCAGGCCGAGTACGAGGCCGCGTTCTACCGGACGAAAGACGGCTACGGCTTCCCGGTCACCGCGTTCAAGGCGGCGACCGTCGGAGCCGCCCGCTTCTACGGCAAGGACATCAACATGACGTCGCTCCGCCAGTTCCTGTTCATGCACGGTGAGCTGTCCGAGAAGGATGCGCAGGCGCTGGTGCCGATCATCGGTGAGCCGATCATGCGGGAGGACATCGTCCGTCTCGGTGGCGCCTCCCGGTCGGCGGACCTCCGCTACCGGCCGATGTTCACCGAGTGGCGGACGAACCTCCTCGTCACCTACGTGATGAGTTCGTTGTCGAGGGCGAGCGTCCTGTCGTTGATCGACGCCGGCGGGCTCGGCATCGGTGTCGGCGAATGGCGGCCGGAGCGGCGCGGCGAATTCGGCACCTATTGCGTCGACGGCACGCGCGACATCGAGGTGATCGAACGATGACCGCGGCAGGCGTGGAGGGGTTCGGCATGGCTTGGCTAGGCGTGTCCCGGCAAGGCTCGTCCCGGCGGGGCTTGGCTCGGCAGGCAGGGCTCGGCTCAGTATGGCGAGGCACGTCTCGGCGAGGCGAGGCAGGGCCCGGCAGGGCTGGCATGGTGCGGTGGGTCAGGGCACACCTCGGTATGGCTGGTCAGGGTTCGGCAGGCCCGTCGAGGTGCGGCATGGCGAGGCCTGGCGAGGCATGGCCGGGCTGGTCGTGGCAGGCCAGGCTTGGCTTGGCACGGCGTGGTGGGGCAGGTCGGGGTACGGCTCGTCAGGGCTGGGCAGGCACGGCGGCGCATGGTCCGGCCGGGCATGGTCCGGCTTGGTGTGGCGTGGCACGGCAGGCAAGGCGCGGCGCGGCAAGTCGCGGTGCGGTTCGGCAAGGCGTGGCAGGCGAGGCAGGGCACGGTCGGGCAGCGCAAGGCGTGTCGAGGCTTGGCCCGGCAGGCATGGCAGGGCTAGTCGGGGCACGGTGCGGCAAGGCTTGGCAGGCAAGGCGTGGCTCGGCGGGGTTCGGCGTGGCGGGGTCGGGCACGGCTTGGCGAGGTAAGGCAGGCATGGCCGGGCACGGCGGGCCTGGGTTTGGCCGGTCGCGGCATGGTACGGCAGGGCATGACTCGGCAGGCTGGGCAAGGCACGGCAGTGCTGGTCCCGGCAGGGTTCGGCTGGGTGCGGCATGTCGTGGGGCTGAGGGGGTGGTCGTGTGAGTTTGCGCGATCACCTCCAGGCCATCTACGACGAGCACGGCCGGTTGACGCCGTCGGTCGTCGTCGACCAGGCCCGCCCGGCTGACCATCCGCTGCATGAGCGGTTCGACTGGGACAACGAGACGGCTGGTGAGGCGTGGCGGCGTGTCCAGGCCCAGCAGCTGATCCGGTCGGTCCGGGTGGTGTACCGGGAGCCGACGGAGACCGATCCGGGTGAGTCGGTGCGGGCGTGGCATGCGGTCCGGCAGCCGTCGGGGCATGTGTACGAGCCGGCCGAGAAGGTGGCCGGCGACGAGCTCCTGTCGCGCATCGTCCTGAAGGACATGGAGCGGGAGTGGAAGCAGCTGCACCGGCGCTTCGGTCACTTCGTCGAGTTCGTCGACCTGGTCCGGGGCGACCTCGGTAAGGAGGCGTCATGACCCCCGGCACAGTGTCCTTCGAGATAAACGACACCGATTGCAACCTCCGCCTCGAGTTGGATCTCGGTGGACCGCCCCATCTCTACTCAGGGTTCCTGCAGCTGGTGACCCTGGCGGTTACTGGTCTGGACGGATCCACTCCGCCGCCGGTCGAGGCCCCGGCGCCGGTCGTCGAGGATCCACCTGAGCCGTCACCGGAGGTGCCGGAACCGGTACCGGTGTCGGAGCCGGTGACCTACTCGGTCGACGTCGGCCCGTATCCGGAGCCCGACCCGGACCCGGACCCGGACCCGGACCCGGAGCCGGAGCCGGAGCGGGTGGCGGTGACGCCGGGTGGTCCGATGGCTGAGGTGCTGGCGTTGTTGGCTGAGGCCGGTGGTGAGCTGTCCGACCCGGCCGGTGGCGTGTCCGGCAAGATCGCTGACCTGACGGGCCTGAAGCCGTCGGTGGTGTCGAACACCCTGTACCGGTTGAAGGCGGACCGGTTGGTGATCGCGGTGACGTCGGCGAGACGTACGACGAGGGCGACGCTCACCCTGTCGGGGTGGGAGGCGGCCGGCCGGTCGGCGCCGTTGTCGGCGGTCGCTGATGGTGGTGCGGATCATCAGCAGCGGATGCGTGACCGTGCCGCTGACGCTGTGGGTGGGACGCCGGGTTCGGGTCGACGGTTCGAGGCCCGGCGATGACCGCGGCAGGCATGGAGGGGCAGGGCACGGCGGGGTCGGGTTCGTCATGGCACGGCAAGGCCGGGCCAGGCAGGGCACGGCAGGCATGGAGATCGAGATGGAGGGTCGGATGACCGAGACCGCTGAGGTTGCGAGCCGCAAGCAGTTCCGGGAGGACGTGCTCGCCCTGGTCCAGGACCTGGGGGCGTTGTGCCGGTTCGTGTGGGATCACCCGGCGTTCCCGGTCCCGACCTTGCATGAGTTCGCTCCGGTGACCTACTCGGTCGACGCCGGTTCGGAGGACCAGTTTGACCGTCTGTCCGACGTGTTGGCCGCTGACGGTGTGGTGGAGCACGAGTCGCATGTGACGTTCCGGTTGGTGCGCCGCCGGTTCGGTCGGGCCGAGCTGCAGCTGTACTACTTCCCGGGTGGCCACCCGCCGGTCGCCGACGCCACGGTCGGTGCGGTCCCGGTCGGGGAGGTGTCGTCGTGAGCGTCGAGCCGGAGTGGGTGGATGACTGGGAGTCGGACCGCGACCGCACGGCCGGGTTCGAGGCTGAGCGGGTGGAGGAGGCGTTCGCCATCACCGACGATTCGGCGGCGACGTGGGCGTTGCGCAAGGTGGCCCGGGCTGAGGCTGAGGTGGCCCGGGTCCTTGCGGTGGCGAACGGTGAGATCGCCCGGATCAACCAGTGGAAGGCTGACGCCTGCCGGGGTCCGGTCGATGACATCGGATTTTTCAAGGCGCACCTGGTCGACTACCGGCGCCGGCTCGAGGACGCCGACCCGAAGCTGCCGAAGACCTACAAGTTGCCGGCCGGTGACCTGACGGTCCGGAAGGGTCCGTCCCGGGTGGAGGTGACCGACGAGGAGGCGTTCGTCGCGTGGGCTGAGGTGAACGACCCGGAGCTGCTGTCGCGCAAGCCGTTGGTGTCGCGGTTGAAGGACGGGTACCGGCCGGTGCCACCTGATGGGGACGAGACGGTCGAGCGGGTGACGTCGATCGTGTCCGGGTCGGGGGAGGTCGTGCCGGGTGTCCGTCAGGTGTTCGAGCCGGAGCGGTACGGGGTGAAGGTCCGGTGACCGAGTTCGTGACGCAGACACTGCTGGCCATGGGCCGGCCCGCCGACGTCGTGGACGTCTGCAACGCCTGGGAGGACTCCGGCTGGGAGGTCAAGGTGATCTGCCCTTCCGGTGTCCCCGGGGAGACGTTCGTGGTGTTCGAGCGGGAGGCCGACTACGAGGTGGGGGCCCGGTGATCGAGGACGAGCCGCTGTTCCCGGAGTACCGCGAGACGAGGCTGCGCGACGTCATGGCCGACACCGACCCGGAGCCCGACGAGATGCACGTGTACACGTCGACGGCGTGTCACCACGACCTGCACGAGCGGTGCCGGCGGGTGTGCAAGTTCTGTGACCAGCCGTGCGGTTGCGCCTGCCATGACGGGGAGGCGCCGTGACCGACGCACCCGAGATCTTCGCCGCGATGGCCGCCGTCATGGCCGACGTGAAGGCCGTCGGCAAGGACGACGTCAACAGTGCTCAGAACTTCAGGTTCCGCGGGATCGACGGTGTGTTGAACGCGGTCGGCCCAGCCCTGCGCACCCACCGGGTCGTGGTCGTGCCGATGGTCGAACAGGTCGACGTGTCGACGGTCGAGGTCGGCAAGAACCGGACGCCGATGGCGCACGTGTCGCTGCGGGTCCGGTACCGGTTCCTCGCCACCGACGGGTCGTCGGTCGACGCGGTCGTCCCGGCCGAGGCGTTCGACTCAGGCGACAAGGCCGTGTCGAAGGCGATGTCGGTGGCGTTCCGGACCGCGTTGATCCAGTCGCTGACCCTGCCGACGAACGAACCGGACCCGGACTCGGTGCTGTACGAGCGTGCCCCGGCGCACGACGCCGGCCCGGGTCCGGAGCCTGCACCGGACCGGTTCGTCGACCTGAAGGTGGCGACGAACGCCCTGACCGACCCGGCGCCGGTCGTCGACTGGGTGAAGGCCGAGGGGATCACCCGTCGCACGCTCACCGACGAGGTCGCCGACGAGTGGGCCCGGCGGATCGAGGAGGCGGCGAAGACACCGATGGCGGTCCCGTCCGGGGAGGACCCGTTTTGAGCCGTCGCCGTCGTTTCCGTGCCGGTGTCCTGGACCGTCTTCTGGTCACCGACGACCATGACCCGGCCGGTGACCGGATGCTCCTGTGGGTCGCGGTGAGGGTGCCGTCGAGGGCACGCTGGTTGCGTGCGTTGGTCGACGACCACCGCCTGGACCGTGCCGTCGCGGAGCGGGCCCGGCTCGTCGAGGCGTTCCGTGACACCGGTCGGGCTCTGCCGGCGCCGGGTGTTGAGGTCGACCATGGTCCGGCCGTCGACCGGCTCCTCGACCTCCACCGGTCGGGGAAGACGACGTGATGGGGCCGAGCACGGTGGACGGGTGGGCGCCGTGGCCGGCGGCCGACCTGTCCCCGCAGTACACGCTGATGATGGCCAGCCTCGAGGTGGCGGTGCCGCTGTGGCAGGAACGTCTCCTCGACTACGGGGAGGGTGGCCGCCGGATCCGGTCCCGGGTGTGCGTCGATGCGCTCGCCTGTCGTGGCGACATCTTGCAATACGGCATCCCGGGTGGTGGCCGCAAGAACGACGGCAGGGTCGGTGACGTGTTCAACCGGTTGGCCGAGGGGATCGCGCTCGGGTCGTTCCAGCCCGGCGGTGTGCGCATGTTCGGTCGGCACTGGGAGTACGGCCCGCCGGGTGAGGGCACCCCGCCCGGGGCCGGCTGGGAGGACGACGTCGACCAGCTCGCCGCCCAGGCCGAGGCGCAGAGGGAGGCGTCGTGAGGCAGCCCGGGGACGACGTGACGGTGGTGGTCACCGCCGGCGGGAAGGTGACCGTGAACGGGGTGTTGTGCGCCGAGGTCGCGGTCGGGATCGTCGACTCCCGCGACACGCTCGCCGCTGACCTGACCCTGCACCGGGTCGCCGACCGGATCCTGGAACGCCTCGAGGACCTCGACGCCGTCCTCGCCGACCTGAAGGCGAAGCCGTCCCTGGATCTGGCCGAGGGTTGGCTCGACGGCTACCGGGGGGTCACCCGCACGATCGGTGACGCCTCCGTCCCTGGCGGGGTCGAGACCCGGGTCCCGCCGAAGTCCGGTCGGGAGTACGAGGCCGGGTACAGCGTCGGCCGGTACGTGGCCGCCATGGCGTTGTTCCTGGCCGGTGAGAAGGCCGGGGTCGAGACGTGACGGGGGGGTGGCGTGACGACGCCTCGTGTCGTGGGAAGAACCCGGACCTGTGGCACTCGCCGGCCACGATCGGCTACGCCAAGTCGGTGTGTCGGCGTTGCCCGGTCCGCGACGTGTGCCTGGCCGAGGCGGTCGCCGCGGTGGAACCGTACGGCGTGTGGGGTGGCCTGACGGCGCTCGAGCGGAACGTGCGCCGCTACTCGGCGACCGAACAGGAACGGCTCCTGGTCCTCGCGGAGGTCGGGCGGGGTGCGTCGTCGGTCCGTGACCTGATGGACCGGGTCGGGATCGACGACGTGACCGCCCGCCGCCATCTTGGCCGGCTCGAACGTGACGGGCTGGTCGTCGTGTCGCGCAGCAACGGTCGACCGTTGCGGGTCGAGGTTTCGCAGCGGGTGGCGTCATGAACATCGGGTTCGAGCTGGCGGCCCGGGTGACCGAGCCGGGTCACCCGTTGCTGGGGGCGGCGTTGCTGGTCCGGTGGCCGGCTGACGGGGTCGAGGTCACGCCGACGGTCCATGTCCGGGTCGGGCTCGAGTGGGTACCGGTCCAGTTCGTCGAGGAACACCTCGCCGACCTGCCCGGGCCCCGGGGTGCGGCGTGATGGCGACCCGGGAGAACGCCGCGCAGAAGGCCCGCCGGTACCTGTGTGAGGGGCGGGTGACGTTGCAGCGTGTCGACCACGACCGGGTGGTCGGGTCATGCCGCGGTGACGGGACCGTCTACCGGGTCGCCTACTGGCGGCGGGTCTGGTCGTGTGACTGCCCGGCCCGCACCGACCAGTGCGCCCACCTGTTGGCGGTCCGCCTGGTCGTCGTCGTCGACGTGACCGCCGAGGCCGTCAGGTGACCGGCACCGCCTCGGATCTGATCGAAGCGCACCTGGGCCTGGTCCGGATCGTGGTGTGTCAGGTGGCGCCCGGGTTCCCACCCCATGTCGACCGTGACGAGCTCGCCGCCGCCGGGAACCTCGGTCTGGTCGAGGCCGCGGCCCGGTTCGACCCGGCCCGGGGCGTGCCGTTCGGTCGGTTCGCTTCGGTCCGGATCCGTGGCGCAATCCTCGACGCGGTCCGGGCGACGGATTGGGCGCCCCGGTCGGTGCGCCTGGCGGACCGTCGGGTCGTCGACGTCGAGCGCCGGTTCATCGCCGACCGTGGTCGACGGCCGTCGCCGGCTGAGCTCGCCGAGGCGTTGCAGGTGACCGTGACCGCGCTGGCCCGGATCAGGGAACGGTCGGACCGGGCGGTCGTCCTGCACCTCGAGGTGCCCGCCGGTGAGGACGGGCCGGCGACGGTGGGCGATCTGGTCGCGGACGCCGGACCGGGGCCGGGCAGTGTCCTTGAGGACGCCGAGCTCGCCGTGTACCTGGCCGACGCGGTCCGGTTGCTCCCGGTCCTGCAGCGCACCGTCGCGGTCGGCTACTTCGTCCAGGGCCGGTCGTCGAGGTCCCTCGCCGACCAGTTGGGGGTGACCATCTCGAGGGTGTCCCAGCTTCGTTCGGAGGCGTGCCGGATGCTCCGTGACGGGATCACCGCCCAGTACCGGGACCGGCCCACCACACCACCGTCCGGTCGTGCCGCACGGCGCCGTGACGACTACGCCACCGCGATCGGTCGGGCCCGACCGTGGCCCGACCGACTCACCGTCTAACCCCAACCCAACCCGTCCACCTATCGAAAGGGCTTCCCCCGTGGCCTACAAGAAAACCCATCCCGGTCTCGACCAGGTCGTCACCGACGAGGCGATCGAGGCGTTCACCGCCGGCACCGAACCGACGCTCATCGAAGCGCCGGAGAGGCGCCGCTGGCCCGTCACCGTCCTCACCGTCGTCGTCACCGCCGCCGCCGGGATCCTGACCGGGTTCGCCGCCCACGAGTACCTCTCCGCGTTCCAGGTCATGATCATCGTCGGGCTCGGCCTCGGTACCGCCGCGGCGTTCTTCACCGTCGAGCTGGGCGACGACGGTGGCTGATGTGTTGATGCTCGGCTGCTGGGTGCTGGCCTGGCTCGGTCTGCTCCTCATCGTCGCCGACGGCGCCCGCGGTGACCCACCGGCCCACGTCGACCTCGGGGCCATCGGGATCGCCGTCGCGGTCGCCGCGGTGCTCCTCGGCTGGCCGGTCGTCGCGTTCACAGCCGGGATGTTCGCCGGGTGGCACCTCGGCGCCCACCGGATGGCCCGACGGGTCGCCACCGCCACGAGCGCCGCCCGTGTCTATGACCAGGACGAGACCGACGACACCCGCCCCGAGCGGTCCGAGGAGAACTGAGATGCCATGGGTCCGACTCGACGACGGCATGTACACGCACCCGAAGATCGGCGAGGTGTCGGCGCCGGCGCGGTGGCTGCTCATCGCGTCGATCTGCTACTCGAACCAGAACGCCACCGACGGCCGTCTGTCCCGGGGCGCAGCGGAATCGGTCGGGTTCATGCCACAGCCCGGCAAGGCGATCGCTGAGCTCGTGGCCGTCGGGTTGTGGGAGCGCGACGGCGCCGGCTACCGGATCCATGACTACGACCAGTACCAGCCGTCCCGGGAGAAGATCCTGCGCGATCGCAAGGCCGCCGCGGAACGTCAGGCCCGGTTCCGGAACGGTTCCGGTCACGGATCAGGTAACGGTGCCCGTAACGGCGTGACTGACGGCGTGACAGACGGCGCTACTGATGGAGTGACAGCGCCGTGAGTAACGCTGTGAGTAACGCTGTGACCAACGGCGTAGTAACGGCTTCCCCGGGCCCGGGAACCGGGCCCGGTAGATCAAAACCGGTTTTCCGCGTGACCCAGGAGGTTGTCCACAGGGCATTCGGCGAGCCGTCCGGAGTTGCCGTGTGAACGCCACCGACCTCACGTTCGACGGGCTCGTCGACGACGCGATCGAGATCCTCCTCGACCGTGCCCTCACAGCGATCGCCACCCCGTCGAACGTGGGTGCGTGGAGGCACCGGACCCGACGGCACCTTCACGCCACCCACGACGCCGCGGCGCACCAGCTGCTCACCGCCGACCTCGAGCACTCCGGTACGGTCACCGTCACCGCGAAGACCCTGGCGAACCTGCTGGCGCCCGAACCCGAGTCACCCGCGGTGCCGGCCAAGCTCGAGCCGAACGTGTACGAGCGTGCCGAGACCCGGCGTCGTGAACGCAACGTCGACGCACCGACCGACTGGCTGCCCGAGGACGTTCAGGGCCGCTGCGTCGCCGACGCACGGGCTGCGCTCGCCGCGGCGAAGGCCGTCCACGTCGACCCCGACGCCGAGGCTGCCGCGGTGGACGAGACACCGGACCCCGCGGACGGGGGGACGGCGTGAGGGCGTTGGCTGCGCACACCCGACGCCGGCTCCTCGACGAGGCGATCGCCGACCTGCTCCGGGCCCGGACCCTGCACGACCAGGCGCTCACCCTGATCGGTGACAGCCTGGCCGGTCACCCCAAGGCGGCCCGGTACGACGGTCACGTCGAAGCGGTACCGAGGTTGTGGTGCTTCACCCACGAGCGGGACCATCGGCGTTGCGAACACGACGGGCTCACCTGTGGCGGGACACCGGTGACGGTCACCGACCCGACCGGTGACGCCGCCACCACCCCCGACGTCGCGGCGGCGGCGTTGCGTACGGTCGACGTCGCGGTGGCCGGCGCGGCGTTGATGGCCCGGCTCCTCGCCGTCGAGGTGACCGCGTGGTCGCCGTACACGTCGGCGACCGAGCGACCGGACCCGACCGCAGCGGTCGCCCCCGACGGGTGGTGTTCGAACTGTTGGCGTGACGACCACCGGCATGAACCGGTCGGGGTCCGGCCCGGTGGGACGGCGCCGTACTACGCCGGGCTGTGCGAGTGGTGTGGCCGGTTCCGGGCGGTCCACAAGTACCTGCCGCCGGTCGAACTGGTCCGGATCCACCACTCGGCGAGCCCCCGGGTCTACGACCGTGACATCGCCCGGTACAAGCCGGCCGGACGCCGTGGCTGACGTCGACCCCGGCAGGCTCCCACCAGGCCATGTGTTGCTTCATGTACCCTCAGCAGTTGGATGGCCACCGTGCGGCCGGATCCGGGCTCGCCGACAGGGCTGAGCCGGACCGGGCGCCGGTCACCCGTCCGTCGTCGACGGTGCAACCTGCGCACCCGGGAGGCTCCATCGGATGAGCCGACACCGTCACAGCCTGGCCACGATCCTGTTCCCCGCCGTCCACCTCTGCCACCAACTGGAGAAGCTCATGTCCCAGACCGATGACCTCCGCAGCGCGATCGCCGATCTCGGCACCGACCTCACCGAGGCGGTCGAACGTATCGAGACGAAGCTGGCCAACGCCGACGCCGACGTCGACCTGACCGCCGAGATCGACCAGCTCCGTTCGTTCGGGACGCAGCTCGACAGCCTCGGCACCGACCCCGAGACCCCGGACGCCCCGTTCGACCCGGGCGGCGAGGCTCCCGTCGAACCGTAGAAGCCGTTCGGGCATGGTGCCGGACAGGTCGCCTCTGCCCGGTCCTGTAAGACCCGAACACCCGTCGACGCCGGAGAGGAGCATGCGATGGCTGTCCTCGAGCTGACCGACTGGCAGCCACTCGACCTCGTGTTCAGCCGGGGTGAGACGCCGAGCCTGCGGGTGTCGTTCACCGGGGTCGCCGAGGCCACCGTGGCCGGCTGGGACATCACCTGTCCTGTCTGGCGTTCCACGCTGACCGAACCGCTCGCCGAGTTCGACGTCACCGTCGTCGGTACCGACGTGGTGTTCACGCTCGACGACACGGTCACGGCGACCCTCCCGGACCAGACCAGCTGGGCCATGCGCATCGCCTGGGGACCCGACACGGTCCGGCTTCCCCTCGGCGGCCGGCTCCTGCTCCGCACGGACGACTGCTGATGACCGACACCGTCGGGTTCACGGTCCATGTCGACCCGGTCAACATCGTCGTCGACGGCACCGCCGCCATCGGTAACCCCGGCCCGGCCGGCGCCGACTCGACCGTGCCGGGTCCGGTCGGCCCGGTCGGTGAACAGGGCCCGGCAGGCCCGGCCGGTGCCGACTCCAGCGTGCCAGGCCCGAAGGGTGACCCGGGCCCGGCCGGGCCCCGAGGCGAACCGGGCGAACCGGGTGACGCAGGACCCGCCGGCGATCAGGGTGCGACCGGACCGGTCGGGCCGGCCGGTGCACGGGGACCCACCGGACCCAAAGGTGACATCGGTGCGACCGGTCCCACCGGCGACCCGTCCACGATCCCCGGTCCCACCGGACCTGCCGGACCTCGAGGGCCCGTCGGTGCGGCGTCCACGATCCCGGGTCCAACCGGCCCGATCGGCCCAGCCGGGCCCGTCGGACCAGCCGGCCCGATCGGTAACCCCGGCCTGGCCGGCGCCGACTCGACCGTGCCGGGTCCCACCGGACCCACGGGTCCAACCGGCCCGATCGGCCCAGCCGGGCCCGTCGGGCTCAAAGGCGACACCGGAGCGACCGGCCCGGCCGGCGCCGACGCCGACCCCGCGATCACCAACGCACTCCGAACCGACCTCACCCAGGAAGGCGTCTACCGCTACGACGAAGACGTCCGGATCAACGAGACGCTCGGGCTCGTCGGCCGTCGGATCGACCCGCTCGACGTCGGCGAGATGGTGCCGTGCTCACGGGTACTCGCGCTCTCCGGCTCCCTCGCTCAGCCGCTCCTCTCCGGCCGTCTCATGCTGCACTACTTCACCGCCGAGAAGACCGAGACGGTCACCGGCATCGAGACCTACACCGGCGGAACGGCCGCCGCTGCGACCCCGACACTCATCCGGGTCGGCATCTACCGGATCGACGCCGCCGGCAACGGCACCCTCGTCGCCTCGACACCGAACGACCTGACGCTCTACGCGACGACCTACACCGCCTACCTGCGCACCCTGACGCCGTCGCTCGCCAAAGTTCGAGGGCAACGTTACGCGGTCGCCGTTCTGTGCGTGAGCGCCGCCGCCGTCCCCGGCATCTACTCCGCGACACAGGGTGGCGCCGCCGTATCCGACACCGTTCTCGGTAGGTCACCTCGGATCGGCGGGATGTGGGCGGGACAGGCCGATCTCCCGGGGTCCTTCACCGACGCTGCCATTACCGGGTTCCGAGTTCTTGCGGTCACAAGGCTGGTCCCCTGATGGCCGAGACCAACGTCTACGAAGACGACGAGCTGATCGTGTGGGAGACCGTCCGCGGCACGCCCGGTGAATCCGACTACGCCGTCGACCGACGCACCGAACACAAGCCCGGCACCACCGAGGCGAACCGGCTGACGATCGAAGACCAGGCACGGCAGGCGCTCGTCAACAACCGGACGTTCGTCGCCCTGGCCACCCCGACTAACGCCCAGGTCCTCGCCCAGACCCGGGCCCTGTCCCGACAGGTCAACGGGATCATCCGGATGCTGCTCAACCAGCTCGACGACACCGACTGACCCCACACCACCCCAGGAGGAACCCATGCCCGTGATCGGTGACCCACGCCCAGCCGGCCAAGAAGGCCCAGCCGGCGACCCTCGTGACCCCGGAGAGGACGGGCCCGCAGGAGACCCCCGACCCGCCGGAGACGACGACGACACCACCCCCGACGAGGACGAGGACACCGCCCCGTCGAAGGCCGGGTCGAAGGCCGAGTCGAAGCCACGCCGCAAGCGCAAGACCTGACCCGGCCATGCCGGCCCGCACCGGCCGCCCATGGACCCGGGTCAAAGCCCGAGTCATCCGACGAGACGGTGGCATCTGCCACCTCTGCGGAGGGACCGGCGCCGACACCGCCGACCACCTAACCCCCGTCTCGCTCGGCGGGCCGCTCTACGCCATGACCAACCTCGCCGCCGCCCACACCACCTGCAACCGGATCCGAGGCGTGCGACCCGTCGAGGTGGTACGGGCCGAGCTCACCCACCACAGCACCAGCAGTACCGCCTGGACCTGGTGACACGAACCCGAGGGGACCGACCCGACCTGGGGGGTGACCCCCGTCACACCCCCTCGGAGCG
>Ga0307297_10000072_pt1 | contig 21463 bp, 16 predicted proteins | sample ER_DNA_157_FD_194464 | JGI IMG/M metagenome (GOLD analysis project Ga0307297, IMG submission 194464) | Bulk soil microbial communities from the East River watershed near Crested Butte, Colorado, United States - ER_DNA_157 | ecosystem: Environmental > Terrestrial > Soil > Floodplain | place...
CAAATGGCAATGCCAGTGCGTTGGCCTGGCGCCAGCGAATACGGGGATCGGCGGCCTGTCGCGTGGCCGCATAGTCCAGCATCGGCTGGTTGAGGTCGGTGACAACATAGCTGGCATCAGGCGAAAGCAGCGGAGTCAGCGCCCGCGTGACCACACCGCTGCCCGCGGCGGTTTCCAGCACCGCACCTGGCGACAGCGCCGCTGCGCGTTGCGCCATATCCCGGGCAAAGCTCTCGAAGATCAACGGGACCATATAGCGATCGTAGTTTTCCGGGATCGAACCAGCAAACAGCTTGTCGGTTTCAGACATCACCTGTCTCCCATCGCCGAGACCAGTTGTAACGAACTACTGATACGCCGCCACGATATCCGACACCGCCCGCTCCAGCTGTTTTGCCGTCGAGCACTGGCGCACCACGGTGCAGAACGCCGAATAGCGCGGCATTTCGGAATCGCCCCAGCCCCAGGCCATCCGGCCCTCCGGGTTGAGCCACACCAGCCGCTTGGACCGCTCCGAGATGGTGCGCAAAATGTCGGCGCGCGGATCGAGGTTGTTGGTGCGGGCATCCCCCAGCACGATCACCGTGGTCTTCGGCGTCACGCTGCGCAGAAAACTCTTTTCGAAATCGACCAACGAGCCGCCGTAGTCTGACGAGCCGAACCCGACCTTCGACATGATCTCGCTCATCGCCTCCTCGGGCGACCTGGTGTCGAGGATGTCGGAGACCTCGATCAAATGGCCCGAGAACGCAAACGAGCGCACGTCGTCCACCACCTCATGCAGGCTGTGGATCAAGAGCAGGAAGAAATCCGACACCTGCGCCACCGATCCCGAGACATCGCAGATCGCCACGATTTTGGGCCGGTCGCGGTGGCGGCGCTTCCAGGAGGTGAGGAACGGCACGCCGCCCCAGGCGGCGTTGCGCCGCAGCGTCTTTCTGGTGTCGAGGTGGCCGCGCCGCTGCCGCTTGCGCGGCTTGGAGTAGCGCTCGCGCAGCCGCCGCGCGATGGCGCGGATCAGGGCCTTCATCTGCTCGACCTGCCGGCGTTCGAGCCGGGCGAGTGGCGCATTGCGCAGGATTTCGTTGCGCAGGTTCTCGGTTTCCTCGCGGCCGTACAGCACCAGCGCCTGGTTGACGACCTCGCGCACGTTTTCACGCAGCGCTTCCAGTGCGACGGCCAGCCGTTCGGCATCGCCGGGATTTGTCGCCGTGAGCGCGTCGAGGTCGTCGCGCAGCCGTTCGATGCCGAGTTGCTCGAGAATCCGTGACGAGAAGATGCCGCGCTGGGTAAAATAGCGGATGTCGGACAGCGAGGCAGCATTCGACGCCGCCGCCATCGCGGCCGCGATCGCATTGCGATCCCGCGACATCAGCATCTGCGCGAGATCGCCGAGTTCTGGGGTTGGCGCGCCCGGACCACCCTGTTCGTTCTCACCTTGGGTCTGATCAGTGTCTTTGTCTGCGGCAGCATCCTCCGGCGCGGCCTCTTCCGGCACCTCCGGCTGGCTGAAGAACAGATCAAAACAGTCGCCGAGCGCCTGCTTTTCGTCCTGGCTCTTGGCCAGCGTCAGCAGCAGCGTGTCGCGCAGGATGCCGCGCTCGGCAAAGCCGACATCGGCTACCGCCTTCATGGCATCGATGCTTTCCGCAGGGCTCACCCGAACGCCGGCGCCGCGCGCCGCCCGGAAGAAGCGATGCAGTTCCTCGCGCATCAGCCGAACACGCCCTGGCGGCCGGATTTGGCGACGAAGCCTGACACCTGCGGGATCGCGGTCTCGATGTCGGCCTCGTATTTCAAGAGCACGTTGAGGGTATCCTTGACGGTCTCATGGTCGAGTTCGCTCGATTGCAGCAGCACCAGTACGCGGGCCCAGTCGATGGTCTCGCTGACCGAGGGCAGCTTCTTCAGGTCCAGCGCGCGGACCTGGTTGATGAAGCCGACGATCTGCTTGCGGAGCGCGGCGGAGATGCCGGGGACGCGGCTCTCGACGATGCGTTCCTCCAGCTTCTGCTCGGGGAAGCCGATATGCAGATGCAGGCAGCGGCGTTTCAGGGCGTCGGAAAGGTCGCGCTCACCGTTGGAGGTCAATATCACCGTGGGCTTCACGATCGCCGTGACGGTGCCGAGTTCGGGAATCGAGACCTGGTAATCGCTGAGGATTTCCAGCAGCAGGGATTCGAATTCGGCATCCGACTTGTCGATCTCGTCGACCAGCAGCACGCAGCCCTTTTCCTGCTCCAGCGCCTGCAGCAGCGGACGCGGCTCGACGAATTCCTTGGAGAAGAACACGTCGCCGAAATCGTGCAGCTTGCCGAGTGCCGCGGCCAGCGTGTCGGCGCCTCCGAGCACTTCGCCGAGCTTGTCCTTCAGGATCTGGGTATAGAGCAGCTGTTTTGCATACTTCCATTCGTACAGCGCCTTGGCCTCATCAAGCCCCTCATAGCACTGCATGCGGATCATCTTCATGCCGCGCCACGCCGCCAGCGCTTTTGCCAGTTCGGTCTTGCCGACGCCGGCCGGGCCTTCGACCAGGATCGGCTTTTCGATCTTCTCGGCCAGATAGACCGCAGTCGCGATCTGCTTGCTGGCGATATAGCCGGCCGACGCCAGCCCGCTTGTGACGGCCTCGATCGAATCCGCCGGCAGTTGGGTATTCATTGTTGGTTCTCGCTTCCGATTGAATTTCCAAGCCTGAGCTGCCGCACCTTGCGCGGCTCGCGCGCGACCGAGGCCAGCATGTCGAACGCCGCCAGCGCCCGGGCGGTCGCGGCGTCCGCCGGAGGGCCCTGCCCCAACAGCTCGCGGATTTCGCCGACGATGTCCCGCGCCAGCAGTCTTACGCCGATCACGCGCGCTGGAACATCCTGCCCCTCGCCATCGAGCGCCGCCACCGCGAGCCGGCTCGCGGCCTGCACCAGCGACACCAGACCCGCGATCCGGCCGAGCCGCAAGGCATAGTCTTCGCTGCGCCCGAGTTGCACGGCGGCCCTCTCCAGCAGCCAGCTCAGCAGCCCCGAAACATTCGCCGTTCCGACGGTGTCCTCGACATCGCGAAACGGCAAGGCCATGGCCGGATAGGCGTCAGCCATGCCGCCGATTTGCGCCGACGCCGGAACCTTGCATCCGTCGAACTCCAGCTCGCCATGCGTCGCCGGCGCCAGCGCGTCCAGCGCCTTCATCGGTTTTGTCACCAGGCCGGCGGTGTCCTTCGGAACCATGAACAGTCCGTAGCGCTTGCGACCATCCTCGATCGCCACCACGGCCAGCACCAGAAACAGATCAGCGACCGGTCCATTGGTGACCCAGGCCTTGCGGCCGCGAATGACGAAACCGGTCCCATCGGGTTCGGCCGTGGTCTGCAGATGTTTTGGATGCGCGCCGGCGCCGGGCTCGGAGATCGAGATCGCCGTGCAGACCTCGCCGGCCGCAATGCGCGGCAGCCATGCCGCGCGCTGGCCGGCATCGGCAAAGCCCGCGATGAAGAACCGCGCCGTCATTTGCCGGGCAGCAAAGGCGCTCGCCAGCCCCAACAACCCGGTTTTGGCGGCAATTGCCTCCTCGGCGAACGCAATCGCGCCATAGGTGTCGAGCGCGGCGCCGCCGCCGGGAAGGCCGATCTGGAACAGGCCGGCGGTCGCCATCGGTCCGAACGGATCGGCCAAGACGCCGTGCTTCGCGATCGACCACCAATGATCGATCCGCGCAGACACTTCCAGGCTCGACCGATGTGGCATTCAATCAAACAACTCGAATTTCGAGGCATGAGCAGGTGGGGCGGTGTTTTGATACCGTCTCGGGCAATACACTCTATCTGTGCATGGGGTTGTTTTCACGATTTTTGCAGACGCCCCCCCGGAAGGGCCCGCGTCCGGGGCATCATCGTAAACCAGCGTCGCGAAGTCCGTTCAATTTTTCACCGACGACTGCCGTCCGTTGACCATGATAAAATACAGATTGCGGAAATAGACCACGAGGCCGAGCGCCTGGCCTGCGATGAACACCGGATCGCGGCGATACAGCGCGTAGATCAACAGCAATATGCCGCCGCCGATCGAGAAGAACCAGAACGCCACCGGGATCACGCTCTTGCGCGCGCGTTCGGAGGCGATCCATTGCACCACGAAGCGCATGGTGAAAAAGCCCTGCGCCACGAATCCGAGAATGACCCAGCCGTCGAACTTGATGACGAAGACATCATGCAGATAGGTCGTGAGCATGTTGAACAGATCAGTCATGACGTCTCACCTCGGTCGCGACGGGCGTCGGCTTCTTGCGGCGGATCAGCCACCACACCCCGACGAGATCCATGATCCCGATCCATAGCCGATCAAAAAAGCCGTAATTCGACACGCCGGAATGGCGCGGCCGGTCGATGACGTCGACATAGCTGATGTCGAAGCCCTCGCGGCGCACCAGCGCCGGCAGGAAGCGATGCAGCCCGTCGAAATAGGGCATCATCAGGAATACGTCGCGGCGGAACGCCTTCAGGCCGCAACCGGTATCGCGGGTGCCGTCGTGCAGGATGGCGTTGCGCACGCCGTTGGCGACGCGCGACTGCATCCTCTTGAAACCGGTGTCCTTGCGTCCGACCCGCTGGCCGGCCGCCAGGCCGACGCGGCCGCCGCCGTTCTCGACCGCCGCGATCAAATCCGGCAGGAACGCCGGATTGTTCTGCCCGTCGCCGTCGAGCGTCGCGACGATGGTGCCCCGCGCGGCCCGTACCCCGCTGCGCACCGCGGCCGATTGGCCCGATGATGCCGGGTGTCGGATCTGGCGCAGATTGCCGCGCTCCTTCATCAGGGCATCGAGCCGTTGGGCGGTCGCATCGGTGGAGCCGTCATCGACATAGATGATCTCATGCGCCCATCGCCCATCGAGCGCGGCGGCGATTTCCGCAATCAGCGGCGCCACATTGCCGGCTTCGTTGCGCACGGGAACAACGATGGAAACGGCCACGTCTGTCGGATCAGATGGGGGCAAATCAGCACTCGTCGTTTGCGTTGGCTTGCAGTCGGAACCAATGCGTCAGGGCCTTGGCGGCGTCCGCTTCTTATGGGGCTGACGCCCCTCCGGCAACCCTTTTGAGGTGCTCCAGCGAGGGTCCGGGAAGCGGCACGATGGCGCCGTCGCCGCGGATTGCGAAACCGAGGCGACGCGCGGCAAACCAGTAGCGCACCGCCATCGCGCCGATCACGCCGACCAGGGCGCCTGCGACCACGTCACTCGGATGATGCGCCAACAGCACGAGGCGACTGAGCGCGATCGCGATGGCGTATGCCAGCATTACAAAGCGGGCCTGCGGCCACAGCGCGGAAATTGCAAAGGCCAGCGCGAAGGCGGTGTTGGCATGGCCGGAGGGAAAGCTGGCAAACGCCTCGGTGCCGCCGAAATGTCGGAAATGGAAGACGTTGCCTTCGCCGCCGACGAACGGCCGCCCTCGCCCGACGCCCCATTTCAGAACCTCGCCGACCAGCGCCGGCACCAGCACCGCGAAGAACACAAACTGCAGCCGCGTCGCGAAGCCCAGCAGGACGGCCCGCGCGATTCCCCGATATTTCGCGGCCGCGAGCGCGACGACCAACAGCAGTCCGAACAGCGCCCACAGCACATAGGCGGACTTGCCGAAATCGGTCAGGATGCGGATCGGCCACAGGCTCGGCGTACCGCGCTTCGGCATCCAGCCGATCTCGGTGGCGTCCAGCAGATACATCAGCGCGATGATCGCGGCGCCGAGGATGGCGGCGAGCCAGACGACATGGCGCGCCGATCGCCGCGCCGCCTCGCCGCGGCGCGAATGCGACGGCGAGCGCACCAGTTGCGTCGCCGACTGCCGCACCACCCTCAGAAGGGTGGAAAAATAACTCGGTGAGGCGCCGACGCCGGCCCGGAGGGACATTTTACTCAGTGCCCTCGGAGCGGAAGATGGCGATTGAAATCGCCTTGCCTTGCGAGAAGTTGTAGCCGTCGATGCGGCTGGCAACGTTGTAGCGCAACCCGATCGCTTCGGCGCGTGCGGCAAAGCTGCGTTCCGCGCGGGATTCGACCAGCGCAAACCTGCAGCTGCCGTGTCCCAGAAAATCCGCCGCCCCCGAGCCGTCCGTCAGCAGCGTCGAGGTGCCGGTCATGAAGACCAGGCTCGGCTCGTGGAAGCCCGCGGCGGCCGCCTTGGGTCCGACGCAGACGACGTTGCGCAACGCGCGCGCGATTTCGGGGCTCGGAAACAGCGGCCTCAGCGACGGCAACACGATGCCGTAGACCGCGATCGCCAGCAACATCGCCGAGACCACCGCGTTCAGCAGCGAACGTTCGGCGCGGCCGTCCTCGTAGAGCCACCATGCGAACAGCCCGAAGATCAACGCCGCCGCGATGAAGGGCCAGGCCAGGAACACCGGGTGGCGCGTCAGCGCGATCGCGCCGACCACGGCAAGCACCGAAGCTCCGGCCGGAATCACGAACCACCAGGCGGCGCCCCGCTTCAGCCACGATCGCGACAGCACGCGGCGCTCCAGCGCGCCGACCGTGAGGATCGCAATCGCGGGATAGAGCGGCAGCACGTAATGCGGCAGTTTCGTCATTACCAGTTCGAACATGATCCAGGACGGCATCAGCCACGCCAGCAGATACTGCGCGCCGGGCTCGCGCCGCGCCCGCCACACCGCCGGGGCCGCCATTCCCGCCAGCGCCGCGCCCGGCCAGAACGTCACCCAGAACAGCAGCAGATAGAACCCGGGCGGCGCGCCGTGGGATTCCTGCGCGGCGAATTTCGCCAGCATGTCGCCGCCGATCGAATCGGCAAAAAAGGTATCTCCGGCGCGCCAGAAGATCGCGACGAACCACGGCAGCACCAGCACCAGCAGCCACATCAGGCCCCAGACCGGACGCAGCCGCCACAGCCATGCCGCCGACCGGTCGAGGATCGCCAGCGCGCCGATCGTGAGCACGACGAATACCAGGATCAGCGGCCCCTTGAGCAGGATGCCGCCGGCCAGCGCCGTCCAGAATATCGCCGGCCACGACCATGGCGGGTGCAAGGGATCCTCACCGCGCTGCCAGGACAGATAGACCCGCGCCATGGCTCCCATCGCCGCGACCACGGTGAGCAGCAGCATCGCATCGGTCTTCGCCAGCCGGGCTTCGACGCCGAGCAGCACCGAACTAGCCATGATCAAGCCGGCCAGGATGGCGCCGCGGCGGGTCACGAACGGCAGCGCGGTCCAGTAGGTCAGCAGCACCGCCCCGATCGCGCCGATCAGCGAGGGAATGCGGTACAGCCAGATCCGAACCTCCGCCCGCGGCAGGCCCAGCGCCGAGGCGGTCTCGACCACCGCCGCCTGCATCCAGTAGATGCCGACCGGCTTCTTGTAGCGGACATCGTCCTGGAAGCGGATATCGACGAAATCGCCGCTCTCGACCATTTGCTTGGTCGCCTGCGCGAACCGCGCCTCGTCGCGATCGATCGGCGGGACGGTGAAAAAACCCGGCAGGAACAGCACGAGGCTGCAGCACAGCAGAAACAGCGCCGCCCTGACGTGGCTGGCCGCCACAAGGTCAAGCAGGCCGGCAAGCCGGCTGCCCGGATTCACCCGGTTCTTCGGCTCGCGCGGCTCTCCAAATCGGGGGCGGGCATAGGTCTCAACCATTGGTTCCGCATACGCCGAAACCGCTATTCCGACAACCGGTTAGGCACCCACTATTGAATTCTGATGACAACTGTGTCCGCAGCGCCCACCGCGTCGATCACGGTCAGTCGGGCAAAGCCGGGACCGGGCGGCTCGACCAGCCGCTGGCGCCGGCCATCGATTTCCCCGACCGATACCCCGTTGAGCAGCATGGTGATCGGCAAAACGCCGCCGGCGACTTTGACGGGCATGGCGGCGAACTGACCGTCATTGCCGCGATCGACGTCGATCCGCGAGCCGTTCAGCGGAAACTGGATGCGCGGCGCCTGCTCGGCGCCGGTGCGGATCAGTTCCCCCATCGCCCGGAACCGGCGCAGCGGCAGCGGCAGTTTGGCATTGCTGGCGACCAATGCGCCCTTTGGCGGCTTCGGCAAGCCCGCCGGCAGCTTTCCGGTGCGGGCGAAGGCATCGAACAGGATAGGAGCGGCGGCGGTGCGGCCGACCAGTCCCGGCACCGGCGCGCCGTCGGGCCGTCCGACCCAGACCCCGATGGTGAGGCGGCCGTCGAAACCGACCGACCAGGCGTCGCGGTAGCCGTAGCTGGTGCCGGTCTTGAACGCGATCCGGTTATGCGCGGCATTCTCCGGCGGCGGCGTACCAATCAGCACATTGCCGACCTGCCACGCCGCGACCTGATCCATCAGCCGCAGCGACTCCCGCGAATCCGTTGCCTTGACGATCTCGCGCAGCGGCGTGACGTTGCCGAGCCGCGCCAGCCCGGAATAGAGCTGCACCAGGTCCTGCAGCGTGACGCCGACACCGCCGAGCCCCATCGCGAGGCCCGGCGCCTCGTCCTTCGGCAGCACCAAATTGGTGCCGGCCTGCCTCAGCCGCGACGACAGACGGCTGGAGCCGACGCGGTCGAGCAGCACGATCGCCGGCACGTTGAGGGACAATTGCAGCGCCTTGCGCACCGGCACCGTGCCCTGAAACGTCATGTCGAAGTTTTCCGGCGCATAACTGCCGAAACGAACTGGCCGGTCGTCGATCAGGCTTTCCGGATGAACAAAACCGTCCTCGAAGGCGAGGCCATAGATGAACGGTTTCAGGGTCGATCCCGGCGAGCGCACCGCGCGGGTCATGTCGACCTGCCCGGCGCGCCGCTCATCGAAGTAATCGGGCGAGCCGACATGGGCCAGCACATCGCCGCTGTCATTGTCGACCGCGACAATCGCGACTGAAATGTTCGGACCGAGCGCAATGGCGCGGTCGCGCGCCAGCGCTTCCAGCACTTTCTGCAAGCCGGAATCCAGCGTCAGCTTGATGACCGGCGTGTCCTTTACGCTAGCCAGGGCCTGATCGGCAGAATGCGGTGCGAGGACCGGCATCGGCTTGCGCAGCCGCGGCACCGCAACGGCCTTGGCCTGAACCGCATCCTCGGGCGCCACGCGACCGTCTTCGACCATGCGGTCGAGCACGCGGTCGCGCGCAATCCGCGCGACATCGGGATGACGATCGAGCCGGCGGGTTTCCGGCGACTGCGGCAGCGCCACCAGAATGGCGGCCTCCGCCAGCGACAGCCGCTTCGGCTCCTTGCCGAAATAGGCGATCGAGGCGGCGCGAATGCCCTCGAGATTGCCGCCGAACGGCGCCAGCGCCAGATAGAGATCGAGGATCTCGTGTTTTGTCAGCTGTCGCTCGATCTGCACTGCGCGGACCATCTGGCGCAGTTTGGCATAGACCGAGCGCTCCCGCCGCGGCTCTATCAATCGCGCCAACTGCATCGTGATGGTCGAACCGCCGGAGACGATGCGGCCGCTGGTGACGAGCTGCCATGCGGCGCGGCCCAGCGCCTGCGGATCGACGCCGTGGTGGGAGTAGAACCGCCGGTCCTCATACGTCAGCAGCAGTTTCAGATAGGACGGATCGACGCCGGTCTTGGCGTCGACCGGCAGCCGCCAGCGGCCATCGGCCATCGCATAGGCGCGCAATAGCTTGCCATTGCGATCGACCACGGTCGCGGAGATTTGGCGGGCCTTCTCGAGCGGCAAGGGGTCGAGCGAAGCGACCCAGGCCGCGAGGGTGCCGACGAGGCAGAAGATAGCGACGACTGAGGCGATGACGACGCGACGCGGCATCCGCCTCCTACCGCCGTCATGGCGGGGCTTGTCCCGGCCATCAACGTCCTTCTTCTTCGCCGCAGCAGAAGTCGTGGATGCCGGGGACAAGCCCGGGCATGACGACGGAATATGTGAGGTACGCGGGCTCATTTCGCCGCACGCACCTCGACCGAGCCGGTGCCGGTGCGGCCGTAGCGCGAGGGATTGTACATGTCCTCGACATAGGCCTGCGGCAGCACGTATTTGCCGGGGGAAACCGCACGCACCACATAGGCCACCGTGAACACCGCCGCATCGTCGCTGGCCCGATCGATCGCCGCTGTGAAGCGGTCGTCGCGGAATTCGGTGTTTTCCGGCTCCTCACCGTCCTCGATCCAGTCCAGCGTGCCGCTGTCGCCCGACGAGACCAGCCGTGGATTGTCGATCTCGAGGCCGGCGGGGAGATAATCCGACACCATGATGTGACCGTGTTCCGGTTTTGCCTCGGTGATCTTCAACACCACGGCAAAACGGTCGTTCTGTTTGGCCTTCGATACGTCCGCCGGCTTGCCGTCGAGCGTGAAGTAATTCCGCTCGATTTTGAAGCCGTTCGATGCCGCGGGCTCCGGCGTGATCGGCGACCCCGAGACCGACACCACCGCCTGCACCGGCGCATCGCCGGTGTTGGTGATCTTGATCGGCTGACCCGCGACCTCGGCAGCCTTGTAGCTGCGATAGAGCGAGGTCTTGACCGACGCACCGTTGACATCGAGCATCAGGCTCTCCTTCGCCAGCGCGCGCGACGCCAACACCAGCCAGGCATTTTCCTGGGTCGAGGTGTAGGGCGTGAGACCACGCGCCGCTTCGACACGCTGCACCGCCTGGGTCAGCGTCGCCCGCGGCGCGTTGCCTTCGCTCGCCAGCGAAACCAGGGCCGCCGCATCGCGCAGGGCACTGCCATAGTCGACCCGGCCGAACTCCAGCACCGGCTTCGGCGCCAGGCTTTCGAGGGCTGCGGCATAGACCCGCTCCGCCCTGCCCTTGTCGCCGACCAGCGCCAGCGCTGCCGCCAACTGCGATTTTGCGATTGGCGTCGCCAGATTGCCGAGCTTGGTGTCGGCGAGATAGCGCAGGTCGCCGATCGGGGCGGCGCCGTTGCGGGCGAGCACATAGAGGCCGTAGGCCAGATCGCGGCCGCCGTCCTTTTCCGGCTCGTTTGCGTTCACGACCGAGTTGCGGATGCGGTCGAGTGCGGTCTTGAACAGCACGTCCGGCACCGCAAAGCCCTTTTCCCGGGCCCGGGTCAGGAAGTCGGTGACGTAGGCATCGAGCCAGGCGTCGTCGCCGCCGGCCGACCACAGGCCGAACGAACCGTTCGAGCCCTGCCGCGCCAGCAGCCGGTCGATCGCATCCCTGATGCGCTGGTCGACCGCCGTATCCATGGCGAGATGGGCGCCCGCCGCCAGATCGTTGACGTAGAGCAGCGGCATCGCACGGCTGGTGATCTGCTCCGAACATCCGTGCGGATAACGGTCGAGCGCCTTGAGGATGGTCGCGGCGTCGAGCGCGGTGGACAGGCTGACCGACAGCGAGACGCCGCCGGTACCCTGCACCAGATCAGAGAACATGTCGGAGGTCAGCGTCAGGCTCTCGCCTTTCGCCAGGGTCCGGATCGAACGGCGCGCCAGAACCTGCGTCGCCGCCTTAACGTCGAGCGCGTAATGCCGCGCCAGCGTCAGCCCGTTCGGCCCCTTGATGTCGACATCGAACTTCGCGGTGCCGGCGCCGCCTGCCTCCAGCGCCAGCGCCAGCGAGGTGCGTTGCTTGGCCGCGAGCTTGACCGTGGTGGCGGGATTGCCCGTCACCTTCACCGGCCCAGTGGCCTTGACGCTGACGGTGTAGTCGCCGGCGGCGCCCTCGACATTGTCCAGATCGAAACTCATGGTGCCCTTGTCGCCGTTGAGCAGGAAGCGCGGCAACGTCGCCGTCAGCACCACGGGATCGCGGATCGTGACATCGGTGGTGGCGCGACCGAGTTTTGTCGAAGTCCACGCCACCGCCATCACCCGCGCGGTGCCAGCAAATTCCGGAATGTCGAAATCGATGGTGGCGGTGCCGTCGGCGGCGACCGTGACGATGCCGGAATACAGCGCCAGCGGCTTTTGCGTGGGCGGGCTGCCCTGCAGTTCGCCGCCGGCGGAATCGCCGCCGGTCCTGATCTGGCCGCGGGTGCCCTGCATGCCGTCGATCAGCTGCCCGTAGAGGTCGCGGATTTCCGAACTCATGCGGCGCTGGCCGAGGTAATAATCGTCCGGTGCCGGCGGCTTGTAGTTGGTCAGATTGAGAATTCCGACGTCGACGGCGGCGACGACGATCTTGGCGTCCTCGCCGGGGTTGAGGCCGCCGAGCTTGACCGGAATCTTCAGCGCGGCTCCGGGGCGCACCAGAGCGGGCGGCGTGAGGTCCACCTGGAGCGTGCGGGACTTCTTGTCGATGCCGAACCACTTCAGACCAATCGCCCGGCCGGGCATCCGCAAGGCGGCGGCGTCCAGCGGCCGGCGCAGCGTCGCCACCACATAGGCGCCGGTGCCCCAGTCCTTGCCGACGGGAATCCTGACCTGCGCGGTGCCTTCCTTGACGTTGATGGATTGCGTGGTCAGCAGCCGGTCGCCCAGCACGTTGATGGTGAGCCTGCCGGCCGAGCGCGCATTGACCGATACCACCATGGTGTCGCCGGACTGGTATTCCGGCTTGTCGATCGAGGTTTCCAGCAGATCCGGCGTATCGGCGCTGCCGTCGGAATACCAGCCGACATCGAACTGCACCGAGGTCAGCGGACCATCGGCCTCGGTCGATTTGACGTCGAGGCGATAGCGGCCGGGCTGCGGCGACAGCGTGATCCGGGACGGCTTGTCGGCAGCGATCGCAAGATCGCCATCCGCGACCCGCTTGGTCGACTTCACCGGCTCATATTCCCAGGACGAGTTCTGCCGGTACCACTGATAACGGGATTCGATCTTCAGCAGCTCGTAACGCAGACCGTCGCGCGCCAGTTGCTTGCCCTCGGGCGAGACGAACACGACGTCGAAGCCGGCCTTGTCGCCTTCCGCGACGCTCGTGTCAGTGAATAGCGGTTTCACCCCGATCATGGCCGTCGCGGGCGCGACCGGTAGTACCAGCTTGCGTTCGACCGAGCGGCCACCGGCTTCCGCCATTCGGATGAAGATCCGGGCTTCCTGCGGACGGGTCGAGGACGGCGGCTTGGCCAGGCTGACCGGGAACGTGGCGATGCCCTTGGCGTCGGCCTCAGGCAGGTTTTCCAGCGGGGTGCGTTCGTTGCTGGCGGTTTCCTCGTCGGCCACGCCGAACTGGTAGCCCGCAAAGCCCGGTCGCCCCGCGGCCGGCGCCACCAGCATGTCGCCTTCCAGCTGCAGCCCCGAGGCCGGCGCGCCATAGAGGAAGCGGCCATCGACCTTAAGTTCTACCGGAGTATCAACTTTGATCTGCTTATCCTTGGCAGTTAACTCGAATTCGATCCGCTCAGGGATGTAATCCTCGACCATGAAGGTGGTTTCGCCGACCGATGAGCCCTTCGGATCGGTGAAGGCCCGCGCCCGCCAGGTCCCGGTTGGAACCGCGGAATTGAGCGTCAGCGCCATGCTCCTGCCACCGGCGCCCTGATCCGGCAGCACCGCGCGGCGGAATTCCACGCCGTCCGGACGCTCGGCCACCAGCGTCAGCGGCCCACCGGCCACCGCATTGCCCTGACCGTCGCGCAGCAGCGCCGTGAGATAGACCGTCTCGCTGGAGCGGTAGACGCCACGCTCGGCATAGACGAAGGCATCAGCGCCTGCCGGGACCGCCCGGCCGGAAACGCCGCGATCGCTGAGGTCGAAGGCGTTGGATTTCAGGCTGAGGAAGGCATAGTCGGCCTGCTCGCCGGATACTGTCAGCAGGGCCGGCGACAGGCCGCCCTCGCCGCGCGCCAACCCCGCCTCGAACAGCACGTGGCCGCTCTCGTCGGTCTTGCGGGTCGCCAGAATCTCGTTGTTGCGCGCCACCAGCCGCACCTCGGCCTTGCCGACCGCGTCGGTCGAGGCCAGCGAGTTGACGAACACGTGGATGCCGTCATTGCCGGAGAAGGCCGTCAACCCGAGGTCGGACACGATGAACCATTGCGTCGCCAGCGAACCGTCGCTTTCGCTGCCCGGTCCCTTGGCTTCCGCCGTCATGACGTAGACGCCCGGCTGCAACTCGCCGAGGGCCTGATCGACCGGAAACGCCGTGGTGACGTCCTGATTGAGCGTGGTCGCGGTGGCGAGCTCCCCGGACCAGACCTTGACGCCGCGCTCGCCGCCGAGCTCGGACAGCTCGTATTTGCTCAAGGCTTGCTGGAAATCGCTGCTGAGCACCGTATTGATCAGGTTGCGGTCGCCGATCCGGAACACGCTGACCGAGGCCGATGGGGTGTTGACGCTGACCAGCGGGATGCCGCGCTGGCCGGTGCGGGGCAGCACATAGGCGCGTCCGGTGAAGCGCACGAACGGCTTGCGGTCGCGCACATAGATGTTGAATTCGGCCGATTTCGGCAAGGTTTCCTTCACGGTGGAGGGCAGCCCGGCACGCAGATTGATGTTGTAGCGCTCGCCGTGCTTGAGGCCGTCGACGCAGAGCTGCTTGCCTTCCGATGTCAGCGCCGGCTTGTCGCTGCCCGCCAGCGCCAGGAACGGCGCAAAGTCGACGCGCTTGGCCAGGTCTTCGGAGAACTGGAAGCAGGCGCGCGGCGACGCCGAGTCGGAATCCACGGTGTAGTCGAGCAGCCGGAAGCCATGCTCGTCGCGCAGCTTCTCGTATTGGCCGCGCACCTCGGCGACCTCGCGCAGGTCGAGCGACAGCCGCAGGCTGTCCAATGCCGGACGCCACAGTTTGCGGTCGGACATCGCGCGGCCGAGCACGGCCAGCGCGTCGGCTTCCTCGCCGGTATTGCCGGCGCGCTGGTAGGCGATGTAGGCCGCGGTCGAGGCACGCTCGAGCAGGAAGGTTCCTTCGCTGGAGTTCTTCGGCCAGATCTGGAAGATGGCGCGTGCCAGCCGCAACCAGTTGCCGCTGTCGTCGGGCGTCGTGGCCGCAATCTGCCCGAGGATCTGCAGGCCGGTGCGGAAATCGCTGCGCTTGAAGGCGGCATCGGCATCGGTTTTCAGCGCCGCGTTGGATTTCGCCACCGCGCCGGCTTCGCTCTTGATCTGCGCCTCCAGCTTGATCGCCGAATCCTGGAGATCGTCGCGCTTGAAGGCCTTATCCGCCGCCTGCGCGGTGACGAGGCCGAGCGCCAGCGTTGCGCAAAGCGCTGCGGCGCGAATCAAACCAATCATGATGGAGCTCCCTGGGACGCGGACAGGCGCCGCGTTTCGATCGGAAATGCGCAAAAAGGTGACGGCCTCATGGCCGCCGGAGGAGATAGCGAAAGAGTTGCGTGCAACATATGACGAAGCGAGCCCCTGGACATCTTCCGGCAGCCGGCGGTGGCGCCACATTGCCTTGAGGGCGGACAAACGCAACGGTCCGCCGTTTCGGTATGTCGCTAGGAAACGCAAAAGGGTTCGCAAAAGGACTTGGCCGGACAGCGGATTTTTCATATTGGCAGTGCTATGACGACCACCTGCCGTGAAGCTTCGGTCCCATAGCTCAACTGGATAGAGCACCAGATTTCTACTCTGGGGGTTGCAGGTTCGAATCCTGCTGGGATCGCCAGTTACGTCTTCGCTTTCGATCGCAGGGTTCGACATGCCGCTGCCCGGTCCCCGGTCCGCGCACGGCACCGCGCCGTCCGCACCGCCAGCCTAATTAACCATCTCGCGTGCCGCGACCTTCAAGAATGTCGCCTCGCCGCATTGTTCGGATGAACGCGCGCGTTTCAGCAGGAACCGGAACGCGCCGACGCCGGCATAGCCAAGTTCCGAAAGCTCGTGCTAGATTTTGATGAAATTTGGGAAGCACGACATGAGGCAGGAGACCGGGCTCGGCTCGAAGGAGGACAGGAAGGCGATCGCCAGCGCGATCCAACGCCACCTCGACGCCATCGGTCTGGCGCGCAAGGACCTGATCCGCGAACACCTGTCGAAATCATCGATCGAGAAGCTGTTTCAGGGCGACTTCACCGAGCGCACCCTGAACAAGGTCGAGGGCATTCTCAAAACCAGTTTTCAAAGACAGCCCAAGGCAAGGGAGGACACCGCGGCCAAGTCGGTCGGCGGCTACGTGTTCGATGCCGTCGAATATCTGCAAGGCGACTATCTCTGCGTTCGCCCGATGTTCGCCAACCCCGCCAATTTCAATGCCTATCTGATCTCGATCACGTGGAGCGACGCGCAGAAGTGCCTGGTGTTCGAGGAAAAGTCGCGCTTCGACGGCAAGTACCGGCAGATCGGCACGGTCTATATTCCGTTCGGCACTGCGTTCATGAACCTGGTGAGTTCGAGCGCGGGGAATGTGCGGACCATCCTGCTGTCGTTGCCGGATTCCGAAGACATGATGCGCGGCATCATCTCGACGCTCAGCAATCCCAAGGGGTCGATCTACATTCCCGTCGCAGCCCCCATCGTGCTGCGCAAATTGCGCGCCGGCGAGGAACCGGAGCTCGGCGTGATCGCACGCGATAACCGCCGTTACGCCGAGTATCAGTCCTGGTTGACGACGGTCTTGACCGAGGAATTCGGGATATTTGCGGTTCCGCAACCCTCCGCGCAGCGCAAGAGCGGCCGCGTCGCCAAGCCGTGACGGCTGCCTTCCCCGTGTGGCTTGAAATGCAACCGGCAAAACGGATTGCGGTTGCCCATCGTGGGCGAGAGCGGCGAATTTCCCTTTGAGGGAAACCATTAACAGAACCTTTCGGAGTGATTTTCTGATTCGGTTTTTGCTACGCTCGCGAAATGACCCCCTCCAGCTTCGCATTTCGCGGATATCGACAGCCGGACTTGTCCTGGTGTGCAGCCTCTCCACCGCCGCGCAGTCACCGCTTACCAACCAGCCGAACCAACGGGAAAAGCAGAAGCTCGCCGGGCAGATCGCCTCGGAAGGCCTCAACTGCCCGGTGGTCGGCGTCGTCGAAGACGCCGGCAAGGACGAGCGCGGCACCATGATTCGCATCCCCTGCCGGTCCGTGAACGGGTCGGCGAACCGGGATATCCGCGGCATCTTCGCCAAGGGCGCTGCCGAACTTCGCTTCGAGGCCTGGTGATGCCAGCCGATCGTGCGGTGGCGCCGACGCTGGTGTCCAAACCTGCTATGGTCGGCCGGGGCTGGCCGGACACGCCGACGATGAGGAACGGGCTCTACTCCGTGCACATCCAGATGGGTGATGGCGTCAAGGGGCGCGCCAGCGGAGTGATCGTGCTTCGCGACGGCCGCATCTTTGGCGGCGACCCCTATTTCTGGTCGGTGGGCACCTACACGACCCGGGATGGCAGCTGGAAGGGCGATCTGGTCACTAACCAGCACACCCCCTATCGCGACCCGACGGCGCGCCCGGTTTTCGGCGGCCGGGAGGTCACGACAGGCTTTTCCGGCACCTGGCGGGACGACCAATCCGAGGTATTTGGCACCTCGCTGGTGGGCGCCCGCAGCGTCAGTTTTCGGGCCACATTGCGCCGGCTGGCCGATTAAACGATAGCGTCCCGGCCCGCGCGGCTGTAAACCGCTCCCCATCGCGCCGGGGGCGCTCGTTGCCACCGCGTCAAAGCCGATCACCCCATTCACCCAAACGAAAGCGACAAGGCCGTTTCAATGTCTTATTTCAAGGAACCTAGCTTCGCGGACCGACAGAAGGCGGCGCTGGAAGCAAGGAAGAGCATCCTGGAGAAGTTTCGTGCCAAGCCGGGTCTCAACGATCCGGCGGTCCTGCAGCGGCAGGCCGAGCGCGAGGCCCAGGCTGCCGAGCGGGCAAAGGCCAAGCTGGCACGCGAGGCGGCCAAGGCCGAGCAGAAGGCGCGCGAGGCCGAGGCCGCTGCGGAAGCCGCCGCCCAGATCCTGCGCGAACAAGAAGCCGCTGCCGCGGCGGAATTCGCACTCGAGGCCGAGCGCAAGGCCGCGCGCGACGCGCGTTATGCCGCCCGCAAGGGCAAGGGCAAAAAGAAGTAAGACAGCCGGCGTGGCGTGACGCCCCGGCCCTGGCAGGCCCGCCTCTCTCAAAGAGGCGAGCCCGAGCGACGCTGACAGAAGCGCCAGACTTATTTCTTCATTCCGTCGTCTTTTTTCATACCGTCCTTGGCCATGGAGTCCTTCTTCATGCCGTCCTTCGACATGGCATCGTCCTTCTTCATGCCGTCCTTGGACATGCTGTCCTTCTTCATGCCGTCGTCCTTACCCATCTTGTCCTGGGCATAGGCCGCAGGCGCCAGCGCCAGGCTGAGCGACAGTGCGGCGGCCGAGACTGCGAGTGCGATACGGGTGCTGATGGTCATTGGCTGGTCTTCCCTTTGAAACCGGTACTTGCAAGCGACGGATGCCGCTATGGTTCAGGACGGACCCGTGACGGCGTTTGTTACCCGACCTCTTAAATTTTTCTGGCCCGACCGGGCGCCTGAAGCCGCCGCGAGGTTCCGACCGCCTCGGGACACGGCGTCTCGAAGGATGGCGCGCGGGCTCTCATGGTTCGAGACGGCGCAAGCGCGCCAGCCCACCATGCAGGATCAGCTACCGCGCCCGCCCTTCGCGTTCAACGCCGACGCCACGCGGCTGACCGGCGGCCGGCCGAGCAGCCGGCTGATCTCGTTGGTGGCCGCCAGCAGTCTTGCCATGTCCACGCCGGTGGCGATGCCCATGCCCTCCAGCATGTAGACCACGTCCTCGGTGGCGACGTTGCCGGTGGCGCCGGGCGCATAGGGGCAGCCGCCGAGACCGCCGGCAGCGGAATCGATCACGCGGCAGCCCTCTTCCATTCCGGCATAGAGGTTTGCAAGTGCCTGGCCATAGGTGTCGTGGAAATGCATCGCCAGGCTCGCCATCGGCACGCTGCCGGCCACCGCGCGCAGCAGCTGCCTCGCCTTCACGGGCGTGCCGACGCCGATGGTATCGCCGAGCGAGACCTCGTAGCAACCGAGGTCCGATAGCGTCCGCGCCACGTCGACCACGGCCTGCGGCTTGACCTCGCCGTCAAACGGACAGCCGAGCACGCAGGAGATGTAGCCGCGCACCCTGACGCCTTCGGCCTGGGCGCGCGCCAGCACCGGCTTGAAGCGCTCGATCGATTCTGCCACGGTGCAATTGATGTTGGCGCGCGAGAAGCCTTCCGAGGCCGAGGCAAACACCGCGATCACCTTGGCGCCGGCCGCGCGCGCGGCCTCATAACCCTTTTCGTTCGGCACCAGTACGTGGAATTCGCTGCCCGGATGATGATCGACCCCGCGCAGCACGGCGTCGGAGTTTACCATTTGCGGGATCGCCTTCGGCGACACGAAGGCGCCCACTTCGACGGTGCGCAACCCGGCGCCGAGCAGCGCCTCGATGAAGGCGATGCGATGTTCGACGCCGATAGGCGTCTTTTCGTTCTGCAGGCCGTCGCGGGGACCGACTTCGACGATGCGGACGGAATCGCTCATGCGAATCTCTTGAGGCTGCTCACGCGGCTGTCGGCTCGACGACGGCGAGTTCGACGCCCTCGCCGACGATATCGCCGACCTTGCATTTGATCGCACTCAGCACGCCCGCGAACGGCGCACGCAACGTCTGTTCCATCTTCATCACTTCCAGCGTGAGAATGGGCGCGCCCTTCTCCAGCCTGGCGCCGACTTCCGCCAGCAAAGCCACCACGGTGCCCGGCAGCGGCGCCACGATCTTGTCCTCGCCGACCTGTTCCTCGTCGTCGCCGCCGAACGGATCGACCCAATGCAGATCGAAGCGGCCATTGCGCGTGCGCAGATAGATTTCATGGCCTTCGATCACGGCGACGACATGGGATTTGATGCCGTGCAGCCTGAGATCGAAGCCGCCGGCCATGCCGGGCGCCGATGCGAAGGCCAGTTCGCGGTCGCCAATCGACAGCGTCGCCGCACCGTTGCCGTAGACCAGGCTTACCTTGTGTTCGCCGCCCTGCCCGTGCCGGAACGTGAACAGCCGTCGCCGCCGGCCGACCGGCATCCAGCCCGCGGTTCGCCACGGCGAGTGGGGCTCCGCTCCGGCGCGTGTTTCCTCTCCGAGAATGGCCACGACGGCCGCACACAGTTCCAGGTCGTGCGGCGCCGGCGCTTCCGGCGTCAGGCTCTTCAACTCGCGTTCGATAAAGCCAGTGTCGATGGTATTGGCCCGCACTTGCGGATGCGTGACCAGCGCCGAGAGGAAGGGGATGTTGCTGACGATGCCGCGGACATCGGTCTCCTCGAGACCGCGGTTGAGCCGCTCGATCGCGAGGTCGCGGGTCGGCGCCCAGGCAATCACCTTGGCCAGCATGGCGTCGTAGTGCGGCGAGACCGCATCGCCCGCGCGATATCCGGCATCGATGCGCAGGCCGTTCTCTTCCGCCGGCGTGTGCCATGTCCTGATGCGGCCGACCGACGGCATGAAGTTCTTGTGCGGATTCTCCGCATAGACCCGGGCCTCGATGGCATGGCCGCTGAGCCTGATCTGATCCTGCGTCAGCGGCAGCTTTTCGCCGAACGCCACCCGCAACTGCCATTCGACGAGATCGATGCCCGTGATCAGCTCGGTGACGGGGTGCTCGACCTGCAGCCGCGTGTTCATCTCGATGAAGAAGACATCCCTGCCGTCGGACACGAATTCGATGGTGCCGGCGCCGACATAGTTGACCGCGGCGGCGGCCTTTCGCGCAGCGGCGCACACCATCTCGCGCTGGGCCGGATCCAGCGTCGGTGACGGCGCTTCCTCGATCACCTTCTGATGCCGCCGCTGCAGCGTGCATTCGCGCTCGAACAGCGACAGCAGATTGCCGTGGCTGTCGCCGATGATCTGCACCTCGATATGACGCGGGTTCTGGACGAATTTCTCGATCAGCATGCGATCGTCGCCGAACGCCGCCTTGGCCTCGCGCTTGGCACTGACGATGGCGGCGGCGAGTTCGCCGGCCCCGCGCACCACCCGCATGCCGCGGCCGCCGCCGCCCGCGGAAGCCTTGACCAATACGGGAAAGCCGACCTTGTCGGCGGCCGCTGCCAGAGTTGCGTCGTCCTGGGCCTCGCCGTGATAGCCGGGCACCAGAGGCACGCCGGCCTTTTCCATCAATGCCTTGGAGCCGGATTTGGAGCCCATCGCCGTCATCATCGCGGCGGTCGGGCCGACGAAGACCAGTCCTGCTTTGGCGCAGGCCTCGGCGAATTCCGCGTTCTCGGACAGAAACCCGTAGCCGGGATGCACGGCTTCGGCGCCGGTCTGGCGCGCCACCTCGATCACGCGCTCGATGTTGAGATAACTGTCGCGCGCCCGCGCCGGGCCGAGCAGCACGGCCTCATCCGCCATCGCGACATGCATGGAATCGGCGTCGGCCTCGGAATAGACCGCCACCGTGCGCAGGCCCATCGCCCTGGCGGTGCGGATCACGCGGCAGGCGATCTCGCCGCGGTTGGCGATCAGGAGGGTGCGAAACCGCCGGTACGGGGCTTGGACTTTGACTTGGACTTGGCCCTTCATCATCACATCCTGAACAGGCCGAACCGGGTCGGTTCGATCGGCGCATTGGCCGACGCCGACAGCCCGAGACCGAGCACCAGCCTGGTATCGGCGGGATCGATCACG
>Ga0307297_10000081_pt1 | contig 20306 bp, 17 predicted proteins | sample ER_DNA_157_FD_194464 | JGI IMG/M metagenome (GOLD analysis project Ga0307297, IMG submission 194464) | Bulk soil microbial communities from the East River watershed near Crested Butte, Colorado, United States - ER_DNA_157 | ecosystem: Environmental > Terrestrial > Soil > Floodplain | place...
GGCAGGTTTGATCTTTGCGGGCGCGGTTTCGCTGTGTGCTACGGGCGCAGCCTGGCCGCAGGCCACCGGCGCCAAGAATGCGGCGGCGCCGCCAGCTCCCGCCGCCGCGCCGGCCCCTGTACCGGCGGCTCCCGCCAAGCCCGCCTGCGCCAACCCGGACGCACTGGGCATCGGCCGCGTGGTGGAAATCGACACCACCGGCGGCCCCGGTTTCGGTTTCGAGCATTTCAAACAGCTCGACTTCCTGCGCGACAAGGAAGTGGTGCTGACGTTCGATGATGGTCCGTGGCCGGTCAATACGCCCTCGGTGCTGAAGACCTTGGCCGAGCACTGCACCAAGGCCGTCTTCTTCCCGATCGGCAAGCACGCGACCTATTATCCTGAAATCCTGAAGCAGGTGGCCGCGGCCGGACACACGGTCGGTTCGCACACCTGGTCGCACGCCAATCTCAACAACAAGAAACTGACCGAGCCGCAACGCAAGGAAGAAGTCGAAAAAGGTTTCAGCGCGGTGAAATGGGCGCTCGGCGCCGCGCCCGCGCCGTTCTTCCGTTTCCCGGCATTGCAGCATCCGCCCGAGATGGTCACCTATCTCGGCGAGCGCAACATCGGAATCTTCTCCACCGACCTCGACTCCTTCGACTTCAAGGCGAGCAAGGCCCAGACCATCATCGACAACGTGATGCGGAAGGTGGACAAGCTGGGCAAGGGCATCATCCTGATGCACGACTTCCAGAAGCACACCGGAGAAGCTCTGCCCGAGTTGCTGGCGAAACTGAAAGCCGGCGGTTACAAGGTCGTGCATATGAGGGCCAAGGCGCCGGTGCAGACCCTCCCGGAGTTCGACGAGGCCGTCATCAAGGACATGAAGCTTCCGACTGTCAGCAACCGCCCGATCAACAGCGTGGTGCAGACGATTTCGGAATAGCGTAGCGGCAAGCGACAACGCCATGACGGGGCTGCGCATCGACGGCTACGTCATCGTCTCCGCCGACGGCATGCTGGCGGACGCCGATGGCGTGATGCCGATGGGGCTGAAGTTCGAGGGGGACAAGCGGTTTTTCACCGCCGCCCTCGATTCCGCCGACCTGATCGTACACGGCCGCAATTCCTACGAGGATCAGCCGAACTCGGCCAGGCGAAAGCGGATCATCGTGACCCGATCGGTCGGCGCCGTGGCTTCAGATCCTTCCAATCCAAGGGCCACCTTGTGGAACCCGGCGGGCGCCTCGTTCGAGACCGCCTGCGAGCACGCCGGCGTGCGCTCGGGCACGGCAGCCGTGATCGGCGGCCCCGGCGTGTTCGGGATGTTCATGGACCGCTACGACACGTTCTGGCTGTCGCTGGCGCCACGGGTAAAGCTGCCGGGCGGCAAGCCGTGTTTCCCCGGCGTGCCCACGCGCTCGCCCGAGGAGATTCTGGCCGCGCATGGCCTGCGGGCCGGCGAGACCCGGATGCTGGATCCCGCCGACGGCGTCAGCGTCACGCCGTGGCTGCGTACAGCTCAGACATCGCCATAGGCCGGCTCCGGCGTCTGCGACGAGCGGCCGTAGCCGGCGATGATGAATAGCGCGCCGATGATCGAGAGATTCTTCAGCGCGTCGAGCACCATCGTGCCATCCGAGCCCGCCGGCTGATTCCAGAAATCATGGAAGTAGAAGGTCGCCACCGCCACGAAGACGATCAGCAGGATGGAAAAAAACCGCGCGCCAAAATTGAGCGCGATCATCAATCCGGCGATCACCTCGAAGGCCCCGACGGAGATGGCGAGCATTTGCGGCATCGGCATCCCCGTGATGCCTTCCAGTTGCGTCACATAGGGCGTGACGACATCCGGGACCGTGGTCATGACCTTGGTGGCGATAAAGTCCGACGTAGCCTTGATGCCGACGAAAAGCTTGGCGGCTCCTGAATAGATAAAAAGCACGGCGAACAGGATCCGCCCAAAAGTAACGAACGCTGGCATGGCTGGCCTCGTTGAATGCTGCAAATGCGGAAATCGCGCCGGTGGAGCGATTATGGGCGCTCAGCGCCGGCTTTTCAAACGGTCAAATCAATTCCGGACCGGGCTCCTATCCGAACAGACTCGGTTGCTGGCGGCCGGCGCGCTCCTGGGCTTCGACCGCGGCGACTGCGGTCATGTTGAGAATCCCGCGCGCGGTCACCGACGGGGTGAGAATATGCGCCGGGCGCGAGGGGCCGATCAGGATCGGCCCCACCGGAAGCGCGTCGGCCAGCACCTTGATCATCTGATAGGCGACGTTGGCGGTATCGAGGTTCGGCATGATCAGGATATTGGCAACGCCTTCCAGCTTCGAATGCGGCAGGACCATTTTTCGCGCGACTTCGGAAAGCGCGGAGTCGCCATGCATCTCGCCGTCGGCCTCGATTTCGGGATGGTTCTGCTTCAGAAGCGCGGTGGCACGGCGCATCTTGCGCGAGGAGTCGGTGTCGTAGCTGCCGAAATCGGAATGCGAGACGAACGCGACCTTGGGCTTGACGTTGAAGCGCTGGACATGGATCGCCGCCAGCGCCGCCAGCTCCGCGAGCTCCTCGGCGGTCGGGTTCGGCCGCACTTGGGTATCGGCGATGAAAAAAGCGCCCTTGCTGGTGATCATCAGCGCCAGTGCCGCAAAGTCGCTGACACCCGGCATGAAGCCGACGATCTCGCGGACGTGGCGCAGATGGCTCATGTAGCGGCCTTCGACGCCGCAGATCATGGCGTCGGCTTCGCCGCGCATCACCGCGAGGGCGGCGATCACAGTGGCATTGGTGCGCACCACCGTGCGCGCCGCATCCGGAGTTATCCCGTGCCGGCCGGCGACATCGATATAGGACTGCACATAGGACCGGTAACGCGGGTCGTCCTCGGGATTGACCAGATCAAAATCCTGGCCGGCCTTGATCGACAGGCCGAACCGCTTGATCCGCGCCTCGACCACTGACGGGCGTCCGACCAGGATCGGCCGCGCCAGCTTCTCCTCCAGCACGACCTGCGTCGCATGCAGCACGCGCTCGTCCTCGCCTTCGGCATAGATCACGCGGACCGGTTGGGTCTTGGCCTTGGCGAACATCGGTTTCATGACGAGGCCGGAGCGGAAGGCGAAGCGCTCGAGCTGGGCGCTGTAGTCGTCGAAGTTCGCGATCGGCCGCGAGGCGACGCCAGACGCCATGGCCGCCTTCGCCACCGCCGGCGCAATGCGCAGGATCAGCCGCGGATCGAACGGGCTGGGGATCAGCGAGCCCGGGCCGAAACCCTGGGCCTCGCCGCTGTCGAAGCCGGCCGCGACCGCATCCGACGGGGGATCGCGCGCCAGTTGCGCGATCGCCTCGACCGCGGCCATCTTCATCTCCTCGTTGATCGCGGTGGCGCCGACATCGAGGGCACCGCGGAAGATGAAGGGAAAGCACAGGACGTTGTTGACCTGATTGGGAAAGTCGGAGCGTCCGGTGCAGATCATCGCGTCGGGACGAGCCTTGCGGGCTTCGTCCGGCATGATTTCCGGCGTCGGATTGGCGAGCGCCATCACCAGCGGCTTGTCGCCCATCGCCTTGACCATGTCCGGCGTCAGCACATTGGGCGCCGACAGACCGAGAAAAATGTCCGCGCCGCCGATCACTTCGGCAAGCCTGCGCTTGTCAGTCTTCTGCGCATAGACCGACTTCCAGCGGTCCATCAGCGTGTTGCGGCCTTCATGCACGACGCCGTCGATGTCGCAAACCCAGATATTGCTGCGCTGGGCGCCCATCTCGACCAGAAGATTGAGACAGGCGATCGCCGCCGCTCCCGCGCCCGACGTGACGATCTTGACGTCCTTCAGCGACTTGCCGTTGAGCAGCAGCGCATTGGTGATCGCGGCGGCGACGATGATCGCGGTACCGTGCTGGTCGTCGTGGAATACCGGGATCTTCATGCGCGCCTTGAGCTGCGCCTCGATCTCGAAGCACTCCGGACCCTTGATATCTTCCAGATTGATGCCGCCAAAGGTCGGCTCCAGTGCCGCCACGGTCTCGACCACGCGTTCGATGGTGTCGGCGGCGATTTCGATGTCGAAGACGTCGATGCCGGCGAATTTCTTGAACAGAACCGCCTTGCCCTCCATCACGGGTTTGGATGCCAGCGGGCCGATATTGCCGAGGCCGAGCACCGCGGTGCCGTTGGAGACGACGGCGACCAGATTGGCGCGGATGGTCAGGGATGCCGCTTCCGCTGGATCGGCCGAGATCGCCATGCAGGCCGCCGCCACGCCCGGCGAATAGGCCAGCGCGAGGTCGCGCTGGTTGGCGAGCGGCTTGATCGCCTGGATCTCGAGCTTGCCCGGCCGCGGCAGCCGGTGATAGGCCAGCGCCGCGGACTGCAGATCTTCAGAATGGGACGACATTGGTGCTCCCGCGTTTCCGACCCCGAATTCTTGTTTCTTGATAGGCCCAGAAGAGGTCAGTTTTCCGGCAGATCGAGCCGCATGTGAAGCACGGGCAACCGCTTCCATGCAACATCTGGCGGCGCCGCCATCAACAGGCCCCCGGCCGGCAGATCGACGCCGTCAGCCGAAGCCGCTACCCTGCCCCTCCCATCCCGCCTTTCGGCCGACCATATGGCAATTGAACCCTGCGATCACCTACCGGAGGCCACCCGATGGTAAAGATCCTGATGGGCCTGGCGGTGGCAATCGCGATCGCGGCGGGCGGATTTTTCGGCTTCGGTTTCTACACGCAGCAACGGGTCGCCAGCGAGGTCGAGGCCGCGTTTGAACAGATCCGTGCGGCGGGCGGCAAGGCGAGCCATGGCAGGGTGTCGTTCGACCTGTCGACCCGCACCCTCACGGTCGCGGACATCGTCACCGAGACGAATGCGCCAACGCCGGTGAGTGTGAAAATCGCCAGCTTCACGGCTCTTGGTGTCCGTCAGCCGGATTCGGCGCAATTCTTCGCCGATACGATCCAAGCCACCGACATCGAGGTCGGCTTGAGCATGGCCGCCCGGCCAAGCGGGCGCGTCACCTACAGAGCACCGCGGATCATGGTGAAGGATTATTCCGGACCGGCCGGCCTGCAGCAGCCGGCGTCGTCGTCCATCATCGACATCTACCGTTCCGCGGTCGAACAATTCATGCGGATCAGCGCATCATCTGTGACGGTCCCTGCCCTTACCGGAACCATGAATTTCGAAGGCGCCGTGCCAGGCGGCGGCGCGGGTGACTTCACTTATTCGGGTGTGTCGATGCAGGGCATCAAGGACGGCAAGATCGCCGTCATGAAGGCTGACGGGTTAGTCTTCGCGGTCAATACGCAGCAATCGGGCAAGCCGCAGAAAATGACCGGCAATCTCGCCAATATTGCGTCGTATGACCTGGATGCCGCGGGCGCTGCCGCCGTGCTCGACCCGCAGAAGGCCGCCGACAACCAATACTATCGCGTTTACCGGCAGATTTCGGCCGGTCCCTACACGATCACGTCCGAACCGGGAATGCGTATGCGCATCGACGGATTCACCATCGACGACGTCGGGGTGCGACCGTCGCGGGTTCAACTCCCTGCGCTGCTGGCTTTGATTCCGGCGGCGGGGAGCGCTCCGACCCCGGCGCAAGCGCGCGACATCATGGAGAAGGCGGCCGGGCTCTATGAGGGCATCCGCGTCGGAAGTGCCGAGATGCGCGGCCTCTCGATGGAGACACCGCAAGCGCCGCTCACACTCGCGGCGGTACGGCTCAACCTGGACAACGGCAAGATCGGCGAATTCGCGTTCGAAGCCCTGGATACGCGGTCTGCGAACGGGCCCGTCAAGGTCGGACGCTTCGCGCTGAAATCCCTCGATCTCGCCGGCCTGCTGCGCATGTCGGCCCTGTTCCTGGATCCGGCGCAAATGCCTTCACCCGACCAGGCGCTTGGGATGCTGACGCTGCTCGAGGGCGCCGAACTCAAGGGGCTCGTCGCACCGTATGACAGCGCCGGCAAGCCGGTCAGCATCGATGCCATCAACCTGAACTGGGGCCAGTTCGTCGGACCGATCCCGAGCCGGGCGCATCTCTCCGCGAAGCTCACCACGCCGATCGACCCGGCCAACCCGATGCTGGAGCCGCTGATCGCTGCCGGTATCGACAGCGCGGCGATCGACCTCGATCTCGGCGCGGCCTGGACGGAAACGTCACGCGCCTTCGTGCTGGCTCCCATGTCGCTCGAACTCGGCGGCCTGCTGAAGGCTCAGGCGCGGGTCGCGCTCGCCAACGTACCGCGGGGAGTATTTTCGCTCGATCCGGTGCAGGCGGCCACGCTGGCGGCCCAAATCGAAGCCGAGGCGATGGAGATCACGTTGCGCGATATCGGCGGCGTCGACCTCGCCGTCGCACAATACGCCCGCATGCAGAACCTCACGCCCGACGCCGCACGGCGCGAGATCGTCGAGAGCATCAAGGATGGCAACGCGAACCTCGATCCCGATGCCTTGGCGATCGTCGGGGCAGTAGCAGGTTTTGTCGAGAATCCGCTGGGAACGCTGACGCTCAAATTCACGCCGCGCGCCAAGGTGCCGGCGATGCAGCTGATCGAGCTGCTGTCGACCGAGCCACTTGTCGCGCTGGAGCAATTTCAGGTGCAGGCCTCGACGGGACGGTAAGCCTAGCCCTTGTCCGGCAGATTGAGCCGGATATGCAGCTCGCGCAATTGCTTCGGCGCCACGTCCGAGGGTGCTCCCATCAACAGGTCTTCGGCCCGCTGATTCATCGGGAACAGCGAGATTTCACGCAAGTTGGTGGTGCCGCAAAGCAGCATGACGATGCGGTCGACGCCGGCCGCCATGCCGCCATGCGGCGGCGCGCCATACTGGAACGCGCGGTACATGCCGCCGAAACGCTCGACCACGTCGCTCTCGCCATAGCCGGCGATCTCGAACGCCTTCACCATCGCCTCCGGCCGGTGATTGCGGATGCCGCCGGACGCGATCTCATAGCCGTTGCAGGTGATGTCGTACTGGAACGCCTTGATGGTCAGCGGGTCCTGTCCGTTGAGCGCATCGAGGCCGCCCTGCGGCATCGAGAACGGGTTGTGCGAGAAGTCGACCTTCTTGTCTTCCTCGTTGTATTCGTACATCGGGAAATCGACGATCCAGGCGAGTTCGAACCTTTCCTTGTCGATCAGGTTCAATTCCTCGCCGAGTTTTGTGCGCGCGAGACCCGAAAACTTCCAGAATTTTTCCGGATCGCCGGCCACGAAGAAGGCGGCATCGCCCTCCTTCAATCCCAGGGCATCGCGGATCGCGGCGGTGCGTTCCGGGCCGATGTTGTTGGCGAGCGGACCTGCGCCCTCGCCGCCCTCGCGCCACATGATGTAGCCCAGGCCCGGCTGGCCCTCGCCCTGCGCCCAGGAGTTCATCCGGTCGCAGAACGCGCGTGAGCCGCCGCCGGTGCCGGGAACGGCCCAGACCTGGTTCTTCGGGTCTTCCAGCATCCGCGCGAACACCTTGAAGCCGGAGCCGCGGAAATGCTCGGAGACGTCCTGCATGACGATCGGGTTGCGGAGGTCGGGCTTGTCGCTGCCGTATTTGCGCAAGGCTTCCGCGAACGGAATCCGCGGCCATGTTTTTGTCACCGGCTTGCCCTTGGCGAACTCCTCGAAGACACCGGTGATGACCGGTTCAACCGCAGCAAAAACATCGTCCTGTTCGACGAAGCTCATCTCGAGGTCGAGCTGATAAAACTCGCCCGGCAAGCGGTCGGCGCGCGGGTCCTCGTCGCGAAAACACGGCGCGATCTGGAAGTAGCGGTCGAAGCCCGACATCATCAGGAGCTGCTTGTACTGCTGCGGCGCCTGCGGCAGCGCATAGAACTTGCCCGGATGAATCCGCGACGGCACCAGGAAGTCGCGCGCGCCTTCCGGCGACGACGCCGTCAGGATCGGGGTCTGGAATTCGAAGAAGCCCTGCTCCTTCATCCGCTTGCGCATCGAATCGACGATCGCGCCGCGGGTCATGATGTTCTGGTGCAGTTTCTCGCGACGGAGGTCGAGGAAACGGTACTTAAGCCTTATGTCCTCAGGATATTCCTGCTCGCCGAACACCGGCAGCGGGAGTTCGGCGGCCGGGCCCAGCACCTCGATCTCGCTGACGTAAAGCTCGACCATGCCGGTCGGCAAATCCGGGTTGTCGGTGCCAGCGGGCCGGCGGCGGAGCTTGCCGTCGATCCGCACCACCCACTCCGCGCGCAGCTTTTCGGCTTCCTTGAAGGCCGGCGAATCCGGGTCGGCCACGCATTGCGTCAGGCCGTAATGGTCGCGCAAATCGATGAACAGCACGCCGCCATGGTCGCGGATACGATGGCACCAGCCCGACAGCCGAACCGTCTGGTCGATTTCGCTCTCACGGAGCGCGCCGCATGTATGTGACCGGTAGCGATGCATGGATTTCCCAAAAACAGATGTCGGAGAGGTCGAATCGAGGCCAAAAGCCCGTCCGAGGAGGGTCAGGGTTTACCCGACACGGTCAGGCGCGGCAACCGAATGCGAAGCCCATTTTGACCGCCGAATCCAGCGCCGGGACCGGAAAAACAGGCAAAAATCCGGGCCATCCGCGGGGTGCTGCTGAACACGATTGTCTATTCCCCGGGGGCGCCTATCTTGGAGCCCATGACAGTCCATTTCCCGTTCCAGAACACCTATGCGGCGCTGCCGGCCAACTTTTTCGCCCGCGTGGCGCCTACCCCGGTCGCCTCGCCGCGCCTGATCAAGCTGAACCGGGCGCTGGCGGTCCATCTCGGCCTCGATCCTGACCGGCTCGAGAGCCCCGAGGGAGCCGAAATCCTCGCCGGCAAGCGGATCCCCGATGGCGCCGATCCGATCGCGATGGCCTATGCCGGCCACCAGTTCGGCCATTTCGTGCCGCAGCTCGGGGACGGCCGCGCCATCCTGCTCGGCGAGGTGATCGACGCCGAAGGTGTGCGCCGTGACATTCAGCTCAAGGGGTCCGGCCCGACGCCGTTTTCGCGGCGTGGCGATGGCCGCGCCGCGCTGGGGCCAGTGCTGCGCGAATACATCGTCAGCGAGGCGATGGCGGTGCTCGGTATTCCCACCACGCGATCACTCGCCGCGGTCGTCACCGGCGAGCACGTGATGCGCGAGATGCCGTTGCCGGGCGCGGTGCTGACCCGGGTCGCCTCCAGCCACATTCGCGTCGGCACCTTCCAGTTTTTCGCGGCGCGCGGCGATACCGAGGGCGTGCGGCGGCTGGCCGATCACGTCATCGCCAGGCACTACCCGGAAGCCGCCAGGGCCGACCGCCCCTACCGCGCGCTGCTCGAAGCCGTGATCGCGCGGCAGGCCGATCTGGTGGCGAGCTGGCTGCTGGTCGGATTCATCCACGGCGTCATGAACACCGACAACTGCTCGATCGCGGGCGAGACCATCGACTACGGCCCCTGCGCCTTCATGGATCACTACGACCCCGCCAAAGTGTTCAGCTCGATCGACGAACAAGGCCGCTACGCCTACGCCAACCAGCCGCGGATCGCGCTCTGGAACCTGACGCGCCTGGCGGAATGCCTGCTGCCGCTGTTGTCCGACGACCAGGACAAGGCCATCGAGGAAGCCCAGGCCGTGCTCGGCGAGTTCGCGGAGCAGTTCGCATCGGCCTATCAGGCCGGCCTGTGCAAGAAGATCGGCCTGTCCACGGCGCGCGACGGCGACGAGGCGCTGGTGCAGGACCTGCTGGATGCGATGGCCAAAAACCAGGCCGATTTTACGCTGACTTTCCGGCGGCTGGGCGATGCCGCGCTCGATCCCGACGGCGATGCCGAGGTGCGGGCATTGTTCGCCGATCCATCAGCCTATGACGAATGGTCCGCGCGCTGGCGGCAGCGTATTTCCGGGGAGCCGCAAGCGCCCGCCGAGCGGCAGGCCGCGATGCACTTGGTCAATCCCGCCTTCATCCCGAGGAACCACAGGGTGGAAGCGGTGATCGACGCCGCCATGAACCGCGACGACTTCGCGCCGTTCGAAGAACTGCTGGCGGTGCTGGCAAAGCCCTATGACGAGCAACCGGCGTTCGCTCAGTATGCCGCGCCACCCGAACCGCACCAATGCGTGCTGCAGACGTTTTGCGGCACCTGAAGCGCTAACGTACCGTTAAACATCGCATCAGGCTGCGGCCCCCAAGCCTCAGGAATTAACAAACGGTCAAAGGGTTCCCGACAAGTCTAACGGCTTGGCCGGGGGAACTATCGTGTTTGACGTATTGGTATTTGAGTTCATGGGATTGGCGATGTTGGCACTGTGCGTCATCGTGCTCGCCACTCCCTCGCAGCGGCGGCGCTCGCGGCGCGTTCGCGACTACTGAGGTCCACATACGGGCTGCCTTTGCGGAACTGACAGGCGCCGCCAGTGGCCCTGAGTCTCGCGAAAAATCCCGGCCGGGCCAAAATTCAAGGCCCGAATTTGCCGCTGGACCCTTGACATATCAGCGCTTTCGGCCGAACGCCTCTCAAAAGCGTTATGGACCGTTCATGGATCTGATTACCACCACCTCGGAACTGGCCGCCGTCTGCGCCCGGCTCGCGAAACACCCGGTCATCACCGTCGATACCGAGTTTCTACGTGAAACCACCTACTATCCCCTGCTCTGCGTGGTCCAGATGGCGAGCGCCGAGGAAGCGGTCGTGATCGATACGCTGGCCCAGGGGATCGACCTCAAGCCGTTCTTCGACCTGATGGGCGACGAAAAGGTCCTGAAGGTGTTCCACGCCGCCCGGCAGGATATCGAGATCGTCTGGCACCAGTCCGGCACCATCCCGCACCCGATCTTCGACACCCAGGTGGCGGCCATGGTGCTCGGCTACGGCGATTCCATTGCCTACGACCAATTGGTGGAGCGCATCACCGGCCACCGGCCGGACAAGACCCACCGCTTCACCGACTGGTCGCGCCGGCCGCTCTCCGACGAGCAGATGCACTACGCGGTGTCCGACGTCACCCATTTGCGCGATGTGTTCGCCGCCCTTGACGCCGATCTCAAGAAGCGCGGCCGCAGCGAATGGGTGAGCGAGGAAATGGAGGTCCTGACCTCGCCAAAAACCTACGACTTCCACCCCGAGCGCGCCTGGGAGCGGCTGAAGACGCGGGTACGCAAGCCGAAAGAGCTGGCGGTACTGATGGAAGTCGCAGCCTGGCGCGAGCAGGAGGCACAGAGCCGCGACGTGCCGCGCAGCCGCGTGCTGAAGGACGATGCGGTCGGCGACATCGCCACCCACGCCCCGACCAGCCTGGAACGCCTGGCCAATCTGCGCTCGCTACCGAAGGGCTTCGACCGCTCGAAATGGGGTGCCGACATCGTGGCCGCCGTGCAGCGCGGGCTCGCGCGCGATCCGGCCTCCTTGCCGAAGCTCGAAAAGCCGCGCGGCAATTCAAATGGCGGCGCGATCGTCGAACTCCTGAAGGTGCTGCTGCGCATGACCTCGGAGCGTCACGCCGTCGCCAGCAAGATCATTGCCACCGTCGACGATCTGGAACAGATCGCGGCCGACGACAATGCCGACGTCGGCGCCCTGCACGGCTGGCGCCGCGAATTGTTCGGCGAAGCGGCGCTGGGGCTGAAGCATGGCCGGCTGGCGCTGGCGATCGAAAAGGGCCGGGTCGTCCGGGTCGATCGCAGCAAGGATTAGATGGACGGCGAGCGGCCTGACTGGGACGTCGCGCTGATGAAAGCGACGACGGCGAAGGTGTCAGTCACTCGATCGGGTGTACGGCTTCGACGAGGTACCCGAGGCGTTCGCCCGTCTCCGGGCCGGCTCACACTTCGGCAAGATCGCTGTGAAGCTGTAGGCATGCCATCCGGCGAACGCTTGCTGCCGTTAATGCATCACGCCCCTGGTCACACCGAAATCACCGAGTTGGCTTCGATCAGGTCGGCGCTAGCAACGATGCCGGCGAAATTGCCGATCACGTTGACGACCGCCGTCTTGTAGGAGACGGCATCGCCGATCCCCTGCCGCCGGCAGGCTACGGCATCGTTCACCACCTGATAGCGGTGGCTGCGGTGAAACCCGTCGACAGCGGTCGACAGAATGGTTTCGTCGAGCGAAAATCCCAACACCACGCAGCGGATGTTCTTCATGTTCGCCATGTATTCGGCGAACCGCTGCGAACTGTAGGCCGACGGCAGCGGGTGCTCGAACGCAAGCTCTCCCGGTCTCGGCTTGAGGTCTGATATCCAGTCCGTCAGATTCGATGCCGGATTGAACCACGCGGCCTGGGCAATTCGCTTCAGGTGGATGATTGGCCACAGATTGCCGCGCCACAGCGTCATCAATTCGCGACAACGCGCCGTAATCGCCTCCGCGTCCGCGATGACGTGGCGGCGGCCTTCGGTGAGGTATTCGGTCTGCAGATCGGCGCAGACCAGGATCGGCGGGTCGTCGTGGATGGAGATCACGGGTTTGGGATGGGTCATCACGATTTCACACCACTCGCTGCGGCGAGGTCACGGCGCGCCCCGCCGAAATGTCGAGGACCCCGGGCCTGTCCCAGTCGCCCTCCGGCCGAATGATCACGTAGGGATCGCTGTCGAGCGTGATGGCGTCGGCGCCGGGCTCGATGTCGAGCACCATCTCGGTATAGGAGAAATCGGAAAAGGTGATCTTGCGGTTGTGGCCGAGCGGCTTGGCGCCGAAATGTGCCCAAAAATCCACCAGCCGGTCCTGCGCCTGGCCGTAGATCTTCCGAAACCCCTTGCGCTTGACGTAGTCGACGCTGGCCTGCACCAGCTTGAACGACACCCGCGAGCGTCGAAACTGGTGACGCACGGCAAGACGCTCGACCTTGGCGAACTCGCCGAAGAAACGCACCCGCAGGCAGCCGGCGGGCTCGGTTCCAACAAATCCGAGGAAGTGCGCCGCCACCAGGTCGTTGCCGTCGAATTCCTCCTCGATCGGACAATCCTGCTCGGCAAGGTAGACCGCTGACCTGATCGCGGTCACCAGCATCAGGTCGTTGGGGTCGCGCGCGATGCGAACCGTGATCGCGCGCGATGACGTGTTCATGGCAGCCGGAATGTTAGTACCGTGCATCTGCAAAGCTCCTGGCCGGTTGGGCGGTTGGCGGGTTCATCGGAACACGGTTCCAGGGGCGCTGGTAACGCCAGAGTTCGTGCTGATAGCTCGGGATCGGTTCGAAGCCGATCGCGATCATCAAATTGCGCCCGTCGGCGCTGGAGGGCTGGGCGTAGAGATCGGCCGGCGCCAGCCGCGGCTGGGAAAGATGCGTCGACACGTTACCCAATCCCGCCATCGCCTTCCCCATTCCGGCGATTGCCCAGACATAGATCGCAGACACTTCCGCCGACGAACCGGCGAGCAGTCCAATATCCGGATGCGTCAAATTGATGTCGTCGAGAATGAGGGCATCGTGACCCCGGCAGTTGAGATAGAGAAACGCCACTGCCCCAAGCAGTTTCTGCTTTCGGCTGAACGTCAGGATGCTGCCGGGATCGAAGCTGTAATATCTCTCGAGATCCGGTTCCGAGATTTGAACTCCGGGCACCAGGCGGTTCGCCATATCAGCGAGCACAGCAAGATCGGATCGCTGTGCGGGCCGGACGGCGATCTCCGCGCTCCTCGGCAGCAGATCGAAATCGCGTTTTGCGGCCAAAGTGGCCCTTTCCATAACCGGGTCGCGCATCTATCGTCGTTCCTGCCTCTGGGTGAGCACCATACCGGGCAGGGATTTGGGGTATGCAGCAACTATTGCACAGGGGTGCTGCGATGACGCAGCACCGGGCTGACGAAGTTCTGGATGCGTCCTGGGATGATCTGCGATCGTTTTTGGCGTGCGCGCGGTACAAGAGCTTTCGCAATGCCGCGGAGGAACTGGGCCTCACCAGCACCACGTTGATGCGCCGGATCGACCGGCTCGAAGACTCCATTGGCTGCAGATTGTTCCTGCGCGACCAGAGCGGCCTGACGCTGAGCGCCGAGGGCGCGGCCATGATCGGCGACGTGATGGAAATGGAACGTCACGCCTTCAATATTTTCCGGCGCGCGGCCCAATCGGACGACACCGCCGGCACGGTCCGCGTCGCCGTTACCGAGGGCCCCGGCAATTTCTGGATTCTTCCGCGGCTGATCGATTTCCAGAAAACCTACCGCAAGATCACCGTCGACCTGCGCTGTGCGATGGAGCAAGCCGACGTCGCGCGGCTGGAAGCCGACATCGCCATCCAGTTGGAGCGGCCGACCAATCCCGATCTGATCGTCACCAAGCTCGGCCGGCTTCACATCTATGCCTTCGTTTCGGAAGGCTACCGCAAGCTGCACGGCGTGCCCACGCTTGCCGAAATCCGCAGTCACCGACTGGTGATCCAGCATGCGCCGCAGGTCGACGATTCCGCCTATGCACGGGTATTGGGCGTAACGTCGCTGGAAGGCATCGTCGGGATCAAGACCAATTCGAGCATCGGCGTTCTCTATGCGGTGGAACGAGGCGCGGGGATGGGCTTTCTGCCGACATCGTCGATCGCGCTGGGAGCAGCCCTGGTCCCCGTCGATCTCGGCGTCCATCATCACGCCGATCTCTGGCTGACCTACCACAAGGAGTTCCGCAACTCGGACCGGCACAAGATCGTGATCGACTGGCTGAAGAAAATCTTCGACCCGAAAGTCTATCCCTGTTTCAAGGACGAGTTCATTCATCCGAACGACCTCGTGCCGCTGATGGCGGCGTCGCGCGCGAGTTTCGGTCTTCAGGGCTACGTCGCCGGGGGGCCGGCCTGATCAGGCATCCGGCTGCGGACGTTGCACGACCGCCATTTTGCGGCTCGCTACCATTTCAGCTCGAGACCGAGCGTGCCCTGGTGCGATTGCATCGCGGCGCGGTACTTGGCGTCGTAATTGATGTAAAGGCGCGCGGTGTTGCTCAGGCTGAGCGACGCAGAGGCACCGGCATCGGCGCCGTAGCGGCTCTCGCCGATCCCCTGCACCAGGATGCTCTGGGCGCCGAGACTGACCGTGACCGCGCCGAAATTCTGCGCGACGTTGTCGACGAATTTGCCGTAGGCCGACAGGTCGAGGATCTTCTGATCGAAAATCCAGTAGCGCCCGACTTCCGCTCCGATCAGGAAGCGCGCGCGCTCCGCCGTGGCACCCGTCGCCATCACCGGATCGAGGCCGCCGATCTCCTGCAGCGGTCCGGTGGCGGCACGGACATATTCGAACGCCCCCTTCGGCACGATGCGGCTTTGGTCGATGGCCCAGAAATAGCTTAGTTCGGTCAGCGCGCCGTCGAGTCGGGCGTGGTAGCCGGCCGTTGCGAAGCCGAACCCGGTGTCGCGGCTTGAATTGACCTTTCCGACGCCGTGAACCAACGCGATCGCCCAGGTCCACGGTCCCTTGTCGACCGAGGCATTGAACCCGAACTGCGTGAGATCGAGCGTTGCCGACTGCAGCGCCAGGGGAATGTCGATGGCGGTGTGACTTTGATCGACGGAGAGACCGACATTGACGCCGGGCGCGACGCGCGCCCCTATTCCCGCAACGCCGCCATAGGTACGGCGGCGATCGCCGACGAAATAGCCCAGCGGACCGGTCGTGGCCGTCAGCCCGTAACCCTCGGCCCAGCCGCGAAACCGCGGCGTGTCGGTGCTCTCGGAAGCGCCGCCACCGGCCGGATTGCTTCGCAACGCCTTGTCGAAGCCGGACGTCGACTGATTGCCGAGGCGCTCCAGAAAATTGCTGCCGAGGTTGGTCACGGCCGAGCCGGCCGAGAAACTGGAATTGATCACCGTCGGTGTCGGACTGGGTGTCGGACTGGGTGTCGGACTGGGTGTCGGAGTCGGGGTTGGGGTTGGAGTCGGAGTTGGGCTGGGTGACTGGGCCCGGGCCTGCGAACCCGCCGCAACCGCGAGCAGCAAGGCCATCGCCAAGGCCCGCACCAGACGGCCGGCCCCCGTTTCATTTACTCGCCAAGGCGATGAGCAGCGCATGAAGTTCAATCCGGAAAGGAGCGCCAGCCCAGGGAAACGCCAAATCCCATTGGCCCAAGCCGATTTGCGCTGAGTTCACCGGGAGCGTCAATCGGTCAGGCTGCTCCGCGCCAGCCAATTGCCCGGCGTTGTTGTTCTGTTGCCACAGCAGGTCGCCGCGACCGCCCTATCTCCGTCTCGATTTCCTGAGCCGCGCCAGAGGCTTGCTAACGCAAAGATTTCGTGTTGCAATATCCGGTACAATCGGATTTTGGCCGTTCGACTGTGCGTTTCGCGACGAAGAAATTCAGCAGACTTCCGGAAGCCCGCTTGTGGCGTGGCACGCGAACAGCGTGGCCGCGTCGTTTTTATGTCTAGACCAGGAGACAGGCGATGCAGAAAGGCACCGTCAAGTGGTTCAACCCGACCAAGGGTTATGGGTTCATCAAGCCGATGGCCGGCGATAAGGACGTGTTCGTCCATATCTCGGCGGTCGAGCGCGCCGGGCTCTCAACCCTCAACGAAAATCAGGTTGTCGAGTACGACCTAGTGGAAAATCGCGGCAAGAGCTCCGCGGAAAATCTGAAGGTATCATAGACTTCGCCACGATCCGCACAAGCGATCATGATCCCCCCGGCTCACGCCGGGGGATTTCATGTATGGCCCGAACTTTTCAGCCTGCCAGCATCCGGCGCTCGCGCTCGCAGCTTCAGGCCGCGGCCTTGCAGCCGGCGATCTCGCCCAATTCGGGATAGTACCGCGCGGCCATGCGGCCGACATAATCTCGCAAATTATCGTGGATCGCGGCTGACTGCTGCACCGACGACTTGAACACGGGGCACAACGCGCCAACAACGAAGGCAAAGATGGTGGCATCGACGCCGCTCGGCTCGGTGCCCATGAAAAACGGCTTGCTGCCGAGGTAGTCTGCGATCGCCTGCAGCGAACGCGATCCCAGTTCGGCGACTTCCTTCGCGCTATGCCGTCCCATACCCTGACTGTGCAAGGATTTGCTGACCCGACGCCGGACCATCGCGACGACCAGCGGGCGGATGACGGCGGGCGCGGCCTTGAAAAACTCGCGGGGACCTCGCTGAAAATTGGCGTCATCCATCCAGCGCGTATGAACCATCGCCCAATAGAGATGATCTTCGGCCATCTTCTCGAATGCCCAGGCAATCGCGCGTTGCTCGCTGCTCAGCCCCTGGTCGAAATCGATTCCGTACTTCTTTTCGAGATGCCAGCGGATCAGGGTGGAATCGCCGAGCAATTCACCGTCGTCCTCGATGTAGGGAATTTTGCCCTTCGGCGCCTTTGAAAAACTCATCAGCGCTTTCTCGAACGGCAGCTTCGACATCCGCAACAGGGTTTCGGCCTTGGTGACGAAGGGGCTCGCGTCGGGGAGACCGAAATTGGGACCGGAACCAAACAAGGTGATCATGAGGGCTCCCGACATCTGAGGACGGCGCAACGCCATGCGCTATTACCACCGATGGCGCGACGTCATCCAGCGGCAGGCGAAATCAGCGTGCCGTCGGGATACGCTTTTGCCGACGTCCTGCAGAGGTCGCCTTCGAGACGCAGCTGGCCGGCGGCGAGCAGCCGCAGCGCATCAGGATAGATGCGGTGCTCGATCTCCAGAATCCGCTGCGCCAGCGTCTCCGGCGTGTCGTCATCGCAAACCGCCACCGCACCCTGCATCAGGATCGGGCCGGCATCGGTTTCCGGAATGACAAAATGCACGGTGGCGCCGGAAATCTTGACGCCGGCGCGCAATGCCTGGCCCTGCGGATCGAGCCCCGGAAACGACGGCAGCAGCGAAGGGTGAATGTTGATCATCCGGCCATACCAGCGCTGCACGAACCCGGCCGTAAACAGCCGCATGAAGCCGCCGAGGCAAATCAGTTCGACCCGGTGCTGGTCCAGCGCGGCCTGCAGCACCGCCTCGAACGCGGCGCGATCCTTGCCGAACGGCTTGCTCTCGATGGTCGCGGTAGGGATACCGCTGGCGCTGGCTCGTTCGAGCCCGCCGGCATCGGCGCGGTTGGAAATCACGACAACGATCTCGGCTGGAAAATCGCCCTTCGCCGCCTCGATCAGCGCAGCCATGTTCGAGCCACGCCCGGAGATCAGGATGGCGACCCGGCGCTTCATGACCTCACCATGTCAGATCGAGATGACCGTTATAGACCACGCGATGTTCGCCCTCGGCCGGAATCACCTCGCCGAGCAGCGCCACGCTTTCGCCGGCTTCGGTGAGGATGGCGGTGACTTGTTCGATCGCATCGGGCCTGACGATGGCGATCATGCCGATGCCGCAATTGAAGGTGCGCAGCAGTTCGAGTTCGGCGATGCCGCCCTGCTGCGCCAGCCACTTGAACACCGGCAGCACCGGCAGACGCGCGAGGTCGATGCCGACACCGAGATGTTTCGGCAGCACCCTGGGAATATTATCGGTAAATCCGCCGCCGGTGATGTGGGCAAGGCCCTTGACCGCGCCGGTCTCCCGGATCGCGCGCAGGCACGACCGGACATAGAGCCGGGTCGGCGCCAGCAGCGCGCCGCCCAGCGTCATGACCGGCGAAAACGGCGCCTGCGCCTCGAAACCAAGGCCCGAGACCTCGACGATTTTGCGGACCAGGGAAAAACCGTTGGAATGCACCCCCGACGAGGCGAGCCCGATCACGGCGTCGCCGGCCGCGATATCGCCCCGCGGCAGCAGCGTGCCGCGCTCGGCGGCACCGACCGCGAAACCGGCAAGATCGTAATCGCCGTCCTTGTAGAGCCCGGGCATTTCCGCGGTTTCGCCGCCGATCAGGGCGCAGCCGGATTCCCGGCAGCCTTCGGCGATGCCGGCCACAATCGCGGCGGCAGCCTCGGGATCGAGCTTGCCGCAGGCGAAATAGTCCAGAAAGAACAGTGGTTCGGCGCCCTGGACCACGAGGTCGTTGACCGACATCGCCACCAGATCGATGCCGATTCCGCCATGCATGCCGGTCTCGATGGCGATCTTGACCTTGGTACCGACGCCGTCGGTGGCCGCGACCAGAACCGGATCCTTGAAGCCCGCGGCCTTGAGGTCGAACAATCCGCCGAAACCGCCGATCTCGGCGTCGGCACCCGCCCTGGCGGTGGCGCGCACCATCGGCTTGATCAGATCGACCAGACGATTGCCGGCATCGATATCGACGCCCGAATCCGCGTATGTGAGCCCGTTTTTGCGGTCGATCATGCCCTAATCCAGATGAAGGCGGCTGGTTACGTCGGATTCCGCCGGCGTGCAATGGCTCGCAAGCGGTGTCAGCATGTACTACATAGACAGGAACCGGTCTGGGCTGCAAAGGGCTGGATCATTTGCGAAATCACGCCGGTAGCCGGGAAGCGCCGAGTTGAGTATTCCGAACATCATTACCCTGGGCCGCATCCTGCTGGTGCCGGTCATCGTGTGGGCGATTGCGTCGAACCAGATGGCGATCGCCTTTGCGATCTTCATCATTGCCGGCGTCAGCGACGCAGTCGACGGCTTTCTGGCCAAGCGCTTCAATATGGCGAGCGAGCTCGGCGCCCTGCTCGATCCCCTGGCCGACAAGGCGCTGCTGGTCTCGATCTACATCGCGCTCGGAACTTGGGGCGCCGTACCGCGCTGGATCGTCATCCTGGTGGTCTCGCGCGACATCATGATCGTCGCCGCCGTGATTGTGTCATGGTTGGTCGGCAAACCGATCCCGATGAAGCCGCTGATGGTGTCGAAGCTCAATACGGTGGCGCAGGTGGCGTTCGCGGCACTGGTGCTGGCAGCGCTCGGCTTCGGCTTCAATCCGGCACCCTACGATCTGATCCTGATGGGTTTCGTCACGGTCTTTACGCTGGTTTCCGTATCGCTCTATCTGGTGGAGTGGGTGCGGCACATGAGCACAATCGAAATGACCTAGAGCGCGGTCCCGTTGTGACGCGCTTTCTGCACGCAGAGCGCTGTCGCCTTCGCCTGAAAACGCTATAGCTAAGCGCCGGCCGGTGCCGGCATGGAGACTTTGCTTGGTCGCCCGCGTTCAACCCCGCCAGCTTGCACTCGCGCTGCCGCACGCAGAGAGCCTGACCCGCGACAATTTTCTCGAGGGTCCGGCCAATGCCGAAGGCCTGGCGCTGATCGACAGCTGGCCCGAATGGCCCAACCCCGTGATGCTGCTGGTGGGCCCGGAAGGCTGCGGCAAGAGCCACCTCGCCGCGATCTGGGCGGAGCAAGCCGGTGCGCGTTCGATATCGGCGCATGCGCTGACCGCTTCTGCCGTACCGGGGGCGCTGGCCACGGGCGCGCTGGTAGTCGAAGACCTCCGATCGGGGGATGTTGACGAACGGGCCTTGTTCCACCTGA
>Ga0307297_10000082_pt1 | contig 20063 bp, 17 predicted proteins | sample ER_DNA_157_FD_194464 | JGI IMG/M metagenome (GOLD analysis project Ga0307297, IMG submission 194464) | Bulk soil microbial communities from the East River watershed near Crested Butte, Colorado, United States - ER_DNA_157 | ecosystem: Environmental > Terrestrial > Soil > Floodplain | place...
GTGAAGCCGACGGGCATATGGACCAGGGGTGACCAGTCCCTGCCGCCGGCTTCGAGCAACAGCACGGAGGTGTTCGGGTCGGCGGAGAGGCGGTTGGCTACGGCGCAGCCGGCGGCGCCGGCGCCGACGATCACATAGTCGTAGTGGCTGGCGAGCATTGATGGGCTCTTCCTATCGATTTAGGGCAGACTGGCGGACAAGGTGTGCGATCCGGGACGGCTTGCGGGACAAGATCAGTCCCATCGGCTCGGGCCGGAATAGTGCGGGGGACATCAGCTGGAGGTCAGGGCTGACCAGCAGGGGTACGCCCGACTTGCCAAGAACATCTGTTTCAAGATCAACTCCGGGTGCGATTTCGATCACCGTGAGTCCGTCCTCAGTCAGTTCGATCACGCAGCGTTCGGTGATGTAAAGAACCTCCTGGCGACGTCTGCGTGCCATTTCACCAGAGAAGGAGATCTGCGCAATCTCAGGGACGAACTTGGCGACCGTTCCGTCGGAGACGATGTTGAGCTTGCCGTCGGTGATCTGGATGTCCTTCCTACCGGCGGTGAAGTAGCCGGAGTAAACGATCTTGGGCGCCCTGGTGACGATGTCGCTGAAGCCGCCCACGCCAGCGGTGACATGGGGCCGTGCCGCGAGGTAGGAGACATTGACATCACCGGCGCCGGACACCTCAAGAAACGACAGCATTGCTACATCGAAGCCGCCGCCCTGCAGCAGGGTGAATTGATCAGCGCTTTGCACCAGTGCTTGTGGGTTCAAAGCGCAGCCGAATGCAAACCCGGTCGCCGGGAAGCCGCCGACCGCACCCTGTTCGATCACCCACGTGACGTCCTCGGCATGGCCCTCCTCAAGCAGTACGCGAGGAATGGCGGCGGAGATTCCGAAGCCGAGATTGACGATGGCGTTGACCTGCAGTTCGGCCGCGGCGCGGCGGGCGATTACCTTCTCCAGGCCGAACTCAACCGGCTCTATGTCGTCGAGGTCGCGGTGTATCTCCCCGGATAAAGCCGGGTCGTAGAGGGTCTGGGTGGTCTGCATTTGATCCGGGTCGACCACGATGGCGTCAACGAGAATCCCCGGGATGCGAACCGCCTGTGTCGGCAGCTGGGCGTCGGACAGTCTTTTGACCTGCGCAATCACGATGCCGCCGTTGTTGTGGGCCGCGTACGCCTGGTCGAGTGCCCCAAGCGTGCTGCACTCCTCCTGATAGGAGAGGTTGCCATAGGGGTCGGCGGCGGTGGCTCGGATGATCGCTACGTCAACATTGACTGCGGGGTAGAAGAGGTAGTCGTTGCCGTCGATCTTCATGAGCTGGACGAAATCCTCGGTAACGGCATTCATCTTTGCGCCCTCCAGCCGCGGGTCGGCGTACGTGCCGAGGCCAACCTCCGTCAATACCCCGGGCTGGCCGGTGGACGCAGCGCGATGCATTTGGAACAGCACGCCAGAAGGGATGTTGAGTGCCTGAATTTGATCACTGTGGATCAACCCGCGGATCAGCGGCGGGTCGAGCTTCGAGCTGCCGGAGGGGTAGGAGCCGGCCAGCACACGGCGCAGTTGCCCCGGTCGGCAGAGATGATCAATGCCCTTGATGCCGTACATGTCTCCGGCGGCAATTGGATGCAGCGTGGTCAGATTTGCGGGCGCCCCAGTTTCGGCGTACCGCTGACCAATCGCCTTCAGTACGGCGTCGGGACAGCCCAGTCCGGACGACGAGGAGATGGTGATGACCGCGGAATCGCCGATCAGCCGGGCGGCCTCGGCGCCGGTCAACACTGGCACAGTTCGCATAGTGGCGTGATCCTTCGATGCGCAGTTTCAGGCGGGTAGTTGGGGACGAGGGCAGCCGCAGGTCTCCCGAGGCTCCAGCTTGGTTGAGAACTCTTCCCGCACGGTTGGCTCGCTCGATCCCGACGCCCGTTCCAGTACCAGCTGCCCGGCGCGGCGTCCGGTTTCACGGGCTGGCACAGCGACGCTGCTAAGGGAAGGTCGGTTGAGACCAGCGTCGTGAACATCGTCGAAGCCGATCACCCGAACCTCTGATCCAACGCGGCGGCCCAGGTCGGCGATTGCGTCGAGGACGCCAAAAGCGACTACGTCGCTGAAGCAGATAATGCCATCGACGTGGGGATCTTTGGTGAGCAGCCGCGTTGCCGCCTCCCGTGCTTGCGGCCGCGTCGGCTCGCATACCACCGAGTGGTCGGAGTCGAGGGTGAGGCCGTGGTCACCCAGGAATTCCTCGACGCCGCCAGCACGCTCTTCGCGGGCTGAGGAGTCGGTGAAGCCGCCCACAAACGCGATTCGACGGCAGCCGTGGCTGTACAGATGTTCCGCGGCCGCGGCACCCCCATCGCGGTTTTGCGCCCCGACGTAATCAACGTCCAAGCCATTCAGACGGCGCGCAAGCAGCACGAGTGGGGTGCCGAGGAGATCCGGCAGGTCGCCGGATGAGGTGCCGTGGGCGGGCACCAGCACAATGCCGTCCACATTGCGTTCGACCAGCGATCTGATCAGTCGATGCTGCAGGTCGCGGTCTTCGCCGCTGACTGCTAGTAGTGGCACAGTCCCGCTGCGGGTCAGGGCATCCTGAAGGCCGGCTGCGAATTCAGCGAAATAGGGGTTGGTGATATTGGTCAGCACCAGACCAATAGCGTCACTGTGCCGGGTACGCAGCGATGCCGCGGCGCGGTTGTAGACGTAGCCGAGATCCGCCATAGCCTGGCGGACCCGGTCCCGGGTCTTCGCTGCGACGAGCGGACTGTCGTTGAGCACCAGACTCACAGTGGCGCGCGAGACGCCACAATGCTCCGCCACATCCGTGAGCGTGACACGTGGCAAGGGAGCTTCACCTCGAATACTTAGATCGATCTAAATCGGATTAGATCGATCTAAGCAAACATAAGTGTCGATTGTCAAGGCAGTCCCTGACGAAGGTGGTCAGGAACGACGTGAGAATCGGCCGGCCAAATCACTTTCGTTCCTGACCACTCGCGTTGGTTAACTCGGCCCGCCAACTCATGGCGGCGTGAGGCCCTGCCCAAGTAGTCTTGCGACGTGCGAGGCACCTCGATCGGGGCGGCCGCGCGGCGCTCCGAGGCCAGCGAGCCGCAAGCCGAACGAATGCGCACCAGGGTCCGCCTGCTCGTCCAACTGACCACCCGTTACGGCCGCTACCGCCGCGGGCTGGTCCAGGCGGCCAAGAGCCTTACGCCGGAGGAGGCCGCGGTCCTCGCGGACCTCGAGGCACACGGCCTCGATGTCAATCAGCTCCGTGACGTCCTCTGGGGCGGCCATGTCCTGGTCGACGACCCGGAGCTTTACGAGCGTTGGCGATTTCCGAAAGTCACCCGCGAACGACTTTCCAGTCACCACCGCACGGTGGACAAGCAGACCTATCCAGATCTCGGCATGCACGGACCGCTGGTACGCGAAAAGCTGCATGGCCGAACTGCGACCGGTACCTGGGTGCAACTGGAAAAGACCCCGGCCGCTTTCGGGGCAGGACACCGGCTGCCGACGTGGAACGACGTACAGCACTTGGCGGATTTCATCGTTTACCGGATCACTAAGCGCAATGTTGGGCCGTGGGGCCTTTCCGGGGTCACAGAACGGCGGCCGATGTATCTCTCGCCGCAAGTGAGTATGACGGTGCCGCTGCTGGAGGGCACTTCGCGACTGCTGACCAGGACACTGTTCCGGCTGGACGCCGAGGACCAGGTCGTCCAGGACGCAGCTGGTCCCCAGTCGAGTCTCGTACGCCGATTCCTTGGACCATTGCGGGAGGATCCTCTGCTCGAGCTGGTACCGGGACCAGGGCGCGGTCGGGGTCGCGGGCTGTTCGGTAACTCGCAGGTGTGGGTCAGCGAGACCGGAGCGTCCGCGGCGCGTCGACAGCTCTCGAGGAAAGGCAAGTCAGGCGATTGGACGCTGCCGAAGGTGGTAGCGGCCCGACCGGTCGAAGTAAGGGTGGGGGACCAACGCCTGCGCTTATTGTGTCGAGTCCCGGCCAGTGTCGAGAAGGCCTCATGACCGAGACCCAGTATCTCGGCATACCACCGGGCCTGATTGACGCAGTGCTCCACCTGGTGAGCACCGGCCCCGTGCCGCTGGGGGGTTACACGCTGGCCGAAATGGTCGCTGTTGATGCTGTCGTCGACTTTCTCGACGAGATGCCATCCGAAGAGGAGGTCGGTGAGGCCGTACGGTCCCTGGCCGCGCGGCAGCTTTTGGTTGCCACGCCGGACATGGACCGCCTCCAGGTTCGAGGCGATCTGGGCATCGCCGTGGTGTTTCAGCAACGCGCCCACTCGGTTGTCGATGCCCGCGTGACCGGCACCGAGGCTGGACACCCGTGGCGTACGCTGCTGTTCCCGCAGCCTGACGGGGTCGCCCTCGAGGTACTCATTGACGCGCTCGGCGTACACGAGCTCTCCCTCCGGCAGACCGACGACGCGCTTCGCCGGCTGCGACATCGGCTCCCGAACGGTGAGCCGGAGCGGGACTCCGCTAACCCCGACGAAGTGCTGGCTGCCGCCGAACAGAGTGCACTAGTCACAGTGACGCAGTACTCCACCTCAGGCAGCACAGAGACCGCCGAGCTGAGTGCTGACATAGTCCTGGCGAATCAGGGTGACAGGCTGTACGTCTTCACCCGCGACCCCGATGACGCGGAGCGGCTGGTTTCTCAAGGGCTCGATGATGACGAAGTCATCGAGCTTGTTCGCGGCCTCGCTACACCGGAGGGTAAGGGCGGCGACGGGCAATCCAGCGCCGAGCAGCCGTCCGGCCGCCTCGCCAAGATGCGCACCACGATCATGAGACGCCTCCGCCGCGACCAGCCACAGAGCTCTGCACCGACGTAGCAGTGGCTACCGGTGGTCAGCAGCTCCGCAGGGTGTAGGTCGTTGTCGCTGGAAGCACAGCCGTACTCGGGCTGGAGATAGCCGTATCCGTTGAGGCCGCTTCTCCATGATGGCTGGTCGCGCCGAGGTAGAACAAATTCCCGTAGACCTGAGGGCGTGGTCAGGGATGATGCTTCTTGAGGTGCTGAAGCAGAGTGGCGCCACTCCAGGTTGAGACCACGAGCGACCGCCGCAGTGTGTAAAGCGGCGCCGCAGGATCGAGTTTCTTCGCCCCCAGCTGGAAGGCGGTCTTGTATCCGGCCTTCTTTAGATGCGGGAACGCCTTGCTACTGACCACTCCGTACGGGTATGCGAAGTGCTCGACCGACTGCCCGCTGGCTTTGCGCAGTGTTTCGCGGCTCTGATCAAGCTGGATCTTCCAAGCGTGGCCGGAGAGGTCGTTGACGGCGTGGTGATCCCAGGTGTGCGATCCAATCGTCATGTCGGCGTCGGCCAGTCGATGAATGTCTCTGGTGCTCATCCACCGCGGCTTGTCCAGCACAACTGTCATGACGAAGAAGGTGCCCGTCATGCCGCGCTTCTTGAGCTGTGTCAGTCCCTCATGAGCCTGGCCGGCGCTTCCATCGTCGAAACTCAGAATGATCGGCTTATGCGGCAGCGCCGCGCCGGTGGTGAGATGGCGAAGGTATGCGGTGGGACTGATGGTGGTCCAGTTGTCCTCGGCTAGTGCGTCCAGCTGTGCCCGAAAGTATTTCGGCGGGCAGATCAGGTTGATTCGGTTGTACTGGCTGTCGCCGCTGCTCCAGTTGCGTAGCTGGTGATAGCACAGCACCGGTACGGTCGCCCGTTTGATGATCTCCTGAGCGCTGGCCGGTTTAGGGTGCGGTCTGGGCTGCACGGACGTGATTTTCGGACTTGGCTTCGGCGTCGCTGGGACAGGGCCGGTGGTGGTGCTACTCGATAGATCGGGGGTCCGGCCTGCGGTCTGCGTGCTGCATCCAGTGATCGCGAGTCCAACGGTTCCCAATGCACCGGCGAGGAAAGTACGGCGATCCACGGCGGCCCCCGTTCACAACTGAGCTTGACCCGTCAAGCCAACCGAGGTGAGCTCCAGCCGTCAACCTGCGAAGCAAATTCGACTAGCTCAGTTCGGCGATCGCTGCAGCAACTTCAGTCAGTTCGGGGTGCCCATCCTCTACGAATTTGGCGAGGTCGACCTGCAGGTAGTGCAGCTCTGCAAGGCCGGTATCGGGATGACCGGCGCGGGCGATCCACTCGGCTAGCTGCCGGCGAGTGCGGAATGTCTCGATCGACCGCGTCCCTTGGATTTTGAGGCGGTCGCGCAGCAGATTGATCAGATCGAATACTGCGCCCTGCGGATCATCGAGCTGTCCGCGAAGTACAGCCAAATCCTGTCGGCTCTTGAGCGTATCGGGATGACGGTCCCCAAGGACTCGACGCCGTCGCCGGTAGACCGCCCGCATCTCGGCGTCCGCCTTGTTCAGATCGCCGATCCGGCCGCGGTACTGGGCCAGGATGTGCTGCATGCGCAACGTGTTCGGGTGGTCGGGCCCGCAGACCCGAATCCAGTCGTCACGCTGATCCAGCAGCTGCATTAGCGCGCGATGATGGTCGCCTTGGCCGGTCCAGACGGCAAGTTCCAGCCGCGTTTTCAGCGTGCTGATGTGATCGTCTCCCAGAACCTGGAGCTGTCTTTTGAGTACTTCGGTCAGTAGTTCTGCCGCTTCAGCGTGTTGGCCGGCCCGTCCCGTCCAGACCGCGTGCCTATATCGGACACGTAATGTCAGTGGGTCATCGGGCGGCAGCGTCTGCTCGGCGTAAGTAATGAGCTGTGCCAAATCGCCACAGGCCGCATTGACCTGGCCGGACCAGCCCTGAGATATTGCCAGCTCCATTCGAGTACGGATCGCACGCCGCTCCGCATCCAGTCCGGCGCCGCAAATTGCATCCCGTAGCGCCGATAGTTCACGAATGGATCGTCCGATTTTTCCCTCCTTACGGTGCCAGACGCCGCAGGCGTACTGCACCTCCTCGACCGCCGGATGGCCGCTGACCAGCATCGGCTTTATCTGGTCAGCCAGCCGTTCGAAGTAGCGCGCGGCACGGTGTGGACGGCCCGTCTCGCCGAGGCTCCAGCCGAGCCGGATCAAGACGGGATGTACGCCGGCGGGTGACGCGAGGGCTTCCCCGCGGAGCCGGTCGAGCCATATCGCGTGGCCGCGCAGGTCCAGATTGCGACGCGGGTCGTTCTCCACAGTGCCCCACAACTCCATCAGAGCGTCCGCGGCAGCGACCACCGCCTCGGCGACCGCCGCCGGACCCATATGAAGCCGGGTCATTCGGGCAGTCAAGGCATGCATCTGGACCTCGCGGATCTTCAACTCAGTCCCGGTGTCGTACCGGGTGCAGCCGACCAGGCTGTACGACTCCAACGCCCGCGTGGTCCAGGTCAGGTCTTCGATGCTGATCAGGCCGTCGTCTCTGCGGCCTTTGCCAGCCAGGAAGCGGCGTACGGCTTGGGTGGTCATGATCTTGGCTGGCACACCGGCTGGGTTGAGTACTGCGATCATCAGCGCGGCCCAGCTGGCCAGTCGTGTTGGATCGCGCTGTTCGGCCCGATCCAGAGAAATGGCCCAAGCTGCAACTAGCGGCTGTTCGTACCCTTCAGCGGTCTGCTCGGCGGGAAACAGACCTTCCAGCCCGTCCAGTTGATTGGCCAGGAGGTCGCGGTAGCCGGCGCACGTGTAGCGATTCTCCAGTAACACGCTCGCGGCCAGAGCGAGGGCAAGCGGTATACCGCCAAGATCGCGCACCAGGCCATCCACCTCGTCGAACGTATGACTGACCATCTCGCCCGCTTCCACCGCAGGACCGAGGCGGCCGCGCAGATAGCGCTGCCCCTCGCGCCGTGTGAAGCCTTCGACCAAGACAACATGGCGACCCTCACCCTCCATGTCCCTACCGCGGCGGCGGGTCAGCCAGAGCGTGCGGCCGCGAGCGCCACCCGGCCACAGACCCCCCAGGTCGGCCGGATCATCGACGTCATCCAGCACGATCCACCAGTCGAAGTCCGAGCGTCGCAGAGCTCGCATCAAAGTCCGAGCGGAGTCCTCAAGGTTGCCGGGATCAGGCGTCGCGAGGCGAAGCGCCTGCGCGGCTCGCGCATACGCCTCAAGCACCGCAAAGCGCGAAGCGGCATTGCTGATCCAGATCACCTTGTCGGGAGCAAAGTCCTCCAGAACCGCAGCCGCGAGCTGGCTCTTACCAACTCCAGCGGGCCCGGACAAGACCAGCGGCGGACGCCCGGGCGTCCGGAGGATCTCGGTCACCTGCTGCTGGACCTCGCGTCGCTGGAAGCCACTGGCCAGCAATGGCGGTACATCGGCGAGGAAGGTGTCTGCCACAGGGACGGCCGCTGGGCGCAGCACCGTACTGGACACCAGGTCCGCTCGTTGCTGCCGAGTCGCGGCGGACGGCTCCGGACGGGCGTAGGCCAACAATTCGCCCGCGAGGGTGTCTGCGGTGAGATCGGGTCTAGGGTGCGAGCTAGTCAGGCCGCGCGCGAGGTTCGCCACGTCAACGCTGCTGAGCGCCCGGGTCCCGTTGAAGTAGTCGGTCAGCGCGTTCATCCAACGCTTGAACTGCCGCGCCACGTCCGGGTCTGCCTCACGCCTGGCGACCAATTCGGCCCACGAGAGTACGCCGTGCCCAGTTTCGGCCAGCCCAGTTTCGGCCAGCAGCCCGCGCAGCATGACCAGCCCGATCATCACATGCTGGGGCACCAGCAGCCCCTCACGCGAGGCAAGGCCGCGGCGGCGGAAGAGTTCGGCCTCTTCGATCTGGTGCCACACCGGCTGAAAGTTCTCAACTAAGACGCAGAGCAGGCGATCCTGGCGGGTCAACGACTCGGCGCCGCCCTTTGCTGTTAGTGCGCCCAAAGGTCTCGCCTGCTCAGCCAAGAGCGGACCTCCTATCGATCCGGCATAAGTCCTGCTGATTCCCCCTGTAATCCGTAGCAAATCCGCTATTTGCTGAGTGCCAATCAAATACCGCCTTGAGGCGTCGAGACAAGAGGGGAGGGCATTCAAAATGCACCGTGGAAACGCTTTATGTGCCCTGAGCCCGTCGAAGGGCACTCAGGCTTACCTGCGACATGGCCTCCTGGTCATTTCCGTGACGCTGCTCGGTTTGCTCCTCGGAGCTTGCGGGATCGGTACCACGAACATGACATCAGCGACTGGAACGCGGTGTCCTGATGCTGTGCAGCAGCTGGTCGATTCGCGGGTGACGCCGGATCTGGAGATCAGCTTGGTGGTTGACGGCTCTGGTTCGTTCATGGGTGATCGCGCTGCGTCGCGACCCTTCGTCGTCCAACAGGTCGCCCTCACAGTCGATCATGCGGTCGGGGCGGGTGCAGCGCTTCGCGTGATCGTTTTCGGTGGGTCGGCCGGAAATGCCCGGACCGTTGTCGAGTGTCCGGTCATGGCGGTGCGCTACCGCAATGAGGCCGCTCGAGCGGCAAAACTTGCCCACCTCAAGCAGGTGGCACGCGATCAGGTCTGGCAGGCCATCGTGAGCGGCCGACCGCCGATGACTCGACCGGGTACGTCGGTCGTCGGTGGCTACGTCGCCCTCGCAGACGCCTTACCGCTGACCACGGGTCGGCGCGAAGCCGTGATGTTGTCCGACGGCATCGCATTGCCGGAGATGGCAGTGACGGTAGATCTGTCGAAATTAAGCAGCATCGGAATGTACGGGGTTGGGCAGACCGAGCCGCCCTCCAGTACGCGCGAGGTAGACAGACTGGCGCGCAGCTGGCGCGACTGGCTCGCCCGCCAAGGAGCTCGGCAGGTCGTGGTCTCCACTCAGGGCTACAGCTCGACCGAGGAGGTGGCGCAATGAATCCGCATCTGGTCACTGCTGCGGCCGACGAGGCGTACGTACCTCCAGAGGCACGAGTTGCCGATGTAGAGCTGAGCATGGCTACCGTTCCAAGTGCGCAGCAGGTGAGCGACTTGCTCGCCGGGCATCGTCACGGCGTACGCCGGACCCAAATCTCGTACTGGGACCGCAGGCTGCACACCCGGCTTGCACGGCGCGAGGCCCGGCAGCGTTACTGGGCTGCGGCCGTCGAGCGGAGTGGGCTTGCCGTGGAGCGTGCCCGGAGCAACCTTGCTGACACGCCAGCAGTGCGGCGACCGTACGGCCGATTTGGCGCCATCTTGGCCACCGGGCTGTTGATGCTGGCGAGCTTCTTCACCATTAGCAGCATTCTCGCGAGCGCCGACTTACCTCCGTTGGAGGCCTGGTTGCTGCCGCTCGCCTTTGGGCCGGTCTTCGTCTTGGCAACCAAGACCGCGGTTAGCACTTGGCTCTCTTCGGCCCAGTCTGATCGCTTGCCAACTCCGACTCACCGGTTGACGAGTTGGATCATCGGGCCATGTTTGGCTATCGCCTCGCTGTCGCTGGTCAGCGGTGTAGCTATGAAGAGCGTTGCGGTCGGCGCGCTGGTTCCCCTGACCGACGGGGTCAGCCAGTTGTCATCGGTGCTGATGTTCGCGGGACTGGCGCTAGGGGAGCTGGCAGGTGCTGCGGCCCTGGCCGCTCGCCAGCACAGGCCGGGCGCTCGGGCGTACACCGCAGCACGTGATCAGTACCGGCGGGGGATGATCATTAACGAGCTTGCCCACGCACGGCTGCGGGCGGCCGAGAGTTCCGCCGACGCGGCCGCGCATGCGCTCGCGGTCCATCTGGAGCGGAAGGATGGCCGCGCCCGGCTCGCCCTGGTCTCTGGCTGGACGCGGGCCGTGCAACACAGCCGCAATGGTGACGGACTACTCGGCAGAGTAGAGATCTCGCCCATCTCCATCACAAGACCATGACCATCGAGCATCCGACCCCGGTCGTCGTTATGGCGGGACGCCATCGAGCGTTCTGGATGGTCGTGCGGCTCATTGGCGTGCTGATTGCGCTCCTCATACTGCCGGTGCTGATCGTGCTAAACCTGTTGCTCTATCTGGTGATCTTGCCGGCCGCCGTGCAGGCGATCATCGGCTAGTTCGCGCATCCCAACGGTCGGGTGTCGAGGGCTCTTGCTGTGGCGCTGCCACGTGGACATGTTAGAGAGATGACGCCATTGATCACGAAGAAGGCGACGTACCAGAAGAAATCGGCTGCGTCGAAGGACGGTACGACAATCGGTTTTCGCCAGCTCGGTCACGGCCCGGGCGTGGTGATCTTGCACGGCGGCGCACTCGCCTCACAGCACTACATGAAGCTGGGTGCCGCGTTGGCCGAGGAGTTCACCGTCTACATTCCGGATCGACGCGGCCGGGGAATGAGTGGACCGTACGGGCCGCACTACAGCATTGAACGTGAAGACGAGGACCTCGACGCCATCGTCACTGACACTGGTGCGCAGTACGTCTTCGGAGAGGCGGACGGTGGCTTGTTTGCGTTGCACGGGTCGCTGGCAGTACCGGCGATCCGTAAGGTCGCGGTCTTTGAGCCGGTGATCTTCGTCGGCCAACCGGGGCTAGACGACTTCAAAGAGGTGATCAGTCACAGCGATCTTCGATTGGCGGGCGGCGACATCGCTACGGTGATGGCCGGTCTGACGAAGGGCGCGCGAGATTACCGAGGGCAATCACTCGCGGCACCGTATCGCCTGCTGGAGTGGGCGCTGGCGCAGCCGGCCTTCTGCAAATTGCTGCTGTGGGTAGATGCCCGACTGGTCAGAGGCGACAATGTCGCGTTGCGCGACTTGATTCCCGCGCTGAAGCCGGAATTGGATCTGGTCCAGGCCACCGAAGGAACCATCGACCACTACAAAAACATGACCGCCGAGATCTTGCTGATGTGTGGAGCCGAAGCCCCGCCGCTTTTCGCGGGCACCCTGGATGCCCTGGAGAAGGTACTGCCGCGGGCGACTCGCATCGAACTCCCGGGAGTCAACCACGGTGCCGCCCAAGATCAGGGCGGCAGACCCGCGGTTATCGCCGACCAACTGCGGTGGTTCTTTCAGTAAGACCTCGTGCGTTAGGTCCCAAGCGTGGCCGCCAGTCTTCGCCGGAGCGGCGGTAGAGCGCTCATCGTCCGCAGCGTCCCTCGGAATATGATCCGGCCCAATCGGCTCGCCGAGCCTGCCTGCCGAGCGTTGCGCAACGAGCTCTTCACGGCCGCGAAGCCATAGTCCAGCATCCGTGCCTCGTACGCGTGAATGGCCGGGATGAGCGGCAGCTCGTTGCGGCTCACAGTGATCAACTGGCGGCGCAGCAGGTCGGCGTCGCGCAGCGCAGTGTTAGCACCGATGCCGCCCATCGGTGTCATGTTGTGGATGGCATCGCCGAGCAGCGTCACCGGGCCCGTCGCCCAGGCAGCGACCGGTGATGCGCTTCGGACCCGTACGACATTGACAGTGGTCGGATCCGAGCCGCTGATCAGGTTCCGCAGCCCCGGCGCCCAATCCGGGGTCTTGTCCAAGATCAGGCCCGCGAGCCGATCTCCGGGCAGCTCGCTCAGGCCTTCGGGGAACTGCCCGGCCGCGTCGGCGTAGGCCCAGAAGGTGTAGTCGGCGGTGTCGTCGAGGAGAAAACCCGATGGCAGATCGCTACCTGCGCTGACCGTGCGGTGATCGTGCTGCCACACGGCCGTGAAGAGAAATCCGCGCCTGGCGGGAATGATCATGTTGGCATCTGTAGTGAGCGCTGCCGGCAGCTTGGCAAGGCTCTCTTCGGTCAACCGGTGCTTGCCAGCGACAGCGACTATCCCGGTGTCCTTGCGCTCGGCATGAGGCAGCAGTTGGCGGCGGACGCGCGAATTGGCCCCGTCTGCTCCAATGAGCAAGTCGGCGGTGTCGGAAGTGCCGTCGGCAAAGCAGGCGGTGACGCGCCCATCCGGCAGCACTTCGTAGGACTCGAAGGTCTTCCCGAGCCGGACCACATCATCCATTCCGGACAGGAGAACCTGCCGCAGGCTGATACGGCTAACTCCGTAATGCCGATCGGCTGGATCCGTGCTGGCGGGGGCGACTTCGTCCGCCCGAAAGCGAAGCAGGTCCTGGAGCTGTTCTGTGGTAAAGCCAAAGCCGCCAGCGCTGCGGGAGACTGTGTCCAAGAACGCTTGCCAATTGGCCGGTTCCAGACAGTCGTGCAGCGCTCGGCTGCCGTGCGGATTGATGTGGATGCGGTAACCCTGCAGCCAGTCGGTGCGGGTCAAGCTGCGCTCGTAGACGGTGACGTCGATGCCGGCATTGCGCAGCCCTTGAGCCAGGCAGAGCCCGCCGATACCACCGCCGATGATCATGACGCGAGGTCCCGTACTAGTAGTCATGTGCAGCAGTATCATTCGCTTGATCACTTATATCAAATAAGTAGTTGATTTAGTTAGTAGAATGAATGACATAGTGCAATTTGGGATAGGTTGGGGGATATGAGTGCTGCGCGCCGGTCACCACGGAGTGAGGAACGGAAGCGTGACCCGGAGCGCACCCGCGAGCGGATCCTGGAAGCAGCCCTCGTAGAGTTCGGCGAGCACGGATATGCCGGTAGCCGGATTAGCGCAATCGCAAGCCGTGCTGGTGTCAACCAGCAGCTGATCTCGTACTACTTCAACGGCAAGGAAGGTCTCTACCGAGAGCTATCCGCGCGCTGGCAGGTGATGAGTGCGGCACTCAACCAGCCGGATATGCCGATCTATGAGGTGGTGGGCAACTTCCTGCAAGCTAGCGTCGATCACCGCCAGTGGGCCAGGCTCCTGGCCTGGCAGGGGCTGAGCGGCAATGACAGTGACGACGACGCGGAAACCGGTGCCTATTTTCACGCGATAGTCGAAGACCTACGCCGTCGCCAGCTAAATGGTGAGCTTGCCGAGGACCTCGATCCTGGCTACGTGCTGCTGATGCTGTTCGCCGCCGCTTTCGCGCCGACGGCAATCCCACAGATTGTGCGGCGCATCACCGGTAAGCCGGCGGACTCGCCCGAGTTCCTCTCGGCGTACGCCGAACAGTTGCGCCGCATCGTCGCATACCTGGCGGGCGACTCGAAAGCCGATTAGCGAAGCCCTGGCACACGTCTCATCAAGGCCTCCACCTGACAAGTTTGTGGAGGGAGCTCGGTTTACGGATCAGGCGCGCTTCGCAGCGTCGGAGTTGGCAAAGACCTTGGACTCTTTGCGGGCGTGCTTGTCGAGCTTTAATGCTTCGGCGCTGAACTCAGCGAGACCTTTACGTGTCAGCTTGACGACGTTGACGAGTTCTTCCTTCTCCTGCTCACCGCCGGAGTAGTTGGGCTCGGTCGCAATGTGGCCAACGCCAGGCCCGAAGTACTTGAACTCAGTGCCGTCCTCGAGGATGACGAGAGACTTGAAGCAGTCGTAGTCGACACATTTCTTCTCGCCGACCTTGGCAACCTCGGAGTGAATGGTCTCGCGGGAGTTATGCATCTGGACATACTTCATGCCCTCTTTTGGATCGGCCATCATCCAGACTCCCGGCTTGGCCCCTTTCTTACCGGCAAGCCAGGCATCGACGGCATTAACGAATTGGCCGCCCTCATAGATCTCGGTGTACGAGCCGAGATACCAGACGTTGCCGGACTTGTCCTGGGCGAGGTAGTCGAGCGAGGCCTCACCAACCTGACCTGCGTCAATGTCTTGGTCCAGAACTGCGACGGTTTGGACGCCGTCCACCTCTTTGACCACATCGGTCACGGTCACACGTAATTGGTGCTTAAGCTTCCGGCTCCCGCGGTTGATCGAACCGTCTCTCAACGTCTGTGTCCCCGGCACGAGTGGATACCAGCTGTTCTGGCCGCCGAGGGCATCCCCGAAGTTCTTCGGATCGAACTTCTTGTAGTTCGCGTTGGCCTTCTGCACCGCTGTGCTACTCGGCTCGGGGGACGCGGTCGTCGCAGCTGCCGACGGTGTCGGTGTGGTCGCAGCCACCTGCGATGGTGTGGGATTTTCAGGCGTCGACGGCGCGGTCTGTGGCGATGCTCCGGCACTACAAGCAGCCGCTACGGATGCAATGGCAAAGGCAGCGGCAAGAGGTAGGGCCTTACGGCGTAAGCGGACTGGCGCAACCACCACGCTGACGATATCACCCAGTGCCCGCGGAAAACCCTGAGTTTTCGAGTCGTTATTCATCACGCAACAGCTCCCCCGGAGGTAGACGACGAATAAGAGTTGTGGCCGCCAATGATGCAGCCACCGATACAGCAAGTACGAGTGCAGCAAGTACGACGATGTCAGCTCGTGGAATGACCAGTTCTGGGCGTAGTACGAACAGCGGTTGCAGCACTGTGACCAGGAAGTACGCCATGACAGCGCCGACAAACGCGCCGACGGCAGCTCCTATCACCACGACTCCAACGGATTCGGTGATGATCAACGACCGGATCTTTCCGATTCGCATGCCCTGGGCGCGCAGGGTGACGTACTCCCGTCGCCGCTGCAGCAGAAGTCCGAAGACGAAGATCGTGACCGCGGTAGCTGCCATGGCGAGCGCATAGGCGGAGTCGAGGGTCAGCAGCCCCCGAATATTCAACGCGGCAAGGCTGGACTGATCCTTATCCAGCGTGGTTGCCCGGGTGTCGATTTGCAGCGCGTCGGCGGCACCGGGTCCGTCTCGCAGTCCGGCAACAACCCGCTGCAGAGCGGCATCGCCCGGGTCAGTGGTGTTTGCCAAGAAGAAGGTGGCATTGGTGGACGGGATCAGCTGCATCTGACGTTGGATGTTGACCAGCACGTCCACGCCTTCGGGGAAGCCGGGCAGGCGCTGGAAGAGTCCGATGACCTTCATCTCCGAGAGTTTCTGGTTTTGGGTTCCGCGTGCGAAGAGAACCTTTACCTCGTCGCCGGGTTCCACGTCGAGGGTGTCGGCGAGATCTTCGGTGAGCAATACGCCGCCCGGTTGGCGCTGCAAAGCGTCCATGGCGCTAGCCGCGGTCGTTCCGAGGAAGTCCGTATCGATGAGCGGAGCGACCTGTCTGAAGGCGGCGGGATCAATCGCAAGCATGTTTCCCGCGTCCTCGTTGACCTCGCTCTCAAGGAGCGCGTTGTTGAGGCCGTATACCACCGGCGTCGCCGTTTGGATGCCCGGGACCTGGAGTTTTTCGGCATATTGCGGTGGGTGATCAAGGGCGCTGATTGGTGAGGGCGTGACGCGTACGTCGGAACCCACCACGAACCGCGCATCGCGGGCCTTCGCCTGGTTGTACGAGGCGCTGAAGGACGCCACGCTGGTGCCCAGTGCGACGATCAATCCGACCATGATCATCGCGGACGCCGCGGCCCAGGAACGGCGGCGGATGCTGCGGGTCAGCAGGCCTCGAAGCGGCCTGCCGAACCGATGGCGACGTGGCAGCGGGAGGTACGCGAAGATCCGCTCGACAATCCTGCCCAGCACCAGCACCCCGCCCAGCCAGATTCCGATCGGCACCATCACCAGATGCAGCTGCAGGGAGACGGCACGGCCGTAGTACACCGATCCGCGTACACCCTCGAAGCCGCCGTGGTGACGCTCGTACCACTCGACCCACGCGACCACGGCCAAGATCAAGAAGTCAATCCCGAGCAGGCGCCAGAGAGGCTTACGCGACGCGAGCTGCGCTCGCTCGTCGCTGATTTGGCGGTTGATGGCGCGCCGGCCTGCGACGTACAGCGCGACTCCCGTGATGAGAAATCCCGCGCCTGCACCCAGCAAAGCTGACACCAGCAGGCTGATCGGGGAGGCGCTGGCCAAGGCGTCGGCAGATAACACCAGCGCAGTCGAAATCAGACCCAATGCGACACCGAGCACGGAGCCCACAGCGGCGAGCGCGAGCGTCCGCAGCGCATGCATGCGCAGCAGGTGTTTGCGGTTGGCGCCGCGAATCCGCAAGATCGCCTGCTCCCGGCGCAGCGCGCTGGCCAGCACACCGCCCGCGTATGAGGTAAGGATCGCAGCCAGCAGCGCGCCGGGAAGTCCGAGGAAGACGAACATCCGCTTCGCCGTTCGAGCGTCATCGCTGGCAACCTGAAGCGCATTGGAGATGTTGTCGATCAAGACGTCTTGGCTTGGTGCGACGGAGTTGACGGTGTCAGCGACCGCCTTGGTTTGGGTCAGGGCGGTTGCAGGGTCAGCGTCTAGGGGCTCGCGCTCCATAAACACGTCGACCTCAAGGATCGGTTGGCTGCGCAGCACCGTACCCGGAGCCGTCGTGACGTTCTGGAAGGCAGGGATGATCGTTTGGGGGAATACGTCGGGCCCGACGATCAAGGAGTTTCTGACGTAGACGAACTGCTCGAGCTGCTTCCCCTCCCTGCTGTAGAACAGTGATTTGGCCTGCGATACGTCCGTGATGCCGCTGATGCGCACATTGAGCGGCTCTTTCATGCCGGGTATGCGTACCTGGACCACACCTCCGGGTCCAATCGCCAGGGCGCGGGCGGCCTCTGCGCTCAGTAGGCCGGATCCTGGTTCGAAGGATCCTTCGACGATCCGAATTGATGGATCTTGTTCGAGGTATCGACTGTCCAAACCGAAGATGCGCACCGCCTCAGGCGGCCGCTTGCTGCCGGCCGAAAGCGAGCCCGGGTCAAGATCAACAAATGACAGCGGTTCGGCTCGAGCTACCTCTGGGATTTGACCGATCTGGCGGGTCAGCTCCTCGAGGCTGAGTGGTTCGGAGGTATTGGCTTTGATCGGAGTGCCGAGCTCGCGGCTGGAAAAACTTGCGCTTGGACCCAGGGCAGGCACGGACTCTACGGCCGAATCGGCCACTACGTCGTACGCCAGCGTGATCTTCGATTTCGGCGCTACGGTGCCCAGATTGAGGCCTAGCTTGGCCTCGCCTTGGGCCAGCGGGAAGTCACCGCCGTAATCGGACATTCGCGAGCCGTCGATGGTCATTGAGTCGGGGACGTAGCTGAGGGGAGGAGTTGGCTCGTCCCTGATCACGACCTCATTGGCGGGATGGGAACTGTTGTTTGCCAGCACCAGCGTGACGTGTCCGCGTTGGCCAGGCTGAAGCCGTTCCGGGGTGATCTGTTCAGTAAGGCGAACTTTGTTTCCCAGGGGGTCGGCCAGCACTCGCTGCATGTCGATCGGGATCGGTGCAATGGCACGCGCAGTCATGGTCGCCGAGGAACCGTCGATGAAGAACAGCACGGCCGAGAACAGACCGATGCCGAGCGTCATGCCCGCGAGGGCGGTGAGACTGCGTCTCGGGTTGCGGCGCAGGTCGCGCCAGACGTAGCGACCGATCATGCGACGCGTCCGTCCCGCAGGTCGATCTGCCGGTCCAGCCGGCGAGCGGCATCGCGGTCGTGAGTCACCATGATCAACGTCGCGCCGATCTCACGCTGCATTCCCAGCAGCAAATCGATCACCCCGACCGCGTTGGCCGCATCCAGCGCGCCCGTGGGCTCATCGGCAAGGATGATCTGCGGCTCGTTGATGATCGCCCGAGCCACCGAAGCGCGTTGTCGCTGGCCGCCGGAGAGATGGTCGGGCAGCCGATACGCCAGACCTGCCAGGCCTAGGTTTGCGAGCACCGCAAGGGACTTTCCGGCGCCAGAGGATTTTCCGTTGATCGCCAGCTGGAGTCCTACGTTTTCCAGCAGCGTAAGGAAAGGGAGCAGGTTGTCGGCCTGATAAACGAAACCGATGTGGCCGCGTCGAAAGTCACAACGATCACGCTCAGACATTTCTGATATTTCGGATTCGCCGATTCTTACGCTGCCTGAAGTCGGTTGTGCGAGGCCACCAATTACAGATAGCAAGGTGGACTTGCCACCGCCGCTCGGTCCGGTAATCGCGGCGCTCGAGCCGCTTTCGACGGTAAAGGAGACTCCATCGAGCGCTCGCACTGGACCGGACGACGTCTGGTGCTCGACGACGACCGAGTTCACCTCGATGGAAGAGTCCATGCTCATGCGGCTACGACTCTGCGGTCGGTGAGACGCAGCGAGCGATGCGCCTGGCGGGCGAGCTGCTCATCGTGGGTCACGTATAGGACGGTGAGGTTGCGGTCTCGGGAGGCCGTGAAAATCATCTCCATGACGTCCGCCGCCGTCGTTGAGTCGAGCTGGCCCACCACCTCGTCGGCGAGCAGCAGGTCCGGCTCGTTAGCTAGGGCGACGGCGACGGCGACCCGCTGCGATTCACCGCCGGACAACTGCCGCGGCAGATGATCCATCCGGTGTCCGAGCCCGAGGTCGGATAGAAGTTCGCGAGCCCGTTCGATTGAGCGGCGACCGGAAGCAAAGCCGATCGCAAGCTCGACGTTCTCGACCGCGGTCAGAAAAGGAATGAGGTTATCCGACTGCAGGACAAAGCCGATCCGCTCGGCACGAAGGCTGGCCCGGGCGTCGTCATCAAGCTGGTCCATCTGCTGTCCGCCGATAGAAACATGTCCGGTATCGGGACGCATCAGCCCAGCCATCAGCGAAAGCAGAGTCGACTTTCCTGATCCAGATCGCCCGACAAGGCTTGTGGTCTCACCCTGGGGGAGCTCCAGCTCCACGTGATCGAGCACGTCAAGCTTGGAAGAACCGCTGCCGTACGACTTCGAGACCGCCTCGAGGCGGACAAACGGCTGCCCGGAAGTGGGACTCACCCTGTCTCCCTCCGAGCTCGGCAGCTGACGCCGACTGGTCTATAGCGCTTGATCATCACCGCAATGGGCTGATGGCGGAATGGTATCGGCAGCATGCGCATTATCCGAGACCAAGACAACTCCTTCCGCCGGATTCCTGGCACTTGTGGTTATACGGTACGCGTACGCCATGAGAAAGCCTTCGAGTCCGGCAGTCCCTACGATGCGGCAATTCACGGTCAAGACATTGTTGACCGAATTACTGATCCGTGCCTGTCGAAAAATGCATGGAATCTAAGCCGGGCTTGTCGGCCTCCAAAGGAGCACTCTTCAACGTAAGACTCCTTGGGACGTTGTGTTATCGACTATTCGTAGCCGCAGTCTGGCTTGCCACGTTGTGGGCGTGTGGTTACTTGCCGCGCCTGGTCAGCTTCTTCAATATGCCGGTCTCGACCGCAACAGGGCGTTGCTTTTCACCGGCATAGGCGCTAACGCCCACGAGGGCGCCGGTTATCGCGGGCACCGCCCATTGCAGCAGCTTCAGCTGGGTCTGCGCACCTGCCACGTCGGGCGGAGTTGCGGCGGTTGGCTCGGTGCC
>Ga0307297_10000085_pt1 | contig 19940 bp, 20 predicted proteins | sample ER_DNA_157_FD_194464 | JGI IMG/M metagenome (GOLD analysis project Ga0307297, IMG submission 194464) | Bulk soil microbial communities from the East River watershed near Crested Butte, Colorado, United States - ER_DNA_157 | ecosystem: Environmental > Terrestrial > Soil > Floodplain | place...
ACGGTGATGTCCCCAGGGACCCGCCGGCGGTGCTGAACTGCGTGCTGAATGCACTCTGACTGACGGTGTGTTCGCGCGACCGCGCTACTTCGGCTCGCGCTGTCGCGGAATAGCAAGGTAGTGCTGCCGTTCGGTTGGGTCGAAGTGTTCGATGGCGTAACGCAGCGTCGTACGCGGCATGGCAGCCGCATGTTGATCAAGGAAGCGGCGCAGTTCATCTCCATCGACGCGCTTGCCGGCTTCCCGCAGGGACCAGCCCACCGCCTTATGGATTAGGTCATGGCGATCGGGTAACAAGATCTCACCGAGGCGGTAGAGATCGCCGGTCTCACCACGCCGCAGGAAGTATTGGCTGCCGACCATGGCAATCCGGCGATCCCACAACAACGGAGAGCGGACAAGCCCGTAGAGCGGCGATCGATCGCGATCCAATAGGTAACCGCCGACGATCGGACCGCAGCTGACATCGACCAAATCCCAGTTGTTCACATAGCTGGTGTTCCCGAGATAGGTGTCATAGATCATCTGCAATTCGGCCTCGTTGGCGGGCTCCTTGACGCTCTTCTTCGCGCGCTCAGTCATCACCACGAGCGCGATCAGCCGATGCTCGTGGATCGGGCTGCGCAACATCGGCAGCCATTGATCAGGTTCGAAGACGAACGCAGCGTACGGCTTGGCCAACTGGCGGAGATCACCGAGCTTGAGACCGAGGAAGATGTCGCCTTCGCCATAGCTACCGGGTGCCACTTTGAAGTATCTGGCCAATGCGCGTGCGTTCTCCGGGGTAGCGGCAGCCTCCATGGCCCGTACCAGATCTTCCACGAGCGCCACAATGCCATGCGGCGCCGGCATTCTTGAGGAGCAAGTAAAACCAGATATTTCCTATAGTGAGACAGGGGTTTATCGAAGCACCGGCTTCGCTTACGGTGGTCGACGTCACGCCCCGTAGATACCAACAAGGACTCGACATGATCAAGCGACTGCACCGCAGGCTTCATGTCGACTTGCGACGTACGGCCAGTTCGGTCTGTCTGCGATCCAGTTGAGCTGAGCTCAAAACATTTTGCCTCGCCGCGGCATCGATTCGCGGCTTCCTGATCATCCGCTTTCTTGTCGAGAGAAAGTCGAAGGAAATTTGCCATGCCCAAGAAAGAGAGAAACCCCAGCAATCTTGTCAAGATCGTCACCGACCTGGCCGAGCAGCGCCTCCTGTGGGAGCCGCTGGTGTCCTACGATCCCGTCGATCGTTACTACGTCCGGCTCGCCCGCCAGCGGGAATTTGAAGCGTGGCTGCTGACCTGGTTGCCCGGACAGGGCACCGACTGGCACGACCATGGCGGGAGTGCCGGCGCCTTCATGACGTTCCGCGGCGTACTCACCGAGCGTCACGCCGAGGTCGGCTATGGAGCCCTCGGATCATTCCGGGAGCTCGGGAATTGATTGCGGGTACGCTGCGGGCGTTCGGCTCGCGGCACGTCCATCAGGTGACGAATCACGGAGTTGAACCAGCGGTGAGCTTGCATGTCTATGCTCCCTCGCTGGTTGAAATGCATCAGTACGAGGTGAGAGGCGACTTGCTCCACGTGGCGAAGTCTCAGCTGGACGGAGTCAACTGGTGAACGCTAGTGCTCCGACTGAGAATAGGGCCGTCACAAGTCCCCGGACCCTCGACCACGTGCTCGAGTCGGTCCGGAGGCGTATTCCAAGGCTCACCCCGGCGCAGGCCCAGGCTGCCTGGCGTGATGGTGCAGTCGTGGTAGACATCAGGCCCGAGGCGCAGCGAGCGTCGGAAGGTCAGTTGCCCGGCTCGCTGATCATCGAACGCAACGTCTTGGAGTGGCGCTTCGATCCGACCAGCGATGCGCGGCTGCCGATTGCCGACTATGAGCTACAGGTCATTGTGATCTGTCAGGAGGGTTACGCCTCGAGCCTCGCTGCTGCTTCATTGCAGGACCTCGGGCTCCATCGCGCGAGCGATGTCATCGACGGATATGCGGCCTGGCGTGAATTGTCGTGAGTCCTTTCGACGCCTGTACGGCGAAACGGACCCTCGGGCCGGACTTGGATGGATCATTTTGACGGCCGGGCTGCAAAAGGTGCCCCAGCTCGGATTTGCCAACGGTTTAGGGTGCCTCGCTTGCGTAGCCTTCCTCACGAGCTCGGCGGATGAGCTCGGGATCCAACGGTCCCTCCCCAACTGCCGCGTCGACTTCCACCTCGGCGCCCGAGATGTGCTCGTGCATCCAAGGATCAGCGCTCTTCTCTGCCTCAATACCGTGTGCGGAAGTATGCGCATCCCCGATGACGCGCCGGCGCACCGCGTAGATGACGAGGACTACCCCCCAGGCGAGCAGGCTGAGGACCAGCTGCGAACGGGTGTCCGCGCTAACACCCATGGCAATCAGGACGGCGACAATGGCGGCGGCGGTCAACACCGTCAACACCGGGTAGAACCACATCTTCACGACAAGCTTCTCCGGCGGAACCCTGCGCCGGAGAAGTAGCTGAGATAGGCAGATAAGCAGGTAGACGAACAAGATGATCGCGCCGGAGGAGTTGAGCAGGAAGAGGAAGACGCCTTTAGGCGAGATCGCTGCGGCGATGACGCACAGGAAACCCACCACGGTCGAGCTAAGAATCGCCCAGGCTGGCACGCCCTTCCGGTTGAGCTTGAGCAGCCGCTCCGGTGCTTCATTGCGGGCCGCCAGCACGAAGAGCATGCGGGATGCCGTATAGAGCCCTGAGTTAAGGCAGGACAGCACCGCTGTCAAAACGACGAAGTTCATGACCTCGGCGGCGAAGCCGATGTTCATCTGCTCGAACGCTGCGACGTAAGGCGACTCGCCGAGCTCGGCGGAGTTCCAGGGCAAGATGGTCGCGAGCAAGAAGATCGAGCCGACGAAGAACACGATGACCCGCAGCACTACCGAGTTCGTCGCCCTGACGATGGCCCGCTCCGGCTCGTCCGATTCCGCCGCCGCGATCGTGGCGATCTCGGCGCCGACCATCGAAAAGATCACGACCACGATGCCGGAGAACAGGGCACCTGTCCCGTGCGGGAAGAATCCACCATGCGCGGTGAGGTTGGAGAAGTCCATACTCTTGCCCGGCCACAGGCCGAAGACGAACAACGTGCCGAGCACGATGAAGATCACGATGGTGGCCACCTTCACGCCCGCGAACCAGTACTCGAACTCCCCATAGGAGCGGACCGAGTACAGGTTCGTGGCCGTCATCAGCAACATCAAGACCAACGACAGCACCCACAGCGGCAAGGGAACCCAACGCTGCAGGATGCCCGCCCCGGCGACCGCCTCAAAGCCCACAACGATCACCCAGAAGTACCAATACAGCCAGCCAACGGAGAAGCCGGCCCACCCGCCGAGTGCCTGGCGGGCATAGTCGGCGAAGGATCCGGTCGCAGGATTTGCTGCAGCCATCTCCCCGAGCATGCGCATCACCATGATGATGAGCACACCCGTGAGTGCATAGGTGATAAAGGCTCCGGGTCCCACCTCAGCGATGACTGCGCCGGATCCGACGAAGAGCCCGGCTCCGATGACGCCGCCAATGGCGATCATGGCTAGGTGCCGCTGCCTGAGACCCTTCCCGAGTTGACTCTCCGAACCATGAGCCATTGCTTCCTCCTGGTGGGGAGCGATGTCGTGCTGGGGTGCGCCTACCCCACACGCTACTCAGGATGAATTGACCGCACTAGATCACCGCTCAGCCGTTCGGAGGGAGTAGCGACTGCCTGCAGCGCCGTCCTAGCCGGCTTGTTGGGGAGTGCTATAGCGTCACCATTGTGGGCTGGCCGAGCTAATGACCGGCGGCTACCCGCGTCTTGATCACAACCGACCGCGCTGATCAAGGAGGGCCAATGGTAAACCGGCTGCTCGTCTGGGCGGGAGGGAACACCCAGCTGGAACGCGTCGCTAATACCAACTCGTTGGCCGCGAAGATGGTGCACCGCTACGTCGCCGGTCCAGCCCTCGAGGATGGCGTCGCTGCTGCGGTTCAGCTGAACGGCCACGGGATCCGAGGAATTCTCGACCTGCTCGGCGAGGCTGTTACCGACCTCGCCGGTGCCAGTCAGGCAACCAACCAATATCTCGAGGCAGTCCAGACCATGGCCGATCGTGGGATCAACGCGACGGTGTCTTTGAAGCTGACGCAACTTGGCCTCTTGATCGACCGCGAAGCGTGCGTAGCCAACCTCGCCACCGTGCTGGACCGCGGGCGGGACGTTGGCGTTGGCGTCGAGATCGACATGGAGCAAAGCGATGTTGTCGGGGAGACGATCGAGGTGTACCGGAACGCGGTGATCACGCATCCCGATACTCGATTGGCTATGCAGGCCTGCCTGCGCCGTACGCCGGAGGACCTCGACTCATTAGCGGCACTGCAACCGAGAATCCGGCTCGTCAAGGGCGCCTACGCTGAGCCGATCGACCGGGCGGTGCGGTCTAAGAAGGAGATCACCGCCGAGTATCAGCACCTCAGCGAGTGGCTGCTAAAGCACGGCAAGCTTCCCGCCTTCGGCACCCATGACGACGCCTGCATTGACTTCGCAATCAAGACGGCGAACCGGCTTGGTTTAGGCCAGCGCGACTTCGAGATTCAGCTGCTATACGGGATTCGGCGAGGCCTGCAGCAGGATTTAGCGGACCGGGGTTATCGCGTCGGGGTGTACATACCGTTCGGCTCGGCTTGGTATCCGTATCTCATGCGGCGGATGGCGGAGCGGCCGGCCAACCTGCTGTTCTTCCTGCGCGCCGCGGTGGGCCGTTGACTGCGGGCACACGCCGCGGGAATTCACTAAACGAAGGGATGAAGGGCGCGATGGACGCCGTAACGAACGTACCGCCTCCGGTGAACGAACCTGTCCTGAACTACGCGCCGGGCAGCCCTGAGCGAACCGAGCTGGAGGCCCGGCTGAAGCAAATGGCGGCGGAGCAGGTCGAGCTGACTATGGCAGTCGGTGGCGAGCACCGTCTCGCCGGTGGCGAGCCAATCGATGTCGTCCAGCCCCACCGCCGACAGACAAAGCTAGGCACCTTGGCCAATGCGACCTCCGACGACGTACGGCAGGCAATCGATGCCTCAGCAACCGCAGCGGATTCGTGGCAGCACATGTCCTTTGACGACCGGGCAGCGATCTTCCTCAAAGCGGCAGACCTGCTTTCCGGGCCATGGCGAGCGACGCTCAACGCGGCCACCATGCTCGGCCAGAGCAAGACCGCGTACCAAGCTGAGATCGACTCGGCGTGTGAGATGGCTGATTTTTGGCGGTTCAACGTGGCCTTCGCGCGGCAAATCCTCGAAGAGCAGCCGATCAGCAGCCCCGGCGTATGGAACCGCCTCGACCACCGGCCGCTCGAGGGCTTCGTCCTGGCGATTACACCGTTCAACTTCACGGCCATTGCCGGGAACCTGCCAACAGCGCCGGCATTGATGGGCAACACCGCGGTCTGGAAGCCAGCCGTGACCCAGCAGCTGGCGGCACACTTCACGATGCAGCTGCTCGAAGCGGCAGGGCTGCCTCCCGGAGTGATCAACATGGTCACCGGACGCGGCGAGGCCATTAGTGAAGTTGCCGTCCCCGACCCCGCGCTTGCCGGCATTCACTTCACTGGCTCGACCGCAGTCTTCGGTCACCTGTGGGACTCCGTGGCTCGCAACTTGCGGACCTACCGGGCGTACCCGCGACTGGTCGGGGAGACAGGCGGCAAGGACTTCGTGGTCGCCCATCCATCGGCAGACCTCGACGTGCTGCGGGTGGCTCTGATTAGAGGTGCATTCGAGTACCAGGGGCAGAAGTGTTCGGCGGCGTCTCGGGCGTACATTCCCAGGTCGCTGTGGTCGCAACTCCGCGATGCGCTGGTGGAGGAGGTCCAAGAGCTCACCATGGGCGACGTCACCGACTTCCGCAACTTCATGGGCGCGGTGATCGACGACCGGTCGTTTGCCAAGCTGAGCAGCGTCCTCGATCGAGTTCGGGGCGAGGATGGCGTGGAAATCGTCGCCGGCGGCGCTGCCGACGACAAGGAGGGCTACTTCGTCCGGCCGACCATCGTGGTGGCCGACGACCCTGATCATGAGGTGTTCACCACCGAGTACTTCGGCCCGATTCTCGGCGTATTTGTCTACGAGGACGCCGAATACGACAAGGTGCTGCGCGAGTCCGCGGCAATCGGGGCGTACGGCTTGACCGGTTCGATCATCGCCGCCGATCGATCTGCCATCGTCGAGGCGATGGACGTGTTGCGTTTCTCCGCCGGCAACTTCTACATCAACGACAAGCCCACCGGTGCAGTGGTGGGTCAGCAGCCCTTCGGCGGCGCGAGGGCGAGTGGCACCAACGACAAAGCGGGTTCGGTGCTCAATCTCCTCCGCTGGGTATCGCCTCGGACGATCAAGGAAACATTCGTGCCGCCAACCGATTACCGGTACCCATTCATGGGGTAGTGGCATGCCACTGGGGCAACGGTGCACGTTGTTCGGGTCTGAGACGTGCGTTTCCCACCAACGGTGCGGAAACGTACGCCTGATCCGGGTTTGAGGCGGACGTTTCCCACCAAACGTGCGAGAACGTGCCGGGGTTGCTCAGATACCTGCGTAGGAGTGCAGGCCCGAGACCAGCAGGTTGATCCCAACGAAGTTGAACCAGAACGATGCCATGCCGATGATCGCGATCACAGCAGCCCTGCTGCCGCGCCAGCCGGCTGTCGAACGGGCATGCAGATACCCCGCGTAGATCACCCACGTGACAAGAGCCCAAGTCTCCTTGGGATCCCAGCCCCAGTAACGTCCCCAGGCGTACTCGGCCCAAATAGCGCCCGCCACCACAGTGAAGGTCCACAGTGGGAACGCGAAAGCAAGGAATCGATAGGCGATCAAGTCGATCTTGCGAGGGCTCGGAAGCCGCTCCAAGTAGCCCTGTACGGTGCCACGGTCCTCGGCACGCTTCTTGATCAAGTAAAGGATGGACATCACTCCACCGACATTGAACGCAGCTCCTGAGATGGCCGCGGCCACGATGTGGATCAAGAACCAGACCGAATGCAGGGCGGGGACGAGCGGCGCCACGGCGACGTAGAACACGGTCACTGCCAGGCCGTTTCCAACTGCGGCGAGCAGGGTTACCGGCAATCCCAGCCAGCGGATTCCGGTACGCCAGAGCATGATCAGGTACGCGCCGACGATAAAGACCATTGCCGTGATCGTGAACTCGAACATGTTGCCCCACGGCGCCCGGTGAGCGGCCAGCGCTCGCAGCAGGACTCCGGCAATGCTCAGTAGGAAGCCGATGATGGTGAGTGCAACGCCCATCCGGCCGAATTGCTCGACCCGAGGACTGGAGGCGGGAGAGTCACCGGAGTCGGGATGATCGCCAGGCTCGGGGCGTAGGTCAATACGCTCGCTCCCTTCGACAGGCTCAGGGCGCATTTCGGTACGCTCGCTGGCCCGAACATTGACCAGCTCCGGCTCACCCCTCTCCGCCACGCTGACCCGACGCGCCGCTGCCCACTCCGCCGCGTGCGCGAACATGGCGAGCGCGTAGACGACTACGGAACTCACCAGGGCGAGGTTGGAGTAGTACTCATACCTCACGTCGCGCTCACATCCTCTGGTCTGCGAGACAACTCTGCGGCCAGCTCGGCCACATCATCGGTCAGGCCGGCTCGGGCGTCAGCACGGTCTAGACCGCCGACTTCCAACACCCTATGACCTGCCTCGCCGTCTCGAACCCGAATCCATAGCCGGCGCGGACGTATGAACAGCGACAGGCACAAGCCGGCGACGGCGAATCCCAGTGCAGCAAGGGAGATCGGCACACCCGGTGTATCTCCAATCTGCAGCTTGACCCAGCGCACCCAGCCATCGAATTGGATTGATCCCTTACCGTCGGGCAGGTTGACTCCGTCGCCGACCTTGAGAGCGATTCGTACTGGCTGGCCGTCACTCTGCCTGAGCTGCATAAGGCCGGTGGTGTCAAGGGAGTAGACGTTTTCCGGTTTCCCGGTCTCCACTTTGGGAGGTCCGTACCAGACGTTCGCGAACAGCGCTGGATTCAGGGCGTCGGGGAAGATCGAGTGCGGTCCCTGATCGTTGAGGACAGCCGTTGGAAGGAATAAGGCCTCAAAAGCCAGGCGCTCGGGGCGGGCGTCTGGAGCCTTGATTGCGCCGAGAGAGGTGAAATTGCTGTCCTGCGGCAGCATCACGACTGGACCGGAGAAGGCGACATTGCCATCGGCATCTTTGACCGTCACCTTGGGGGCGTAGCCGTGGCCTATGAGATGCACCGTGGTGCCGCCGATACGCAGCGGCTTGTTGACCTCGAGAACCTCTTTGCGTGGGGCCGCCCCGGGCCGCTCGGTCACCTCGACGTTCGCCCGAAATAGGCGAGCCGCACCTCGCTGCACAGGCCCGGTCTCGAACCTGACCTCAAAGTCCTTGACTGCCACGCTGAACGGTGCCAAGTCCGCCTCATTGAACCGGGCACCGGCTGTGAAGTCGTCGTATTGCGTGAGGTTGTTGGAGAAGCCCTGGCCAGCGATCACCACGCTGGTGCCACGGAAACCGAAGAGGGCACCGATCGCTACCCCGATCAGCACGAAAACCAAGCTGATGTGGAACACCAGATTGCCGGCCTCGCGTAGGTAGCCGCGCTCTGCCGCAACACTGTCGCTGTGGACGTCCACCCGGTAGTGCCGTCGGCGCAGCGCGACCGCAGCACGATCCAGAATGTCATGATCGTCAACTGAGATGTCGGCCTGCGCGTACGCGGGCAGCCGGACCAGATTGCGCGGTGTCTTCGGCGGGCGGGCACGCAGGGCCTTGGCGTACACCCCAACGCGCGGAATGATGCAGCCGATCAGGGAGACGAACAGCAAGAGATAGATCGCTGAAAACCAAGGCGAGCTGTAGACGCTAAACATGCCGATCTTGTCGTAGACCGGACCCAGGGTGGGATGTTCGTTGATGAAGTCACTGACTCGGACCGGCGAGATCCGGCGTTGCGGCACCAGCGAGCCCGGAATCGCGGCGAGCGCAAGCGCGAACAACAAGATCAGCGCCGTACGCATTGACGTGAGTTGCGTCCACAAATAACGCAGCCCGCCGCGCCATCCCAGTTGGGGAAGCTCGCCTCGCGGTGTCGGACCGCTGGATGCAGCAGCCGACTCGCGAGTCTTGATCGCCGTCACGTCAAATTCCCATCACGCTAGATCCCCATCACGCTTAAATCACCGTCTCGAAACTCGATGCCCACTGCCGCAGCACTGCGGTCAGCGTGTTCCAGGTACCGGTAACCAGCAGCACCCCAACGATGATCATGAATGCTCCGCCGATTCGCATGATCAACTGCTGGCGTTCTCGGAGAAACGCGACCGCGCTGGCCATCCTGGTAAAAGCAAGTCCCGCAATCACGAAGGGAATGCCAAGCCCGAGGGCGTACACAAAGCCAAGCAACCCACCCCGTGCGGCAGTACCTTCGTTGAAGCCGAGGTTGACGACAACACCAAGAGTCGGCGACAGGCAAGGCGTCCAGCCCAGTGCGAACACCACACCCAACAGCGGCGCGGCCGCAACGCCTACCGCGGGTATCCGATGTATCCGCAGGTCACGTTGCCCGATCGGCAGTACACCTGCGAAGATCAAGCCAAGCAGGATGATCACCACACCGAGTACCCGAGTGATCACATCGCGATATTCCGCAAGCAGCCGGCCGGCTGAGCCGGCGACGACACCGGTGATGACAAAGACGACCGCGAATCCCAGCACGAAGAGCGACGCACCGGCGAGCATCCGGCCGCGGCGTGGGGATCCCTCGACAACCTCGGCGGCTCCCAGACCCGTCGCATAGGAGAGGTAGCCGGGCAGCAGCGGCACTACGCACGGTGAGAAGAACGAAACCAAACCAGCGATCAGAGCGACCGGAAGCGCCAACGCCATTGAGCCGCCAACTGCGGTTTCGGCCCACGTTGCGAGGTCGAGCGGGGTCATCTATCGACCATCCGCCACGTCATTGATCATGTCGACCAGGGTGATCTTGGAGACCTCACTCAGTACCCGGACGGCCAGTCGGCCGTCTCGATCGATGATCATGGTCGACGGGATTGCGCTCGGCGGCAGCTCGCCGGCGAAAGTCAGCAGAACCTTCCCGGTCGGGTCGTAAATGCTTGGATAGGTGATCTTGAAGCTCCGAACGAACGCCTCAGCCGGCGCCGGGTCATAATCCTTGCTCGTAATGCCAACGAACTGTGCGACGTTCTTGGTTTCCACACTCGCCGCCTGAAGATCGGGCGCCTCCTTGCGGCAAGGCGGGCACCAGGACCCCCAGACGTTGATCACCACTACCTTGCCGCGGTACTCCTGGGTCGAGATCGTCGTGCTAGTCCCCAGAGCTGGACCAGACACCGCCGGCAGCTCCTTGCGTTGGTCAGGTGGAACTCGGGTCAGATTGCGGGCAACAGCGGGGTAGCCGACCTCCCCGGCGCTCCGGCTCTGCTCATCTGCCCCGGTGCGAGCACAGGCGGCAAGCATCACCATGGCGGCTAGACCCGCAGCTATGCGGACTGCAGTACGCCGCAGCATTAGGCTCCCGCGACGAACTTCTTGGTCTGGTGCGGACGCAACAAATCAGCAGCCGGCTCGGAATAGCTGACTGAGGTCACATGAGCGTCGATGAAGGTAAACGACGTCACACTGCTCAGCGTGCACTGGCGTTTCCGCGGATCGTGCGCCATCCGGCGGCCCTCCGCGTAGGTACGGGCGACCCAGATCGGAAGTTGATGGGTGACGACTACCGCTTCATGGCCCAATGCGGCATCGGCCGCATCTTTCAATGCGGGGCGCATTCTGGCCAGGATGTCGGTATAGGCCTCGCCCCAGCTCGGCCGGAACGGGTTTCGGAAATAGAGCCAGTTCTTCGGATGACGCAGGGCGCCATCAAACGAAAGCCGCAGCCCTTGGAAATAGTTCGCCGCTTCGATCAGCCGGCCATCGACGACCACCGGCAGACCGAGCGCTTCGGCGATTGGTGCGGCCGTCTCCTGCGCCCGCTCCAGCGGCGAGCTTCTGACGTGTACGACGTCACGGTCGCGGAAATGTTCGGCAACTCGATCAGCCATCTCCCGGCCCAGCTCAGAAAGGTGGTAGTCGGGCAGGCGCCCGTAAAGCAACCCCGCCGGGTTGTCCACCTCACCGTGTCGTACGAGGTGCACAATCGTCCGGTTCTGACCCATGCTGGCCTCGCTTCTATCCCGAGGCGCCCGCGGCGGCATCCGCCGCAGCTGGTAGCGCTTCGACGATCCGATTCAACGCTCTATCATCGTGCGCCGCGGACAGAAACCAAGCTTCGTACACGCTCGGCGGCAAATACACGCCGGAGGTGAGCATGGAGTGGAAAAACGCAGCGTACGCGCCGGTGGACTGCTGCGTCGCGGCGGCATAATCCGGCACTCCGGTCACGCCTTCGCTCACGAAGAAAACGCTGAACAAGTTCCCCGCATTCTGAATGACATAGGGCACTCCGGCCGCATCCAATGCAGCCGCCACCTCGGCTCGCAGCCGCGAGGAGGTGCTGTCAATTTGCTGATAGATCTGCGGCGTTGCGAGTCGTAGCGTGGTTAGGCCAGCGGCTGTCGCAATCGGGTTCCCCGACAGCGTGCCGGCCTGATAGACGTTGCCCACTGGTGCCAGGTTCTCCATAAGCTGGGCCGGCCCGCCGAATGCAGCCGCCGGAAATCCGCCACCCATCACCTTGCCGAAGGTCATCAGGTCAGGCCGCACTCCGTCGAGGCCAAATTGTCCCGATCTGCTGACCCGGAAGCCGGTCATCACCTCATCGGAGATGAACAAGGCGCCATGCTGGTGCGCGATGTCGGCCAGGAAGGTGTTGAAACCAATGCCATTCTCGGTCCCGGGAGGAACGACTCCCATGTTGCCTGGTGCAGCCTCGGTGATCACCGCTGCGATCTCGCTGCCGACGCTGCCGAACGCCTCTCGGACTGCGGCTCGGTCGTTGTAGTCGAGCACCACGGTGTCCATCGTGGTCCCTTCCGTTACTCCCGGGGTGCCCGGTATTGAAAGGGTCGCCACTCCCGAGCCGGCCGCCGCGAGCAGCGCATCCACATGCCCGTGGTAGCAGCCGGCAAACTTAATGATCTTGTTGCGGCCGGTGGCCCCGCGGGCCAATCGCAGCACCGACATAGTGGCTTCGGTGCCCGAGTTGACCAATCGAACTTGTTCGACCGGCATCCGCTCGATGATTTCAACAGCAAGATCAACTTCGGCGAGCGTAGGCGCGCCGTACGAGGTTCCGCGCCGCGCCGCATCGGCTACCGCGCCGATGACCTCGGGATGGGCGTGGCCGAGCAGCATAGGGCCCCAGGAACACACCAGGTCGACGAGCTCATTGCCGTCGATGTCGTAGAGGTACGGACCGCTAGCGCTGGCAATGAAGCGTGGCGTGCCGCCGACGGATCGGAAGGCCCGCACCGGGGAGTTCACACCGCCTGGCGTCACGGCCTGGGCCCGCTCGAAAGCAGCCTCGCTGCGTACCGTCGCCGCAGCTGGTCGAACAGTCATCGACGTTCGTCGCGCAGTGATCGTGCCCGGTCGAGCGCCCAGTAGCTCAAGATCACATCGGCTCCGGCGCGTCGGATCGAGGTAAGAGTCTCGTTGATCGCAGCATCCCTGTTGATCCAGCCGTTGGCTGCGGCGGCTTCGATCATGGCGTACTCACCGGACACGTTGTACGCGGCCACGGGTAAGTCGACAGCCTCCCGCACGGCACGTACCACATCCAGGTAGCCGATCGCCGGCTTGACCATGACGATGTCCGCACCCTGTTCGACGTCGAGTTCCACCTCGCGGAGCGCCTCACGAATGTTGGCCGGATCCTGCTGATATGTCCGCCGATTCCCGCGCAGTGAGGATGCCACGGCTTCCCGGAAGGGACCGTAGAAGGCTGACGCGTACTTGACGGAATAGGCGAGGATCGCCACATCAAGCGCTCCGGATGCATCTAGCGCCTCTCGGATGGCGCCGACCTGGCCGTCCATCATGCCGCTGGGCCCGACCATGTGGACCCCAGCCTCTGCGTGCAACACCGCCATTTGGGCGTAGATCTCAATCGTTGCGTCATTGTCGACCGCGCCGGACGCGGTAAGCACTCCACAGTGCCCGTGATCGGTGAACTCATCAAGGCAGACATCGGACATGACCAAGCACTCATCGCCGACCTCCTGACGCACAGCTCGGATCGCGGAGGTCAAGATGCCGTCCGGATCTAGCGCGCCGGAGCCTTGCGCGTCCTTGTGCTCGGGTATCCCGAAGAGCATGACGCCAGCCAGGTCTGCGTCCGCTGCATCCACAGCCGCTTTGCGGAGCGTGTCAAGGGTGTGCTGTACGACGCCGGGCATGGAGCTGATCGGACGCGGCTCATGCAGACCCTCTGCCACGAACATGGGCAAGATCAATTGCCGCGGCTGGAGGCTCGACTCCGCCACCATGCTTCGTATTGCCGCGGTGGTCCGGAGCCTTCGTGGCCGGTCCTTAATCACTCCACTCCCTCAAAAGTGTGGGCAAACGGCAGGTTCGACGTCCGGAACCTGCAACTTGCCCACACTATTCTGCCAACACGGTACCGCGAAGAGTTCAGACTTTCCGCCGAGTGCCGGGGCGACGCTGCGACGGCTTGAGAACCGGCTCGCCGGCTTCGGTGAAGGCGTCCCGCCGCTGCGCGGCGAAGCTGGCCAAAGCGTCAGCAAGATCAACGACCGACGGCTTTGCGGCGATGACATCTACCCGCAGGCCGTGCTCCTCACATGTTCGGGCCGTTGCCGGACCGATAACCGCGATGATCGTCGAGGAATGCGGCTTGCCAGCGATGCCCACCAGGTTGCGCACGGTCGATGAAGAGGTAAACACCACGGCATCGAACTTGCCCGTCTTGATCGCCTCACGCACCGGCGCGGGAGGTGGAGTGGCTCGGACCGTGCGATACGCGGTGACGTCTTCGACCTCCCAACCCAGGTTCCTCAGACCCTCGGCCAGCGTCTCGGTGGCAATGTCGGCACGTGGCAGAAAGACTCGATTGATCGGGTCCAATACGTCGTCATAGGGCGGGAACTCGGCCGCCAGGCCAGCGGCGGATTGCTCGCCATCGGGCACTAGATCGGGCTCAATTCCCCAAGCCTGTAAGGAATTCGCAGTCACTTCGCCGACGGCTGCCACCTTCAGGCCAGAGAAGGCTCGCGCATCCAGGCCGTACTCCTCGAACTTCTCACGTACGGCCCGGACGGCGTTGACCGAGGTAAACGCCACCCACTCGTAGCGGCCCTCGACCAGGCCGCGGATCGCCTTGTCCATCTGCAATGGACTGCGAGGCGGCTCGACCGAGATGGTGGGCACCTCTTCACTATGCGCGCCGTAAGTGCGCAGCCGAGCGACCATCGGTGCCGCCTGGTCCTTGGTACGCGGCACCAAGACCCGCCAGCCGAAAAGCGGCTTGGTCTCGTACCAGCTCAACTCGTGACGCTGTTCCGCCGCGGCTCCGATGATGACGTGCACCGGATCGGAGGCCGGAGCCCGGACGGACCTAACCGCGGCCGCCAGTCCATCCAGGCTGGTCGTCAGCGTGATCTGTTCGGTACTGCCCCCGTGCAGCGTGACCACGACGTGATCATCTCCCGGCCGACCGGCGGCCTTTGCTGCCTCAACCAGACTGCCAACCAGGGACACCACGGTGCTGACCACAATCGTCGCGGCGGCACCCCACTGCGACGTTCCGTTCTTGCTGAATTTGCCCTCGGTGACCGAGGCGAACTGCACACCTCCAGCATGGATCAGGTCGATACCGGCGTACTCCGGAACCGCGGTAAGGCTGGAGACTCCAGGCACGACTTCGAAGTCGATGCCGCCGCGTACGCAGGCGGCGGCTTCATCGGCGACAGCGTTGTCCAAGAACGGATCACCGGCGACGAGTCGTACCACGCGGCAACCTGTCGAGGCCTGCTTCAGCACGATCTTGGCTCGCGCCGATGGGCTCAACGACTTGCGCGCTTCGGTCAGTCCAAGGGTGATGACCTCAGCGTCCTTGGCGAGCGTGATGGCGGGATGGGTCAGAATCTCTCGCTGCCGGTCGTTGTCCAGAATCACCGAACTCGCATCGGCGAGAGCAGCAATGGCGCCAAGTGTCAGTAGATCAGGATCACCAGGCCCGGTGCCGACAAAGATCACCCGGCCTTTGGCAACGGGTGCGGTGGGAGTAGCTGAGGGGGAGGTCCGGGGCCTACGAGCCGAGGATGTACTCACTGACTTCTCGCGTTCTGTTGTCTCAACTCGGCCGCCTTGCAGCGCTCCGAGCCTTAGGTTGTCAGACGTTTTGCTCCCGCAACTGCGCCAGTACCTCACCGGCTTGAGCGACCCCAAACTGCTGCGGATCAGTCGTTGATCCGTGTGCCTCCAGCCGTATCACTGGGCCTGCTTTGGTGGGTTCTGACAAGTTGCTCAGTAACGTTCTCCCAATTACCGCGGTCAGAGTCAAATCGAGACTTGTACCACGGACTGCCGTCACTGCTGCACTGGCCCCCACCGGTGCTGTACAGCCAGCCTCCAGTGCGGCCAGAAAACCCCGTTCTACAAGGGATTCTGCGTGCGCAACGGAGTTGTCGAGAGCTGCCAAATGGCGCCGCAGCTCAATGCTGAGAGAACGATGAATTTCTAGCGCCAGGGCACCTTGTCCAGGTGCTGGAAGCATCACCTGATGATCAAGGATCTGTGCTGGGAGCTCGTTGATGACGACCTCGTCGGTGGCTGCCTCTGACTCCGCTAGCAGACCCAGCCGGCGCAAGCCCGCTGCAGCCAAGATCACGGCATCTACCTGCCCTGCTCGCGCCCGCTCGATTCGGGTCTCGACATTGCCCCGAATCGGTACAACTTCCAGCCAGGAGTTGTGGCTCGCCGCCCAGTCGAGGATCTGCATCGCGCGCCGTGGAGCCCCTGTCCCTACCCGGGCGCCTTCGGCAAGATCATCAAGGCGGCAGCCCACGAGAACGTCCCGAGTGTCCTCGCGCTCGGGAATCGCGATGATCTCCAAATCGTCCGGCTCTGCGGTCGGCAGGTCCTTGAGCGAGTGCACCGCGACATCGATCTCGGCTGTGTACAGGGCGTCGCGTACGGCGCTAACAAAGACACCTCGGCCGCCGATTTCGGTGAGGTGGCGCTGGTCGGTATCACCGGCCGTCGTAATGCCGACGAAGCTCGAGTCAATGCCGCCGACCGCGAGCGCGGCCGCCACCTGGTTCGCCTGCGCACGGGCGAGCGCGGACTTACGTGCGCCCAGCCGAATCGGCCGGGTCAACTGGGCCGCATGCATCAGGGCTGGCTAACCATCAGGGTCCGACCTCTGGTGACATCACCGCTGCAACGGTTTGCGGGTCGAGGGCGAAGAGCTTCCTCAAAGCGTCGGCGTAATCGACAGCATCGGGCTCGCTAGACAGTTCCTGCACCCGTACGGTCGGGGCGTGCAGCAGCTTGTCTACGATCCTGTGCATGCTGCGCTGGACTTGCTGGCGTTCATGATCGCTAAGCTGAGGCAGCCGGGCCTCCAGTCGCCGCAGCTCTGCCGACACCACATCGGAGGCCATGGAGCGCAAGGCAACAACGGTCGGGGCCACCTGGGCAGCTCGACGTAGGGCAAGGAAGTTGGCGACCTCCTCTAGAACCAGGTCGCGGGCATCGTCGATTTCCTGGGCGCTGGCGCCGTCGGGCTGGTCGGTGACGAGGCGGTCCAGGTTCACCAGGCAGATGTCGTGTTCTGCCACCTCGGGTGCTACATCAGCCGGCAGCGCCAGATCAACGACGCCACGCACTGGCGTGCCCGCCAGGTCCTCGACGCCGATGGTCAGTGTTCGTGCTCCGGTACATGTCACCAGCACGTCGGTCGCGGCCATTGCATCGGCGAGGTCCGACAGGGCGACAGCCTTGCCGCCGACGGCCTCGGCCAGGCGTTCGGCGCGAGCCAGCGTTCGGTTAGCGCACGTCACGAATGCGCCATCGGCTGCCGCGGTTCGCGCAGCGAGACCCGCCATCGCCCCGGCTCCGACGACCAGCACGCGGCGGTCGGCCAGTTCACCGATCTCCTCATTGAGCAGCCCGTAGGCGGCGCTCACCAGCGAGCGACCCGCCGCGCCAATGCCGGTCTCGGTGTGAACCCGTTTGCCGACCCTGATCGCCTGCTGAAATAGCGAATTCAACACCGTACCGACGGTCTCGTGGACTTGGCTCAGCGCCAGGGCGTTCTTGACCTGGCCAAGAATCTGGCTCTCTCCGACGACAAGGGAATCCAGACCGGACGCCACCGAGAAGGTATGGGCGACCGCACCTTCATCGAAGAAGACTGCGCACGATGAACGGAGCTCGCCTGGCCGCAGATCGGCGACATCGGCAAGTGCTTGGGTGGCATCGTCCAGGGCGCCGTGGAATCGGGAGACGGAGGCATACAGCTCGGTTCTGTTGCACGTCGACAAGACCACCGCCTCATTGATGTGCTCGGAGTCGACAAGCTGTTCTGCGAGCTTGGCCGAAGCCGGAGAGTCGAGGGCAAGCTGACCAAGATGAGACACCGATGTCGACTTGTGCGAGACGCTGACCACCAGAATGCTCATCGGCTCGTCCTCCTGCTCTTGGCCAAGACCTGGCTGTCATCGGTCTTGCGCTGCTCGTGATAGGCGAGGATCTGCAGTTCCTGGCCCAAGTCGACCTTCCGGACGTTGACCCCTTCGGGCACCACGAGCACCGTTGGCGCGAAGTTGAGGATGCTCGTTACTCCCAGATAGACCAGCCTGTCGGCAACAGCCTGGGCCGCATCGGCCGGAGTCGCGATTACCGCAATCACCGCGCCCGTGCGGGAAACGACCTCCTCCAATTCGCTGAGATCACAGATCGCCAGCCCATGAATCCGGTTTCCCACAAGATCGGGCGAGGTATCGATCAGGCCGACGACGCGGAACCCGTGCGAGTAGAAGCCGGAGTAATTGGCCAGCGCCGTACCAAGATTGCCTAGGCCCACGATGATCACCGGCCAGTCATGGGCTGAGCCGACCACGCGGCCGATCTGAAACCGCAGGTATGCCACGTCGTAGCCGACTCCGCGGGTGCCGTACGAGCCGAGGTAGGAGAGGTCCTTGCGGAGCTGAGCTGAGTTGACTCCGGCCGCCTCAGCCAGCGCGCCGCTGCTGATGGTGTCAGTCTGTTGCTCTGCCAGCTGGTTGAGCGCTCGGAGATAGACCGGCAGACGCGCGACTGTGGCGTGCGGAATTCCCTTGAGCGTGGGGACCGCCCGCCAATGGTCGCCTGCCGCCGCCCGTTGCGGAGGCTCGGTCGGGAAGGTCTGCGACACGCAACTCCTGAATCGGCGCTCGGATCCGGTCCAAACAGCGCCACTCTAAGGCGTTTGTGAATGGCTGCACAAACGTCTCAGCGTGACCCTGGAGCGTACGTTTCCCACCAAATGTGCGAAAAGGTTGACCAAATCCCGCTCCACGCGCGCTTTTCCCCCCAAACCTGCGCAAACGCTCGAATCCGCGACCGCCGCCTTAGCCGGTGCTATCCAGGGCTGCGAGATAAGCCTGGCCGCGTGGCGAGAGCCGATATCCGCGCTCCAGCGATTCGGTCAGTCCCAGAGCCTTGAGCCGACGTACCCGCAACTTGTACGCGCGGCGCTCCTCACCGACCTCGCCAGCAAGTTCGGTTGAGACGACACCCGGCAAACGTGAAATCTGCCGCAATGTGCTGCGGGTCCAGGCCTGATCGGCGGCGCGATCCATCCGGTCGAGCTTGGCATTGAGCATCGCAATGTCGGCCGCATCTAGGTTGTCGGTGCGCCGAAGCTCAATACGCGGATCCGGTCCGGCCAAGGCGATGCCAATTCGATAGAGATCGCCGTTGCCCTTCGCGCTACACCACTTGATCAACTCAGCCACCGAGTGAAAGCCAGCCTCAGCGGCGTCCCGCTCGGTCAGCTGGTGTTCGTCGGCACGCGTAATCGACGTCACCTCGACGACCCCAGCCGAAGTAGTGAATCGTGACCCGACTTTGGGTCGTACGACCTCCCAGCGGCGATAAGTAGAAGACACCCGACCCTCCGTCAATCCGCGGAGCGTGGCAGCGGTGAAGAGCATTGCGCTCAGCGACTCCGCAAGAGCGCGGCCTTGAGGCGTACCGGATCCACCCGCCAAAAGTCATGCTGCGCGCCATCGACGAACGTTACGGGCACCTGGTCGGTGTAGCGCCGCCGCAGCTCCGGATCGCCATCGACGTCTACGACCGCGTACCGCTCGCCAGTCTCGGCACAGACGGCCGCCACTTGTGCGAGCGCTTGGTCACAAAGATGGCAACCCTGTCGGGTTAGTACGACGACCCGCTCCGTCCGCTCGGCGAACTCGGCGAACTCGACCATGCCACCATCTTTCACGACGCGGGCGATGCGACCTCGGAGGGCCGGCGGCTGCGGCGGCCAATCAGGGTGATGGCCAACAAAACTGCACCGCTGACGAGCGACAGCACCGAAACAAGCCGCAACACTCCCTTGGTAGCGCCGATGATGTCAGCGGTGCCGGCGGACCCTAGCTCGATCAGCGTTCCGGCCACAGCTACGGCGATACCGGCGATAGTCACCATCACTGTGAGGTTGACTCCAGCTGGTCCGTTAGCTGGCCGACTCGCGGGGTGGCAACCGGTGCCCGTGCTCATTCCGGCGACCATGATGCTCGGCGGCGTCAGCCTGCTCGTCACGTCGGCGGTGAATGCCTGGGGAGCTTATCTGCCGCTGCTTGGCATAACCGGCTTTGCTCTGGGTCTCGGCTGGACGTTACCGAGCATTGGCAATCACCGCCCGGATCTCGGGCGGGGTCAGCTTCATTTTGCTG
>Ga0307297_10000086_pt1 | contig 19866 bp, 17 predicted proteins | sample ER_DNA_157_FD_194464 | JGI IMG/M metagenome (GOLD analysis project Ga0307297, IMG submission 194464) | Bulk soil microbial communities from the East River watershed near Crested Butte, Colorado, United States - ER_DNA_157 | ecosystem: Environmental > Terrestrial > Soil > Floodplain | place...
CCATGAACATGCGCGCGGCGGAGGCGATCGTCAGCAGCGCGCCGAAGGCGATGAAGATCTTCCCGATCAACGAGGTCTGGTCCCAGGCGGAATCTTCCTTGCTGCCGGCTACGACAGGCGAGGCGGCAGCGGGCGGCGCTTCGGCCGAGGCCAGCGTCATCGCAGCGGGCTTGGCCTGTTGCAGCGCGCGGTCGAGGTCGTTGAACTGATCGGGGGCGACGACCTCGGTCTCGGCGGCCGACGGGGCGTCGGCCGGCTTGTCCGCGGCGGCCAGCAGCATCGTGTTGGCTTTCGCCGACATCGCCCTGGCGCTGTCGGCCGGCGCCACGGCGGTTGCCAGCTGCGCGTTGGCGTTGGCAATCGATGGCGGGATTGCGGGGGAGCCGTTGTCGCCATCATCGGCGACGTCAGCCGGCTTCCTGGCGTTGGCGGATTTCAGCGCCGGCTTGCCGGATTTCCGCTGCACGAATTTTTTCGAGTGGCGCGGCTTGGCGAATGTGTTGAGCGCGACCGGCGCGCCGGCGGCTTTTTCGGATTTGGGACTTGCGGTCGCCGTGTCACCCGGCGCGGCCTGCAATGGTCCTGCGAAACACACAAAGAGCCCTGTCGCTACAATCAAGGCCGAGCGCCCGCTGGCTTTGATGATCATTTGGCAATCTCCCCATTTGCCCGCCCCCAAAGCGGAATGAGACCCTGCCGCGTGGCCGCAGCGCGGCAGAAAAAGGGAATCTTCGGGCGGGACCGGGCGAAAGCAGGGCAGCGACGCCGTGTCGGGGCGAGCGGGGCGGCAGGAGCTTTATTTGCACGGCATTCCCCAGCCGATGTGGCGGGTGTCAGCCGAACCGATCGATGTTATGAGCCATCCGCGGCGGAATTCGCTGTCGTAATTCCAGGGGCGGGGTGCGACGGTCTCCAAGGCGCCGGACGCGTTGATCACGATTTCGTGATTTCCGACATCCGACGTAACAAATTGAAAGATCGACCGAATTGTAATGCAGGAGCGCGCGTGCGCGAACGTGAGGACGAATGGACCGGCCTGATGCGGTCGGCCATTTCAGGCGACGATGCGGCGTATCATCGCCTGCTCAAGGCCGTCACGCCGGTGCTCCGCGCCGCGGCGCGCCGCGGCCTGACGCGGGTGGGTCAACCGGCCGATCAATCCGAAGACATCGTACAGGACATTTTGTTGGCGGTGCATCTGAAACGGCATACCTGGGACGCCAACGCGCCGTTCGCGCCATGGCTGTTTGCGATCGCCCGCAATAAGCTGATCGATGCGCTGCGCCGCCGCGGCCGGCGGGTGTTCGTCAACATCGACGATTTCGCCGAGACCATCCCGAGCGAGCCCGCGCCGGAGGCTGTGCCGGCGAGCGAGGTCGAGGCACAGCTAAGATCCCTGCCGGCGCGGCAGCGCGACGTGCTGCAGTCGATCGCAGTCGACAGCGCCTCGATCAGGGATACTGCGAAAAAATTCGCCATGAGCGAGGGTGCCGTGCGGGTGGCGCTGCACCGTGGGCTAGCCGGCCTCACCGCCAAACTACGGGGGCAATGAGAATGGAGACCGATCAGTTCATTCAGACCCTCGCCGCCGATAACGCGCATCGCGCGCGTCCGGTCGGGTTCATGCTGGCGCTTGCGCTGTTGCTGGCGGCGCCGGTTTCGATTGCGATTTTCATCACCGAACTGGGCGTCAGGCCGGATGTCATGACCGCGATGCGCAATCCGTTGTTCGACCTGAAGTTCGCGGTGACGCTGGGGCTGGCGATCCCGGCCATCGCCATCAGCCTGCATTTGTCGCGGCCGGAAGCCTCGCTGCGCGGCTGGGCGTGGCTGCTGTTGATACCGATCGGACTTCTGGTCGCGGGCATAGCCGGCGAAATGATGATGCCCCAACGGATGCCGATGGCGATGCGCATGATGGGCAAGAATTCCTGGAACTGCCTGACGTCGATACCGGTGATGTCGTTGCCGCTGTTGGTTGCGGCCCTGATCGGCTTGCGTCACGGCGCCCCGACACGGCCCGCGGTTGCCGGCGCGGTCGCCGGTTTGCTGTCGGCGGGCCTGGCGGCCACGCTCTACGCCTCGCACTGCACCGACGATTCGCCGCTGTTCGTCGCGACCTGGTACACCACAGCCACCGCAATGGTCGCTGCCCTCGGCGCGCTGGCGGGATCGAGGGTGCTGCGGTTCTAGCTTTCTCGAGCTGTTGACCCGTTTGACGGCAAAGCAGAGGATTGCCGGGAGACTAGGGGTCCCCGGCGAATGAACGATTTCGTTTTGCCCGAAACGCGCTACGCGCTCAGCGGCGACGTCAACATCGCCTATCAGACCATGGGGACCGGATCCGTCGATATCATCATGGTCCCCGGTTTCGTTTCGCATGTCGAGTTTACGCACGAGGTGCCGGGATATACGGCATTCCTGCGCCGGCTTTCCACGTTTGCCCGCGTCATCACTTTTGACAAGAGAGGCCAGGGGTTATCCGATCGGATAACGGGCGCGCCATCGCTCGAGCAGCGCATGGATGACGTTCGGGCGGTCATGGACGAAGTCGGTTCGCAGCGGGCGGTGGTCGTGGGATTCTCCGAAGGCTCGGCCATGAGCGCGTTGTTCACGGCGACATATCCCGAACGCGTGGCCCAACTCGTTCTGTTCGGCGGCTATGCCTCTGCGCCGTTTCTGTTGGATGGCGTGGAAGAAAGGATTGCGCGGGTCGTGAAGGCCTGGGGCACCGGCGAAACAATGAAAACCGTCAGCCCGAGCCAGATGGCCAGCCCCGACGCGGTAAGCCAGTTCGCCAAGCTGGAACGGCTCTCGGCCAGTCCGGGTGCGGTGAGAGCGATCTCGATGTTGAACGCGCAGATCGACATCAGACCAATTCTCCCGGCCGTGCAGGTTCCGACGCTGGTGTTGCATCGCCGGACGGACGCTCGCGTGCCGATCGAGGCCGGCCGTGATCTGGCGGCGCGAATCCCCAATGCCCGCTTTATCGAATATCCTGACGGCGATCACGCTTTCTGGTCTGGCAACGCCGAGCCGTTGCTAGGTGACATCGAGGAGTTTGTCACCGGCCACCGCGAGAATTCGTCGGCCGAACTCGATCGGATTTTGGCCACGGTTCTGTTCACCGATATCGTCGGTTCCACGCGCAACGCTGCCGCCATGGGCGATCAAGCCTGGCGGCGGTCCCTCGACAGCCACGATCAACTGGCGAAACAGCTGATCGAAAAGCATCGTGGGATTCTGGTCAAGAATACCGGCGACGGCATTCTGGCAACGTTCGATGGACCCGGCCGCGCGGTCCGCTGTGCGCTGGCATTCAGCGCGGCCGCCCGGCAAATCGGTCTGGCGTTACGTGCGGGCCTTCACACCGGCGAAATCGAGTTGAGGGGACGCGATATCGGCGGCATCGCCGTTCATGCCGCTGCTCGGGTGATGGCGCAGTCGCAAACGAGCGAGGTGCTGGTCTCGCGGGTCGTTACCGATCTGGTGGCCGGCGCTGGCCTGAAATTCGCCGACCGCGGATCCCATGAACTCAAGGGACTGCCGGGGCGCTGGGACCTGTTCGCGGCCAGCGTCTAGGCTACGCCGCCGGCGCCGGTGCGGCGGCGGCCTGCTGCATGCGGTGGAAGCGCAGGATCTGCTGTGCGGTCGAGGATCGCAGCCGTTCATAGGTGGCCTTGCAGGCCGCAAGATCGGCCGGCTCTAGCCCCGAGAGATCGTCGCGCATGTGGATGATCGCCTTCACGGTCGACCACGACATCGCCCCGACCTTGGCCAGGATCATGACGCCCTCCGCGCGGGATTCCAGCATCATGTTCTCGGCGATCGCGACCGGCACGTTGGCAAGGGCCGCGAGCGCCGCGTTGGCCTCGTCGAATTTGCCGGCCTCGGCAAACGCGGCCATCTGGAATTCGTCGAGCCGACCGTCCTCGTAGAGTGATTTGACCAGGGCGTGGGCGATCGCGGTCTCCCGGGTGATCGCCTCGGGCGCAGAGCGCGCCAGCCGCGTCGCTTCGCGCACGGCGGTCGGCACATCGCCTGCCTGCTTCGGATGGGCGGCCTCAAGGCGCTGCCGCACCGTGGCGGAAGCCTTGGCGATCAGTTTCAAATACAGGTGCCGTGGCATCGTCGGACGCATGCCGAGGCAGGTTGCGAGAGTGTCGTCGCCCTCGGCGCGATCGACCAGCCGGGTGAAGCCGCGCTCGGAAAATTCCGCGCCGGGATTGTTGACGGTGCTCTGGATCACCTCGTCGTTGCCGCGCAGCACCAGGGCGTCGGTCACCGCCCCGCTCAGCACCCTTCGCAGCGAAATCGCCAGCAAATGCGCCTGGCTCTTGCTGCGCGCCGTCGCGATCAGCGCGTCGTCGTCGAGACGCTCCGATCGCGACAGCACCGGGGCCGCGACCTCGATCAGATCGTCGAACGCCAGCGCGCGGATCGTGAGCGGCGGCGCAGAGTCGATCGGTGCCAGACGGCTGGCGAGCAGCGCCTTGGCAGAAGTCTCGATGTGAGCCATCAAGCACTGGAAGACGTCGTCGAACAGCCCGACCTGTTGGTCCGAATAATCCACCGCGCCGTTGATGAAGAGATCCGTCACCCGGCGCAGGGTCTCGACCCGGCGCGCGACGGTCCCGTGCGCGAGCGTGTTCTGCAGCTCGTCGAGCAGGCCTTCGGTAGCGGCGGCGGACTTCGAACCCATGACTCTTTCCTGGAGCATTCGGTCTTTTTGGTCCGGCGACCGCTTCTTCGTCGTCCGGAAACGGAACTTGTCTGGTCAGTCACCGGCGCTGCAATTGCGTCCCGGTGTGTCTTGGCTGCGTAGTGCGCGCTGTCGACGCGCCGGAGTCAGGAACGAAGGACGCGGCGGTCCATATTCTCGCCGTGGCTGAAACTAAAGTCTCAAAAATCTAGGTGGGAAGCCTTTAGGTTTGGTATCTTTCGTGACGAATCCGGGCGCTCGGGGAGTGCTATGGCCCTTGTTTCGTAAGGGAAATCGGCCGGAACAGGATACCGTGCGGGGATCGCGCCAAAGCCGGGAGGGGGTCACTCGAAGGCGGAAGCGGTAAGCAAGTGCTGCTTTGCGGACAAAGCCTTGGTAAGGTCGGTAGCAGGCGCGGCGTGAAGAAAGCTATTCTGTATTATGGTACCATTTTTTCCTTCTCGTGCACGACTGTGGGCTGGATCACAGACCGGATCGCGGACTTGCGATAATTTGAAGAATCTTGCCATTCCCATCGAACCACCGGCCCGCCCCATCCGACCAACCTTGCGAGACGGCCATTGAGTGCGACACAGGCGGCTGCGGACGATGTCCTGATCGCTCGGATCGCTCAAGGCGACCGGCTCGCCATGCAGGTGTTGTACGGACGGCACCATGTCAGGGTGTTCCGCTTCGGGCTTAGGCTCGTTCGGGACGAACAGGTCGCGGAAGATCTCATCAGCGAGGTTTTCCTCGATGTGTGGCGGCAGGCTGGCAAGTTCGAAGGCCGATCCGCCGTTTCCACCTGGCTGCTGGCAATTACGCGGTTCAAGGCCCTGTCTGCGCTGCGGCGCAGGAAGGACGGCGAACTGGACGACGAGGCCGCCAACGCGATCGAGGATACTTCCGATGATCCCGAAGTGGCGGTGCAGAAGAAGGATACCAGTGTCGCGTTGCGCAAGTGTCTCACCGCGCTTTCGCCAGAGCATCGGGAAATCGTCGATCTCGTCTACTATCACGAAAAATCCGTGGAAGAGGTCGCTGAAATCGTCGGGATACCCGAGAACACCGTGAAGACGCGCCTGTTTTATGCGCGCAAGAAATTGGCCGATCTGCTGACGGCAGCCGGCATAGAACGAGGTTGGCCATGATGGCAGCGAGCAAGAAAATGCTGGATCAAGAACCCAGCGAAATTGAATTGCTGTTGCCCTGGCATGCGGCCGGGACCCTGAACGCGCGCGATGCCCGCCGCGTCGACGAAGCGCTGGCGCACGATCCCGAACTCGCCAGGCAATACGCCGTGATCCGGGAAGAATACGCCGAAACCATCGCGCTCAACGAAAGCCTCGGTGCGCCGTCGGCGCGCGCCATGGCAAAGCTGTTCGCGGCGATCGACGGAGAGCCGGCGCGCGGGCCGTCGGTATCGCTCAATTTCTCGGCGCGGATCGCCGAATTTTTCGCTGGTCTGTCGCCGCGGACGCTGGCCTGGTCGGCAAGCCTCGGCGCGCTGGCGCTGCTTCTGCAGGCCGGCGTGATCGGCGCGGTGCTGATGAAGAACCAGACCTCGTCCTTCCAGACGGCGTCGCTGAGCACCAATGCCCCCATCACCCGCGACCTCGGGGCAGCGGGAACTCCCCCCTATGCGCTGGTGCGGTTCGCGCCGGAAGCACGCATCGCCGATATCACGGCACTGCTCGACAGTTATCAGGCCACGGTGACCGACGGTGCCAAGGGCGGCATGTTTCGGCTGCAATTCGGCAATAGAGCGATGAGCAAGGACGAGGTCGCCGGGCTGATGAGCAGGCTGCAACGTGAGAAGCTCGTCAGTCTCGCAGTAGCTGCGCCGTAGGCCCGCTTCCGCTGGACGGCGTAAACCCGAGGCTTCATGGTCCACGATCGTGCGAATTGGCGAATTGCAATGCGCCGCACGGCACTGGCGCTGACCGCGGTCGCATGCGCGTTTGCCTGTCCTGGTATTCCGGCGGTTCAAGCGCAAAACGTCATGCGCTCGCCGAACCTCAACATTCAGTCGCGGATCCCGACCATCAATCCGACCGCGCCACGGATCAATCCAACCATCGCGGTTCGGCCGGTGACCGGAATACCTGCCGGCGTCACCTCGGCGCGCATCGGGGCGAAGCTTCCGGAGGCGCACTATTCGCCGAACCTTTCTCCGGCCTGCAGCTACGCCCATCGTGACAGCAGCGGCGAGTGCAAGGAAAAGCCGGTTTCGTCGTCCAGTGGCGGCGGCGTCGGCAAGTCCGCCAAGAATGGCAAGAACGGCGGCGCGAGCCGCAATCCGCCGCTGGCCGTGCTCAACCCGGCCGCGATCGCCAATGAATTCGTGGCCGAGATCGACGGTTCGCTGTCGGACGCGCAGGCCGATGCGCTGGCGCGGCGTCACGGCCTCGTGCTTGTGCAATCGCAGAATTTTCCGCTCCTGGGCGCCACCATCGGCCTGTTCCGGATCACCGACCGCCGCCCGCTAGAGCAAGCGCGCCGCACATTCTCCGGCGAAGCCGGCGTGGTTTCGGTGCAGCTGAATTTCCGCCATTTTCTGCAGGAGCAGAAGCCGGCGTCGACCGCGGGCGATGCCGCGCAATACGCGCTGGCCAAGCTTCGGCTGCCGCAGGCCCATGCGCTGGCCAGCGGCGCCAACGTCACCATCGCCGTGATCGATTCCGGGATCGATGACAGGCATCCGGAACTCATGAACTCGATTGCGGATAATTTCGACGCGCTCGGCAGCAAGGAAGGCCCGCATGTTCACGGCACCGGCATTGCCGGTGCGATCGTGTCGCATGCGCGGCTGATGGGGAGCGCGCCCCAGGCCAGGATTCTCGGAATCCGCGCCTTCGGCACCGCGGCGAACGGCGCGGAGAGCACGACCTTCGTGATCCTGAAGGCGCTGAACTATGCCGTGCTGCACGGTGCTCAGATCATCAATATGAGCTTCGCCGGTCCGAAAGATCCGCTGATCGAACGGGGGATCGGCGCCACGGCGGCGAGGGGGGTCGTGATGGTCGCGGCCTCCGGCAATGCCGGCGCGAAGTCGCCGCCGCTCTATCCCGCCGCCAACCGCAATGTAATTGCGGTCAGCGCCACCGACGCCAGTGACAAATTGTTTGCGGCCTCGAACCGGGGCGGACATATCGCGGTGGCGGCTCCGGGCGTCGATATCTTCCTGCCTGCCCCGGACGAGAAATATCAGATGACGTCCGGAACCTCGTTCTCCGCTGCCTACGTCAGCGGCCTTGTGGCCCTGATGCTGGAGCGCAATCCGGCATTGAAACCGGGCGAAGTACGCGCCATCCTGATGAAAACCGCCCGCGATCTGGGCAGCCCGGGTCAGGACGATCAATTCGGTGCCGGCGCAGCGGATGCTTTTGCTGCGGTTTCGTTCGTCGCCGTCGCGCCGGAGGTGCCGGTCGCCGGAGTTTCGCCCGCGCCGGCCGTCGAGAGTGCCGGAAGCCGACAGCAGGCTCCACCGACACGGGCCCTGGACCAGCCGGGCGCCGCCATGGCGTCGGATAAATCGTCTGCCGGCGAAGCCCGTAGCCCCGCCGCACAATAATTTTCATCAAAAACCGGATGTTCGTCCGCAAAATCCCGGCAGGAAAGGACAAAAAAATCGCGCGGCGATTTGAACGTGCGTCGACCCTGCTGCGACCAATGTGTGTGGGAGCGGATATTCCCTCCCCATCGAGGCTGTATTCGGCGCGAGCGCCCATCCACCCCAAGCGCCCATATGGCTTGACCCGTCCGGTTGTCCCCCCGGACGGGTCTTCTCGTTTCTGGCGCAGCCTGCAGCCCATCGCCACCCGGCGAAATCAGCTGCGACGTCGCGCGAAAAATCCGGATCGCGCAAAGCCGCCATGCAGGTGTGCGGCTTGACGGGGGATAGTGCTGAAAACCCCGTATTTCTCCGGCTTTCTGTCAATGAGCGGTGTGTAGTAGCGTCGCTTGCTGGACAACGCCGAAGTTTTCCACAGAATATCCCTTGTCAGTTGCAAGTGATTCGTCCCGGTTGCGTCCGCGTCCGTTTTTCTCCCACGGGCTAATCCATGACACATCGAACTGACGTGGCACGCGGCCGCGACGTTGTCGCGCGCTGGTGCGCTCTTGCCGAGCAGCGGCTGGAACATCTCACCGAGCTGTTCGAAACCGGCCGCTGGCGCCGTTATCACACCGAAGTAGCCTTTCTCGAAAACATCCAGGAAGCCAAGTTGGCGGTCCAAACCTGGCGCAATCTATTGGCGCGCGAGGCATCATCCGACCATTCCACCATCGATATGTCGTGGCTGAGCCGCATCGGCACACCGCCGCGTACGGCAAGGCCGCGCGATCAGCCCGAGCTGCGTCCGCTGCTGGTGCAGATCGCCGTCGAAGCCGCGGCTCCGGACGTTTCGATGTCAGCCGAACCCGAACTCGTTGTCGCGGACGAGGCACCGTCGGCACCGGCGATGGACACGCCAGTTCTGGACGATGGTCACGAACTGACGCTGGACGCGATCGCGCAACGCTATCCGCTGCTGCGCAACGCGCTATAGCGCCGGGGCGTAAGCAGACTATTCCGCTTTGGTCGTCTCTTGCAGAGCGGGGCGCGCTGCGACGGCTGCGCCGTTGCCGAATATGCTCGAGAGGTTGCGCGTGCGTCCGGTATCGACGCTGACATAGGCGGTCATGCCGGCGCGCAGCGGCGGCTCGCCCGGCCGCTGCATCAACCGCAGCCGCACCGGCAGGCGTTGCACGACCTTCACCCAGTTGCCCGAGGCATTCTGCGCCGGCAGGATCGCAAACTCGGCGCCGGTCGCCGGGCTGATGCTTTCCACCTCGGCATCCCAGTTGATATCGGGATGCATGTCGAGGATGACCTTCGCCTTCTGCCCGACGGCGACGTGGGTCAGGTCGGTTTCCTTGAAGTTGGCTTCGAGCCAGGGCCGGCGGTCGGTGACGATTGCGAACAGCGGCGTCTGTGCCTTGACCTGCTCGCCGAGCTGGAGCCTGAAATTGACCACAACGCCGGCGCGGGGCGCCTTGATCTCGGTATAGGCCAGATCCAGTACCGCGCGATCACGCAGCGCCTGCTTTTCGCGGACCGCGGCGTATTGGTCGGTCGGCCGGTCGGGATTGCCGCCGAGCGCCGCTTCGACCCGGGCGATGCGTTGGTGCAGCACCGCAAGGCGGTCCTGCCCCTCCTGTTCTTCGCTGTTGGCCTGTTCGACCCGGGTGGCCGAAGTGACGCCGCGTCCGGACAGATCGCGATGACGTTTGGCCTGGGTCTGGAGATACGCCAATTTGTTCTCGGCCTCGGTGGCCTCGGCCCGTATCTCGCGCAGGCTGACCTTGAGTTGCTCGACGGCGGCACGGGCGGAATCGGTCTCCGCTTCGGCCTTGGCGAGCGCCAGCTGGTAGGTCGCGGGATCAAGTCGCAGCAGCACGTCACCTGCTGCGACGACCGCATGGTCCCGGATTCGCAGGTCGATAATACGGCCCGGCACTTCGCCGGCGACCTGGGTGATATCCGCCTTGACGAACGCGTTCTCGGTCGAGGCATAGCGGCCGCCCTGCAGCCAGACCATCAGCGCGCCGAGAAGGACGAGCACCGGCACGCCGATCAGCGCCCATGTCCGCAGCCGCCTGCTCATGGCGCGACCTTGCCGTTGAGACCGCGTGAGCCACGCAAGGCAGGTCGCCGGCCGGCAACCACGGTTTTCACGGGCGGGGCGGCATCCACCGCGGAAACCAGCGTTTTCTTGACGCGTTGCAGCAACGTCATCAGCTGCCTGCTTTCCTGCGCCGAGAGGCCGGTCAGGGCGTCTTCGACCGTTGCTTCGGCGACGCGCCAGATGCGCTTGTGCACCCGCTCGGCTTCCGGGGTCAGGAAGACGCGCTTGACGCGCCGGTCGTCGCGCTGGGTCCGGCGCGCCACCCAGCCATTGGCGACCAGCCGGTCGATCATGCGGCCGGCGGTGGCCTTTTCTACCTCCATCATCTCGGCCAGCTCCGAAAGCGAGGCGCCCGGATGCCGGTGCAGACGGGTCAGCACCAGCCATTGCGCCCGGGTGATCCCGAGCCGGCGGACGCGGCGATCGAACTCCGTCCGCAGCAGGCGGGCTACGTCGGAGATCACGACACCAATGTATTCGTCGGTATTCGGCATGCGGCGATTGTAGCCGCCGGAGAATTAGTAAGCTAGGTTATTTAATTGGTAAGCTAGGTTATTACCTGGCCCATTTTGCATCGCAGCGACATGACCGCAAGCAACGCACGCGTCGACACCGAAGGCCCGGCGATGACCGCGGCGCAGCGATATTTGACCCTGGCCACCGTGGTGCTGGGATCCTCGCTGTATGGCACGGCGCTGCTGACGACATCGACCGTTCTGCCGCAGATGCAGGGCGCGATGTCGGCTACCCAGGACGAAATCGCCTGGGCGATGACGTTCAACATCCTCGCGACCGCGGTAGTGACGCCGATGACCGGCTGGCTGGTGTCGCGCTTCGGCACCAAGCGCGTGGTGGTGTATTCGATTGCCTGCTTCACGGCGGCGACGCTGATGTGCGGCATGGCGCAATCGCTCGAAATGCTGGTGCTGTGGCGCATCGTTCAGGGCGGCGCCGGTGCACCGGTGGTGCCGCTGTCACAGTCGATCCTGTTCGCCACGTTCCCGCGCCACCAGCATACCATGGTGATGTCGGTGTTCGGGATGGCGGTGGCGGTGGCGCCGGTGTTCGGTCCGGTTTTCGGCGGCTATCTTGCCGAGATCCACAGCTGGCGCTGGTCGTTCTACATGCTGGTTCCGATCGGCATCTGCGCCACGATCGGCATGAGCTGGACCCTGCCATCCACCGCGCAACTGGAGAAAGTCCGCTTCGACTGGACCGGCTTCCTCGCGCTCGCCATGGCGCTTGCCGCCATCCAGCTGGTGCTCGCGCGCGGCGTGCGGCTGGACTGGTTCAACTCGACGGAGATCGTAATCGAGTGCCTGGTCGCGACGCTCGCCTTCTACGTGTTCATCGTGCACAGCCTCGGTGCCCGCGCGCCGTTCCTGAACCTGAAGCTGCTGGCCGACCGCAATTACGCGATCGGATTGGCGCTGGTGACGATCTACGGCATGTTGAATTTCACGCCGATGGTGCTGCTGCCGCCGCTGTTGCAGCAGCATATCGGGTTCTCCGACGCGCTGGTCGGGCAGGTGATCGGATGTCGCGGCCTGGGCATGTTGCTGGGCTTCCTGGTCGCCGGCTTCATGAGCCGGATCGATCCGCGCATCAGCATGGCCTTTGGCTTTGGCCTGCAAACCGCGGCGGGGCTGTGGATGCTCACCTTCGATCTCAACGTGACGATGGAGATCCTGGTCATCAACAGCGCGATTCAGGGCTTTGCCGTCGGCGTCGTCTGGGTACCGATCACGGTGGTGGCGTTCGATACGCTGGCGGCGAAGGATTACGCCGAAGCGTCCGCGATCTTCCATCTGCTGCGCAACATCGGCTCGAGCTTCTTCATCTCGCTGTCGATCGCCGAGATCGTGCGCACGACCGGCGCCAATTACAGCCGCATGACCGAGATGATTAATCCGTATAACCGGGCGCTGACGGCGCCGGGCATGACAGGGGGATGGACCTTCGATACGGTGCCGGGATTGGCCAGCGTGGCGAAGGAGATCATGCGGCAATCGGTGATGATCGGCTATCTCAACGCATTCACGATGTACACGGTGGCGTCGGCGCTCGCGGTCGTGTTCGTGCTGATGGTTCGGCGGCGCCGGCGGACGGCCGGCTCCTGAGCACGGCATACTATTTCCGCACCGCATTGGTGCCCAGCACCACCTGGGCAAAGCGCTGCGCGCCTTCGACCGATAGATCTGTCGTAATCGGCCGCGCGTGATCGAGCCCGACCACGGCGCCGCGCGGTGTTTGCGAGATCATGTTGTTGTTTACCAGCGCGGTGCCGGCGCCCGGCATCACCGACACGCCGACGCCGACGAAGGCATTGCGGATCACATTGCCCGATATCGCGACGTCACGCAGATACTTGCCCCAGCCGGCGATGATCCCGAATGATGGCGCCTTCTCGATCACGTTGCCGGTTACCGACGTATCGGCCTCGACATAAATACCGATGCCGGCGTCGTCGTCCGGAGCCGTGCCGATCGGGCGCTTCGGCAGCAGGTTGCGAATGATGTTACCCTGCACCACCGCGATGCGTCCGCCCTCGTTGAAGTTGCAGATCGAAATGCCCAAAGCGGCCCCGTCGACGGTGTTGTTGGCGATCACGGCGCCCTCGAACGCGAATTCGGAATACAGCGCCACTTCGCGCACGCTGGAGACGCTGTTGCCGGTGATCTGGATATTGGAGGCCGAATTGCCGCGCACCGCGGAATAGTCGCAGTTGCTGATGCGGTTGCCCCGCACGATGACGTTGCCGGCGCGAAACGCGTTGATGGCGTTGCCGTATTGTCCGGAGCCGCCGGGCCCGGCCTTGATGTCCTCGATGCGGTTGTCGAGCACGAGGGTGCCGTCGTTGCCGATCGCGTGGCGCAGGATTTCGATACCGTTGTCGTTGGTGCCGACGATGGTATTGCGCGAAACCAGCAGGCCCTGCGCGTCGAAAGACGTGATCCCGGTCACGGCGATTTTCGAAATGATGTTGCCGCTGATGTCGCCGGAGCAGTTCTCGAACCAGATGCCGTTGCCGCCGCTGCCGGTAATCTCGCAATCGGTGATGCGGATGTCGCGCCCACTGAGGCAATGCACCAGGCCGCGTCGGGTCGGCAGCGGAACGCCGCCACCGTCGAGCGTGATGTTGGTGAGGCCGATGCTGCCGGCGCCATCGCTCTGCAACATCGACGCGCCGCCGATGAAGATCATTTTAGTGGCGCCGCGGACGCCGACCAGTTGCGTACCCTTCTGCAGCCGCAGCATGCCGGTGAGATACACCCCCGGCGGCAGCGCCAACGGGACCTGCGCGCGCGCGGCTTCGTCGATCGCGCGTTGCAGCGCCCGGGTCTGATCGTCGGAACTGCCGGGCCGTACGCCATAATGGGTGGCGTCGCGTCCCAGCGCCGACGTCGGCGGTGCTGCGCGCGCCGCGTCCGGCGACATCGCCAGTGCGCCGGCCACGCCGGCGGCGGATGCTCCGATGAGATGGCGGCGATTGACGTCCATGATCGCGTCTCCGGCGGACGCGCGTCCGCAGCGTCTGCAGTAGCGCAAAAATACGGCGGAGCATGGTGCAGGCGAGGGCGGAGGCCGGCGATTGTTGGAGGTAGGGTTAATCGTTAGCGAGTGCCCCCTGCCGCGCCAGCCGCACCATCTCCAGCAGCATCGCCTCGCCGGCGTCGACCAGCTCTTCCAGCGTGACGCGCTGCGCCGCGCCCTTGCGTTGACGCGCCGCATCGCGCGCCAGCGGTGGCACATGCACGAAGGCGGTGAGGCGCGGGCCGCTGTCGCCGCAGGTCGCCTCGATCGCGCGCCAGCTCAGATAATTGCAGAGATAACTGCCGGCATCGCGTGACGCCCGTGCATCGATGCCGGTGGCCCTGGCGACACGCAGCAATTTCGCGGTGTGCGGGCCGAAGGTCATGGCGTCGGCGCCACCTGCGATCGATCCCTTGCGTACCCGTATGTGATCGGCGTCGGGCCACAGCGTGGTGATGGCATTGCGCGCGCGGGTCTCGATCCGGACGTAAGGCGTGCGGGAAGCGAGGCCGAACATCAGCAGGGTCTGCGGCCGGTGCTTTGCCAGCATCTGCGGCAATTCGCGGTCGACCGCTCGATAGCTCACCGGAAAGATGTGGCCGGACAGTTCGACATCGCTGAACGCAGGGCGGCGCAGCCGCAGCAGCCGCGCCACCAGCGGCTGCGTCGGATTGTACGGTGCACCGGGAAACGGGCCGAAGCCGGTGATGAGGATACGGAGTTTATCGGTCATGTCACCTCAGCATATCGGCAATCTGCTCGGCCGCGACCGCCGGCGCGATGCGGCCGTCGGCCACTTCGGCTTCGATCTTCTTGACCTTGCCGCGGATCGCCGGATCGGCGCGCAGCCGCGCCATCATCCGCTGTTCCAGCATCGACCACATCCACTTCACCTGCTGCTGCCGCCGCCGCTCGGCGAATTCACCTGACGCATTCATCACCGTTCGGTGATCGAGTATTTTCTGCCAGAGCTCGGCGATGCCGGTGCCCGACAGCGCCGAATAGGTCAACACCGGCGGATGCCAGTGTTCCGAGCGCGGGGTGAGAATATGCAGCGCGCCGCGGTATTCGGCCGCCGCCAGATTGGCGCGCTTGACGTTGTCGCCGTCGGCCTTGTTGACGGCGATCATGTCGGCAAGCTCGACCAGGCCCTTCTTGATGCCCTGCAACTCGTCGCCGGCACCGGGCAGCATCAGCGCCAGGAAGAAGTCGGTCATGTCGCACACCGCCGTCTCGGACTGGCCGATGCCGACGGTCTCCACCAGCACGACGTCGAAGCCGGCGGCCTCGCACAGCAGCATCGCTTCGCGGGTTTTCGCCGCGACACCGCCGAGCGTGCCGGCGGCCGGCGAGGGCCGGATGAAGCCATGGGCTGAAGCCGACAGTAGCGCCATCCGCGTCTTGTCGCCGAGGATCGAGCCGCCGGTGCGCGCCGAGGAGGGGTCGACCGCCAACACCGCGACCTTGTGGCCGCGCTCGATCAGGAACATCCCGAGCACGTCGATGGTGGTGGACTTGCCGACCCCGGGCGAGCCGGTGATACCGACCCGGATCGCCTTGCCGGTCTCCGGCAGCAGCGCCTGCACCAGATCGCGCGCCGCGGCCTGATGATCGCCGCGCCGGCTTTCGATCAGCGTGATCGCGCGCGCCAGCGCCGCGCGGTGTCCGGCGCGGAGGTCCCTGGCCAATGCTTTGATGTCGATGGAAGCAGTTTTCGGCAGGTTCATGCCTTGGTTTACAACGGCCGGGCGCGGCAGGCGAGGGGGCTCGGCGCCCGGCTCAACGGGCTGGCGTGGCAGCCGGGGCCTGGCGTTTCAGCCGCTGCCACAGCCAGACTACCACCGGCCAGATCACCGCGCCTATCGCGAAGGCTGCGAGGATCGCGGAAATCGGCCGCTCGAAGAACGGCAGGATGCTGCCGTCGGATTTGATCAGCGAGGTGACGAACGCCTGTTCGACCATGGTGCCCATCACGACCCCGAGCACCATGGCGGCGACCGGATAGCCGTTGGCCTCCATGACGTAGCCGATGATCCCGAAGGTTGCGACCGTCACGACGCCGAACATGTTGTTGCCGATCGCGAACGAGCCGACCGCGCAGCACAGCATGATCACCGGCATGATCGAGGAACGCGGCGCCCGCAGCACGTAACTGGCCAGCCGGATCATCACGATGCCGAGCGGGATCATCAAGAGGTTGGCAATGATGAACATCAGGTAGATGGCATACATGCTCGACGCTTTTTCGGTGAACAGCGTCGGGCCGGGATTGAGTCCCTTCATGTAGAGCACGCCGATCGCGATCGCGGCGATGGTGTCGCCGGGAATGCCGAACAGCAGCGACGGCACCCAGCCCGAGGCGATGCTGGCATTGTTGCTGGCGCCGGCCTCGACCAGGCCCTCGACATGGCCGGTGCCGAATTTTTCCGGCTCCTTCGAGAACTTCTTGGACATCGCGTAGCTGACCCAGGCCGCCATGTCGGCGCCGGCGCCCGGCAGCACCCCGATGATGATGCCGATGATGTTGCCGCGCGTCATCTGCACGTGATATTTTTTGGTGAGCTTCCACTGGCCCGCCATGATGCTTCCGAACTTGCGCTTCGGGATCGGCGGCGGTTCCGGCGTCAGCATCGCGCGCATCACCTGCGCCACGGCAAACACGCCGACCAGCGCCGGAATCGGCTCGATGCCGCCGAACAGATCGGTAAGGCCGAAGGTGAAGCGCGGCACGCCTCCGGGGTTTTCGATGCCGATGCACGCCACCAGCAGGCCGATGAACATGGCGGCGATCGCCTTCACCGGGGAGGAGCGCGCCACCAGCGTGGCGCACATCAAGCCGAGGAAGGCGAGCCAGAAATATTCGAAGGTGGAGAACGACAGCGCGATCTCGGCCAGCGGCGGCGCGAGGATCATCAGCGAGAGCGTGCCGGCGATGCCGCCGACGGCGGAGAACCAGACGCCGGCGCCGAGCGCCAGTTCGGCCTCGCCCTTGCGGGTCATGGCGTAGGCTTCGTCGGCATAGGCCGCCGAGGCCGGCGTTCCCGGAATGCGCAGGAGTGCGCCGGGGATGTCGCCGGAGAAGATCGCCATCGTGGAGGCCGCCACGATGGTGGCGATCGCGGCGATCGGCGAGAGGTAGAAGGTGACGGGGACCAGCAGGGCGGTCGCCATGGTGGCAGACAGGCCCGGCAGCGATCCGATCACCAGCCCGTAGACCGATGCCGCCAGCAAGGCGATGATGACCTCCCAGGTCGAGATCAGGGCGAACGCTTCAATCAGGGTGTTGAGCATGGATCACCACGGCATCGGCAGCAACCCGATCGGGAGCGGCACGCGCAAGAGCTTGCTGAAAATCAGATGGATGCCGATCGGCGCCAGCACCGCGAGCGGCAGTGCGAGCCGCCACCTAGCGCCGAGCGCGCTGGCCGTGGCGTAAACGATCAGCGCGGCCGTGATGATGAAGCCGAGCCGGTCGGCCACCGCCACGTAGAACAGCAGCAGCGCCGGCGGCAGCAGCGCGCGCAGCCCATAGAACCTGCCGGGCGGCGGCCGGGTTTCGCCGCCCTCGATCGGAATGATCTCTTCTTCCTCTTCGAAGGTGCTGCCGATGCCGAACGTGATCGCGAGCCCGCACAGCGCCAGGCCCGACCCGATCACCAACGGAAATATGTTGGGGCCGACCGGCTGGCCGGGCACCGGCGGCAGTAGCCAGCCGCCATAGGCGGCGGCGCCGCCGAGGACAACGAGAAAGGATCCCGTGACGCGATCGGGAAGACGCATGAACCGGGCCTCACGGAGTCCGAGGAAGTGAGCAAGCGGGACGGATCAGGCCTTGGAGAGACCCGCGGCTTTCATCGCCACACCCATCTGGGCGTCACCCTTGCCCATGAAGTCTGCGAATTGTGCTGCATCGCCCCACACCGTTCCGAAACCGCGGTTGCCCATGAAGTCCTTGAACTCGGCGGAATCGTAGACCTTCTTGAGTGAGGCCGTGAGCTTGGCCGCGACATCTGCGGGCAGGCCCTTCGGCCCCGCAATGCCTCGCCACGCACCGGTGGCATAGTCGATGCCCATCGCCTCCTTCAGCGTAGGCACATTGGGGAATGCGGGATTGCGTGCCGGCGCCATGATGGCAAGGCTGCGTGCTTTGCCGGCCTCGATGATGGCGCGAGCTTCCGGCACAGAGCAGGTGGTGAGGTCGAGGCCGCCCGCGGCGAGATCCTGCATGGCGGGTGCGGCGCCGTTCGACGGCACCCAGGCCACCTGGTTGGCGGGAAGCCCCAGCGCCTGCATCCAGCCGACCAGCGCGAGATGCCAGATGCCGCCTTGTCCGGTGCCTGAGGCCTTGAACTTGCCGACAGGCGCGGCCTTGATAGCGTCGGCGAGTTCCTTCACGGTCTTGTAAGGCGATGTGGAACTGACCTGGATGCCCGGCGGATCTTCGTTCATCAGCGCCAGCGGCGTGTAGCTCGTCGGCGCCAGTTCGGTCAGCCCCTGCCAGTGCATCATCGAGATTTCCACCGTCAGCATGCCGATGGTGTAGCCGTCGGGCTGCGCGGTGGCGATCGCCGTATGGCCGACCACGCCCGAGCCGCCGGTGCGGTTGACCACGTTGAAGGGCTGGCCGAGGTCCTTTTCCAGCAGTGCCGCGACAATGCGCGCGGTAGCGTCGGTGCCGCCGCCCGCGCCCCAAGGCACGATCACGGTCACCGGGCGCGCCGGATAGGCTTGCGCGGAGGCCGGGCTAGAGCCAAAGGCCGCGACAGCTGCCGCAGCGGCGGATGAGGCCGCGAAAGCGCGGCGGGTGATCTTGGACATGGCGTTCCTTCCCGTGGCGCCAGTGAAGTCGGGCGCTCTTATGATGCGGTCATTCTAGCCAGCTTTGCGCTGCGGTCGCAAGGCGTCCCCGCCTACATCAGCGATGAGTAAGTAACGGCGCTATCCTACTCCGCCGCCTCACTGTGCCCCAGCCGCGCATTGAGCTTGTGAATCAGTTCCTCGGCGGCGTCCGCGATCACCGTGCCCGGCGGGAAGATCGCCTCGGCGCCGGCCTTGTACAGCGCGTCGTAATCCTGCGGCGGCACCACGCCGCCGATGATGATCATGATGTCGTCGCGGCCCTGCTTCTTCAGCGCGGCCTTCAGTTCCGGCACCGCGGTGAGATGGGCGGCCGCCAGCGACGACAATCCCAGAATATGCACGTCGTTCTCGACCGCCTGCCGCGCCGCCTCTTCGGCGGTGGCGAACAGCGGCCCGATATCGACGTCGAAGCCGACATCGGCGAACGCCGAGGCGATCACCTTCTGCCCGCGGTCGTGGCCGTCCTGGCCGATTTTCGCCACCAGGATGCGGGGGCGACGTCCCTCGGCGTCTTCGAAGGCGTCGATCAGCGCCTGCACCTTTGCGACCCGGTTGGACATGGTGGAGGCCTCCCGCTTGTAGACGCCGGTGATGGACTTGATTTCGGCACGGTGTCGCCCGAACACCTTTTCCATCGCATCGGAGATTTCGCCGACGGTAGCCTTGGTGCGCGCGGCATCGATCGCCAGCGCCAGCAAGTTGCCGTTGCCTTCCCCGGCGCTGCGGGTCAGCGCCGCCAGCGCCGCGTCGACATCCTTCTGGCTGCGCTCGGATCGCAGCCGCGACAGCTTGTCGATCTGCAGCCGCCGCACGGTGGAATTCTCCACCTTCAGCACGTCGATCGGCGCCTCATTGACCGGCTTGAATTTGTTGACACCGATCACCGCCTGCTTGCCGGCATCGATCCGTGCCTGGGTCTTGGCGGAGGCTTCCTCGATCCGCAGTTTCGGCACGCCGGCCTCGATCGCCTTCGCCATGCCGCCGAGTTCTTCCACTTCCTGGATATGGCCCCAGGCCTTGGCGGCGAGATCGCGGGTCAGCCGCTCGACATAATAGGAGCCGCCCCAGGGATCGATTATGCGGTTGGTGCCGCTCTCCTGC
>Ga0307297_10000088_pt1 | contig 19753 bp, 20 predicted proteins | sample ER_DNA_157_FD_194464 | JGI IMG/M metagenome (GOLD analysis project Ga0307297, IMG submission 194464) | Bulk soil microbial communities from the East River watershed near Crested Butte, Colorado, United States - ER_DNA_157 | ecosystem: Environmental > Terrestrial > Soil > Floodplain | place...
GGGCGCACCTCACGCCAGGGTGTCAAAGCCCACGGGAGATTCGACGGTACAGCGGTGACCCGTTTCAGAAACCTGCCTGTCACCACGCCTGAGCAGACCTTCTTGGACCTGGCGACCGGCCTGGATTTGGTCGCCTTGGTCGTGCTCGGCGACAGCCTTATCAGAGCCGGCCGAACGAGCTCTGCGGTCCTTCGGGATGCCGCAACGGCTTGGCGCAGCCGCGGCGCAAAACTAGCTCGGCGAGCAGCGCGCTATGTCCGCGACGGCGTCGACTCCGGGATGGAGACTCGCCTTCGCATGCTGCTCGTATTGGCGGGTCTTCCAGGGCCCGAGGTCAACTTCATCCTGCGTCACCCGGACGGAAGTTGGTGGATGCGCTTCGACATGTGTTACCCGTCACTGAAGCTGATCATCGAATACGACGGAAGGCAGCACGCCGAAGATAGCAATCAATGGCTGCATGATCTGAGGCGCCGGGAAGCGTTGGACCGTATGGGATGGCGGGTCATCGTGATAACCAAGCACGACTACTACGAGACGCCGGAGGATGTACTGATCCGCGTGCGGGATGCTCTAATCGAGCGAGGCATGGTCGGCGTACGCCGCCGCTTCAAGCCTGAGTGGGTCCGTCACGTCATCGGAGCCTGAGCGTTTTGACGGCCGTGCTGCGAAACGACCCAAGTCAGCGGCCACGGGCCGGTCCTTTTCACAGCTGTGCTGCGAAACGATCCTTCGAGAACCAGCATCAACAGAAGACCTTACGGCTGCGGCCAGATCCGATCCTCGGGGAATTGGCCAGTCACGACGTAAATGATTCGCCGACCCATCGATGCCGCATGATCGGCTATCCGCTCGTAGTACCGGCCGAGCAGCGCTACGTCGACGGCAGACTCCACGCCGTACGCCCAGTCATCGCTCAGCATGACCCGGAATTGTGTACGCCGCAGCTCGTCCATCTCCTCATCGCGATCCCGCAACTCCTGCGCGCTCTGGATGTTGCGGTCGTTCAACGTCTGCCCGGCGGTGATCACCATCTTCTCGGCGACGTCACCCATGCGTACGAAGTTCGGACGCAGCGTCTCCGGCACCGCGGTCTCGGGATAGCGAAGCCGCGCGATCTTGGCAATGTGCGCGGCAAGGTCGCCCATGCGCTCCAACTCGGTCACCATGCGCAGCGTGGCAACAAGAGTCCGCAACTCACCAGCAACGGGGGCTTGACGCGCCAGCAACGAGAATGATCGCGCCTCAATCTCCGCCTGCTTGGCGTCAATGAGCTCGTCGTCGCTAATCACTTGCTCGGCGAGGTGAATGTCTGCTTCAAGCAACGCAGTTGTCGCCGATCGGACGGCTGATGAGACGACCTGGGCCATATGAACCAGATCGGCGAGGACGTCGTCCAGCTGCTCCCGGTAGGAGTCGCGCATGAGAATGTCCCATCTATTTCTTGAGCTGCTCTCGCTCGATGCAGACGCTCGCAGCTTCGAGGATGTCTCTGCTTCAGGTTCATTAACACTATGCCCGGTCGCTACACCGAATCGGGCACGTAGTTAACGGACAGTGAACATGCGTCAAACGGTTGATGGACCGTGCGCTCGAGCGGTAGCAAGCGGCAGAGATGACGCCGGTTTGACCCTACTATCGTCTCGTGAACCCGATCGGGCTCGCCATTGTGGCGCTTGTCGTCGGCGTTGGCATCGGCGTGTTGCTCGCCTGGGCCAGGTTGCGAACGCCACAAGCCGAACCGAGCCTAATCTTCGAGGTCGCCGAGTCAGTGGTCCCGGTTGGCGTGGCCGAAGTGTTAACAGTACTGCCGTCCGCTGGTCTTGTGGTCGGCCCACATGACGAGGTCCTTAAGGCGACCTCGATGGCGAGAACCCTGGGCTTGGTACGGGGCAGCCGGATCAGCGTGCCCGAGCTGCTGGAACTGGTCCGCGCGGTCCGCAGGGAAGGTGATGCTCGAACGGTCGATCTCCAGATCAGCCGGGGTGTTCGGGTAGCCTCCACCTATCTCACCGCTCGGGTTGCTCCGCTCGACGAGAGCCTGATCTTGGTCCTAGCCGACGACCAAACGGCGGCTCGACGTATCGATGAGACCCGCCGGGATTTCGTCGCCAATATCAGCCATGAACTCAAGACACCGATTGGTGCGATCGCCTTGCTAGCCGAAGCGGTGGTGGAGGCCGCAAACGACTCTGCCGCCGTTCGCAAGTTTGCTGGTCGGATGGGTATCGAGTCGGCACGGCTCACTGATCTGGTCAGTCAGATCATCGAACTTTCCAGACTCCAATCTGATAACCCGCTGGTTGATCCGGAAATCGTCGAGATCGATGGGGTCCTGGCTGAAGCCGTCGACCGCCGCAGGATGGACGCCGAACGGAATCGCATCACCCTCACTGTGGCGGGTATCAGCGGGACACGAGTATTGGGCAGCGCTCGGCAGCTGGAGGTCGCGGTTGGAAACCTCGTTGAGAATGCCATCGCCTACTCTGACCCTGGAGCGCGCGTCGTCGTAGCAGCTCATGTGCAAGCCAGAAGCGATGACGACTACGTCGAGATCACAGTCTCTGACAACGGGATAGGCATTCCGGCCACTGAAGTCGACCGGATCTTCGAGCGTTTCTACCGAGTTGATTACGCGCGCAGCCGAGCCAATGGAGGTACGGGGCTTGGGCTTGCGATTGTCAAGCACATCGCCGCTATTCATGGCGGCGAGGTGGCAGTTTGGAGCCAGGTAGGCCAGGGCTCCACATTCACCATCAGGATTCCCGCCCATCTGCATGAGACTGCCTCAACAGCCCCCGAATCGGCCGCATCCGCACATGAGCACGCACCGGACCATCCGACGTACGAGCCCCAGGAGGTCAATCAATGACCAGGGTGCTCGTCGTCGAAGACGAGGAGTCCTATCGAGACGCCCTCTCCTACATGCTCTCCAGGGAGGGATTCGAGGTGATCGAAGCCCATGATGGAGCCAGTGGAATCACGGAGTTTGATCGTCGCGGGGCTGACATCGTCTTGCTCGACCTGATGATGCCAGGCATGCCAGGTACAGAGGTGTTCCGGCAGCTTCGCCTTCGCGGCTCAGTACCGGTCATCATGCTCACAGCACGAGATACCGAGGTCGACAAAGTGGTGGGCCTGGAACTCGGCGCCGACGACTACGTCACCAAGCCGTTCAGCCACCGTGAGTTGGTCGCACGGATGCGTGCAGTGCTCCGTCGTGGGCAGGACACTGAGTTGCTGCCAGACGTTTTGGAGGTCGCGGGTGTTCGAATGGACGTAGAGCGACATGAAGTGTCGGTCAATGGTGAGCGGATCAAGCTGGCGCTCAAGGAATTTGAGCTGCTGGAAATGCTGTTACGCAACGCCGGCCGAGTGATGACCCGCGGCCAGCTCATCGATCGGATCTGGGGGTCGGATTACGTCGGTGATACCAAGACCCTCGACGTCCATATCAAGCGGCTGCGCACGAAGATCGAGCCCGACGCCGCCAATCCGCGGTACCTGATTACGGTCCGAGGACTCGGCTACAAGTTCGAAGCGTGAGTAGCAGCGATTGCGTGCTCAGGCGCTGGGTGTTGCCGACGGCTTGAGTGACACGTACTGGCTTTCGTTGCCGTTCACAATCGGCACTCGGGTGGTGATCTCGCCGGCATTCTCGAACTGCAGCGTCAGCATCGCGTCGAGCCCAGGCATGATGTCGGGGCTTTTGACAACGATCGGCGGCTGATCGGTGAGTACGACCTGAAAGCCGTTTGCCAGCGCCACGGTTGACGGGATTGTTCCTGTGAACGGAGCACCCTCAGACCCGTCCGCTTTAATCGGGATTCCGGTCACGGCGGTCAGTGAATCCCGATCAGCAGTAACCATCGAGCCCGAAACGATGCCTTCCCCGGGTCCCCAGCTGATAATCATCAGGTTGCGGACATGAACGACCTTGTTTGGGGTTGCCGGGTCACCGGCATCGACGCTGATTCCCTCACCCGGGGTGTACGGCTGGTTTGTCTGGACGTTGAAACCGCAGGCGCCGGCCAAAAAGAGCAGCCCAATCACGAGCAGCAGGCTCGCGCCACTCTTATATGACTGTGCCGTTCGGCCGGTCCGGAGCGCAATGTGGCCTGTACGATCTGCTCGACTCGGTTTCCACAACACGATGGCCGACTCCTGCCTGGCTGAGGGATACTTTGCGGAGCAGCCTATCGACACCATCGCCGTTCGTGCAGGCATCGGCGACGTGACGTAAGGATGTTGTGACGCGGCGCACACTGGTGGCACATCAAGGCCCCTGTTGTCAAGCCCAACAAGACCCCAATACAGGCCTCTGGCTAGCGCAAACGCTGCCAATACAGGCTCGTCGTCGTGCTAAACTTGGTTGCGCGAAAGGGGTACAAAACAATATGACCTTTACAGTCGGTGAAACGGTGGTCTACCCCAACCATGGAGCCGCCGTCATCGAGGACATCGAAACCCGGCAGATTAAGGGCGAAGAGAAGCTCTATCTGGTGTTGAGGATTGTTGGTCAGACCGATCTCGTCGTTCGCGTACCTGCGTGCAACCTGGATCTCGTAGGAGTTCGGGACGTTGTCGACGCTGACGGATTGGAAAGAGTTTTCGGTGTTCTCCGTGCGCCCCATACCGAGGAGCCGACCAACTGGTCGCGCCGGTACAAGGCCAATCTTGAGAAGCTGCATTCCGGCAATGTGTTGAAGGTTGCCGAGGTTGTTCGTGACCTCTGGCGCCGGGAGCGTGAGCGTGGGCTGTCCGCGGGTGAGAAGCGCATGCTTGCCAAGGCTCGCCAGATCCTGGTCTCTGAGCTGGCACTGGCGGAGCGTGTCGAGGAGGACAAGGCGGAAGTCCTGCTCGATGAGGTTCTCGCTTCCTGAGTTCACAGGCAGCAGCCCCTCGTCGCACCGGAATCGGCATCGACGTTCATCGGCTGGCAACTGGCCGGCCGATGAATGTCGCATGTCTGCACTTTGACGACGATGACGTGGGTCCGTACGGTCACTCCGACGGTGACGTTGTAGCACATGCGGCCTGTGATGCCTTGCTGAGTGCCGCTGGTCTCGGGGATCTCGGCAGCAACTACGGGACGACTGACCCAAAGTGGTCCGATGCCCCAGGCGCAGCCTTTCTGAGCGAGACTGCGGCACGGGTACGAGCGGCCGGCTTTGAGATCGCCAACATTGCGGTTCAGTTGATCGGCGAGCGTCCCAGACTGGGATCACGCCGGGGGGAGGCCGAGCTGGTGATGAGTCAGGCTGTCGGGGCGCCCGTCAGTCTTTCGGCGACTACCACCGACGGCCTGGGCTTGACCGGCCGTGGTGAAGGGATCGCGGCGATCGCGACCGCGCTTCTGGTGTGAGCTCTGCACCCTTCGACGGGCTCAGCACGCAGGCTCGTGGCGGGACAGCTATCGCACGAATTTGGATGGAACGACGAACGTGTTGCACTTCCCAACGTCGCTGGTGCTCAAACCGGTGTTTCCCCAGTATTCGCGTGATCGCCCCAGGCCATGGTTTCCCACAATGTTAGGATTGCCCGAGAGTTCGTCGTCGCCAATGGCGACGTAGATTTGCAAAATGCCGTCTAGATCTTGCTGCCCCACTCCAATGGATTGCGATACCGAGCGCATGAACATACCGGAGAAACAATCGGCCTGAGTTTCAAGCCGTCGCGTGTATTGCAATTCAGTGCCCTTGTCGCCAGAGTCTTGACCCAAGGCGGCAGCGGAGATCAAAATGCCGGTTCGGCCTTGAAGGGCATGACCGAACTCGTGTGCCATGACGATATCGGCGGTCCACTTGTTTCTTCGCACGGTAGGCAAGGCCTCCGGTAGCAGATTGCTGTAGTACACCTGTTGATCGGCTGAGCAGTAAAAAGCATTAACGCCGCTCTTGCCGCATTTTGTGGTGAGCTCTTCGCCGTAGATCGTCACCGTCGGCCGGACGATAGTGAAGCCAGCGTTTGTGATTGGTGGCTCCCAGACTCGTACCAAGCACTCCATCAGTCCTTCGAAATGGGACTTCAGCTGAGCATCACTGGCAGTTGAGACGTTGATTGGCTGGGAATCGCAACGCACCGGTACCGGCGTGGTCTGGCTGTAGAACGCACTCTTGGTGATCCACTGCTCCGCTTGACCGTACGTTTGTGGCACGGGGATCGGCGGCGGGTTTCTCTCCGGCGGAGGAACTTGGTAGTTGTCGTTTTGATAAGCCACGTTCGGCGCCTCGGAGTTCAGCCCAGTGATCGCGAACCCCGCCACTGCGATCAGGCCGATGATGATCATCACCCCGAGCAACATGCGCAGCGGGCTTCTCCTGCGCGGCCCGGGCATGGGAGCTCTCGGTCCGTACTGGGAAACACCGCCGCCGAAGGACTGCTGTCCGAACCGTGGCGAGGGGTAGGTCTGGTAGTAGCCCGCCGATCCGGACTGCCAGCCGGGGGGTGCGCCCGCGCCATAGGATCCGTACCCGGGTGAGCCCTGTGGAGCGCCCTGGGGTGGTGCGTACTGACGACCACTCCACGGTTGCTGGCTCACACGCGCAACGATAACCGGGCACACCAGGGCTTCGGGCGCGACTCCGCATCGATGATTTTGGGCTCGCGTCTCGCCCCTCTGGCGCTAGTGGGAGGCTGTACCTCGTGCTCGCCAACCTCCCAAGGACGCTGCATCGCATCGCTGCGATGATCGCGTTCTGCCTTCTGACCTGTGGCCTGCTGGCCGGCCCGCTGGCATTGACAGCACACGCAGAGGGCACCGCGTCGACGTTTATTGCCGAGGGCAGTCTGTCCAAGGACGGCACGCTGCGAGTGAAGCAGACCATCAGATTCACCGGCGTCGTGCCGGCGGAGTTATCGCAGAAATTCGAGACCCGCGAAGACCTGGTTGGCGATCGCCAATATGTCCAAAGGCTGTCTGACATCACAGCCACCGTCGAAGGCGCTGCCGTACCGCCCACGATCAACTCTGACGATCGCTTCACCACCGTGGTGGTGCCCACGAATGGTTCGACGGAGGTGGTCATGAACTACACCGTCACTGGTGCCGTGGTCACCACCGACAGCGGTACGGCGTTGCGCTGGCCAATGCTGCAAGGCCTCAGCGCCTCGGTCGCGGAGTTCAGCGCGACGGTGCAGATTCCAACCCAGTTCAGCTACATCAAGTGCACCGCTGGCAGCCCCAACTCCACCGTTCCCTGCACATTTGCTGCCGCCGGCACAGAGAGCGCCCAGATCCCAACCTTTCGCGACGGACCGCGCGGCGAAGGCGAAGTGGTGGCGATCGACATCGGCTTTCCTCCGGGCGGAGTCGCCTCCAACGAGATGATCGAGTATCGCTGGACGGTCGGACGGGCTTTCTCGGCTAAGCCGCTTCCGCTGGCCCTGGCATTGGGCCTGCTGGCCCTCGGCGCCGTTGCGTTGTATGGCCTTCATCGGCGGGCCGGGGTGGATCGCACCCCCGGGGGGGCGCGGGGCGGTACCCCGCGGGATCAGCAGCAGATCAGCAAGGTGGGCGAATTCGTGCCGACCGGTGCTGGGCAATCGGAATTCCGAGTTGTCGATGATATCCGGCCGGGCCATGTCGGTACGGTGGCCGACGAGCGCGTCGATCCCATCGACGTCACCGCGACATTAGTTGATCTTGCGGTGCGCGGGCATCTGGTGATCACCGAGCTGCCCCGGGAGAGCGAGTTTGCCCGGGCCGACTGGGAGATTAGGCGCGTTGATGGAGCCTCTGACGGTGTGCGCCCATTTGAGCAGCAGCTGCTAGATGGCATCGCCGCGCCCGGCGGAACGGTACGGGTATCGGAGCTGGCCAGCCGGGTGCAAGAGTCCATCGGCGGAGTTCAGAACGCCCTCTACGACGAGATGGTCAGCAATGGCTGGTATGAGCGTCGACCAGACGACACGCGAAATCGATGGACTCAACTATCACTGGCTGCCTTGATCATTTCGGTTGTTGTTACCGGTGTGCTCGCCGCGTTCACTACGTTCGGGCTGGTCGGCTTGGCGCTGATCCTGGTGTCTCTCGGCTTGGTTTTCGTCGCGCAGGAGATGCCGTCGCGTACCGCGAAAGGTGCTGCATTGTTAGGCGGTCTGGGTGTGTTGCGTTCCGATTTGCTGAGCCATCCGACCAACCAGATGCCGCCCGGTAGGGAGTTGCAGGAGATTTCTGAGGTGTTGCCGTACGCCATCGTGCTCGGCGGCGCCGACCGCTGGCTGGATGCCATCGTGGCCAGCGATGTTGATGAGCATCCGGACTCCTATGACCTTTCCTGGTATCACGGGCCGGAGAACTGGCACCTGAATGACTTACCGGACTCGATGAGGAACTTTGTGACTACGGTCTCCGGAAGCATGTTTTCTCGCTGATTGCAGTGTTGATTGCTCCGCTTGCTGCGCTCGCTCCGCGCGGATCGCGCTTTGTAGCCACCTACTTCGTCGTCGCTCGCGGAGGGAAGAACGCCTCCGCTCCCTCCTCCTCAGCGCGGCGGCGCGCGATCCGCTTCACTTCAAGTTCTGGAGCGGATAGCCGTTCTTCGCACAACCGTCGATGATCAACTTCTTCGCGTCGGATGGAGGATTCTTGGGGTCGTCGGACTCCAAAAGGCTGATGGTGGCGTCCACCCAACGTTGCGGCTCGGGATCGAGCTTGCCGGACGCGCTGAGCTTCTTCAGTCCGGCCACTGTCACTTTGCTCACCGCAGAGCCACCCCCGACTGCCACGTCCACGGCGGGGCAACCGATCTTGTAAACGTCCGCCGCCTGGATGCTTGTTTGAGCACATGACGTCAATCCCAAGAGGGCGGTGAAGCCGAGGACGGTGGCAACAATGGCACGGCGCATATATAGAGATTAGGTGAGGGCTGATGACGCGTTGCCGATCAGAGGTGCCGATCGCCTCGCTCGTAGTCTTCGATGGCCTGCCGCATCTGCCGTACGGCGTCTTGGATTTCGGCCTCCATTTTTTCCTCAGGCGTCAGGTACCGCCGGACCACGGGTTGCCAATCGCTGAACCAACAGTAGACGGCCCAGCTCGTGACGCCGATGGCAAACAGGATCATGAAGATCGTCGTTATTGTCGTCGGCTCCATGCCTGAGTCCTTCGAGCGTCAGTGTTCTATAGAGCTAGCCCTGGGTAGAGCGGGTTGGCATCGAGGAGCTCCGCTGAGGCAGCCTTGGTGGCCTCGGCCACACCGTCGGCAAGCACATACTTAGCCTTGCCCGGTTGACCGCTGGAGGCAATGACTGGACTGGTGTTCTTCAACACGGTCACGATCAGCTCAGCGACCTTGTCGAACTCCTCGGCACCGAATCCGCGAGTGGTCAACGCCGGCGTACCGATACGCACGCCAGAGGTGTACCAGGCGCCATTGGGATCGGCCGGCACGGCATTCCGGTTCGTCACAATGCCCGCGTCCAACAATGCAGACTCCGCCTGGCGGCCCGTCAGCCCGAACGTTGTCACATCGATCAGCACGAGGTGGTTGTCCGTGCCGCCGGTGACCAGCTTTGCGCCACGTCGCAGCAAGCCATCGGCCAAGATCTTGGCGTTATCAGCAACGGCCTGCGCGTACACCTGAAACTCCTGGGTCCGCGCCTCCGCTAGCGCGACCGCCTTCGATGCGATCACGTGGCCGAGCGGGCCACCCAGCACCAGCGGGCAGCCGCGGTCAACCGAGTCCGCATACTCCTTGGTGGCCAGCACCAGCCCACCGCGGGGGCCACGCAATGACTTGTGGGTCGTCGTTGTAACGAGATGGGCATGTGGCACCGGATCCTCATCGCCGGTGAAGACCTTTCCCGCTACCAGGCCGGCGAAGTGGGCCATGTCAACCAGCAGGGTCGCGCCGACTTCGTCGGCGATCTCCCGCATTTTTGCGAAGTTGATCCGCCGCGGATATGCGGAGTAGCCGGCGATCAAGATCAACGGTTGAAACTCCCGCGCCATCGCGCGTACTGCGTCATAGTCCAGCAGCTGGGTCTCGGGATCAGTCCCGTACGAGCGCTGATGGAACATCTTGCCGGAGATGTTCGGCCGGAAGCCGTGGGTGAGGTGGCCGCCAGCATCTAGGGACATGCCGAGGGCGCGCTGGTTGCCGAATTTGTGCCGCAGCTCCTCCCACTGCTCTTCGGTCAGATCGTTGACAGTCTTTGCGCCCAGAGCAGCCAGCTCAGGCAGCTCGATCCGGTTGGCGAGGATGGCCCAAAAGGCCACCAGGTTGGCGTCGATTCCGGAGTGCGGCTGGGCGTAGGCGTATTCGGCGCCGAACAGTTCCCGCGCGTGCTCGGCTGCGACCGCCTCGACCGTGTCGATGTTCTGGCAGCCGGCATAGAAGCGATGTCCGATGGTCCCCTCGGCGTACTTGTCGGATAGCCAGCTGCCCATAGTCAGCAGCACGGCAGGAGATGCGTAGTTTTCCGAGGCGATGAGCTTCAGGGAGCCGCGCTGGTCGCTCAGTTCGGACCGAATCGCACCAGAGATCCGCGGCTCCACAGTTTCAATCACCGAAAGCGCCGCACGGTAGGCCTGTGAGGCGCTTTCCCAATAGTCGGAGCCTGAGCGTTCGGTCTCCCCGGCTTCATCGTGGGGGACTTCATTTTGGGGGGCTTCGTTTTGGGTGGCGGGCGAGAGGATGTCGGTCACGAGCACTCCTGAGATGAAAACCGGGCGCCGCCTACATTAGTCCAGCCGTCCGACACGCTGTCGTGAGATTTCATAGAGGGCGATTCCGGCCGCCACCCCGGCGTTGAGGGATTCGACAGTCTTGCTGATCGGAATTGCCGCCAGAGAGTCACAGGCCTGGAGGACCAGTCGGGACAGGCCCGCTCCCTCGCTACCGACCACCAACACCAGGGGCCCGGACGCGCCGGGTACCTCGGAGATTGTCGTCTCGGCGCTGCCGTCAAGGCCAACCAGGCTCAGCCCAGCGTCACCGTACGCACGTAGGGTGCGGTTGAGGTTTGTTGCCCGGGCAATCGGGATGTGGGCTGCGGCGCCGGCAGAAGTCTTCCAGGCTGCTGCTGTCATGCCGGCCGAGCGGCGTTCCGGAATCAGTACGCCGTCGGCGCCGAATGCCGCGGCCGACCGAACGATCGCTCCAAGATTGCGTGGGTCGGTGATCGAGTCCAGCGCAACGATGAGCGGCTCATGATCGGAATCCAGAGCAGCCGCCAGCAGGTCATCTGGGTGGGCGTACTCGAAAGCCGGCAGTTGCAACGCCACGCCCTGGTGGACGGCGCCGCCTGTCAGCCGATCAAGCTCAGCACGGGTTACTTCGAGCAACGCTGTGCCGCGGCTCGCCGCGAGCTTGACGATGCCGCGGAGCCGATCGTCGCGTTCGGCGCCCTCTGCGACGTACGCGGCTCGGATCGGGATCTCCGCCTCCATCGCCTCCAACACTGCATTGCGGCCGGCCACCCATTCGGGGCCAGATCCAGGGCGCCCCGTCTTCGACGTCGATGGGCGGCCGGCTTTGTGCTGACTAGCGGCTTTCTTGGTCCGATAGGCAGAGTGATAAGGCCGATCCTCCGCCTTAGGCGTTGGACCTTTTCCCTCGAGCCCGCGCTTTACCCGGCCTCCCGAACCAGCGGTATTGCCCCTGCCCTTACGCCGTACCGCGCCTTTGCGTTGGCTGTTCCCAGGCATCAGCGGACCCGCCAGCGGGGGCCCTGCGGGGTATCGGAGACTTCGACTCCCAGCGCGGCAAGAGAATCACGGATGGCATCGGCCGCAGCGAAATCCTGGCGTTCCCGGGCTGCCTCACGATGCTTCAGCAGCTCGGTAACTAGGCCATCCACGACCGCGGTCAGTTGTTGATCCACGCCGCGTTCCCAGGCGCCGCTGGCGGCATCCAAGCCCAAGATCCCCAGCATGCCCATCACTTCAGCCAATCGGGCCGCAATGACATCAGCGTGGCCCGCATCGAGCGCCAGATTGCCGTCCCGTACGGCATTGTGCAGCACTGCGACCGCGGTGGGCGTACCAAGATCATCATTCATAGCTGCCACGAATTCCGACGGCAGTCGTTCGGCCGCGACCCCGACCACGTCGGCAGCGCGGCGAACGAAATTGTCGATCCGATCGAGCGCGGCCACAGATTCGGCGATCGCAGCATCGGAATACTCGATAGGCGAGCGATAGTGCGGCTGAATCAGATAGAGCCGTACCGCACGCGCGGGGAATCTCTTGATCACCTCTGAGACGAGCGCACTGTTGTCCAGCGACTTGCTCATCTTCTCTCCCGCACTAGTTACAAGCGCGTTGTGCATCCAATACCGCGCGAAGCGCTGTCCCGCAGCCCGGGACTGCGCCAGCTCGTTCTCATGATGCGGAAACCGAAGATCAAGCCCGCCGCCGTGGATGTCGAACTCATCGCCGAGGTACTTGCTTGCCATAGCTGAGCATTCCAAATGCCATCCGGGCCGGCCTCGTCCCCAAGGCGTCGGCCAACTGGCCGTCTCCGGTTCGTTGTCCTTGTGGCCTTTCCAGAGCGCGAAGTCTCTGGGGTCCTTCTTGCCTCGCGGATCAGAGTCTGCGGCCGGTTCCATGTCGTCGATGTTCTGGTGAGACAGCGAGCCGTACTCCGGCCAGGACTTCACATCGAAATAGACATCGCCGGAGCCGTCGGGCGCCGGATAGGCGTGACCGCGGTCGATCAGCACCTTGATCATTTCGATCATCTCCGGGATATGACCCGTGGCACGCGGCTCGTATGTCGGTGGCAAGCAGCCGAGTGCGGCGTAGGCCTCATGCAGCTCTCGCTCGAAGCGATACGCGTGCGCGAACCACGGCGTACCAGCCTCGGCCGACTTGATCAAGATCTTGTCATCGATGTCGGTGATATTGGCGATCACCGTGACCTCATAGCCGCACCGTGTCAGCCAGCGGCGAAGCACATCAAAGACCACTTCTTTTCGAATGTGGCCTAGGTGTGGGGCCGCCTGTACCGTCAGCCCGCAGTGGTAGATCGAAACTCGACCCGGCACGACCGGCTCGAAGTTGCGTACCGATTGCGTGGCGGTGTCGTAGAGCCGGAACGCATCTGATGTCACGCCCGGCTCCGTCGGCTGTGTCACGAGCGTGTATCCCGCCCTGAGGACGGGACCCCATTAGGCGTTCGTGTCTCCATGTTCACGGCCATCAGGCGCTGCATCGCCTCGACGCCCTCGCGCAGCGCCTTGATGTCACGTTTCGACAGGGTCGCGAGGTATGGCTCGAGGCTGGTACCGATTGAAGCGCGCATCGATGACAGTTGCTGGTAACCCTTCTTGGTTAATTTGATCATCCACGCCCGGGCATCGCGCGGGTCGGCGGTGCGGTCGACCAGATGCGCGGCCTCCAGACGCTTGACATGGTTGGTGATCGTCGGCTGGGAACATTTCTCAGCCAGGGCAAGATCGCTGATCCTCGTTGGCCCGTCATCGTGCAGTCGAGCCAGCAAGCGTGCGGCGGCGAGGCTGATGCCGAACCCGTCTTCTTTGGGAACCCACCGCACCACGCGTGCTGCGGTGGTGATGAGATCCTCGCCGAGGGCGTGGAGATCTTCGTCCATTCGGGCAGGATATTCGGTTTCGGTGAGCCGCGAGCGTTCACTCGTGATCGCGGGCATTGCGATTGTGTAAGCGATCACCAAAAAGTCCGTCGTGATCGCGAGCGTCGGCATTGCCGGAGCGATCAGTAAAGGCGGTCATCGGCGGATGGCGGCCACCACAAGTTCTGCTAGCTCAGAGTAGGCCTCGGCGTCACTTAGGCTTGTGGCCGCAGCGATCTCGCCGCTGGTGATGCGCCGCATCGTCGCCGTCACGACCTCACCTACGAATGCAGCATGGACGCGCCGGAATGCGCCGACCTGAGTGCCTTCGTCGATCAGTTCACGAACTCGCTGTGCCGCGGCCAGCGTGTTCTGCTCATAGATTTCGGTCGCCGGACGGAAGTGGGCGATGTCATCTCGGAATGCCCGACTGGCTGGCCGGAGCGCCTCAGCCACGGCCTCCAGATAGCGAGTGACTCGCTTGGCGGGCGCCCGGGTGCGCGCAATCGCCGCTTCAACCTGCTCAGTCGCCCGCTTGAAAAACTGCCGCACAGCGAGCACCGCCAACTGCTCTTTGCTGGAAGCAAGGGCATAGAGCGTGCGTTTGGAGCAGTTCAGTTGAGCCGCGAACTGATCCATCGTCAGGTGGCTGAATCCCTGCGCAAGTACAAGATCGACGAGCGCATCTCGCAGATGCGTCTGGCGGCTGGTCAGTCGGCGTTCCCGCAAGGCGGCTACCATAGCGGTACTAACGTACTATCTCCAGTACCAGCTCGGGGCAACCGTCACAAGGAGCGAGATGGCCGTCGATCGCCTGTTGCCAACCGCAGAGGGCGCCGAGCTGGTATCCGTGGTCAGGGAGCTTGCACAGGCTGAGCTCGCGCCGCGCGCTGCCGCAGAGGAGGCAGCGGCGCGGTTCCCTCGCGATGCCTTTACCATGCTGGGCGAGGTTGGGCTTCTGGGTCTGCCGTACCCGGAAGAGTACGGCGGTGCCGGTCAGCCGTACGAGGTGTATCTGCAAGCTCTTGAAGAGGTCGCGATTGCCTGGATGACGGTCGGCGTCGGTGTCTCGGTGCACGGGATGGCGACTTATCCGGTGGCGGCGTTCGGGACGACAGAGCAGCGTGAGACCTATCTGCCGGAGATGATCGGCGGAAAAATGCTGGGTGCGTATGCGCTCTCCGAGGCGCAGGCCGGATCGGACATCTCGGCCATGACGACCCGGGCGAAGCACGCTGATCATGGCTATGAGCTCAACGGTGCAAAAGCCTGGACTACTCACGGGTCGTGCGCGGACTTCTACACCACCTTCGCGCGGACCGACGACGACCCGCGGGGAGGTGTGACGTGCTTCCATGTGCCCGGGCAGTTGCCGGGCCTGACCTTCGGTAGTCCGGAGCACAAGATGGGTCTGAACGCCTCGCCGACGACGGCGCTGTATTTCGACGCTGTTCCCATCGATGACAGCCGGCGCATTGGAGATGAAGGCCAGGGTGCGCGGATTGCCCTTTCTGCGTTGGATTCTGGCCGGCTGGGAATTGCTGCCTGTGCCACCGGACTCGCTCAGGCCGCTCTTGATCTTGCTGCGGGCTATGCGAAGCAGCGGGAGCAGTTTGGGCGTGCCATCGCAGAGTTTGAAGGGTTGCGGTTCTTGCTCGCAGAGATGGCAGCGGCAGTTGATTCGGCCCGTGCGACGTATCTGATGGCGGCTCGCAAGCGGGACGCTGGTCGGCCGTTCAGCCGGGATGCTGCGGTCGCGAAGATGATCGCCTCTGATGTCGCCATGAAGGTGACGACCGATGCAGTTCAGGTGCTCGGAGGCTACGGCTACACGCGTGACTATCCGGCCGAGCGGTATATGCGAGAGGCCAAGGTGACTCAGATCTTCGAGGGCACCAACCAGATCCAGCGGCTGGTCATAGCTCGCCAGCTGTTGAAGTAACCACTCAAGTAACCTCTGACAAGTCGGAGGAGGGGGAGTGGGATGAGGCCGGGTGAGCACGATGTCGTGCTGGTGACCGGGGGCGCCTCAGGTCTAGGAGCAGCCACTGTGCGGCGGGTGATTGCGGCGGGTGCGTCGGCGCTGATCCTTGACCTGCCTAACTCGGCCGGATCGGAGCTAGCGGCCGAGCTGGGGGAGCGAGTGCGCTTCGCTGCAGCCGACGTACGCGACGAAGATCAAGTGCAGGCGGCTGTCGCGGCTGCAACTGAGTTAGGCACTCTTCGGGTCGTGGTTAACTGCGCCGGTGTCGGGACCCCGGGGCGAGTGATCGGCAAGCGTGGCGTATTGCCGTTGGAGGCTTTTCAGACGGTGATCGACATCAATCTGGTCGGCACGTTCAATGTGCTAAGACTCGCTGCCGCAGCCATGATCGACAATGAACCACTCGACGGTGACCGCGGATTGGTGATCATGACTGCCAGCGTCGCAGCCTTCGACGGGCAGATCGGTCAGGCGGCGTACGCGGCAAGCAAGGGCGGCGTTGCCTCTTTGACACTGACAGCAGCGCGAGACCTTGCAGACAAGGCAATCCGCGTTATGACGATCGCACCCGGCGTCATGGAGACCCCGATGATGGCCGGTCTTCCCGGTGAGACGAAGTCGATCTTGGAGGCGCTGGTGCCACATCCGCCGCGGCTGGGCCGCCCTGAAGAGTACGCGATGCTGGTCTGCTCGATCATCGAGAACTCGCTGCTCAACGGAGAAGTCATCCGTCTCGACGGCGCCTTGCGGATGCCGCCTCGCTAGCCGATGGAGGTGTCAGACCAGCGGGCTCGTTCGGCTGGCGGGTCAAACGGCTCGGCGAAGTAGAACCGGGCCTTCTTTACCTTTGCGTCGGCCAGCTCGACAATGCCGACGATATTGACCGGCCCCTCGCCATAGTCGACAAGACCTTCCGCGACCCAAACCGATGGCCCGCCCACGATGCTTCGCCAGCGGATACGCGGTGGCCCGGGCACTTCCACGTACATGCCCATGATGTTGCTGCGACCGACGAAGCGCTCGCCGGATTGCGGCCGCTCATCGACCGCATCGTCGGCAACGAGCGAGCCGACGGTGTCAAGATCCCATCTTTCCCAGGCGGCGAAGAGCTTCGCAGCAGCGTCACGTGCCACCTGACCTGAGTCGGTCATCAGGCTCACTTCTGCGCTTTTGCGCGTAGCGCAGCAATGTCGAGGTACGCCTCAGCCGGCTCCTCCTCGGCCTCGGTGGCCTCGTCCTCCCATGGGTCGTAGGGCTTCTCAGAGTCGTCGTCGGCGAAGCCCTGTGACGGATCGAATGGGTTGGCCAGCGGCCCCGTCGACTCCATCGCTGAGACGGCGATTTCCTCATCTGGCAACCCGCGCAGCACTGTGTTGACATACGACAACGCGGCTTCCGCCATGGAGATCTCAGCACCGGCCTGCTCGCTCATGAACCAGCGATGCTCCAGCATCTCGTGGTACAGCTCCGCAGGCTCCAGCTTTGCCCTCAGCTCCATCGGCACCGACTGCAGAATTGGCTCGAACTGCTCGGTCAACCACTCGTGCGCCACAATCGCCTCATCTGCCCCCTGCTGGTCGGTTCGGGCGCGGTAATAGTCAAGATCATTCAGCAGCCGCCGAGCCTGGTTCTCCTCGGTGTCCATCCCGGTCAGCCGGATCAGGCGGCGCGAGTGATGTCCCGCATCGACCACTTTGGGCTGAATACGAATCGTCGAGCCGTCGAAATCGGTCGTAATGTCCAACTCGGCGACATCAAACCCGAGGGCATTCAGCCGGCGAACGCGGCTCTCGATGCGGTGCATCTCCCCCGCGTTGAACTCCTCAACCGCAGTCAACTCATTCCACAACTCGCGGTACCGGTTCTCGATGGCCTCCACGAGCACCAGCGGATCCAACGCCTCATCGAGGAGCCCACCGGCCTCCAGATCACAGAACTCGCCGTACAGATTGGTTCGTGCAATGGTCAGGTCGTGCTCGCGCTGACCATCGGTCAATTGGTCGTGGAGCTCGCCCGTCTCCAGGTCCACCAAGTACGCCGCGAACGCTCCGGCGTCACGCCGGAACAAGGTATTGGACAGTGACACGTCACCCCAGAACAGGCCGATCAGATGGAGCCGTGCCACCAGCACCACCATGGCGTCGACCAACCGGTTAACGGTGTCTTGCCGTACGCCGCGGTTGAACAAGGACCGATACGGCAAGGAGAACTGCAAATGCCTGGTGATCAGAATCGGATCGAGCGGTTCACCATCATGATCAACGCGCTCGGTGACCACTCCCACTGCGTCTACTGACGGCGTATCCAGCCGGGCTAAGTCACGCAGCAGGCGGTACTCATGCAGTGCGAGGTGCTCCACGACCTCTTTGAACGCGTACACCGCAGTCCCTACGCGGACGAAACGCACGACGTGCCTGGAGATGCCGCGGGGCAGCGCGACCAGATGCTCCGCGGGCCAATCGGCCAGCGGGGTCGCCCAGGGCAGGGTGATCAACCGGGTGTCAGGCTGTGCCGCGAGGAACCTGGGCATGAGTCCAATCTTGACATCAACACCGTCACAGCAATCGGCCCTCCGCACGATGTACGGAGGGCCGATTGCTATTGATCACACGTTGGTGCTGTGCTCTAGCTCAGGAGAGATGCGGAGGCCGTTGTTCTTCGAGAAGACGTGCACGTGAGTCTCATCGACCAGCAGCCGGACACTCTCGCCACGGTGTGGCGGTGTGGCGCCGTGGATCCGGGCGACTATCTGCTGAGCGCTGATCAACTCGTCCTCGGCGATACCAGACAAGGTGCCGTAGATGAACGCGTCGGCCCCCAGCTCTTCCACCACGCCGATATCGATCGGGATGCCCTCGCGACTCTCCGGGTTGTCTGAGAGTCGGAAGTTCTCAGGGCGAATTCCCAGCACGAGGGTCTTCTCGTCGGACGCCTTGGCGAGGGTCTCGCGAGGCACCGGAACGGTGTAGTCACCCAGATGCACGCCGTCCGATTGCACCTCGCCCTCGATCAGATTCATGGCAGGCGAGCCGATGAAGCCGGCTACGAAGAGGTTGTTCGGAGCGTCGTACAAGGTCAGCGGGGTGTCGCATTGCTGCAAGAGGCCATCCTTCAGCACCGCCACGCGGTCACCCATCGTCATGGCCTCGATCTGGTCGTGGGTCACATACACGGTGGTGACACCGAGGCGGGTCTGCAGCGCCGCAATCTGGGTGCGGGTGGAGACGCGCAGCTTGGCGTCGAGGTTCGACAGCGGCTCATCCATCAAGAAGACCTGCGGTGAGCGGACGATGGCACGGCCCATGGCGACGCGCTGCCGCTGGCCGCCGGAGAGCGCCTTCGGCTTGCGGTTGAGATAATCCTCCAACCCCAGCAGGTGAGCGGCCTCCTGAACGCGCTGCTGACGCTCCCCCTTGGGAACCCCAGCCATCTTCAGAGCAAAACCCATGTTGTCGCCCACGGTCATGTGGGGATAGAGGGCGTAGTTCTGGAAGACCATGGCGATGTCGCGGTCCTTGGGCGGAAGGTCGGTGACATCGCGTTCACCAATCCAAATGGCTCCGGCATTGATCTCCTCCAGGCCCGCGAGCATGCGAAGCGAGGTCGACTTCCCGCAGCCGGATGGTCCGACCAGGACCATGAATTCGCCGTCGCCGATCTCCAGATTGAGTTTGTCGACGGAGGGGTGGTCTGCACCCGGATAGACGCGAGTCGCGTCCTTAAACGAAACAGTGGCCACGCCACACTTCCTTTCCACGGGCAGGTACGTGCCCGACGATCCGTAGTGGAAATTCATAGCCCGGGACAGGGAACCCGCGCTGTCAGAACACTAGCGCAGCACGGCCTTCCTGGGCAGGGGCAGCGCCGCGGGACATCTCCTCAGCACTCCACAATGTTGACAGCTAGCCCACCGCGGGCGGTCTCTTTGTACTTGATCTTCATGTCGGCGCCGGTCTGCATCATCGTCTTGATCACTTTGTCAAGACTCACGGTGTGCCGGCCATCGCCATAGAGTGCAAGCCGCGCCGCCGTGATCGCCTTCACCGAAGCCACGGCATTCCTCTCAATACAAGGAATCTGAACGAGGCCGCCTACTGGATCGCAGGTGAGCCCTAGATGATGCTCCATGCCGATCTCGGCAGCGTTCTCCACCTGCTCCGGCGTGCCTCCAAGGATCTCGGCCAGCGCCCCCGCTGCCATCGAGCAGGCCGTACCGACCTCACCTTGGCAG
>Ga0307297_10000091_pt1 | contig 19481 bp, 23 predicted proteins | sample ER_DNA_157_FD_194464 | JGI IMG/M metagenome (GOLD analysis project Ga0307297, IMG submission 194464) | Bulk soil microbial communities from the East River watershed near Crested Butte, Colorado, United States - ER_DNA_157 | ecosystem: Environmental > Terrestrial > Soil > Floodplain | place...
GAACTCGGTTGTGTCCATCCGACGAATCTCGCTGAGATCCCGCCGGTGCCTCAGCCAGTTGGCAAAGGTGTTGATCAGCGATTCGACGCGAGGAAACGGGTGCTCTTGGGCGGTCATGGGGTGCCTCCGCTAGCCAGCAGAATTTCATCCATATGAGTGGAAACGGGGAAAAGGTCGTTGCGGTAGATCAAACAGGCCGGTGGCGCTGCGGGCGGACTAAGGCCGGCCAAATCGTTCCGTCGCCCACGCATAAAGGCTGCCGGGAATTGGCGGCTGGCTGCCGCGGCCTTTCGGCGAGATGTGCAGCCCCGTGATGCCGGCGTCGCTGATCAGGCCTGCGAAATCGGAGGGGTCGAAGAACAGCGTCGGCTCGGCATGAACCGCGTAAAACGATTTCTTCGGCAAGGCGTGACCGAGTTCGCCGCAGCGGGCGGCCAGCGCGGTCAGCGCCGCCGGGCCAAAGATCGCGACGCGAATATCGGCGAGCCGGTTTGATTTGCCGCGCAGCTTGCGCAAGGCGAAGATCAGGCGATGCCGCAGCGCCAGCCAGTCCGGCGTCAATTCGTCCTGCTGCATCAGCTCTTCGAACGCCGTCACGATGGCGTCGTCCGCCGGCAGATAGAGCACCGAGTTGCCGAGCTGGCGCGGGCGTTCCCAGGCGAAAAAGGGTTTTGCGGGATCGATCTCGACTGGCTTGAGCAGCAGCACGTCGGCGTCGAGCCACAGCCCGGCGCCCTGCGCCATCAGCCGCATCCGGAAGAAATCCGAGAACTGCAGCGTGGTCCAGTCGCGCCAGCTGCCGTCCGGCTGCGGCGGGCGAAGCTTTTCGGCAAAGGCGTGCGGCAGGATCGCTTCGGCCTCGGCATTGCCGACGCCGTCGGGCAAGCCTGGCAGCGGCTCGAAACTGTAGACGGTGACCTTGTGACCTGCCGCGACCTGCGATGTCAGGCAGGTCTGGCGCAGTCGATCGAGCGGGCCGTGCCAGAAGGTGACGATGTCGGGCCGCATGCGTCACCCCTGCAGGCTGGGGCGGATCAGGCCCAGGCGCGCGCGGTCCTGGCCTTGTCCTCGTAGGCGTCGATCGAGGCCTTCTTTTCCATCGTGAGGCCAATGTCGTCGAGGCCGTTCATCAGGCAGTGCTTGCGGAACGGATCGATTTCGAACTTCACCGTGCCGCCGTCGGGGCCGCGGATTTCCTGGGCGGCGAGATCTATCGACAGCGTCGCGTTGGCGCCGCGCTCGGCGTCGTCGAACAATTTGTCGAGGTCGTCCTGGGTGACCCGGATCGGCAGGATGCCGTTCTTGAAGCAGTTATTGTAGAAGATGTCGCCGAACGAGGTCGAGATCACGCAGCGGATGCCGAAATCCAGTAGCGCCCACGGCGCGTGCTCGCGGCTCGAGCCGCAGCCGAAATTATCGCCGGCGACCAGGATCTTGGCGCTGCGATAGGCCGGCTTGTTGAGGATGAAGTCCGGATTCTCGCTGCCGTCATCCTTGTAGCGCTGCTCCGAGAACAGCCCGGTGCCAAGGCCGGTGCGCTTGATGGTCTTCAGGTACTGCTTCGGGATGATCATGTCGGTGTCGACATTGATGATCTTCAGCGGCGCGGCAACGCCGTCCAGCGTGGTGAACTTGTCCATCGGTTGCACTTCTCGGCCAAGGGTTGGCTTCAGGGTTAACTTCGGCGTTGGTTTATCGCGAATACGCCCGTCATTAAAGAGCAAATCGCCTGACAAAGCCCTAATCGGCCTGCGCCTCGATGGCCTCCATATCTGCGTCGGAGAGGCCAAAATGGTGGCCGATTTCGTGGATCAGCACATGGCGGACGATATGGCCCAGCGTCTCCTCATGTTCGGCCCAGTAGTCCAGAATCGGCCGCCGATACAGCCAGACCATGTTGGGCAGCCGGGCGATATCGTCGTTGCTCCGGAACGGCAACCCGACGCCCTGAAACAGGCCGAGCAGGTCGAACTCGGTTTCCGCCTGCATTTCCTCCAGCACCTCGTCGGTGGGGAAATCGTCGACCCGCAGGATCACCCCCTCGCACAAAGCGCGAAAACCCTTCGGCAGGCGCTCGAACACCTCGTGCGCCATGGCTTCCATCTCGGCCAGCGAGGGCGCTTTTGCTGTGGTCCACATCAGGTCTGTTTAACGCGGGTTCCCCGGACCTGCCTATCGGTATTGTGGACCCGAATGAGTTGACCTCGGCGTGGCAATCGGAGACGTTGCGGCCACCAACAGGCTTGGATGGGCGTGATGATGCGGATTGTGACGGCGGCATGGCTCGCCGCTCTTGTCGGGCTCCTGCTGCCTGGGGCGGACGCGCTGGCGCAGACTGCGGCTTCGGGCGCCAGAACCGCGCAGGCAGCCTCGACCGATACGTCGGCACAACAGCGTCGCCGCGTCATCCGGCGCGTGCCGGTCTATCCGCTCGAGCCGTGGCGGCCGGACGTCTACCCCCGCTACAATCCCGGCCCCAATGCGGTACGCGAATGCACCGCGACCTATGTGCAGGAATACCGGCCGAGCGGCACCGTGATCACACCGCGCATGAACTGCCACTGGCGGCCCGGCTAGTTTTCTCCCGCGCTATCGCCGTCGTACCATTCAACTCCTGATGGCGGCTATTCAGCCGCGGCGGAGCGGCTTCGCGGTGCCGTACATCAGGCTGCGCCACAGCCACTCGACCGGGCCGAACCGAAAATATCGCAGCCATTGGGCGCTGAACAACACTTGCGCGACATAGATGCTGGTTCCGATCGCCAGGGCCGTGAGCACGCCGGTCCGGCCGAACAGCCCGAAACCGTAGCCGAAGAAGATCCAGCTGCAGATGACGGATTGCAGGAGGTAGTTGGTAAAGGCCATCCGCCCCAGCGGCGCGGCCCACGCCAGCAGCTTGCTTCCGGTCCAGGTATTCAGCGCGGCCAAGGCGGCCGCGGCATAGCCGATGGCCAGCAGAACGCCGGCCAGGCGATCCAGGGAAAACCGACCCGCCCCGAGCCACGACAACCGCTGCTCGGCCAGATTCAGCGCGACACCCGCGACAATGCCGGTCAGGGCGACGGCGACCAGCAGGCCCTGATGCTCCGCCGGACGGCGGATGATGTCGGTGCGCCATGCCAACATGCCGAACAGAAACAGGGCGATGGTGCGCGGAAAAACCCAGACGTGCAGCGGCAGCATCACCGGCAGCTCCCTGATCTGAAACGCAAGAATCTCGAAGTATCCACCGGTGCCGTAAGCCTGTCGTGCCGCGGCCACATGGTCCCTCAGCCATGCTGTCGTCGGCCATGCGACGACGGGTGGCAACAACGGGGTCACCAGGTAAAAGGCGAGCAAAAGCGCGGCTCCGACCGCCAGCAGCCAGCGCGGTCCCCAAAGCAATGGCAACACGATGAATCCGGCCAGGCTGTATTCGACAAGGATGTCGCCGTTCCAGATCAGCAATAGGTGGATCAGGCCGATCGCCAGCAGCACGGTCAATCGGCGCGATAACAGTAACGCCCGGCGGGGATTGGCTGCCAGCCGTTCGAACTGAATGGCGAGGCCGACCCCGAACAGCAATGAAAACAGCGCAAAGGCCTTCATCTCGATCGCCGCCATCAGGAAGGCCAGGATCGCGCGGTCCAGCGCCGATGTCGTGGCGGCGGGCGGCAAGAATTGTTCGAAGATAGAGACGCGGAATATCATGGTGATGTTGATGGCGAGCACGCCGAACAAGGTCAGGCCCCGCAGCGCATCGATGGCATCGATGCGCTCGGAAGGATTTACCGGAGCCGAGGCCGGTTCGGCTGGTCGTTGAGGCTGCATGGCGGGTTTGCGCAAAGCATCGCGGGGCTTCGCCCAACTGAGCTAGTTTCGGCAGGTTGCACAAGGCCGGTCTTTGATAAGGTGCCGATTTGGACGGAGGAAATGTCATGAATACATGGATCGGAGTCGCGATCGTTACCGCAGCGCTGACTGTTGGCTATCCTGCGGGGACAGCTTTGGCGGCGGCGACCTCGAAACCGACGATGCAAACAGCCGCTGCCGGGAGCGTGGCCGATTTCGGCGCGCGGCGTTACGATCGGCGTTATGCCTACCGGTCATATGATCGGCCCCAGCCCCAATATTACGACAGGCCGTACTATTATCGGCCTTATCCCTATTCCGTGCCGGCGCCGTTCACCTTCGGCTTCGCATTTAGTCCGTGGTGGTGATCAATCCGTCATGGCCGAGGTTCGTCCCGGCCATCCACGTCGTTCTTATCTGATGTGACGAAGACGGGATGCCCGGCACTAGGCCTGGCATGACGGGTTACACTGTCTGCCGCAGGCCATCCCGGCCGGCGCTCAGTCCCAATCTTTCCAATTCCAGGGCTTGAGCTTCCAAGGCGTGAACATCTGCACCCGCCACTGCGCCATCCCGTTCGACCGGTGGCTGAGGCGCGATTCCTGCTTGACCTCGGGTTCGACGGCGCGCCGGACGATACGGCGGCGCACCTGCCGGGTCGCATCGCTGATCAGATCGACGAATTCAGACTTGTCGGCCACGGCCAGCTCCTTGCGAAGTTCATCTCCGCAAGGAGCCAGTCTGCGCCCCGCTTCTTTAACGGGAGGTTTCCGGGAAATGTCGAGGTTGAGGCAAGTGGCGCCTTACCGCCACTCCCGGATGTCGACAAAATGCCCGGCGATCGCCGCCGCCGCCGCCATCGCCGGCGACACCAGATGGGTGCGGCCCTTGAAGCCCTGACGGCCTTCGAAGTTGCGGTTCGAGGTCGAGGCACAGCGCTCTTCGGGGGAGAGCTTGTCGGGGTTCATGGCGAGGCACATCGAGCAGCCCGGCTCGCGCCAGTCAAAGCCGGCCTTGATGAAGATCTTGTCGAGGCCTTCGGCTTCCGCCTGCTCCTTCACGATGCCGGAGCCCGGCACGATCATCGCATTGACGTTGGCGTTGACGGTCTTGCCCTCGGCGACCTTGGCGACGGCGCGCAAATCCTCGATGCGCCCGTTGGTGCAGGAGCCGATGAAGACGCGGTCGAGCTTGATGTCGGTGATCTTGGTGCCGGCAGTCAGACCCATATATTTCAGCGCCCGATGCTTCGAGAGCCGCTTGGCTTCGTCGGGAATCTGGTCGGGATCCGGCACGAAGCCGGATATCGACACCACGTCCTCGGGCGAGGTGCCCCAGGTCACGATCGGCGGCAGTTTTGCGGCATCCAGTCTGATCTCGTGGTCGAAATGCGCGCCCTCGTCGCTGCGCAGCGTTTCCCAGTAGCGCATCGCGGCGTCCCAGGCTTCGCCCTTCGGCGACATCGGGCGGCCCTTCAGATATTCGAACGCCTTTTCATCCGGCGCGATCAGGCCGGCGCGGGCGCCGCCTTCGATCGACATGTTGCAGACCGTCATGCGGCCTTCCATCGTCAGCGCGCGGATCGCGTCGCCGGCATATTCCAGCACATATCCGGTGCCGCCGGCGGTGCCGATCTCGCCGATGATGGCCAGGATGATGTCCTTGCCGGTGACGCCGTCGGGCAATTTGCCGTCGACGACGGCGCGCATGTTCTTCGCCTTCTTCTGGATCAGGGTTTGCGTCGCCAGCACATGCTCGACCTCGGAAGTGCCGATGCCGTGCGCCAGCGCGCCGAATGCGCCATGCGTGGAAGTGTGGCTGTCGCCGCAGACAATGGTGGTGCCGGGCAGCGTAAAGCCCTGCTCGGGGCCGATGACGTGGACGATGCCCTGCCGCTTGTCGTGTTCGTTGTAATAGGTAATGCCGAATTCCTTGGCGTTGTCCGCCATCACCTTCATCTGCTCGATGCTCTCCGGATCCGGATTCGGTTTCGAGCGATCGGTGGTCGGAATGTTGTGATCGACCACGGCCAGCGTCTTCTCCGGCGCGTGAACCTTGCGGCCGCTGGCGCGCAACCCTTCAAATGCCTGCGGCGAGGTCACCTCGTGAACCAGGTGGCGGTCGATATAGAGCAGGCAGGTGCCGTCGTCGGCCTCGTGAACCAGATGGTCGTCCCAGATCTTGTCGTACAGCGTGGTCGGTTTGGACATGAGCGTAAGCCCTATCAGTGATGTGGCGTGAAACAGGGAAAGCGCGAAGTCGCGCAACTAAACCAAGGTCGGCGCGGCGCCAGGGCGCGCCGTCAAAGTCCCGACGTCGCCGAAGTCGTGAACCGTCCGAAGAAGCGGCCGGGCAGGCGGCTGCGGTCGTCGATCACGATCGGTGCGGCGAACAAGCAAGCGGTGCTGGTCTGATCTGGAACCATTTTAAATTTCTAGCACAGCGCAGGCCATCGCGACAATCAATCGATGAGCGGGCAGACGGCTTAGATAGGTATGCCGCAACAAAAAAGCGCGGGGGTGAGCCCCGCGCTTTCGTCACCTCCCCATCAGGGAGAATAACTTGCGAATTACTTGGCGGCAGCGGCGACCTTCTCGGGCCGATCGGTCCTCTTCTCGACGATGCGGGCCGACTTGCCGCGCAGGCTGCGCAGGTAATACAGCTTGGCGCGGCGCACCTTGCCGCGGCGCACCACGGTGATCGAGTCGATCATCGGCGACATCACGGGGAACACGCGCTCGACGCCTTCGCCGTAGGAAATCTTGCGGACCGTAAAACTCTCATTGAGCCCGCCGCCGGAGCGCCCGATGCAGACGCCTTCATAGGCCTGCACGCGCGAGCGGTCGCCTTCGACCACCTTGACGTTGACGATCACGGTGTCGCCGGGGCCAAATTCCGGAATGGTCTTGGTGGCGGCCAACTTGTCGAACTGCTCTTTTTCGAGCTCTTGAATAAGGTTCATCGCAAAATCTCCATCGGCGTCGCGCCCCAGCCGCCAAGGCGCGGGCTGCGCGGGGTGTTCGTTTATCCTGCCATTGCGCGGATTTGGCGCCCGTATACGGCAAAGGATGGGCGTTGTCACCCGTCCGTCGTATTTTTCGGGCGCTTTCGGCCGAGCCCTGCTCGGGCTTGCGTCAAGGTTTGCCTAGCGGCCCATAAATCCGGCCGGCGGGCCCTGGTCAGAGCCTCGGCCTCGGCCTGCCGCCAGGCTGCCACCTTGGCGTGGTCGCCGGAAGTGAGGATTTCGGGGATCGAGCGGCCCTCGAACTCCTGCGGCCGGGTATATTGCGGGTATTCAAGTAGGGAATCGGAAAAACTTTCCTCCGCGCCGGAGGCCAGTTTGCCCATCACGCCGGGCAGCAGCCGTACACAGGCGTCGATCAGGGCAAAGGCTGCGATTTCACCGCCCGAGAGCACGTAATCGCCGATCGAGACCTCCTCGAGCCGGCGGGCCTCGATCACCCGCTGGTCGATGCCCTCGAACCGGCCGCAGACGATCAGCGGCCCGGGCCCGTTGGCAAGTTCCACGACCTTGGACTGGGTCAATGGCCGACCCCGCGGGCTCATCAGCAGGCGAGGCCGATCCGGGGCGATGTCGGCGGCGTCGATGGCATCCGCCAGCACGTCGGGGCGCAGCACCATGCCGGGGCCGCCGCCGGCCGGGGTATCGTCGACGCTGCGATGGCGGTCAGTGGCCGAGGCCCGGATGTCCCGCGCCTCCAGGGTCCAGAGCCCGGACGCCAGTGCCTTGCCCGCCAGGCTGACGCCGAGCGGACCCGGGAACATGTCCGGGAACAGGGTCAGGACGGTCGCATGCCAGCTCATGGCGCAGATGTATCATCTTCCGGGGTGTCGCCCGCGATCTCGTCGGGCAATTCGATCACCACGCGTCCGTTCGCGAGATCGACCGTCGGCACCACCGCGTTGGTGAACGGCAGCAGCATGGTCGAGCCGCTGGGCGGCGCGATTTCGATGATGTCGCCGGCGCCGAAATTGTGGATCGCGGCGACGCGGCCGAGCGCGTCACCCGCTGATGTCACCGCGGCAAGCCCGATCAGGTCGGCGTGGTAATATTCATTCTCGTCGGTATCAGGCAGTTTTTCGCGCGCGATGTAGAGCTCGATGCCGTTGAGGCGCTCGGCATCCTCGCGGGTGGCGATGCCTTTCAGCGTCGCCACCAGATGGCCCTTGGCCTCGCGGGCGGTCTCGACTTCGAACGAACGCGCGCCGTCTTTTGTCACGAGCGGCCCGTAAGCCTGCACCGCGAACGGATCTTCCGTAAACGTCCACAATTTCACCGCGCCCCGCACGCCATGCGGGGCGCCGATGCGGGCGATGCAGATGTGTGCCGGCATCGCCACGCGCGGTCGCGCTTACTTCTTGGCCGCTGCGGCTGCGGCGGCGGCTGCCGACTTGGCGGCCGCGGCGGCGGCTGCGGAGGCGGTCGCGGCGGCTTCGGCGTTGGCCTTGCGTTCCTTGCGCGGCAGGGCCTTTTCCGGATTGTTGCGCGCGGCACGCTTGACCACGCCGGCGGCATCGAGGAAGCGCGACACGCGGTCCGACGGCTGCGCGCCCTTGGCGAGCCAGCTCTTGACCTTGTCCATGTCGAGCTTCAGCCGGGCTTCATTGTCCTTCGGCAGCAGCGGATTGAAATGGCCGAGACGCTCGATGAAGCGGCCGTCGCGCGGAAAGCGCGAGTCGGCGACGACGACGTGATAGACCGGACGCTTCTTGGTGCCGGCGCGGGCGAGGCGGATAACGACTGACATGGAGTTCTCCTTCGGGGTGTCTGTTTGGAAGTTGAGTGAATTGATCGCGATTATTTCTTCTTGCCGAGGCCGGGAAAGCCGCCGAGGCCCGGCAAGGTCGGCTTGCCGCTGAGACCCGTCAGTCCCGGCAAATTCGGCAGGCCGGAACGCAGGCCCGCCGGCAGGTCCTTGGGCAGCGCGGGCATGCCGCCGGTGCCACCGGGCATTTTTTCCGCCAGCGCCTTCATCTGCTCGGGCGACGGCATGCCGCCGCCGCCAAAACCCATCGCCTGCGCGATGCCGGCCATCGGGCCGCGCTTGCCCTGACCCATGGCCTTCATCATGTCGGCCATGTTCCGGTGCATTTTCAGCAGCTTGTTGACTTCCTCGACCTTGAGGCCGCTGCCGGCGGCGATCCGCTTCTTGCGGCTGGCCTTGAGGATGTCGGGATTCTTGCGCTCCTGCCGGGTCATCGAATCGATCACCGCGACCTGGCGCTTGATGATCTTGTCGTCGATCCCGGCATTGGCGATCTGGTTCTTCATCTTGGCGATGCCGGGCATCATGCCCATCAGGCCCGAGATGCCGCCCATATTGGCCATCTGCAGCAATTGCTCGCGCATGTCGGAGAGGTCGAACTGTCCCTTGCGCATCCGCTCGGCGGTGCGCGCAGCTTTTTCCGCGTCGATATTGGCGGCGGCCTTCTCGACCAGCGACACCACGTCGCCCATGCCGAGAATGCGGCCGGCGATCCGGCTGGGATGAAAATCTTCCAGCGCGTCGGTTTTTTCGCCGGTGCCGATCAGCTTGATGGGCTTGCCGGTGACCGCCCGCATCGACAGCGCCGCACCGCCGCGGCCGTCGCCGTCCACTCGCGTCAGCACGATGCCGGTGAGGCCGACGCGCTGGTCGAACGAGCGCGCCAGATTGACCGCGTCCTGGCCGGTCAGTGAATCCGCGACCAGCAGCACTTCGTGCGGGTTGGCGGCGGTTTTGATCTCGGCCGCCTCCGTCATCATCTCTTCGTCGAGCGTGGTGCGGCCGGCGGTGTCGAGCAGCACCACGTCGTAGCCGCCGAGCTTGGCGGCTTCCAGTGCGCGTTTTGCAATTTGCGCGGGCTTCTGCCCGGCCACGATCGGCAGGGTCTGGATATCGAGGTCGCGCCCGAGCACCGCGAGCTGCTCCATCGCCGCCGGGCGGTAGATGTCGAGCGAGGCCATCAGCACCTTGCGCTTGTCGCGCTGGGTCAGGCGGCGCGCCAGCTTGGCCGTGGTGGTGGTTTTGCCGGAGCCCTGCAGGCCGACCATCATGATGGCGACCGGCGGCACGGCATTGAGGTCGATGGTCTGGCCCTCGGAGCCGAGGGTGGCGATCAGTTCGTCGTGGACGATCTTCACCACCATCTGGCCGGGGGTCACCGACTTGACCACGGTGGCGCCGATCGCCTGCTCGCGGACGCGATCGATGAAGCCGCGGACCACGTCGAGCGAGACGTCGGCCTCGAGCAGTGCGCGGCGCACCTCGCGCATCGCGGCATCGACGTCCTTTTCGGACAGCGCACCGCGCCCCGTCAGTTTATCGAGGATGCCGCCAAGCTTTTCCGACAGATTGTCGAACAATTCCGAATTCCTTCGTCACCTCTCCCCGCAAGAGCGGGGCGAGGGAGTAGATAGTCCAAACACTTTTGCGCCCGAGGGCGCATCGCGCTGTCGGGCGTTGACCTCCGGCCTCCAGGGCCGGGCGGCGGGTCGAAAAGAAGGTCTTTCCGAGAATTGCGGCGGTTAAACCCTTGTAAGGCCCGAAAGTCAAGAAAAGCCCGTGCGAAAATGGCGGTTTCGTGAACCAGGATGGCCGGCCACCCCCTTGCCGATGCTCGCATTTTCGGGCCAATCGGGCCATGAGCCTTACCCGCCGCCGATTTCTCACAGTTTTGGCCGGTGCCGCCGCCGCGATCGGCGTGCTGTCAGCCTGGATGTCCCGCATGAAAACCTACGATGGTCCCATCTCCGACCATTTCGACGGGCTGAATTTCTTCGATCCCGACGGCGTACCCCCCAAATCGCTCGGCGAAGTCCTGCGCTGGCAGTTCGGCAGCGGCCGGCAGCGCGCGGAATGGCCTGAATGGGTACCGAGCCCCTATGCCGACACGCCGCCACCGCGTGTCAATGGCGGCAAGGTCAGGCTGTCGTTTGTCGGCCATGCCAGCTGGCTGATCCAGACCTCGGGGCTGAACATCCTGATCGATCCGGTGTGGTCGGCGCGGGTCTCGCCGGTGAGTTTTGCCGGGCCGAAACGCCACAACAATCCCGGCATCGCGTTCGATGCGCTGCCTGACATCGACGTCGTGCTGGTGTCGCACGGCCATTACGATCATCTCGATCTTGCGACACTGTCGAGGCTCGCGGCGAAATTCGCCCCGCGCGTGGTCACGCCACTCGGCAATGACGTCACCATGCGCAGCGCCGACGGTGCGATCAAGGCCGAGGCTTTCGACTGGCACGACCGTGTCGAACTCGGTGGCGGTGTCGCGGTGACGCTGGTGCCGACGCGGCACTGGACGGCGCGCGGCCTGTTCGACCGCAACAAGGCGCTGTGGGCCAGCTTCGTGCTGGAAACGCCGGCCGGCAAGATCTACATCGTCTGCGATTCCGGTTATGGCGACGGCAAACATTTTCGCCGTGTCGCCGAGAACCATGGCCCGTTGCGGCTGGCGATCCTGCCGATCGGTGCCTATGAGCCGCGCTGGTTCATGAAGGACCAGCACATGAACCCGGCCGACGCGGTGAAGGCGCTGGCCGATTGCGGCGCGCAGCAGGCGCTGGCGCATCATCACGGCACCTTCCAGCTTACCGACGAAGCGATCGATGCGCCGGTGACCGCGCTGGGGGAGGCGCTGGTCGAAGCGAAGATCGAGCGCGAGCGATTTGCGACACTGAAGCCGGGGCAGGTGTTCGAAGTCTGATCCCGACGTTCGTGCGAGCTACCAGGCAGACAGCGGCGGCCAGCGCATGGCGATGCTTCAGGAGCCCTATTTCAGCGGCACGTAGACATTGATGACCAGCTTGTCTTCGGCGGTCTTCAGGGGATCGGTGATATATTCCTCGACAAAGGTGTCCTTGGCCTCGAGTTTCTTCTCATCGAGGTGGTTGGTGATCGCCTCGTAGGTATTGTCCATATTGTCGTAGGAACCGCGATGGACGAATTTCAGCGCCTTGCCGTCGGGTGATTTGCCGATGCTCATGTCCTTGGTCAGGTTCTTGGGATCCTGCTCGACCGGAATTTCGGCGAGGAAGGTGAAGCCGCTATCGTCGGTCGAGGTGTAGACGATCATCACATTGCCCGACGGCTTGATGGCCTGCTTGCCGAGCAGCGTGGTCAGCGCCTTGAACGAATCCATCAGGGTGTCGAAGGCCGAATCCCAATTGGCGGTCCCCTTCAGGATGACGACCTTTTTCGGCTCCAGCGTGATCTGCTCGCCGAACGGGTCGGCAGTCTGAACCGGCGCCGGCGCAGGCGGGGTTGCCGGGGTCTGCGCTGTCACGGGGGGCACCGCGGGAGGGGCCGCGGGGCTTGCCACCGGAGCAGGGGTCTCGACCGGCGCCGGGCTTGGCACGGCTGACGGGGCGGGCACCGGCGTCGCCGGACTGCTCGCCGCGGGAGGCGCCGGTGCTGCCGGGGGGCTTGCCGCCGGCGCCGGCGATTGCGCCAGCGCGACGCTGCCCCAGGCCAACGCCGCGGCCGGGATCAGCGCGATCATGGCGATGCGAGAAGGATTGATAAAATTCATTCGGATGGTCCCCATAGGCCGTGCAGACTGGCGTTTCCGGCCTTGCCCAAGAACCTTGCCCAAGAACCTTGCCCAAGATCAGGCCCGGCAAACGCCCACTACAATGTTAGCACGCGCGGCGCGATTTCGTCCCATGACAGATACGTCATGCGCGCCGTTCGCCGGTGCGGGCCCGACACAGAATTGCCGCACTGGCCAATCCGGCTCCACTCGCCATATAAGACTGGCAGAATTGGGAAATTCCATGAGCGCGCTCGCCAACCACGCATTCGCCAAGATGAACGGCATCGGCAACGAAATTGTCGTGGTCGATCTGCGCGATGCGCCGGCCGCCGTCACCCCGGAGGACGCGCGCGCGGTGGCCTCGCCCGCCGGCGTACCCTACGACCAGTTGATGGTGCTGCAGCCGCCGCGGCTGGCCGGTACCGAGGCCTTCATCCGCATCTACAACAATGACGGTTCCGAAGCCGGCGCCTGCGGCAACGGCATGCGCTGCGTGGTGCGCCGGCTGTTCGAACGCACGGGCCAGACCGCCGTCACCTTCGAGACCAGGGCTGGCCTGCTGAATTGCTGGCAGGGGCCTTCGGCCGATCTCTACACCGTCGACATGGGGGCGCCGAAATTCGGCTGGAAGGATATTCCGCTGGCGGAAGAGTTTCGCGACACCCGCTACATCGAATTGCAGGTCGGGCCGATCGATGCGCCGATACTGCATTCGCCATCGGCTGTCTCGATGGGCAATCCGCACGCGATCTTCTGGGTCGACGATGTCGATGGCTACGACCTCGCCCGCTTCGGGCCGCTGCTGGAAAATCATCCCATTTTTCCCGAGCGCGCCAATATCACCCTGGCGCATATCGTCGATCGCGACCACATCACGATCCGCACCTGGGAGCGCGGCGCGGGGCTGACAAAAGCCTGCGGCTCGGCGGCCTGCGCCACCGCGGTGGCCGCGGCGCGGCTGAAGCGCGCCAACCGCATTGTGCAGATCGCGCTGCCCGGCGGCGAACTCGCGATCGAATGGCGCGAGGGCGACGATCACGTGCTGATGACGGGCACCGCTGATTTCGAATATGAGAGCCGGTTCGATCCCGCCCTGTTCGCCAGCGTGGCCTGACCATGGGCGTCGACATCGTCACCTTCGGCTGCCGTCTCAACGCGTTCGAATCCGAAGTGATTCTGCGCGAAGCCGAGCGGGCCGGGCTCACCGACACCATCGTCATCAACAGCTGCGCGGTGACCAACGAGGCCGTCGCCCAGGCGCGGCAATCGATCCGGCGGCTGAAGCGCGAACGGCCGGAGACGCGCATTGTCGTGACCGGCTGCGCGGCGCAGACCCAGGCGGCGATGTTCGCCGACATGGCCGAGGTCGATCGCGTCGTCGGAAATGACGACAAGATGCGCGGGCACGCCTGGCGCGCTGCGCGCGCCGCGTTCGACGCGGCGCCGGCCTTCGGCATCGACGCCAGCGCAAAGATCGCGGTCGCCGACATCATGGCCGTCCGGGAGATGGCGCCGCATCTGCTGGAAGGATTCGCAAAAGGCCTGCCGCGGGTGTTCGTGCAGGTGCAGAATGGCTGCGACCACCGCTGCACCTTCTGCATCATCCCCTATGGCCGCGGCAATTCGCGCTCGGTGCCGATGGGCGCGGTGGTCGACCAGATCCGCGCGCTGGCCGAGCGGGGCCACGCCGAGATCGTGCTGACCGGGGTGGACCTCACGAGCTACGGCGCCGATTTGCCGGGCACTCCGAAGCTCGGGCAACTGACAAAACAGATTCTGCGGCATGTGCCGGAGCTGAAGCGGCTGCGGATCTCATCGATTGATTCGATAGAGGTCGATCGCGATCTGCTCGACGTCATCGCGGATGATGAGCGGTTGATGCCGCATTTGCATCTGTCGCTGCAGTCGGGCGACGACCTGATCCTGAAGCGGATGAAGCGGCGGCATTGCCGTGCCGATGCGATCGAGTTCTGCGCGCAGGTGCGGCGGCTGCGGCCGGACATCGCGCTTGGCGCCGATATCATCGCGGGCTTTCCAACCGAATCCGAAGAGATGTTCGAGCGTTCGCGGGATCTGGTGGAAGCGTGCGGCCTGACCTTCCTGCACGTATTCCCTTATTCGCCGCGGCCGGGCACCCCGGCGGCGCGGATGCCGCAGGTAGGCGGCAACGCGATCAAGCAGCGCGCCAGGCGATTGCGCGCGACCGGCGAGGCCGCGCTGCAGCGGCGGCTGGCGTCGGAGATCGGCGCGACGCGCCAGATTCTGATCGAGAGCCGGACGCAGGGCCGCACCGAACATTTCATGCCGGTGGCGATCGCGGGCGAGATACCGGGCGAAGTGCGGACGCTGGTGATGACCGGACATGACGGCGCGCGGCTGACGGTGTGACTCTACCCTTCCCCCTTGTGTGAGATGGATGGCCAAGGAAACCCCTGTAATATCAATGCAATGTAGCATCGCGGCGGTTCGATGATCCGCTGCCGCGCGGACGCCAGCTTCGCGAAACCTAGATTTGTCAAATACCGGCGGGGACATTGGGTTACGGGGAATCACGGTGGATGCAGACGAGGCCAATGCACGCCTTATCGTGCTTGAGACTTTCGCGATGATGTCGCTTGGCTTGTACCTTTCGAAAGCAAAGAACGACCCTGATTATTCAAGGTCAGCGGCGATTCTAGATTACTTAAGGCAGGCGTGTGTTTCGAATGCCGCCGCTTCGTCCTTTGGCGTACAGGCGGCGGCAAGGACGTATTCCGACCATTTGGCGTCGGAACTGGCCGAAAATCTTCGGCAACTGCGCAGCGAATGCGACCGGTCACACTAAATCCAAAAGCTCTGCGACTGCAGCGGGGCCGCGATAGCTCAACAGCAAAAATCGCCAGGATCACGGTCGAGGTGTCACGCCCGACGATGCAGTGAGCACTGCAAATTGCCGATAGGCGGAAGCAACGCGGTGTGGGCCGCCTCGACCAGCGAAGCGGCGTTACTCCCCGTTCCAGCCACACATCCGCAGCCGCTCGTGCAGATGTGCCGGCGCCGGCGCTACCACGCGGACTGGCTCCTTGTTCTTCGAGATCGGGATCACGATCTCGCGGGAATGCAGATGCAGCGTCGGCTCGCCGAAGCGAGGACCGCTGCCATAGATGTTGTCGCCGAAGATTGGCCAGCCCGACGCTGAGGTATGCACCCGCAATTGATGGGTGCGGCCGGTGACGGGTTCGAGCGCGAGCCAGCTGAGGCCGCCGCCGCGTCCCATCACCTTCCAGTTGGTGACTGCCGGCTGCCCCTCGGGATCGGGCTTCTGCCACCAGCCGCGCTCGGCGTTGAGGCGGCCGAGCGGCATGTCGATGGTGCCTTCATCCTCGGCAGGGCCGCCCTCGACGACAGCCCAATAGGTCTTTGAAATCTTGCCATGCTTGAACAGCAGGCCGAGCGAGGCGGTGGCCTTGCGATGGCGTCCCAGCACGAGACAGCCGGAGGTGTCGCGGTCGAGCCGGTGGGCCAGCACCGGCGGCCGCGGCAGGCCGAAGCGCAAGCTATCGAACGAGGATTCCAGATTGGCGCCGCCCTTGGGGCCGCGATGCACCGGCAGCCCCGCCGGCTTGTCGATCACCAGCATCAGCCCGTCGCGATGGAGCACGCGGGACTGGATTTCCTCCGAGGTCAACTCGGGAACCTGGATCGGTCGGTCGAGACTTTCGCTCATGGCGCGAAACCGCTAACACACCCCCCGCATGAACGACACTCCGGAAAAGACAAAACTGAGCTGGTGGCGGCGGCTGTCCAGCGGGCTGAAGCGCACCTCGAGCTCGCTTGGGACCGCGGTCGCCGATCTCGTCACAAAACGCAAGCTCGACCGCGCCATGCTCGAGGATATCGAGGACGTGCTGCTGCGCGCCGATCTCGGTACCGAGGTGGCGGCGCGCATTTCGGCCGCAGTCGGCCACGGCCGCTACGACAAGACGATCTCGGCGGACGACGTCAAAGCCGTGGTCGCAACCGAGGTCGAGAAAGTATTGTCGCCGGTGGCAAAGCCGCTGGTGATCGACGGGGCGCACAAGCCGTTCGTCATCCTGGTGGTCGGAGTCAACGGCTCGGGCAAGACCACCACCATCGGCAAGCTCGCCGCCAAACTGGCAGCCGAAGGCCGCCAGGTGATGCTGGCCGCCGGCGACACCTTTCGTGCTGCGGCGATCGAGCAGCTCAAGATCTGGGGCGAGCGTACCAAATCGCCTGTGGTAGCGGCCGCGCAGGGCTCGGATTCCGCAAGCCTCGCCTTCAACGCGCTGACCGCGGCGCGCGAGCAGCGACGCGACGTGCTGCTGATCGATACCGCCGGCCGGCTGCAGAACAAGGCCGAGTTGATGAACGAGCTCGAAAAGGTCGTGCGCGTCATCAAGAAGGTCGACACCTCGGCACCGCATGCGGTGCTGCTGGTGCTGGATGCCACGGTGGGACAAAATGCGCTGTCGCAGGTCGAGGCGTTTCATCGTACGGCAGGTGTGACGGGTCTGGTGATGACGAAACTCGACGGCACCGCGCGGGGCGGCATCCTGGTGGCGCTGGCCGAGAAGCACAAACTGCCCGTGCATTTTATTGGTGTCGGCGAGGGCATCGAGGATCTCGCAGCCTTCACCGCACGCGATTTCGCGCAGGCGATCGCGGGGATTGAGTAGCTCATCCTTCGAGACGCGGCGAAGGCGCCGCTCCCCGGGGACAAGGTCGGAGCTGCACGGGAAACCCTCATCCTGAGGAGCATCGCGAAGCGATGCGTCTCGAAGGATGGCGGCAAAGGGAACTAGACATGGACAAAACCACGCCGCATCCGCTGTTCAAGCTCGCGACCGAACTCGGTCCGCTGATGGTTTTCTTCATCGCGAACGCCAAGTTCAACCTGTTCGTCGCCACCGGCGCTTTCATGGTGGCGGTAACGGTGGCGATGATCGCGTCCTATGTCGTCACGCGCCACGTCCCCATGATGGCGATCGTGACCGCCGTCGTCGTCATCGTGTTCGGCACCCTGACGCTGCTGCTGCACGACGAGACCTTCATCAAGATGAAGCCGACGATTGTCTATTCGCTGTTCGCGGCGATCCTCGGCGGCGGCCTGCTGTTCGGCCGCTCCTTCATCGCCATCATGTTCGACCAGATGTTCAACCTGACGCCGCACGGCTGGCGGGTGCTGACGCTGCGCTGGGCGTTCTGGTTTTTCGCGATGGCGGTCCTGAACGAGACCATCTGGCGCACCCAGAGCACCGATTTCTGGGTCGCCTTCAAGGTGTTCGGCATGGTGCCGCTGACGATGCTGTTTGCGGTGACGCAGATGCCGCTGATCAAGCGCTATCATCTGGAGCCGGTCTCGCTGGAAGCGAGCGAAGCCGAAGCGGGCGACGTGACGAAGGGGTGAGGGGTGCGTCCGTGCATTCTGACTTGCGGTGAGCGCCCCTCACCCGAAGCCTTCGGCTTCGACCTCTCCCCGCTTGCGGGGAGAGGTGAAGAACGATTAATCAGCTCTTCTGCTTGGCGATGATCTTGTCCTTGATGCCGTCATAGGTCTTCTCGGGCAGGATCTTCTTCTGCACCAGATCATCCTTGCCCTTGTAAGGACGGCCCTTGATGATCGCAGCCGAATAGGCCTTGCCGATGCCCGGCAACGCGTCGAGTTGGTCGGCGGTCGCCGAATTGATGTCGAGCAATTCGACTTTGGGAGCCGGCGCCATCTTCGATTCAGTGGCCGGCGCCATTTTGCTGTCGGATTTGGCGGCGGGCTGGGTGGCCTGGGCCATGACAGGGGTAGCCGCCAGCAAGCCAAGGGTAAGCGCTGTTGCAGCAAGCGAAGCAAGCGTGAAATGACGCATTGGGTGTCCCTCCAAGGACGGTTTAAGTAACGCAATCAAGCTAGCTTCGGATTCGTGGCGGCGCCATGGCCGCCAAATGAACGGCAGATAAAAGCAAAAGTTTATTTTGCCGGTTTGATCCTTCATGGTGAGGAGGCGCACTTGCGCCGTCTCGCCGCGCGATGCGCGGCTCGTCAGGATGAGGTCCGAATCAGCTTCCCGCCTTCAGCGCCTTGTTGATCTCGGCCTTGAGCAGCGTGTCAAAATTCGCCTTCGTCACCGGACCCACGAGCTTGTAGAGGATCGTGCCCTCGCGTCCGACCACGAACGTCTCCGGCACGCCGTAGACGCCCCATTCGATCGAGGCGCGGCCGTTGCCATCGACGCCGACGAAGCCGAACGGATTGCCGTGGCGGCCGAGGAAGCGCCGGGCGTTATCGGGCGTGTCCTTGTAGTTGATGCCGACGAGCTGCAAGCGCTTGTCCTTGCCGAGTTCGGTCAGGAGCGGCGCCTCGTCATGGCACGGCACACACCAGGACGCCCAGACATTGACGACGCTGACCTTGCCCTTGAACACGGAGGGATCGAGCCCGGGCACCTGGACGCCGTTATCGACCAGACCCTCGAGCTGCGGCAGCGCGGTTTGCGGCGCCGGGCGGCCGATCAGGGCGGAGGGGATTTTCGAGGGATCGCCGCCGTACAGCCGCAGCAGGAACAGGCCGGCCACCGCCATGAAGCCGAGCAGCGGCAGCGCCACCACCCAGCGCCGGCTGCGCGACGGCGCGCCAGAGATCGGGGGCTCGCCCATCAGATGTCCGCCACGCCGCGGCCGGACCGCCTGGTCACGCCGCTGGCTTCGAGTTCGCGCAGCCGCGCCTTCTGGCGGCGATAATCGATCGCGATCCAGACGATCAGGATCAGCACCACGGCGATTGCCAGCGCATAGGAGGTCACGACGAAGGAAGCGTGGGGACCTGATAACATCGCGGTCACGCCGAACGCCGGCTGGCTTGCATCATCTGCAAGCTGCGCACCCGGCGGCGCAGGATCTCGTTGCGCATCGCCGCCAGATGCAGCGTGACGAACAGCAGCGAAAACGCCACCGCCATCAGCAACAGCGGAATCAGGAAGGCGCGATCGAGCGCCGGTCCGCCCATTCGCAGCACCGACGCCGGCTGATGCAGCGTATTCCACCAATCCACCGAGAATTTGATGATCGGCAGATTGAGGGCGCCGACCAGCGTCAGGATCGCGGCCGCGCGTGCCGCGCGCGAA
>Ga0307297_10000092_pt1 | contig 19480 bp, 17 predicted proteins | sample ER_DNA_157_FD_194464 | JGI IMG/M metagenome (GOLD analysis project Ga0307297, IMG submission 194464) | Bulk soil microbial communities from the East River watershed near Crested Butte, Colorado, United States - ER_DNA_157 | ecosystem: Environmental > Terrestrial > Soil > Floodplain | place...
CGTTGCCGCCGACCCGGTGCACCGTGCCGCGAAAGTGCACGGCGATATCGTCCCAATAGGCGAATTGCTCGGTGATGCGGCGATAGCTCGGGGCATCGTATTTTTCGAAATTGTCCAGAGTAGCGTCGGAGAACACCACGCCGAAGCCGAAGGTGTCGTCGGCGCGGTTGCGCTCATAGACCGTAATCTCGGCCTCCGGCCGCTGCTTCTTGAGCAGGATCGCCGAATAGAGGCCGGCCGGTCCGCCACCGATGATTGCGATCTTCATGAGACCCTCCGCTCAGTTCCCCTGAAACACCGGTTTTGTCTTGTTGGAAAAAGCCTCGAACGCCCTGGCGAAATCCGCTGTCGTCATGCACAGCGCCTGGGCGACTGCTTCGGCCTCGATGGCTTCTTCCACCGACATCGCCCATTCCATCGCCAGCATGCGCTTGGTCATGGTGTTGGCGAAGGTCGGCCCTTCCGTAATCTGCCTGGCGAGCAGCTGCGCCTGCGGCAACACCTCCGCCGGCGCCACGATGCGGCTGAAAAAGCCCCAGCGCTCGCCCTCCTCCGCGGTCATGAAGCGGCCGGTATAGAGCAACTCCGAGGCGCGCGATTGCCCGATGATGCGCGGCAGGATCGCGCAGGCGCCCATGTCGCAGCCGGCAAGGCCGACCTTGTTGAACAGGAACGCGACCTTGGTGCCGGTAGCGGCCAGACGCAGGTCGGACGCCATGGCGACGATCGCGCCCGCGCCGGCGCAGATGCCTTCGACCGCCGCGATGACCGGCTGCGGGCAGGCCCGCATCGCCTTGACGAGATCGCCGGTCATGCGGGTGAAAGCCGTGAGGCCCTTGGTATCCATCTTGACCAGGGGACCGATGATCTCGAAGACGTCGCCCCCGGAAGAAAAATTGCCGCCGGCTCCGGATACGACGATGGTCTTGACGTCTTCGTCCATGGCGCAGGCGCGGAAAAAATCCGTCAGTTCGCGGTAGCTCTCGAAGGTCAGCGGATTTTTTCGCTCGGGACGGTTGAGGGTCACCGTGGCGACGCCGTCGGTCACGTTCAGCAGGAAATGCTTCGGCGCATACTGCGCCAGCGGCAGCGTGACGGGATTGGCGGGGTTGCTCATGGGGTTTCCCTTCTCATTGTATGCTTGTTGTCGCCATTGCGAGGGGCGCTTGCGACGAAGCAATGACGGCTAGACCTCCCCGCCTGCCACCGCGATGGCCTGTCCCGTGATCGCGCCTGCTCCCTCGCCGCACAGCCACAACACGGTATCGGCGACTTCGGCGGGCGTCACGAGACGGCCCTGCGGATTGTGCTTCGCAAGTTCTGATATCGCCTGCTCGCGGCTGCGTCCGGTCTTTTTCATGATATTCTCGATGCTGCCAGCGACGAGGTCGGTATCGGTGAACCCGGGACATACCGCGTTGACCGTCACGCGCGTCGCGGCCAGTTCCAGCGCCAGCGAGCGCACCAGTCCGACCACCGCATGTTTTGCCGCGCTGTAGGCGCTGACATAGGCGTAGCCCTTGATACCGGCAGTCGATGCGACAGCGACAATGCGGCCGCAGGGGCGCTCCTTCAGCGCAGGCAACGCGGCCTGAATGGTGTGAACCACCCCCATGAAATTGACATCGATCATCCGCCGGAACAGCGACGCATCCGATTTGCCGAACGGCGCCGATTCCGCGCTGCCGGCATTGGCGATCAGGATATCGATCGGCTGCCGGGCGGCGGCTTCGGCAATCGCGGCGCTGACGGCAGCCTGATCCGCGACGTCGGCGACCCCGGCAAAATGCGCCGCGCCGGCGGCAATGGCATCATCCAGCGTGGTACGATGGCGCCCGAGCACGGTGACCGTTGCTCCCGAACGCACCAGCGCTGACGCGATCTCGCGGCCGATGCCGCGTCCGCCACCGGTGACGAGCGCATGCGCGGAACGCGGCAATCCGGACATCAGCGACCTCCCCGAATGAGCTTTCGACGTGCCCGTTCGGATATATTTTAAACTTCAAGCTTTTGCAAGAAACCCGGTCGAGCTTGACAGCGCGGACCCCGCAGGTAGCGTCGACAGGACTCATCGGGGCCTGTTGGCAACGGCAGGTTCGATTTTGACCGGAGGTCCGGGTGCCCGATTCTGCAGCCCTTAAAACCAGCGACGGACGCTTCGGCTATGAAGCCGCAGGCGATTCCGGCTCGCCGCTCGTGTTCCTGCATGGAATCGGCGGCGCGGCGCGGGCGTGGCGCGGCCAGATCGAGGCCTTCGGCGGCCGCTATCGCGCCATCGCCTGGGACATGCCGGGCTATGGCGGCTCGGCGCCGCTGGCAGAAGTCAGCATCGCCGCCCTCGCCGACGCCTTGCGGGATTTCCTGCGGCAGCTCGGCACAACAAAACCCGTCCTGGTCGGGCATTCGATCGGCGGCATGATCGTCCAGCAGTTGCTGGCGAACAGCCCCGACATCGCCGGCGCCGTCGTGCTGGCGCAAACCAGCCCGGCGTTCGGCAAGCCGGACGGCGACTGGCAGAAATCCTTTCTCGAGGCGCGGCTCGGCCCGCTCGATCGCGGCGAAACCATGGCTTCGCTGGCGCCGGGCCTGGTGAAGGAACTGGTCGGCGACAATCCGGATGAAGGCGGCATGACACTCGCCCGCGACTGCATGGCGGCCGTCCCCGAAGCCACCTATCGCGCCACCATGCTGGCGCTGATGGGGTTTGACCAACGCCACGCACTGAAGAATATCGCGGTGCCGACGCTGGTGCTGTCGGGCTCCAAGGACGGGAATGCCCCTGCCCCGATGATGTCAAAAATGGCGAGCTATATTCCCTCGGCGGAATATGTCGAACTCGAAGGCGCCGGACACCTCGCCAACCTGGAGCGCCCTGGCGAGTTCAATGCCGCGCTGGATCAATTCCTGAAGGCCCATGTGGCTGCAACCCAGGTGACGGCATGATGACGGTACCAGCCAGCAAGAACGCCGCGATGATGGACGGGGTCGTGCTGGATGCGCCGATGTTCGATCCCGCCGCGTTCCGCCTCAATGACGGCCAGGCCGAAATCATCGCGCGGGCCCGCCAGCTTGGCCAGGGCGTATTCGCAGGCCGCGCCGCGGAATATGACCGTGAAGCGAAATTCCCCACCGAGAACTACCAGGATCTGCACCGCGCCGGCCTGCTCGGTATCACGATTCCCAAGAAGCTTGGCGGCCTCGGTGCCGACTACCAGACCTATGCGCTCGCCGCCGCCGAAATCGGCCGCTACTGCGGTGCGACCGCGCTGACCTGGAACATGCACGTCTGCTCGACGCTGTGGTCGGGCCCGCTGACCGACGATCTCGACATGGACGCCGCCACCCGCGACGAGCACGAGCGCCGCCGCGCCGTGCATTACAAGCGCATCGTCGACGACGGCGCGGTCTATTCGCAGCCGTTCTCGGAAGGCGGCGCGGCCGCGGCGGGTGGCGCCGCCTTCGGCACCGAGGCAAAACCGGTCAAGGGTGGCTGGATCATCAACGGCAAGAAGATCTTTGCCTCGCTCGCGGGCCATGCCGACTATTACGGCGTGCTTTGCACGGAGATCGCCGAGGGCGAAAAGGCCTCTCGCCGCAACACGCTCTATCTCGCGCTGCCTGCCAGGGCCGACGGCATATCGGTGGTCGGCGACTGGGATCCGCTGGGCATGCGCGGCACGGTATCGCGCACGCTGCTGTTCAAGGATGTGTTCGTGCCCGAGGATGCCGCGCTGATGCCGCGCGGGGTGTATTTCCAGGCGGCGACGCGCTGGCCGCACATGTTCCTGACGCTGTCGCCGACCTATATGGGCCTCGCGCAAGCCGCCTACGATTTCACCGTGCGCTACTTGCGCGGCGAGGTGCCGGGCACCCCGCCGGTCAAGCGGCGGATGTACCCAACCAAGCAGATCGCGGTCGCCCAGATGCAGATCAAGCTCGAGCAGATCAAGGCAATCTGGTTTCAGGCTGTCACCGAGGCCCGCGCCAATCCGACCAAGGAGCAGACGCTGCGCGCCTATGCCGCGCAATATTCCGTGATGGAAGGCGCCAACGAACTCGCGACGCTGGCGATCCGCACCTGCGGCGGCCAGTCGATGCTGAAGTCGCTGCCGCTGGAGCGGATCTACCGCGACAGCCGCTGCGGTTCGCTGATGCTGCCATGGACCGCCGAGCTCTGTCTCGACCGCATCGGCCGCGAGGCGCTGTACGAGACCGGCGAAACGGACGACTAGTTCGACCATGGACCTTTCCGATCTCATCGAACGGAACGCGGCGTTCACGCCGGACAAGCCCGCGACGATTTTCGAGGGCGAGGTTTTGAGTTACGCGGCGTTCAGCGCCCGCATCGTGCAGGCCGCGCGCGCGCTGAAGGCCGAGTACGGGGTCAGCCGCGGCGACCGGGTCGCGATCCTCAGCCAGAACCGCCCGGACTATCTGGTGCTGCTCTACGCATGCGCGCGACTCGGCGCCATGCTGGTGCCGCTGAACTGGCGGCTCGCGGTGGCGGAGCAGTTGTTCATTCTGTCCGACGCCTCGATAAAGGTGCTGGTGCTCGAACAGGCTTTTGCGGGGGTTCTTGCCGCGTTGGAGAACAGCCTTCCCGAAGCAAGCGTCGTCGGACTCGATTTTTCGCCGCCACGAGGCCGCGACTTCGGCGCGCTGCTGGCGCAGGGCAGCGGCGACGGCCGCAACCCGCACACCGACCTCTCCTGTCCGTTGCTGATCGTCTACACCTCAGGCACCACGGGAAGGCCCAAGGGCGCGGTGCTGCGGCAGGAGGCGCTGTTGTGGAATGCGGTGATGAGCCAGCACATTCATTGCATTACCTCCGACGATCACGTGCTCAACGTGCTGCCGTTCTTCCATGTCGGTGGCCTCAACATCCAGACCACGCCGGCGCTGCACCATGGCGCCACCGTCACCATCCATTCGCGCTTCACGCCGGACGCCACGCTGGCGGCCATCGCGCGGGATCGTCCGACCCTGTTGGTCCTGGTGCCCGCGACCATCCAGGCGGTCACCGAACATCCCGACTGGGCCAGCACCGACCTGTCCTGTCTGAAGGCGGTGACGACGGGATCGACCATCGTGCCGCCGCATCTGATCGATCGCCTTGTCACGCGCGGGGTGCCGGTGCTGCAGGTCTACGGCTCCACCGAAACCTGCCCGATCGCGGTCTATACGCGGCTCGGCGGCGACCTCTCGCGCGTTGGCTCCACCGGCCTTGCCGGCCTGTGCTGCGAGGCCGTCATCGTCGATGATGCCGGCGCCGAGGTACCGCCGAATACGCCGGGAGAGATCGCGGTGCGCGGCCCCAACGTATTCTACGAATATTGGGGCAACCAGGAAGCGACAAGCGAGGCGCTGCGCGACGGCTGGTATCGAACTGGCGATATCGGCCTGCGCGATGCCGGCGGATATTTCTTCGTGCAGGATCGCAAGAAGAACCTGATCATTTCAGGCGGCGAGAACGTCTATCCGGCGGAAGTCGAACGCGTGCTGCTGGAGCACACCGATGTCGTCGAATGCGCTGTGATCGGCCGGCCCGATGTCCGATGGGACGAGGTGCCGGTGGCCTACGTGATCCGGCGGGCCGGCTGTTCCGTGGAAGCGGAAGATTTGAAGGCCCATGTGCTGACCCAACTCGCCCGCTTCAAGGTGCCGCGCGATATCGTGTTCGTCGACGACCTGCCGCGCACGGCGCTCGGCAAGGTCCAGCATTTCATGCTGCGCCGGCTTGACGTCCCGCAATCCTCGCAAGGAGACGCGCTTTGAAGATCGCGGTGCTCGGCGGCGGCAACGGCTCCTTCGCGGCCGCCGGCGATTTTGCCTTGCAGGGCCATGACGTCAGGCTGTGGCGGCGCGATGCGGCGCAGGTAGCGCAGCATCGCGCGGCGGGCTCGCACATCCTGGTCAAGGACAGCAACGGCCGGCACGACGTGCAACTGGCGCTGGTGACATCAGACATCGCCGCAGCCGTCGGCGGCGCGGAGTTGATCCTGTGCCCTGCCCCCGCCTTCGCCCAGCCCGATATCGCGGGGCTGCTCGCGCCGCATCTGACCGATGGACAGGTCGTGTTCCTGCCGCCGGCGACCTTCGGCTCGATGATCTTCGCCAGGGCCGCGCATGAGGCCGGAAATTCCACCGGCGTCAGCTTTGCCGAGACCGGCACGCTGCCCTGGCTGACCCGCAAGCACGGCCCGTTCGAAGTCGCCATCACCATCCGCGCCAAGCGGCTGCCGGTCGGCGTCTTCCCGCTCGCTACCGCCGGTCATGCGCTCGACGTCATCGGCCGCGCCTTTCCCGGCGTGATCGAGCCGTGCGGCGACGCGCTGTCGGGCGCGCTGATGAACGCCGGCCCGATCATCCATCCGCCGCTGATCGTGATGAATGCCGGCCCGATCGAGCATTTCGAGCGCTGGGACATCCACAAGGAAGGCACGCAAGGCTCGATCCGGCGGGTAACCGACGCGCTCGACGCCGAACGGATCGCGATCCGCAAGGGGTTTGGCTATGGCGGCCCGCACTTTCCGTTGGCGCATCACTATGCCAGCGAGGGCGAGCAATGGATGTATGGCCGCGGCTCGCATGACCGCCTGACCGATTCCGGCGATTGGCGCGAGCGCATCGTGCTCCGGGAGCACCGCTATATGCGGGAGGATCTGCATCTCGGGCTGTCGCTGCTGGTCTCGGTGGCCGAATTGGCCGGCGTGGCAACGCCGCTGGCAAGGGCCTTTCTCGCGATCGGCGGCGCGATCTGCGGCGAAGATTTTGCCAATGGACGCACGCTGGCAACTCTCGGCCTCGGCGGTCTCGATCGCGCCGCGCTGCAATCCCTGCTGCGCGAAGGATTTTGAGTCATGACCGCTGACCGTCCCACCATCGCCTGCCTCGGCGCCGGCCGCATGGGCCGCGGCATCGCGGTGGCGTTCGCTTATGCCGGCCATGCCGTCACCATGATCGACGTCAAGGCGCGGTCCGCCGAACAATTTTCGAAACTCGAAGCCGAGGCGCTCGACGAGGTCGGCAAGACGCTGGCCAGCCTCGCGCGGTTCGGCTTGCTGGCGCAGGACGAGGCCAAAACCGTGATCGCCCGGGTCTCGGTGATCCCATCACAGGATATGGCTGCCGCACTGGCTGGTGCGGGCCTGGTGTTTGAGGGCGTGCCCGAGGTGGTCGAACTCAAGCGCGAGGTACTGGCGGCTGCCTCCAAATGCGTCGGGCCAGATATCGTCCTTGCGTCCACCACCTCGACCATCCTGGTCGACGATCTCTCAGGTGCCGTCGAACATCCCGAACGCTTTCTCAACGTGCACTGGCTCAATCCGGCCTATCTGATTCCGCTGGTCGAGATCTCGCCGGGGGCTGTGACCGATCCCGGTGTCATCGCGCAGGTGAAGACGCTGCTCGAAGGTATCGGCAAGGTGCCGGTGGTATGCGCCGCCACGCCGGGCTTCATCGTGCCGCGAATCCAGTTGCTGGCGATGAACGAGGCGGCGCGGATGGTGGAGGAAGGCGTCGCCAGCGCCGAAGACATCGACAAGGCGATCCGCTACGGCTTCGGCTTCCGCTACGCCGTGCTCGGCCTGCTCGAATTTGTCGACTGGGGCGGCGGCGACATTCTGTATTACGCCAGCCGCTATCTCGAAGGCGCGCTGCACAGCGACCGCTACCGCGCGCCCGAAGTGGTGACCACCAACATGCGTGACGGCCGCATCGGCATGCGCAGCGGGACGGGGTTTCTCGATTATTCAGGGCTCGATATCGACGCTTATCGCGAGAAGCGGCTCGCCGAGATGGTGGAATTGCTCCGGCATTTTGGCCTGGCGCGGCCGCCGGTGCTTGATCGGGAGTAAGTTCCCGCACCCTTCCGGCGTCATTCCGGGGCGATGCGAAGCATCGAACCCGGAATCTCTAGATTCCCCGGTGCGCAATTGCGCACCTGAGGTCTGGTCCTTCGGACCATCCCGGAATGACAGTTTGTTGTGTTACCCGAACACGTCCTGCAGCACGCCTTCCTTCACCACGGCGACACCGTCGAGTTCGATCGTGGTGCCCATCATCGGCAGATCAAAATGCCCCGAAGTGTAGCGGCCGGCGAATTCGTTGGCGCCGGTGGAGAACAGGAAGTTGCCGGACACGGCGCGCAGCTCGGTGCCGTTGGTGTCGTTCTTGTCGTACATGGTCAGCGCTTCGTAGCGCGCGCCGGGATTCATGCCCCAGCCGACATGGGACACCGCATAGGCCTCGCGGTCGCCCCAGGCCGCGAGATAGGCGCGCATCATCGCCGCATCCGCGCCCTCGCCCTCGAGGTCGGTGACGTAATCGTCCTTCAGCGTCATCCTGATCGGCGTCGCCAGATAGCGCTTGAAGGTCAGATTGATGTCGCCGGGCGCCATCACGATGGTGCCGTTGACGGTCTTGCTCTTGGGAAAACTGACGACGATGCCGCCCGGCCAATGCGCCAGCGTGCCCGGCCGGTCGGTCCAGCCCCAGACCCCCGCGGTCGAGGCGCCGGCCATGTCGACCTCGAGCTCGGTGCCGGCCTTCGAGGTCACGCGCATGCGCTTTGTCCCTCGTAACATCTTCACCGCCGTGCGGACGCGTTTCTCCAGCGCCGTGTCGGGCACCATGCGTTCGAGCGCCTCCGGATGTTCGTTGGAAATATTGAGAATGCGCGCGCCGCCCTTGAGAATTTCGGGCGTTTCCGCCGCGTGCATCAGCCCTTCGATGGTGCAGTCGACCACGAAGCCCGCCTGCCGCAGCGCGCTGACGACGGGCCCGAGCTTCTGGATCGCGATGCTGGCGCCGGTGGAGCGGACCGGAACGACCTCGCGGTTGCGCGGCGTCGGCACCACGATGTGGAACGGCCTGGCGCCCATCCGCAACAGTGCGAGCTCGGCGAGGTGAACGTTGAGTGCGCGCGACTGGGTCTCCGACAGGATCGCGGCGGTGTCGCCCGGCTTGACCGCACAGCGCTCGAAAATCTCGCAAAACGCATCGATCCATTTTGCTTCTATGCGATCTGAGAGCATGGCCGTCTCCAATTACAACTCGGTCGTCACGCCCGGGCTCGCCCCGGGTATCCACGTCGTAGCAGCTAAAGAAGACGTGGATGGCCGGGTCAAGCCCGGCCATGACGAGAAGTGTACGATACCACGCAGAATTGACATCAGACTTCCGGAAAGCCGCGCAGCAGATAGGTCCGCAAACCCTGCAGCAGGCCGTTGAGAACCAGTCCCAGCAGCGAGATCGTGATCAGGGGAACGAACATGTCGACCGCCTGAAAAGTCCGCGCCGCGGTCACCAGCATATGGCCGAGGCCGTCGGTCGAAGAGATCATTTCGGCGAGAAACACCACAATGCACGAAATCACCAGCCCGATGCGGCAGCCGGTGAGAATCGACGGCACCGCCGCCGGGAGCACCACCTTGAACAGGATCTGGCGTCGCGGCGTACCCGCCGCCATCGCCGACCAGATCAGCTTCTGTTCCACCATCGAGGCGCCGTAATAAGTCGACAGCAGGATCGGAAACAGCGCATCCGCGGCGACCAGCGTGATCTTGGATTCGTGGCCGAAGCCGAGCAACAGCAAGAGTGCCGGATACAGCGCGACCTTGGGCAGCGGCGCCAGTACCCGCACGATCGGACGCACCACGGCGTTGACGGCGGGGCTTGCCGCCGCCGCGAGCCCGACGCCGACGCCCAGGATCACCGCAATCGAAAATCCCGCGAACAGCCGCAACAACGTGGAGGCGATCTCATGCTGAAAGGTACTGGTGCCGAGTTGCTGGGCCAGCCGCGAAAACACCAGCCCGGGCGGCGGCAGCAGCGTCACCGGCGCGTAGCCGAACGACGAGATCGCTTGCCACACCGCAACCGCCAGTGCGATCGGTATGATCCCGAGCAGCACGTCCGATGTGAGCGCGCGGCCGTTCATGCGAAACTCAGCGGGATGTCGAAACCCGGCTCGGACCATCGCACCAGCCGGCTGCGCAGCTTCTCGAATGCGGCGTCGAAGCCGATCCCCATCGCGCCGATGATGATGATCATGGCATAGACGGTGTCATACTGACCCATGTCGAGCGCGTTGAAAAGGATGTTGCCGGCGCCTGACTGCCGCGCGATCATCTCCGAGGTGACCATGGTGATCAGCGCCAGCACCAGCCCGGTGCGGCATCCCGTGAGAATTTCCGGCAATGCCGCCGGCAGCACGATGCGGATCATCCGCTGCGGCGCCGAGAGCCCCATGGCGGCGCCCGACCACAGCATCTTCTCCTCGACCGCCTTGGCGCCCTGAAAACTGTGATAGATCACGGGCAGGCTGACGCCGAGAAAGATCACCAGCATCTTGGCGAGATCGCCGACGCCGAGCCACAGCATGATGATCGGCATCAGCGCCGCTTTTGGCACCGGGTAGGTGATCATCAGCAGCGGATTGAAGAACGACGCCACCAGCCGCGAACGGCCCATCATCAACCCCAGCGGAATGGCGAACAGCAGCGCCGCGCTGAAGGCGATCGCCATGCGGCGCAGCGATGCCAGGATATTGATCAGCGATTCCTTGTCGCCGAGGATCGAAGGCACGGCGCGGATGGCTTCGATCGCGGTGGGAAAGCTGTCGGTGCCCAGCATCAGCGACGCGGCCTGCCAGACCGCGAGCAAGCCGAGACAGGCCAACAGCGGCGCCAGACGCGAGACCAGCGCGCGCGCCATCATGGCCGCACCCCGTCGTCGCTGGTGTCGTCGATCAGGCGCTCGATCTCGACCACGTATTTCTGATAGCGCGGATCGAGCAGCAGTTCGGCGCGGCGGCGCGGCCGCGGCAGCTCGATGTCCACGATCTGCTTGATGCGGCCGGGCGCCCGCGTCATCACCACGACCTTGTCGGACAGGAACACCGCCTCGTCGACCGAATGGGTGACGAACAGCACCGTCTTGCGGTCGCGTTCCCAGATGTTGAGCAAGTCGTTCTGCAGCCGGGTGCGGGTATGCGCATCCAACGCGCCGAACGGTTCGTCCATCAGGAGCACCGCCGGGTGATAGGCCAGCGTGCGCGCCAGCGCGACCCGCTGCTTCATGCCGCCCGACAGCTCCTTGGGATAGAAGTTTTCAAAACCCTTGAGGCCGACCATCTCGATCAGCCGGCGGCTCTGCGCCTCGGCTTCCGCCGATTTCACGCCCTGCTGGCGCGGGCCGTACATCACGTTGCCGAGCACGGTCTTCCAGGGAAACAGCGCGAACTCCTGGAACACCGGGCCGCGATCGGGGCCGGGACCGGTGATCGCCCGACCCTTCACCCTCGCTTCGCCCTCGGTCGGAGTAACAAAACCGCCGACGATGTAGAGCAATGTCGATTTGCCGCAGCCGGACGGGCCGAGAATCGAGACGAAAGCGCCATCCTCGATTGTCAGTGAGATATCCGACAACGCCAGATGGTCCTGACGGCCGGAAGTGCGAAAGGTCTGCGAGACATGATCAACCTCGATCATGACGGACGCAGGCGCAAACTCGCTCCGAAGCTCCGGCCGTGATGGCAAAACCTTCATTCCCGCTGCTCTTCCCGGCATGGCTCCGTCAGGCACCGACGGCTCTTCCCGATAATGGTGACCTCCCGACCATAGCGGATACGGGCGGGACTTGGCGATGCTGTTTTGGGGATCGTTGGCGCGGAAACACAAACGGCCAAATCGCAGCCGTTGTCTTGCTGTTCACCTGCCGCGAATCTTCCCGGTTTTTGCCGCTATTCCCGATCCGGACAATATGCCAATGTTGGCCGGCGGGTCGGCGACCCCGCCACCTATTCCGAGGGATGAAACAATTTCAGACCTGGCTGCATGGCCCCTCAAGGAATTCATCGAAACGACGCCGTCCTCCATGGCGATGTTCGATACCGATATGTGCTACCTGGCCGTCAGCAGGCAATTCCTTGTCGATAACGAGATCACCGGAGAAACCCAGCAGTCGATCGTCGGCCGCTCGGTTTTCGAGTTTCGCAAGGCCACCGACGGCGCTCGAGAAGTCAATCGCCGCGTGCTTTCCGGCGAGACACTGATCAAGGAGGATTTCAGCTTTCGGCGCCCCGATGGCAGCGCCGTATGGATGCGCTGGCAAATGCAGCCCTGGCGACTGCCCGACCGAAGCATTGGCGGCGCGCTGCTCACCCTGGAAATCGTGCAGGCCCGCAAACAGGCCGAGGACAAACTCGAAGCCAGCGAGTCACTGCTGCGTCTCAGTCAGGAAGCCGGCCATATCGGAAGCTATGACTGGGACGTCGGGGGCGGCGCGAACCTGTGGTCCGACGAGCAGTGCCGCCTGTATGGCATCGAGCCCACCGGCGGACAATCCGTACCGGTCGAGGTGTGGCGGAGTATCGTGCATCCCGACGATCTGTCGCGGGTCGAGCAAGCCATCACTGAAATCATCAGAACGGGAGGCTCCGGGGAGATCGAGCATCGCATCTGCGGCCCGAACGGCGTGCGCTGGATGTATAGTCGCGCGCAAATCGCCCGGGGACAGGGCAAGCCGACGCGCCTGATCGGCATCAACATGGACATCACCGAGCGCAGGCTCCTTGAAGATGATCTGCGCGAATTGACCCGCACGCTTGAACAGCGTGTCGAGCAGGAAGTCGCAGCCAGGGAAGCCGCGCAGGCCAGACTAACGCATGCGCAGAAAATTCAGTCGATCGGCCAACTCACAGGCGGGGTGGCTCACGACTTCAACAACCTGTTGACCGTCATTACCGGAACGATCGACACGCTCGCGGAAGGCGTTGCGGACCGCCCGCAGCTGGCGGCAATCGTCAAGATGATCGGATCGGCCGCCGACCGCGGCGCAAAGCTGACGGCCAATCTGCTGGCGTTCGCGAGAAGGCAGCCACTGCGGCCCCGGAGCACGGATATCGAGGGGCTGATTGCGACGACGGCCGACCTGCTGGTATCGGTGCTTGGCCGGCAGATCGAGCTCAATTGCATCAAGCGCGGCTACGTCGGGACGGCGCTGATCGATCCGGACCAGCTGACGTCGGCGCTGGTCAACCTGGGAATCAACGCCCGCGACGCCATGCCGAATGGAGGCCGGTTGACGATCGATGCCGATACGGTTGCCATCGATCAGGACGAGGCTCGTGTCCGGGACATTGCCGCCGGCCGTTATGTCAGCATGAGCATCACCGACACCGGCACCGGGATCGACCAGGCCATTCAGGACAAGATTTACGAGCCTTTCTTCAGCACCAAGGGCGTCGGCAAGGGCAGCGGGCTCGGCCTCAGCATGGTCTACGGGTTCGTCAAGCAGTCCGGCGGCCACATCGAGTTCGAAACCGCGAAGGACCGCGGGACGACCTTCAGGCTCTACCTCCCGGCCTCCGAACAGCGTCCTCTTGCGCTGTCCGCCGAACGTTCGCCGAGGCGGCTTCCCGGCGGCCACGAGACGATCCTTTGTGTCGAGGACGACGCCATCGTTCGCGAGTTCGTGACGCAGCAATTGCGGGCACTGGGCTACAAGGCCATTGTCGTCAGTAACGCCACCGATGCACTGACCAGGGTCCGCAGCGGAGTTCCTATCGACTTGCTGTTCACGGACATCATCATGCCCGGAACGACGGATGGCTGGAAGCTGGCCGAACTGATCAGGCAGATCCGGCCGGACATCAAGGTGATGTATACGACAGGTTACTCCGACCTCAGCTCGGAGCGGATCGGAGCAACCAAGGGCATCGTGCTGCTCGAAAAGCCATACCGGCTGTCGACGCTGGCACGAATGCTTCGTCAGGCCCTCGATGAAAAGCCGGACGTCAGGAAGCAAGCGACGGCACCGGAAGCACCGCAGACCCGGCATTGATGAAAACTGCAGCAATGTCGCCATTGACCCGGAAGGCGGACGGAGCGGCCAAACCGCTCACCGCTTCCCGTACTCCGTGAAGACGTAATCGTTTGCTTTCACAACCGTGTGGCACGTGAACCCGCACTTGGCATCGTTCGCCTGTGGCGGCTTGTCCGCCGTGGTGCCGGGCCTGAACGCGTCGGACGCGGCGTCATACTTGAACACGGCCCATCCCCATCCGCCGCTGTCGGCGAATCTCGTGCTGTCCTTGATCATCAAGTCCACGTCATGCAAGCCGCCCGGTATCGTCGTGCCCGGGAAGTGCTGGTTCTGCTTCGGCATCCAATGGATCTTCGCCATCTTGGAGCCGTCGGGGAAAGGTTTGCCGTTGCCGGGAACGCCAGCCTTGTAGGCGTCGATCATCACGGGGTTGGCAAGAATCACAGCGACCAGCTTCAATTGGTCGCTGTTACTGGTGGCAACAACCTCCCAGCCTTCGTATCCCCTGAATTCGGAAAACGCGAGCCCGCCCGGCACTTGCAGGGTATATTTGTCCTGCGCCGCAAGGGCTATTCCGCCCACCACAGCGAGCGACGCCGCACCGATCATCGTCAATTTGAATGGGGTTCGTTTCACGGCTCTCTCCTCGCAATTCAAGTCCACGGGAGTCCGCTCAAACAGTGCCGGCGCAATGCGAGGAGTCAGTTTCTCGTTTGAGGCCCGTTCGCACGCAGGCGACATCATCCAGCGGTCGAGAATGACCGACCAATGTTGCACCCCAGGTTGTCGCCGTCCATTGTCGGACGCATGACATTTTGGTGAAATTCGTGGGCCGCCTGCACAGCGGCGAGCAGGTTCATCCCTGCGCGAGTGCTTTGACCCAGCTGAAATCGTAGTGCGAGCTCAGCGCCTTCATCGTGAGGGTCGCTGCCAGCACGAAGACGATCTGCAGTAGCGTTCTCGTCGTGAATATCTTTGCGAACAGCATCATGAACCAAGTTCCCCTGCCGATCGTATAGAGCATCGCCATGCCCGTTGCCAACAGTCTGGCCTAGTCGAACCACGGCCACTCGGCCGCGCCGTCATGGGTGACTGCGCCGCCGGGCGCCTGGCCGACCAAGCGCGCATATTTGGCCAGCGTGCCGGCGCGGTGCCGCGGGGCTCGCGGCTTCCAGGCCTGCCGCCGCCTCCCGAATTCGCCGTCGTCGATCAGGAGATCCATGCGGCGCGCGGCGGCGTCGATGCGGATGCGGTCGCCTTCGCACACCAGCGCCAGCGGGCCGCCGATGAAGGCTTCCGGCGAGACATAGCCGATGCACATGCCCCGCGTCGCGCCGGAGAACCGGCCGTCGGTGATGAGGGCGACGTTCTCGCCCATGCCCTGCCCATAGATCAGCGCGGTGACGCCGAGCATCTCGCGCATGCCGGGGCCGCCGACCGGGCCTTCGTTGCGGATGACGAGGACGTCGCCAGCGGCGTATTTTCGGTTGCGGACGGCGTCGACGCAGCCTTCCTCGTCCTCGAACACCCGCGCCGTTCCCTCGAACACCAGGCTTTTCAGTCCGGCCACCTTGATGACCGCGCCGTCGGGGCAGAGGTTGCCCTTGAGCACCGCGACGCCGCCATCGGGCATGATCGGCCTGGCTGTGCCGAAAATGACCTCGCCATCGGGCGCATTCGCGCCGCCATACTCTTCCGCAATCGTCTTGCCTGTGATGGTGAGACAGCCGCCATCGATATGGCCGCTTTCGACCAGCGCGCGGATCACCACGGCGGTGCCGCCGATGTCGTGGACATCCTTGGCGGTATATTTGCCGCCCGGGCGCAGATTGCCGATCAGCGGCGTGCGGGCGAATACCTCGCCGACATCGTCCAGCGTAAAAGCGATGCCGGCCTCGTTGGCGAGCGCCGGCAGATGCAGCGCGGCGTTGGTCGAGCCGCCGGTGGCGGCGACGATGGCGGCACCATTCTCCAGCGCCTTTCGCGTCACGATCTCGCGCGGCAGCGGTCCACCGCGCTCCAGCATCTGCATCACCAGCCGCCCGGCCTGGCGCGCGATCTGCGCGCGCTCGGCATAGACGCCCGGCACCATCGAGACGTTGGCCATGGTCAGCCCCATCGCCTCCGACACCATCGCCATGGTGTTGGCGGTGAACTGGCCGGCGCAGGCGCCGATCGTCGGCAGGCACGCCCGCTCGATGCCTTCCAGCGTCGCCGCATCGATCTCGCCGGTCATGAAGCCGCCGACCGCCTCGTAGGAATCCAGCACCGTGAGGGTTTTGCCGGCAAACCGCCCGGGCAGCGCGCTGCCGCCGTAGATGAAGATCGACGGCACGTTGCAGCGGATCATGCCCATCATCACGCCGGGCAGCGTCTTGTCGCAGCCGCCAAAACCGATCAGCGCGTCGTAGGCGAGGCCATGCACCACCGCCTCGATCGAATCGGCGATCAGCTCGCGCGAGACCAGCGAGAACTTCATGCCCTCATGATTCATGCTGATGCCGTCGGAAACCGAAATGGTGGCGAACTCGCGCGGCGTGCCGCCGGCCTCCGCGATCCCGGCCTTGGCGGCGTCGACCTGGAAATCGTGGGTCATGTTGCAGGGCGTCTGCTCGCCCTTCATGCTGACCACGCCGACCATCGGCCTTGCGATCGCCGCGTCGTCGAGCCCCATCGCCCGCATGAAGGCGCGGTGCGGGGCACGATCAAGCCCATCGGTCGTCACGCGCGATCGCGGTTTTTTCATCGATTGCAGCTCTCTCTACCGTCGTCCCTGCGAACGCCAGCCTCTTCCTTCTTCCCTTGTGGGAGAGGGAAAGGAAGTTCCGGCGTTCGCCAGAAGGCCTAAACCCTACTGCAGCGGCGCGACGATGGTCGGGTGCTTGAACTGCGCGACGTCGAGCTTGGGCAGCATTCCGGTCTCGGCATAGATGTCGAGCATCTTCTGGATCGCCGGGAAATTCGGCGCGGCGTCGGCGGGGCGGCCGAAGTCGTTGTCCTTGAGCAGATAGGTTTCCAGCACCGGGATCGGCGCCTTCAATTGTTCGGAGACGACCTTCAGGGTTTCCTCGCGATTTTCCAGCGCCTTCTTGATGCCAGCGGTGATGTCGCGGACATAGGCTTTGACCGCTTCCGGGTTCTTGTCGACGAAGTCGGCGCGGCAGGCTTCCATGATGTGAACGATGTTCGGCATCGCCTCGGACAGCGAAAACAGTTTTCGGGTTCCTCCCTTGGCCTCGGCCCGCGCCGCGAAAGGCTGGTTCATGTTGACGGCATCGACGCGGCCCTGGCGCAGCGCGTCCTCCGACACCGCGAAGCCGACTTCGACCAGCTTGATGTCCTTGGCCGGGTCGACCCCGTTCTGCTTCAGCAGCATGTTGAACGGCCCCTGGGTGCCGCCGCCGATCACGGAGATGCCGATGGTCTTGCCCTTGAGATCGGCGATGGTCTTGATCGGGGAATCGTCCTTCACTGCCCAATAGACCGAGAAGCCGCCGGGCTTTTCGTGCACGTGCTGGGCCACGATGTAGGCTTTCAGCCCGCCACCGACCACGCCGTTCGACAGCGACAGCGGCGCCTGGGTGGCGCAGTCGAGCGCGCCGGCGGCCAGCGCCTGCGTCATCGGCGCGGTGCCCTGGAATTGTGTCCATTCGATATTGTAGCCCTTGCCGAGATTGGGGAATTCGGCCGGCCGGCGCATCATCCAGTATTTCGCTTCCTCGGCCGGGATGGTCCAGCCGACGCGGATGGTCTGCTGCGCCTGCGATGGGCTGACGCCGGCCAAGACGGCAGCCACCGCGCCGGCTGCCACGATCCATTTGGAAGATACCCGCATCCTGCCCGCTCCATGTTTCCCGATGCCGCCAGCCACTGACCGCGCCAAGCCTTTCATGGTTCAAATGATCAGGCAAGCCACCGGACCCGGCAAGTGCTGCGCTTGCCTGCAAGGCGGCGATCCATGGTAGAGCGGCGAGCCGGGCAAGGCTTCTTGCGCGGCGAAGCAGGAGAAACGCCATGGCCAGCACGGTCGGAACGGACGGACGGGAAAAACTCGGTTATCTCGGGCTCGGCCTGATGGGAATGCCGATGACGCAGCGCCTGCTGAACGCAGGCCACGACGTCACGGTCTGGAACCGATCTGCGGGCAAGGCCGCCGCACTAGTCGCGGCCGGTGCAAAGCCTGCCGCCGCGCCGCGCGATGTCGCAGCGAAAGCCGGCATTGTCTTCATGTGTCTCACCGATGCCGCCGCGGTGGAGCAAGTCGTGTTCGGCCCCGGCGGAATTGCATCCGCCGACGGCGCGACAAAACTCGTCGTCGACTTCTCCTCGATCCACCCCGACGCGGCGCGATCGATCGCATCACGGCTGAAGGCGGCGAACGGCATGGGCTGGATCGACGCGCCGATCTCCGGCGGCACCAAGGGCGCCGAGGAAGGCACGCTCGCGGTGATGGCCGGCGGCGACGCCGCCGATATCGAGCGGGTGCGGCCCTATGTGCTGGCGATGGCGCGCCGGCTGACGCATATGGGCCCGACCGGCGCGGGCCAAACGACAAAACTGTGCAACCAGATCATCTCCGGCTGCAGCATGGCGGTGCTGGCGGAGGCGACCCGGCTTGCCAGCAATGCCGGCATCGACGCGGCGCGGTTGCCGGAAGCGCTGGCCGGCGGCTTTGCCGATTCCATACCGCTGCAACTGTTCGTACCGCGGATGGCGCACGGCATTCACTCGCCGCCGCTCGGCCATATCGCGAGCATCCTGAAGGACCTCGATACCGTGGTCGAGGTGGCGCACGACACCTCGACGCCGGTGCCGATGACCGCACTGGCCGCACAATTGTTCAGGATGGCGAAGGCCGCGCGCGGCGCGAATGCCGATGCGCTGGAGATCTACAAGCTGTCGGAGAAACGGACGGGTTGAGGGCCTCCGCAAAAAAAACGCGAAATCAACCCCATGCACAGAATGGCTAGACCGGCGGCACCCGTCCCGGCACAAGATATAGTACGCCGACCTCTCCCCGAAAGCGGGGCGAGGTAAGCGAGATCCTATCGCTCGGAAAAGGCCTTCTCGACCACGAACTGGCCGGGCTCGCCGTGATTGCCTTCGGCAAAGCCTCGTGCCGACAGCAGCGCGCGGGTGTCGTGCACCAGCGCCGGGCTGCCGCAGATCATGATGCGGTCATGCGCGGACTCCAGCGAGGCAAGGCCGATATCGGAAAACAGCTTGCCCGAGCCGATCAGGTCGGTGATCCGGCCGCGATTGCGAAAGGGGTCGCGCGTCACGGTCGGATAATAGATCAGCTGGTTGCGGACGAGTTCGCCGATCAGCTCGTCGTTCGGCAGTTTTTCAGTAATCATCTCGCCATAGGCGAGTTCGGCGACGCGGCGGCAGCCGTGCAGCAGCACCACCTTCTCGAAGCGCTCGTAGGTCTCGGGATCCTTGATCACGCTGAGGAACGGCGCGAGGCCCGTGCCGGTGCCGATCAGATAGAGATTGCGGCCGTCTTCCAGGTTGTCGATCACCAGCGTGCCGGTGGCCTTGCGGCTGACGATGATCGCGTCGCCCTCTCGCAGGTGCTGCAGCCGCGAGGTCAGCGGGCCGTCCGGCACCTTGATCGAGAAGAATTCGAGCCGGTCCTCGTAATTTGCGCTGG
>Ga0307297_10000095_pt1 | contig 19148 bp, 16 predicted proteins | sample ER_DNA_157_FD_194464 | JGI IMG/M metagenome (GOLD analysis project Ga0307297, IMG submission 194464) | Bulk soil microbial communities from the East River watershed near Crested Butte, Colorado, United States - ER_DNA_157 | ecosystem: Environmental > Terrestrial > Soil > Floodplain | place...
CGCCACCGCCAGCGCCGAGCCGTAGCCGATCGACAGCTCAGTGAACGACTTGCGGTAGGCATAGAGATTGAGGATCTCGGTCGCGGTACCCGGACCGCCGCCGGTGACGGTGAAGATCGCCGCGAACGCGGTGAGCGCCACCATGGTGCGCATGATCACCACCATGACAATGGCGGGGCGCAGCAGGGGCAGGGTGATGCGGCGGAAACGTTGCCAGGCAGTGGCACGGTCAAGCCGGGCGGCCTCATAGATATCCTCCGGCAGCGAGGCCAGGCTCGCCAGCAGCACCATGAAGGCGAAGGGGGTCCATTGCCAGGTGTGGATGACGACGACGGATACCATCGCCAGCAGGGGATCGCCGAGCCAGTTCTTGCTGCCGAGGCCGGCATTGATGGCGAGGTAGTCGACGATGCCGAATTCCGGCGCCAGCATGAAGGTGCGCCAGATCATGCCGACCACGGCCGGCGACAGCACCACCGGCAGGATTGCGATGATGCGGAACCAGCCCTGGCCGCGCTTCATGTCCATCACCAGCAGCGCCAGCGCGAGCCCGAGCGCGACCTGCAGCAGCACGGTAGAGCCGGTGTAGATCAGGCTGACCAGCAGCGAGGACCAGAACCTGTCGTCCGCCAGCAGCGTGCGGTAGTTTTCCAGGCCGACAAAACCGTCGGCGAACGGCATCGCCAGATCCATCCGGAACGTGCTGGTGCCGATCAGGAACAGCAGCGGGAAGGTGGTGGTTGCCAGCAGAGCGAGGAACGCCGGCGCCAGCAGGGCGGCGGCGAACCGGCGCTCGCGCTGCGCCAGCACGCGGCCGAGATCGCCCGAGGCGTTCGCGGCCGCATGGTCGGGCATCGCTATCGTCGCCGGCCTGGCCAATTCAGCCGCGCATCATCGGTTCGACGCGACGCTGGGCATCGTCGAGCGCGGCCTTGATGGTGGACTGGCCCGACAGCGCCGACTGGATCGCGGTCGCCATGGTGTCGCCGATCGCGGGCCATTGCGGCACCCGCGGACGCCAGTCGACGTCGGTGTCGCCCTGCAGCGTCGCCATCGTGGCCTCGACGAAATTGTCGCCGAAGCCGTTCATCAGTTTCACGTAATCCGGATCCTTCCAGATCGAGGCGCGGTTGACGCCGGATCGTTTTGCCGGGCCGGCAAAACGATGCGCGGTGCGGGCCTGGGTTTCGGCGCTGGCGGCCCACTGGATGAACAGCCACGTCGCTTTCTTCTTCTTCTCGCTCTGCGCGGCGTTGATCGGAAAGCCCCAGTTCCAGATCGAGGACACGCGTTTGCCCGAGGGCCCCTTGGGCCAGCGCGCATAGCCGACCTTGCCGATGATCTTCGATTTCTCGGGATTGTTGATCACCGATGCGGACGAATGCGCGTCGATGTAGGAGGCGACGGTGCCTTGCGAGAAGGCGTCGGCAATGTCGGGCCAGTTCCAGTTGGCCGCCGCCGTCGGCGCGTAGTTGCGCATGATATCGACATACCAGGCCAGCGCCTTCTCGGCCTCGGGACCGTTGACGGTGAGCTTGCCGCCCTTGAACCATTCGCCGCCGAATTCGCGGAAGATCGAGGGATAGATGTACATGTTCTGGCCGGCGCCGGCGACGCCGCGCAGCGCGGTGCCCCAGATGCGGTCGTTCGGCGAATTCAGCGCCGCGGCGTTCTTCACAAAGGTTTCGAGATCGTCGGCCGGCTTCAGGCCCTTGGCGTCGAACAGGTCCTTGCGGTACACCTGAATGGTGACTTCGCCGTCATAGGGCACGCCATAGAGCTTGCCGTCGACGCTGTCGGCGGCGCGCCAGGCCGGGATGATGTCGTCGAACTTGAACCAGTCGGCATCGGTCAGCGATTTGTCAGCGAGATAGCTGTCGAGCGGCTCGACCCATTTGTTGGCGGCGTATAGCGAATAATACATCGGGTCGGCGGCATGGGTGGCGTAGGTGCCGGTCTTCGACGTCAGGTCGATCACGCTCTTCTGCCGGATCTGCGCCGGCGGAATCTTCTCGAAGCGGACGTCGATGCCGGTCAGCGCCTTGAACTGCGGCGCCAGCGTGATCAGGTTTTCGAAATAGCTCGCTGGAATCACCGCGACCGTGATGGTTTCGCCCGAGGTCTGCTGCCAGTCGATTTTGGCGGACTTGTACGGTGCGAGATCGGCGTCCTGGGCCGCGGCCTGCCGCAGCACCGATGGTCCCATGCCGATCAGGGCCGCCGCGGCCGTGCCGGTTTTCAGGAATGTGCGTCGTGTCGGCGCAAATGACTTCATTTCCCTGGTCCTCCCTAACCCGGCTTTTTGCCGGTTAAGTTAGAACATTGCGGAAATGTTATAACATGTCAAACCGGGTCGAAGCGCAATTGCGCATCTGGGGTTAGATGCTTCGCGTCGCCCCGGAACGACGGGGCGGTCACAGCCACAAGATCTTCTTGCGGTACTCCAGGTCGGTCAGCAGCGGCGCCGCCGGGCCCTGGTGAAACACCGCGCCGCGCTCCAGTGCGAAGACGCGGTCGGCCAGCGCCAGCACCAGATCGAGGTTATGTTCGACGATCACGATCGAGGTGTGCCGGCGCAACAGGTCGAACACCTTGAACAGTTCGAGGATCACGGCCGGCGCCAGGCCCTCGAACGGCTCGTCCAGCAGCAGCAGTTTGACGTTGCCCGACATCGCGCGGGCCACCGCCACCATCTGCTGTTCGCCGCCGGACAGGTAATCCGCCGCGATATCGAGCCGCTCCTTCAGCCGCGGGAAATAATCCAGGATCTGCTCCTCGCTCCAGACCACGCCGTGGCTGCCGTCGGTCTTGCGCGCGAGACGGCCGAGCGAGAGGTTTTCCCGCACCGTCATGCCCGCGAACAGGCCGCGGCCCTGCGGCACATAGCCGATGCCGGCGCGCGCGATATCCGGCGCGTCGACGCCGGCGATATCGCGGCCCTCATACTGCATCGTGCCGGAGGCCAGCGGCACCAGCCCGGCGATCGTCTTCAGCAGCGTCGACTTGCCGGCGCCGTTGCGCCCCAGCAGCGCCACGATCTCGCCCTCGCGGACATCGAGGGTGGCATCGTGCAGGATGTGGCTCTTGCCGTAGAACGTGTTGACGCCTTCGAAGCGCAGTACCTGTGCTGCGTCCTCGCGGGCTTCGTCACTGCGGCTGTGCTCGACCTCGGGAATGCCGGTGCCGGTATAGATCTGCTGCACGCGGCGGTCGCTGCGCACCGCCTCGGACGTGCCGGTCATCAGCACTTCGCCCTGGTTCATCACGGTGACGGCCTGCGAGAAGCCGAGCACGCGATCGATGTCGTGCTCGACGATCAGGACCGGGATGTTGGCTGCCACGTTCTTGATCAGGCTGGACACCCGCTCGCGCTCGGCGGCGGCGAGGCCGGCCAGGGGTTCGTCGAGCAGCAGCACCTTTGGTTTGGAGCCGAGCGCGATACCGAGATCGACCAGCCGCTGCCCGCCATAGGACAGTTCGCCGCCCTGGATCTCCTCGATGCCTTCGAGGCCGAGGAACTTGATCAGTTCGGCGGTCTCGGCGTGGACTTCGGGATAGCTGTCGATGTCGCGCCAGATGTTGAAGCGCATCTGACGCTGCGCCTGCAGCGAGAGCCGCAGGTTCTCGTAGATCGTGAGTTCCTTGAACAGGTTGGTGATCTGGAAGGAACGCGCCAGGCCGCGGTGGCAGATCAACTCGGAGGACACGCCCTGAATGGGCTGGCCGTTGAGGCGGATGGTGCCGTCCCCGACCGGGTAGAGTCCGGAAATCAGGTTGAACAGCGTGGTCTTGCCGGCGCCGTTCGGGCCGATCAAGGCGTGGATCTGGCCGGCGCCGACCTGAAGGCTCGCATTGGAGACGGCGCGAATGCCGCCGAAATGCTTGGAGATGCCGGTGACTTCCAGCACGGTGCCCTTGAGACCGTCGGGTCGCAAGAATTCGGGCAGCGGCAGGCCCTGGTAGATCTTGCGCCTCGACATCGCGGCGGATTCTTCCGGCGCCGGCCACCAGCGTCGGCTCAGCGTGGCCCAGATCCCGACCAGCCCGCCCGGCGAATACAGCACGAAGGCGACGAAGATCAGCCCGAACCACAGCAGCCAGTTCGGCGTCCAGATCGAAAACAGCTCGCGGAACAGGATGAAGAACAGCGCACCGAGGGCAGGCCCCAGCATATTGCGCATGCCGCCGATCACGACGATCGCCAGGAGTTCGCCGGAGAACGGCACCGACACCGCTTCGGCCGAAACCAGATAGTTCTGGAACCCGGTCAGCGCGCCGGCGAGCCCGGTCACCACGGCCGAGATCACGAACACCGCGAGCTTGTAGCGTTCGACCGGATAGCCCTGGAAGGTGGCGCGCAGCTGGTTCTCGCGGATCGCCACCAGCACATGGCCGAACGGCGAGCGCACGATGCGCAGCAGCACGTAGAGCACGGCGAGCCCGATCAGCGCGACGACGATGTAATAGGTCAGCGCGTTGTCGAGATTGAACGGTCCGATGCTGCCGCGCTTCAGGCCGCCGAGGCCGTCCTCGCCGCCGGTGACGTTGCTCCAGCGGAACGCGATGGTGTAGCTGAGCGCGGCCAGCGCCAGCGTCAACAGCGAGAAGTAGACGCCGCGGCGGCGCAGGATGATGACGCCGACGATGGTTGAGGCAACAGCGACGAACGCCATCGACAGCAATAGCGGCAGCCAGATATCGCCGGGAAACCAGTTGAGCTGCATCAATCCCGCGGCATAGGCGCCGATGCCGAACCAGGTGCCGTGGCCGAACGACACCAGCCCGGTGTAGCCGACGCAGAGATTGAGGCCCATGGCCGCGATCGCCAGTGCCACCACCATGATGCCGGTGTTGAGCGACAGCCCGAGCGCCTGCAGGCCGAACGGCAGTGCGAGCAGCGCCAGGGCGGCAAGCAGCAACGGGCGGTATCTTGCGAGATGCGCGGTCTTCATTCGAATTTCTCGATACGCTCGCCGAGCAGGCCGCGCGGGCGCACCAGCAGGATCAGGAACATCAGCACGTAGATCGAGGCTTCGCCGGCGGCGGGAACGAAATGGATGGTGATGCCCCTGACGACGCCGACCAGCAGGGCCGCGATGACGACGCCCCAGAAACTCCCCAGGCCGCCGATCACCACCACGACGAAGGCGACCGTGATGATCTCGGCCCCCATCGCCGGATGCACGATGGTGATCGGCGCGAAGAACGCGCCGCCCATCGCGGCCATGCCGACGCCGAGCATCACGATGGCGGTCATGTAGGGCTGCAGGCGGATGCCGAGGGCCGCGACCATGTCCGGCCGCTGGATGCCGGCGCGCACGACGCGGCCGAACGAGGTCTTGTGCAGCAGCAGCCAGATCGCGAGCAACACCAGCGCGACCACGGCGAGAATGAGCAGGCGGTAGCGCGAGAACAGGAAATCGCCGACGATAATCGAGCCGCGAAACTCCTGGGGGATCGACGCCGACAGCGGCGCTGCGCCCCAGACGATGCGGATCGCCTGTTCGGCGACCATGGCGAGCCCGAACGTCACCAGCAGGCTGAGGATCGGATCGGCATTATAGAAACGGCGCAGGATGAAGCGCTCGAACAGGATGCCGAGCATCGCGACCGCGATCGGCGACAGCACCATCGCCGGGCCGAAGCCGAGATGTCTGGTGATTTCGACGGAGGCATAGGCGCCGAGCGCGTAAAACGCGCCATGCGCCAGGTTGACCACGCCGCCGACGCTGAAGATCAGCGACAGCCCGAGCGCGATCAGGAGATAATAGCCCCCGAGCACGAGGCCATTCACCACCTGTTCCAGCAAGAACCCGAACTGCATTCTCGATCCCGGAAGAAACAGGGTGGCGGCGATGACGAGACGCCGGAAAGCGCGTCACCCGGCGCGCGCCTGAGCGACGCTGCGCCGGGTGATAAAACGCGACGATTACATCGAGCAGGGGTTCTGCTCTTTGGTGAGCGCGATGGATTCCAGCGACTCGTTCGGCGCCGGGATCGCTCCGCCGAGCACGAGCATGTCCCACTTGTCCTTGGCCTGGCCCTTGGCCTTGACGGTGAAAGGATAGGCTTCCTGCATCAATTGATGATCCCACGACCTGAAATGCGCCTTGCGCGCCTTCAGGACGTCGAACTGGGTTTCCTTTTCGAAATAACCGATCAGCTTGGGGGTGTCGGTCGACTTGGTCTCGTTCATGGCCTGCGCCATCATCTTCAGCGAGATGTACTCGATCCAGGCATGGTTCTCCGGCGGCTTGCCGTACTTCTTGGTGAAGTTCGCCACGAAGGTCTGCGAGCTCGGCACGTCCGAGGTATGGTACCAGACCGTCGGCCAGGTGCCGCTGAGATTGCCGTCGCCGGCCGCCCAGGCGTCGGCGGTGTTGAGGTTGAAGCCGACGATCGGGTAGGGCAGGCCGAATTCGGCATACTGCTTGATCAGGTTGGTGACCTGGTTGCCGGCGAGGTTGGAGCAGACGATGTCCGGCTTGGCCTGGCGGATCTTCAGGAGATACGGACTGAAGTCGGTGACGTCGGTGGCGACCAGTTCGTCGCCGATCAAGTTGCCGCCGTTGGCGTTGAAGAACGATTTCGCCGCGCGGCCGAGATCGTGACCGAAGATATAGTCGGCGGTCAGCGTGTAGAACTTCTTGTCCTTCATCATGTTGTCGCGCACCAGCGCCTTGCCGACCGCGTTGACCATCACCGTCGAGGGGATATCGACGTGGAAGGTGTACTTGTTGCAGTTCTTGCCGCGCAGCGCGTCGGAGCGCGCGCCGATCTGCATGAACAATTTCTTGTTGCGCTCGGCGACCTGCATGATGGTGAGCGCCGAGGCGGAATTGATCTCGCCCATCAGGACGAGGGCGCCGTCCTGATCCAGCATGCGCTGCGCCTTGGTCGCGGCGGTGGCGGGATTGACCGAATCTTCCGAGGTGATGTCGATCGGGCGGCCCATCACACCGCCGGCCTGGTTGATTTCCTCCTCGGCCATGCGGATGCCGAGTTGTGCGTAGGCGCCGAGCGCGCCGAGAAAACCGGTCAGCGGCGTGAGATGGCCGATCTTGATCTTTTCGGACTGGCCGTAGCTGATCGAGGGAAATCCGATCGCGGCGGCGCCGGCAAAGGCAGCGCTCCCTTTCAACAACGTTCGTCGGCTGGTGCGGGTCATCGTTGGTCTCCTCCCAAAGGGCGTTTTCCGCGATGTCCCCCTTTCATTCCGACGCATGCGAGAATGTGAGAGACGTTTTTTTAATGCTGGATGATATTTCCGGACGCGGCGGTCCCTGTCAACGCCAAAAGCGCGTCCCGGCGTCGTCGTTCAGGAAGTTTTGACAGTATCCTTGGCGCCGAATTCGGCGGACAGACGATTGGCCGCGGCCCGGATCGTCCTGGCGTGGTTCTGCAGCGCCTGAATCGAAAGCCGCCAGATCGGGCCGGAGATGCCGAGCGCGCCGACGGTCTGGCCGGTGAAATCCATCACCGGCACGGCGATGCAGCGCACTTCCGGATTGAACTCGGCGTCGTCGAAGGCGATGCCGCTGTGCTTGATCTCGGCGATCTCCTTCATCAATGCCGGAATGTCGGTGATCGACTTCTCGGTCGACGGTTTCAAATCGACGCGTTCGAGAAATCGCTTCAGCTGTTCGGGACGCAAAGAGGCGAGAATGATCTTGCCGAGCGCGGTGCAATGGGCCGGGCGCACCACGCCGACGCGGTCGGTCAGCTGGAACGCGCCGGGGCCGCTGGTGCGGGCGATCACCACCACCGCATCGCCCATTCGTACGGCAAAATGGGCACTTTCGCTGGTTTCCCGCGACAATTCCTCGAGCACCGGGGTGGCGACATTGACCATCTCGATTTCGTCGAGCGCGCTGGCCGCCAGCGCGAACAGCGGCCGGCCGATGCGGTAGCGTTTTGAATCCTTTTCCTGGCGCAGGTAGCCGAGCGACACCATGGTCTTGGCCAGATGGAACGTGGTGGAATTGTGCAGGCCGACCAGCTTGCTGAGATCGGCCAGCCCGATGCCATCACGGTGACGCGCCACCTCTTCGAGGATTGCGAAGGCACGCCCGAGCGACTGAACGCCGACCCGCTGCCGGTCGTCGGCGTCGTCGTCGATGTCGGCCTGCGCAGGCTGCACCAGCTTGGCGATCGCGATCTTGCGCGGAGCGGTTTGCTTCTCAACGGTTTTTTGTCTGCTACGCGCTGCCACGAATCCCAACCTCCACGCGACGGTGCCGCACTCTATCAGGCCACCGGAACGACTGAACAGGGCGCTGATAGCGCGTACGGTCTCGATCCCCAGCATACCACAATATCAATTGACGTACAGTATTATGGGAAATAGGTTTCGCACGCCGGACGCTGGTGTCGGAGGCGGCCCCATTTGCATGGCGCGGATACGTTGAGCGAGCAGGAGAGTAATGCAATGGCGTCAGGTAATACGCTCAATGGTGCCCAGGTTATCGTCGATTATCTGATCCAGGAGAAAGTTCCGCAGGTGTTCGGCCTGTGCGGTCACGGCAATATCCAGTTCATCGATGCGCTGTATGAGCGTGCCGACGAACTCAAGACCATCTCGGTGCATCATGAGAGCGTCGCGGGCTTCATGGCCGACGTCTATTACCGCGTCTCGGGGCGGCCGACCGCCACCTTCACCTCCTGCGGACCCGGCTCGGCCAACCTGCCGATCTCGCTCGGCAACGCGTATCTCGACTCGGTGCCGTTCCTGGCGGTGACCGGCAACGTGCCGACCAGCCAGTTCAACCGCGGCGCGTTCCAGGAATTGTACCGGCATTATCAGGCCGACTTTCCCTCCACCGTGCGGTCCTACTGCAAGAAGGTGTTCCAGCCGACGCGCGGCGAGATGGTGCCGCTGGCGATCCGGCAGGCCTGGAAGACCATGACCACGGGCCGTCCGGGCCCGGTGGTGCTCGACGTTCCGTTCGACGTGTTCATGGAATCGGCTGCCGAGGAGGCGCCGAATGCGAAGGCCTGGAACGGCAATATCTCGAGCCGCTGCGGCGCCGATCCGGACGGCGTGGTCAAGGCGGTCGACATGCTGCTCGGCGCCGAGCGGCCGGTGATGATCGTCGGTCAGGGCGTGCGCTATGGCGGCGCCGCCGACGAATTGCTGAAGCTCGCGGAACGCCTGCAAATTCCGGTGGCGGCGTCGGCCTCAGGGCTGGGCGCGATCGACTGCAATCATCCGCTGGCGCTCGGTCTCGTCGCGCGCGCCGGCCACTACCAGGCCAATCATGCCACGCGGCAGGCCGACGTGCTGCTGGCGATGGGCATGCGCTTCGACGACCGCACCTCGAGTTCGTGGATCCCGGGCTATTCCTTCAACATTCCGCCGACCCGGCTCATTCACGTCGATATCGATCCGGACGAAATCGGCCGCAACTATCCGGTCGCGCTCGGCCTGATGGCCGATGTGCGCACCTTCCTGCGGCAGATCCATGCCGAACTCGACCACCGCGCCGATCTGACCAAGCGTGCCGATGCCCGCCAGAAATGGCTGGCGCAGATCGACACCTATCGCCAGGAATGGGACAAGTTCGTCGCTCCCGGCTTTTCCGACGACACCACGCCGATCAATCCGCAGCGCGCCGCGCTCGAGATCGACAAGGCGCTGCCCGAGAATGCGATCCTGGTCTCCGACATCGGCGTTCACCACAACTGGCTGCTCAGTTTCTGCAAGCCGAAGCGCCCGGACTCGCTGATCGGCTCGATGGGGTTTGGCCCGATGGGATTCGGCGTCGCCGGCGTGATGGGAGCGAAGTTCGCAGCTCCCGACCGGCCCTGCGTGTCGGTGTGCGGCGACGGCGCGTTCTTCATGCATGCCAACGTGCTGGGGACGGCGGTCGAATATAATCTGCCCGTGGTCTGGGTGGTGTGGAACAACTACGCCTATGCCTCGATCCGGGGCCTGCAGCGCGGCTATCTCGGCGGCCGCGAACTCGCCACCGACTTCCATGACCCTGTCACCGGGCAGCGCTACAATCCGGATTTCGCCGCGATGGCGCGTTCCTGCGGCGTCGAGGGTGTGCGGGTCGACCGCGCCGCCGATCTCGGCGAAGCCATTCGCAAGGGCATCGCCGCCAACAAGCCCTATCTGATCGATGTCGATATCGCCGCCGACATCAATCCGTCCGGCGCGGGTATTTGGGAATTGCCCGGGCTCGGGCGAAGCAAGCCGGGCATCGGAACGCGGTTCGATCCGACCTGATCATCATCGGCGCGATACGTCCTTGCCTCCGACAACAAACAAATACCGAGGAAACAGCATGCTGCTTGCAGGCAAGAAAGTCGTCGTCGTCGGGGGTTCATCCGGGATCGGGCTTGCGACCGCCGAACTGGCCAGGCGGGAAGGCGCCGATGTCATCGTCGCCTCCCGCAACGTCGACCGGCTGGATGCGGTCGCAGCCAAACTGAATGCCATCGCAATTCCCGCTGACGTCACCAGCGACGAAAGCATTGCCGATCTGTTCCGCCGTTGCGGTCCGGTCGATCATGTCGTGGTCACCGCGGCGCAGTTGCGCACCGGTCCTTTCAAGACCGTGGCGATGGACGACGTACGCGCCACAATGGAAAGCAAGTTCTGGGGCGCCTGGCGCGTCGCGCGTTGCGCCGACATCCGCCCCGGCGGATCGCTGACGCTGGTGTCGGGTTTTCTCAGCATCCGGCCGCGGCCGAACTCGGCCATTGTAGGCGCCGCCAACGGCGCCATCGAGTCGCTGGCGCGCAGCCTCGCGCTCGAACTGGCGCCGGTGCGGGTCAACGCCGTCTCGCCCGGGATCATCGATACGCCGATCCGCGCCGCGATGCCGGAAGAAGCACGGCGGGATATGCTTGCCAAGACGGCGGCCGGCCTGCCGGTCGGCCGCGTCGGCACGGGAGACGATATCGCGCGCCAGATTCTCGCCTTCATGACGATCGGCTTTGCCACGGGATCGATCGTCTATGTCGATGGGGGTGCGCTGATCAGCTGAGCTGGAGCCCCGGGCGGTGATTTCCTCGAGATGACGCGAAATCCTCCGAAGCTGGTGGTGGTCGGACACGGCGCCGCGGGTCTCGCCACCACGAGAAGGCGGAGGTGCTGTGCGGGCACGGGCCGATGCCGGGTCTTTACGCGGCGGGCGAAACCACCGGGCATTTCCATGGCACCGCGCCGGATGCCGTGGCGGTGTTGCGCGCGCCGGTTTTCGGGCACATTGCCGGCCGCGAGGCCGTCGATTTCGTTGCCCGCGTCTAGGGAAGAACAGCAGGGAGTCCAGGGATGGCTTTTGAAGAGAACGGCGCGTTCATCCGGAATATCGCTGAAGTGCCATGGCGCGAATTCCCCAACCACTTCGGCGGCGCCTTGTCGAAGCCGCTGGTGATGCCGGAGACGGCGGGGTCGCGTCATCTCGACTACCGCATTTCGATGTATCAGCCGATGGCACATGTTGCCCGGCACAAGCACCAGGTTCAGGAGCAGATCTACCACGTGCTCGAAGGCGAGGGCCTGATGGAGATCGCCGGCAAGAGCCACGTCGTGCGCAAGCATGACTTTATCTTTTTGCCGCCGGGCGTCGAACACGCGATCTCGAATTCGGGTCTGGTCGATCTGGTGTTTCTGGTGATCACCTCGCCGGTCAGCGACGACAAGGTTCTCTAACCACGCGGGCATGGGCGCCATGTCGGTCTCCGACACTTACGATGTCGTGGTCATTGGCGCGGGCGCCGGTGGCATGACGGCGGCCGCGGTCGCCGCCGCGGAGGGACTGAGCGTCCTCGTGATCGAGAAGACCGAATTTGTCGGCGGGACCACGGCGTGGTCGGGCGGCATGATCTGGATCCCGGTCAATGCAGGGATGAAGCAAGCCGGTCTGCCTGACAGCCTGTCCGACGCCGTCGATTATCTCGCCGGCACTGTACCGGAACCTGACAATGCCGACTTGCGGGACATCTTTCTTTCCCGTGGTCCGGAGGCCGTCGATTATCTCGAGGTCAACACCGAGATCCGGCTGCAGCCCGTCAAGGCGTATCCCGACTATTATCCTGATATGCCGGGCGCCACGGCCGGGGGGCGGGTCCTGGAGCCCGTCACCTTCGATGGCACACGACTCGGTGCGAACTTTGCGCGGTTGCGCCCGCCGCTGCCGGAATTCACCTTGCTCGGCGGCATGATGGTGAACCGGTCGGACATTCCGCACCTGCGCAAGTTCGGGCGCTCGCTCCGCTCGACCTTGCGCTCGCTGCGCCTGATTTCGCACTACGCGCTGCAACGGCTTCGCTCGCCGCGAGGCACGACGCTGCATCTTGGCAATGCGCTGGCGGCGCGTCTCTACGCCTCGCTGCTGGCCCGAAACGTTGAAATCCTGTTCGGTACCGGCGTCGAGCGATTGCTGATCGATGGCGATGCCGTTCGCGGCGTGCGGATCACGGGATCATCCGGCGCCCGGTCGATCGCCGCGCGCAGGGGCGTGGTGCTGGCGACGGGAGGCTTCTCGCATGATGCAGGCCTTCGCGGGCAGTTCTTTGCCGCTGCCACCGGTTCAGTCTCCGCCGCGGCTCCCGCCGGAACGGGAGACGGCCTGCGGCTCGCGATGGCAGGCGGCGCCAGCATCGGTCCGCGAGTCGCGGACCCAGCCTATTGGGTGCCCGCGTCCCTGTTTCGACGGGCGGATGGCAGCCAGGGCGTATTCCCGCATACCGTGACCGACAGGGCGAAGCCCGGCATCATCGCGGTCAATGCGTCGGGAAGGCGATTTGTCAATGAAGCGCTGTCATACCACGAGTTCGTTCGCGCCATGCTCGCCGACGGAAACGGCGCAGAGGGCGGTCCGTTCTACCTGGTCTGCGACCGCCGGTTTCTCTGGAATTACGGACTCGGTCGCATCAAGCCGTTTAGCTGGCGTGTCGGACGCTACGTCAGGAGCGGCGAATTGTTTGAGGCGCCGGACCTCGATGCGCTAGCCGGATTGATGGGCGTGGAAAAATCGATGCTATTCTCGACCGTCGACAACTACAATGCGGATGCGCGGATGGGGCTCGACCGGGAATTCGGTCGTGGCACGACCATCTATCAGCGTCACCTCGGTGACGCCGGCCATTCGCCCAATCCCTGCGTCGCCCCGATCGAGCATGCGCCGTTCTACGCGCTTCGGATCCATCCGGCGGATCTCGGCACTGCGGTCGGTCTCCAGACCGATGCCGATGCACAGGTCTTGAACAGGAATGGCGTGCCGATCACCGGTCTTTATGCCTGCGGCAACGACATGGGCTCGATCATGAACGGAAACTATCCGGGCCCCGGCATCACGCTCGGGCCGGCGCTGACATTCGGTTACATCGCCGGCCGTCACCTGGCGCGGCAAGGGAGACAGGCATGACCAACCCAGCCGGTATTGCCGTCAATACCTATTCCTACATGTTTGCGGGCAGCGCGGCCGATACCGTCGTGCGGCTGGCCGATCAGGGCTATGGCGGGGTCGAGTTGATGTTCTATCCCGGGCATCTCTGGCCGGCGGAGCTCGACGCCGCGACACTGCGCGGATTACGCAACCTTTGCGAAGCGCGGTTGCGGCTGGTGTCGGTCAATATGCCCAATGTCGACATGAATATCGCCGCGGCTGCCGAGGAGATGCGAAGCTACACACTTGGCCTGCTGGTACAGTTCATTCGCTGCGCCGGCGAACTGGGGGCAGGCGGGATCATCGTGGGCCCCGGCAAGCCCAATCCACTGTTTCCGATGCCGAGGGATCGCATGATTTCGCATTTCTATCGTGCGCTGGATACGCTGGCGCCTCTGGCGCGCCAGGCCGGTACGAGGCTTCTGATCGAGAACATGCCGTTCGCGTTCCTGCCCGACGCGGAGTCGCTGATGAGCGTGGTCGACGGCTATGGTGATGACAGCATTCGGGTGATCTACGACGTGGCAAACGGCCACTTCATCGGCGAATCTCCGACCGACGGTTTGCGCCGCGTCCGCGATCGCGTCAGCCTCGTGCATTTTTCCGATACCACCCGGCAGAATTACAAGCACGATCCGCTGGGCCATGGGGACGTTCCGCTCACCGGTGTTGCATCGGCCATGAAGGAAATCGGATGCAGCGAGCTGCCGATGCTGGAAGTGATTTCGCTCACCCCCGATGCCGACATTGCCGATAGCTGCAGGCGTCTCCAGCAGGCGGGATTTTCCTAGCTGGCTGCCATCGCGACAAGCGCGCGTTACGCCGCCACGTCCCAAAGCCCGGGCGAACCGCGCAGCAGAACACTGCGGCCTTTCGCCGTGATGGCCGGACCGGTCCCGGTCATGGCCGCGAGTTGAAGCGCGACCAGGCTTTCGACGACCGGTCGGTTGACAACGCGGCGTTACGCAGCGAGCAGGCGCAGCGCCTTCAGCGCCTCCCATTGATCCCGTGTCAGGTCGTAGTCGAATTCCGCGTTCATTGGTCGCCTCGAAGTGTTGCTGTCGCGCGTGTCTTACCTGGCGACCGTGAAGCTCGTACGACCACAATGAGTCCGGAGTTGGATTCAAGTGGCGTTTTCGAATCATGGTGGGGAGAAATACTACGGCCTTACTGCCGGCGTCTCGATCGGCATGCCACGGGCGCGCGACATTAGATAGAGCTCCAGCTCGATCATCTCCGGCGCCCCGTAGTTATACGGCTGGGCGCGGATGCCCGACAGGCAGGCGCGCAGCCGGCGCTGCAGCGAGCCGAGCGATTGCCACTCGAGCCGGTAAAGCGGGTAGCCGGTCGGGTGTCCCTGGGTGATGGCGGCCCCGGCCAGACGCTTGTCCCAATTGTCGTCGTGACAATTGGAGCAGGCGAGGTTGAGCTGCCCCTGTCGCTGCAGGTAGCGATCGCGGCCGTTGGCGATGAAGGGCGCGAGTTGCGGATCGGCGCCGGTCTCGATGCCGACGCCGTGTGACGCTCGTGCGACCAGCGCGGTCAGCGCCAGCAGGTCGCGGCTTTCATACGCCAGCGGGGTGGCCTGCTGGTGCCGCACCCGGCACAGATTGATGCGCTGCTCGAGATCGACAGGGCGAGCCAGCGCCTTGTCGTAGGCGGGGTAGCGGGCCGCGATGCCCTTCATGCTGACGCGCGCATCCTGGTGGCAATCGGCACAGGCCTTGCCGGCCGTGCCGGCCTTGCCGTTCCACAATTTCTCGCCGTCGAGCACCCACAGCATGCCGGGATTTGCCGTGTCGTCGCTCTGCATCGCCTGGCTGTCCGGCGCCATGAAACTCGAGCCGGAGCGGCGCTCGGCCGGCGGAATCTCAGCAGCACGGGCGAGGCATGCCGCGATCAGCAGCGCAGCAACCACGATGATGCGGGCCGGATTCATTCGACAATAATCGAGGCCGATGCGGTGTCGCTAAATCCCTTGTCGCCGGTCCATTCGAAATCGAATTTGCCGCTCTCCTGGGCGATCGTGAAGAACGTGATGAACGGGTTTGCCGAGAACGCCGGAAACAGGTCGGCGCGAAAAATCTCGACGCCGTTGTAGCGGCAGGAGAAGCTGGTGATGATATCGCGTGGAATGACCTCGCCTTCGGCGGTATGGCGATAGCCGGTCTCCATGATATGCGACATCAGCGTCTTGATCTCGATGATCTCGCCGCGCCTGGCCTTCTTCGGAACGTTGATCAATGCCGACGCCATCAGATCACCTCGTCGGTGCAGGCCGCCAGCGTCACGATCACTTCCGTGGTGGCGGACCAGAACGAGCCGTCGGACAGTTTTGCAATGGCGACGATCTTCTGGCTGTCGGCGAGGCGGATGCGGCTCGAGATCTGGGCGCGCCCGGCATGCGGGCCGAGATAAAAGTTGCCCATGTTGGGCTGCGGGTTCTTCTCGTTGAAAACGTGGATGCTGACGACGTGGTCGGCAGGGGTCATCGGATTCGAGACCGTGACCGTCATCGGCACGGTGTTGCCGTTCTCGACCAGCGGTGGCACGTCGAGTTTTACTTTTCCGGTCCGCACCGTGGCTTCGCCGACGACGGCTCTGATCGCGGATGTCATGGACGCGGGTGTCGCGGCGGCAGGTCGCAGCGTCACCAGCGGCACCGCACCGAGGGCAGCGGCGCTGCCGGCGAGGCCCAGAAACTGACGTCGTGTGGATTCGTGCTTCATCCAGCTCACTTCCTATTCGCGCAGGCTTGCGAGATATGCCACCACGTCCTCGATCTGCTCGGCCGACAGGATCGGCTTGCCGCGCCATGCCGGGCCGACGCGTGCCAATCCGTCGATGCGGTAATAGGACGGCATGATCGTTGCGGGATTGAGGCTGGAGGCATCAACCAGCCGCAGCCGCAGTTGGCCTTCGGACCAGCGGTTGCCGGAGCCGGCGAGGCTGGGCGCCAGGTCGCCCTGGAATTTCTCTTCCGCAAATGGCCCGCTGTGACAGAGGATGCAGGTGCTCTGGCGATTGACGGTTGTCGCCCGCCCGCGCACGGGATCGCCGGGGGCTCCGGTCAGCGACAGCGGAATCGCATCGCCCGTCACGGTATAGGGACGAAGCTCCCCGGCGGCAGCGAAGCCGGGCAGAGCGAGCAGTACCCCGGCCAGGATCGGCCCCGATATGCGATTTCTAGCCAAAGACTTCCGCCGTTGTGGTCGCGAACCAGGATTGCGCATAGTCGGCCTCGCGGGCGCGGAAATCGCGTGACGCATCCGCCGGGCTGACGCCGCCGGCGCCTTCGATGTCGGCGAATAGCCCGTTCCTGGGCTGGTAGACGCCAGCGACCGAGATGCCGTAGCCGGGGGCTATCAGGCTGTAGCATGTATTGATCAGCTTCGGCGCCTCGGGCGACCGGCCGCCGATCAATGACGCAACCGCGCTCGCACAGGCCTTGGCCTGTGAATTCGCCGAGAATGCCGATTTGGGCATGGCGCCGGCGATACAGGCATCGCCGATGACGTGGATGTTCGGTGCCGATTTCGACTCGAAGGTGACGGGATCGATCGCGCACCAGCCGGTCTTGTCCGCAGCACCGGCGATTTCGGCGATGCGGCCGGCCCGCTGTGGCGGAATGACGTTGGCGACCTGCGCGGCGTGGTTGCCGAAATCCGTGATCAGCGTGTTGGTCGCGGGGTCGACGGCGTTCACCTTGCCGCCCTGCGACAGCGATACCCATTCCACCATTCCCGGATAAAGCTCCTTCCAGGCGTTCTGGAACAGACGCTGTTTGGAGAAATTGTCCTTGGCGTCGAGGATGATCAGCTTCGACCGCGGCTTTCTGGTTTTCAGATAGTGCGCAATCAGGCTGGCGCGCTCGTAAGGTCCCGGCGGGCAGCGGAACGGATTGGCGGGGGCAGCGATCACCACCAGACCGCCATCGTCCATGGCTTCGAGTTGCTTGCGCAGCAGCAGCGTCTGCTCGCCGGCCTTCCAGGCGTGCGGCATCTTCGCGGCGGCGGCTTCGTCATAGCCCGGCAGCGCGTCGAAACGCAGATCAATGCCGGGAGACAGCACCAGCCGATCGTAGCCGAGCGACGTGCCGTCGGCGAGTCCGACCGTCCGCGCCTTGCCATTGATCGCCGTTGCCGCCTGCGCCACCACGGTGACGCCGGCGGCGGCGATCCCGTCATAGCCGAATTGCTGCTGCTCGATCGAACGCAGTCCGGCGATGACGTTGTTGCTGAACGGGCAGGCGGTGAACGTCTTGTTCGGCTCGACCAGCGTGACCTGCAGTTTTGGGTCGGTCTGCTTCAGGGCGCGCGCGCAACTGGCGCCGCCAAAGCCGCCGCCGATCACGACGATTTTGGCCGCGGCTTGCGCGAACGCAGGAAGCGGAAATGCCACGGTTGCCACAGTGGCCGCCCCGGCGCCGAGGATCTCGCGGCGGCTGAAGCGATGGTTGATCGGCATGCCCATCCCTTACTTCTGTGCCGCGAGCCACGCCGCGATCGCGCGCGACTCGTCGTCGGAGAAGCCCTTGGCGATACGGTTCATGACGGTGGCGGGCAGCGTGCCGTCGCGAAAGCCGGCCATCGCGGCCGTGATTTCCCCGGCATCGCGGCCGTATAGCCGCGGCACGGACGTGGCAGCCGCCGTTCCGGCGGCGTGACAGCCGGAACAGGATGCAGCCCCCGGCGGCGGCTCGGAAGCCGCCAGCATCGGGCTCCACGCCATGACAGTTGCAAGCCCAAAGGCGACGCACAACGCTTTCATCAGCGGATATCCGGATGGTAGGTGGGCGGCGGCCTGCGTGGCCGCCGCCCGCTCTGTCAGGCGAAGCTGATGTTCTGGTCCTTCAACGGCACCGAGCGGATGCGTTTTCCGGTCGCTGCGAAGTAGGCATTGAGCACGGCGGGGGCCGCGACGCAGATTGTCGGCTCGCCGACGCCGCCCCAGAAGCCGCCGGGGGCACGATGACCGACTCCACCTTCGGCATCTCCGCGATCCGCATCGAATTGTAGGTGTCGAAGTTGGTCTGCTCGATGGCTCCGTTCTTGACGGTGCAGTTGCCGTAGAACAGTGCCGACAGTCCATAGACGAACGAGCCGGCGATCTGGCGCTCGATCTGCGCCGGATTGACGACGTGGCCGGGGTCGGTGGAGGCGACGATGCGGTGGACCTTGATCTTGTTGCCGTCGGTCACCGAGATTTCGGCCGCACCGGCGACGTAGCTGCCGTAGCCCATGTGCTGGCAGATGCCGCGGTACACGCCCTTCGGCGGCGGCTTGTCCCAGCCGATTTTTTCGGCCACCGCATTGAGCACGGCGAGATGCTTGGGATGCTTCGCCATGAACTTGCGCCGGAATTCGACCGGGTCCTGACCGACCGAATGTGCCAGCTCGTCCATGAAGCATTCGAGATAGATCGCGTTCTGGTTGACGTTGACGCCCCGCCAGAAGCCGGGCGGGACGTGGGGGTTACGCATGGAATGCTCGACCAGGAGATTCGGATAGGTGTATCCGATGGCCCAGTCGCCGGTCGGCGCGAGGCCCTGGAAGGCGGCGGTGTCCATGCCGTTGACCAGTGCCGCCGGGCGGACCGTGTAAAGGATGGACTGGCCGGAGATCCGGACGTGCAACGCCGTCAGGTTGTTGTCCTTGTCGAAGGCGCCGGTCAGTTTGCACGTGGTGATCGGATGATAGGTGCCGTGCTGCATGTCGTCTTCGCGTGACCACAGCAGCTTGACCGGCG
>Ga0307297_10000096_pt1 | contig 19094 bp, 15 predicted proteins | sample ER_DNA_157_FD_194464 | JGI IMG/M metagenome (GOLD analysis project Ga0307297, IMG submission 194464) | Bulk soil microbial communities from the East River watershed near Crested Butte, Colorado, United States - ER_DNA_157 | ecosystem: Environmental > Terrestrial > Soil > Floodplain | place...
ATGTCCACACCGTCGTAGGTAATGCGTATGGAGGATGTGGGTGGCGTGAGGGACTTCGGCATCTAAATCCTCGGGGTGACGCGAGTGAACCCGGCGTTGACGCGGCCGTTGAACCCGTAGAACGACTCGGCGTAGGTTTTGAGCACGTTGTATGGGTAGACGATCGGGTAGCCCACGATCGGGTCGTAGCCCCAGAAGGAGCCATCGCTGAGCTGCTCGTTGATGTAGATGGCGTGGTTGCCGTTGTAGGTGCGCGACTTCTTGTACGGAGCCGCCATGTAGGCGTAGCGCCCATGGACGACAGCTCCGCGCCCGGACTGAATGTTGGCCACGGTGGTGGCCCAGGCGACTGGCCCGCCGTAATTCCAGGTCTCCCCCCACCCGTTGGCCCAGGCATGTGTGGTGTCCGCCTGGCTGGTGCCGTCGAGGTCCGTGTCGCCTGAGTAGAACCGCATGTTGGGCGGCGTGTTCAGCGGATCACCGCGATACCGCGTATGCGCCCCCAGCGTGTGTCGGTCGAGCGCCATGGCCGAGCTGGCCATGTTGCAGTTGGTCGAGTCGTAGATCGTTCCCCATCCGAACTGGCGCTGATTGGCGGGTCGATAGACCTGACCGTCTGGATTGCCTGGCGGTGGCGTGTAGGGGTCGCCTGGCTCGCCCGGCGGCGTCTGTGGTGGATACGGATTGGTCGTCACGATGTCCGCCCTGCGGTAGGTGACGGTGATGAACCCTGCCTGATCTGTCAGGTCCATCGGCAGAACGAACAGGCCGTTCGTCGGGTCGTATTCGTGAGCGTCCGCCAGCACGCCCTGCCATTGAACGGTCAGCGTGCCTGTGACATACGGGTACTGCGTCCGGTAGAGCGTCGATTGGCCATCCGGCGCTGGCCCGTGCCATGACGCGCCGGTGGTCAGGTTGTTGGCACCGGTGAAGACCGCGCGAGTGTCGATACCGAAGCCCGTAAGTGACACAACGCCTGAGTTGCCCTGCCCCGTGCAACGCGGCCCCCTGCCAGCGCACGGATGAAGTGGCCCCTCGGTGTAGAGCGGATCGCAGTAATAACCTCCCCGCTGGCACTCCCAGCCGGGGGTAATCACGACCCACATATCCTCGACCGTATCGAACATCTGTGAAGGAATCACGACTGACCCCAAATCCACCGTTCGTACGTCGTCGAGCATCAGATTGTCTGGCTCTGGGTCGGAGACGCTGATCGTTCCGATGTAGTTCGCGCTTCCGTATCTGCCCGCGACCGGGGTCCCGTAGGCTATGCCGACCCTCAGCGAGGGCACGTATCCCGAGATGTCGTGATTGCCCAGGATGACCTCGTAGTCGATGCCATACCGGACGATGTGGCCCCGAAGGACGCCGATCGGGAACTCCGCCAACGGATGGGCGTCGATGAGCCTGTTCCATTGCTCGCGGTCTTCCCAATTGTTGTATGCGCCAGGGCCGACCCCGCCGCAGATCGAGTGCGGCCAGTCGATGTTGGACACGAATCCATGCTCGATGCCGACTGAGCTGTAAACCCCGCCGCCGCCCTCCTCCTGTCCGAACTGGTTGCGGCTGATGGCCGTGCGGATGTCCTGGGTGATGTCGTCGTTGATCGCGCCAGCGTCATCAGGCGTGCTGCCGAAGCCGGGAGAGAACACATCGACCGGGATCGTCTCGGTCCACCAGCCATCGTCGGGTGGCAGGGTTGGCGGGTAGCTCGGGTCGTCAATCCATGGCGGGTCGATGCCGAGGAACGCCTGGTCGAATACGTCGCCCATCTCCAGCTTGAACATGGCGTCGGTCGGCGTCGGGAACGTGATCTCGATGCGCCTGATCGGCAGAACCCACTGCCCCGACACGTTCGGCGTGTAGCCGATCTCCCCGTCGATCTCCGGGATATTGCTCGGCTGGTTGTTGATGTTGGTATCGGTCGGGTCCGCTGGCTCCTCATCGCCGTCGTCGCCCGGATCATCGTTGCCGTTGCGGGCGGCTTCGTAGGGCACTTGGCAGACACCAGCGAAGGTGACGCTGATGGTGTTGTAGTGCGTCTCGGTCACGCCGGTCGTGGTCAGCGCGCTGATGACCTTGCCGTTGCCGACATAGATGCCGATGTGCGTGATGTGCGACCCACCGTGGGTGTAGACGATCAGGTCGCCCGGCTCTGCGTCGTTGATGTTGTGCGAGAACCCGCTGCCCGAAGGAGGAGCCGTGTCAGCTAGTCCGGCGAAGTACCGAGCGTAGCCAGCCGCCAGCCTGCGCTGGCTGTGGATGAGATCACCATGGCCTGAGTCGATGAAGCAGCGGTAGACCAGGCCCGAGCAGTCGGTGGCCGACGTGCTCTCAGCACCGAGAACGTATTTGACTCCGCGCATGGCATACGCACGAGCGATGACATCCTGCGCTGCGCCCACTACGGCGGCCCCACAGGAGGTAAGACCGTCGCCGTGGTGACAGGCGGGAAGCCAAGCGGCACACAGGCGTGGTTGACGTAGTAGATCGTGCCGCTGCTCCACTCAGACGGCTGGCGGATGCACTCATGGCCTGCCCGCCAGAAAGCAGCTACTCGACGCCAGTCGCCGAGCCAGTCATACAGGTTGCTGAACTTCGCGAACGCCACGGTGTCCTGGTTGGCCTCTGACGTTGGCGGTATCCACGTCGAGCCATCAGTCCACTTGCTCGATTCCGCATCCGATCGATCGGTGCCCAGGAACTGCGGTCCCCAGACGCGCCAGTTACCCGGCATGATCTGGTAGCAGCCGTACGCACCCGATGACTTGTTTTGGCGGTCGTAGGTGTTGTTGCTCTCGATATGGCCGATGCGCGCAGCGAAGTTCGCGAGGTTCGGCGGGACGGTCCCTGGTGGATCAACGATAACGACACCATCGAGCGTGTCTTCGTCGAAGACGTGGGTGATGAAATTCACCACCTGCCCGACGCGGAACCCCGGCTGGAACACCGTGACCGTGATCGTTGGCAGCGGGTCCCGGTGGCCACGCCTGCTACTCGGCGAGCCGTACACATACGAGTCAGCTCGCAGGTCCACCGTTTCCTGCTTCCAGATGTCGCTGGCGAACTCCCCGTACTGCCACAGGCCGTACAGGTCCTGTGTTTCGTCATCGGTGACGCGAGCGAACACCATCTCCTCGCTGCCCTTGCCAGCGCCCCAGATCAGCACGTCGTTCGCAAGGTTGTCGCCGCTGAGCCAGAACATCATGTCCCGGTAGCCAACGGCGTTGACATCCGCTGACGGCTTATCCGAGAGGGTGAATGGTGCGGTGGCGATCTCGACATCGCGGTACTGGAGCACCTTGTCGGGGTCGATGTAGTAGATCGCGCCGTTCGAGGCGGTGATGCGGTTCATGATGCCGCCCCACTGGTCACCAGGGTTGCCGACGTTGAACGGCTCAGCGAACGGCGACAGCAGCCCAACCGTCTGGACCCCCGCATCACTGATGTCATCGCCCGACAGGTCCATGAACTCGGACATGATCTGGCGCACCACGTCGCCATCCTGCTCGATCCCCTCGAAGCTGGGCAGCGGCTCCGTAGGCGAGGCCACGTTCCAGACCACCCGCTTGGCGAACAGCACATTCCAGTCCATGCCCTCGATCGCCCAGAACCTCTGGTGCGTCGAGATGTCGCTGGTGTTATCTACATCGAAGAAGAATTCACGTGAAACAGCGGTGGTGACCCCAGACCAGACGAGCTGATCATCGACACGCAGCTCGATCTCCCGGCCAGTTCGGAACATGGCAGGTGCCGTCTCTGCGATACCCGCCGGTACGCGGTCGGACGGGAAGCCGTATTCGTCACCATCGATATTCCCCGAGTCCTTGACGCTGAACCTGCACTGGCCGCCGCGCCCACCCGCTATCGACTCGAAGTAGGCACCTTCGATGATCGTGTCCTGGATGATCTCGTAGCCGTCGTAGAGCAGGGATATGACACTCATCGACCGCCAACTGTGGTGAGTCCGCGCAGACCAGCCTGCCGGTTGAGTTCCGAGATGACGACGCGCACGAGAGCCTGCGTATCCACGCCAGCCGACGGGTTAATGATCTGCACGACCCCGTTGCTGCTGGTGCCCATCGGCGTCACGCTAGGCCCACCACCAGATTCAGGGCCACCCCAGGAGCCGCTCGAACTCCCCACGTTGTCCTTGGTCCAGGTGGTTGGCTGTGTCGTTGGATCGCCGAAGGAGCCGGAGGAGCTGCCAATGGTGTCCTTGGTCCAGATGCCCTGGAGCACCTCCACCGTGTGACCCAGCGCCTCAGTAGCAATGTTGATCGCCTCCGAGGCAGCCGTGCCCATCTGGATGAGCTGGACTGCGACGCCCTGAGCGAGCTGGATCATGCCGTTGCCCTGAGCAAGGTAGGTGTTCAGCAGTTCTGAGGCAGCGCCACTGACCTCCTGCCACTGCGCGATCTTGTCATCGATGCGTTGAAGCGCAGCGGTGTCATCCAGGCGGCGGACGAGTTCATTCGCCTGGTACATCGCGTCGGTGAACGCGCGATCGTTCTCCTGCTGCTGGATTTGCCAGTTGTTGTTGGCGAGTTGCTTCTGGCCAGCGAGCTGGTCCTTCTGGAACTGCGCTTCTTTCTGGGCGACCTCAAGCCGGGCGGCGCGCTCCTCACCGGTAGCGCCCTCTGCCATGAAGCCCGCGAGGGCGATCTGGTAGTTGAGCGAGCGGGTCTGGTGCTCAAACTGCTGGAGCTGGAGACTGCGGCTCAGGAGCATGTTCTTGCGCTCCAAGATGCCGATGTCGCTCGCCTGAATCTTCGACCCGTTGGCCATCGTCGCCGATTCCTTGCCGGTCAGCCCCACGAGGTCGGACACCTGCCGGTTGGCCACGTAGATGTCGCGGTTCATCTGGCGGAACGTCGAAGCCATCTGGATTTGTGCGCCTTCCACCTGGAGGGCGTGCATTTCCTTGCCTGCCTGCGTGAGCAGCCCGAGCATTTGCTGTGCCTGCTGCTGCGCGGCGGGGTCGCCGATCGCGGCGATGCTGGTCTGGATGGCACCCTGCCCGATGCCCTGGAAGGCGCGCATGATGGCCGAGGGCGGTGCGTTACCGGGGCCACGCTGACTGAACTGGCTGGGGACGCCCTGAACCCCTGCGAGAACCTCATCGAGCCGGACGGGCGGCTGCGCGAGGCGCTGGAGTGCGATCTGGCCGAACGCCTGCTGGCGTGCGAGCTGTGACTGCTGCTGGAGGCCGAACACCGAGGCCGTGAGCGCCCCGTGCGGGCCGGTCTGACTCTTGAGCCACACCGCCGGGTCAAGCTGCGACAGCGCCTGAGTCCACGTTCGCAGGGCACCATCGATCTCGTCGAGGTCGGCGATGACGTTGCCTGCGCTGTCAGTGAACTGGAGGCCGAACGAGCGGACCTGATCGATCTGGCCCTCGTCAGCGCCAGCGCGCGTGAGCGCCCGGATGAACGCCTCGTTGCCCGTGCTGCCCTGCTGGCCACCCTGGAGCTGGAGGTTCGCCCCGACCTTGTTGAACTCCGCGTTCACATCGCCAATGGCTGTGGGGGCTGTGTTCGCGAGCGCCTCAGCGCGTTTCTGGAGCGGACCCGTGTTCCCGAACAGGCCCTGAATGGTGTCGTTGATGGTGCCCAGGTTGTTTCCGAAATTGGTGAAGAAATCGGTCGATGTCTGGGTCCCGTTGGGGCCGAACCCCTGGAAGCCAGCTCCCTGGAACTGGTTGAGGAAGTTCTCCAGCGTCGAGGGCGTGCCGAAGAATGGCGTCTGGACACCCAGCGCGTTGAAACCGTTGGTCGTCTTGTAGAGGCCGCGCGTATCGCCAAGGTTGTTGCGTGACCCACGCAGCAGCTCGATGTAGTCGCCGTACGCCTTGTTGCCAGCCTCAACACCAGCCGCCTGCTCTAGCTGCGGGCGGATCGCCTGGTACGTGGCCATGCCGAGACCCGCTTGGGCGGCCTTGAGCGCGACCGTGCTATCGACCACGCCGTAGTTGGCCCTGACCTGATCGGACAGCGCATCGATGACCTTGTTGGTCTGGGTCTGGTAACCGATGGCGGCGTCGTAGGCAGGCTGCAACACCTCCTTCGCGAGACCGGCAACGGCCATAACCCCCTGGATGGCCGTACTGACACCCATGGTGGTAATGCCACCGGCGATACCGCCGATGAAGCCAGCGCCAAGGTTGCGCAGGATGTCACTCGGGTGGACCAGCTCCATCTTCTTGAGCGCGTCACCAGCCTTATCGACCCGAACCTCAAGCTGCCTCATCGAGGCCGTGTGTGCGCGGTAACGCTCGGTCGAAGCCTTGATTGCCTGATCCAGCTCGGGCGGCACGATGCCACCTGCCTGAATGATTCCTGCACGTGTGCGCAGTTGCTCCGCGCGCTGTGCGCCCGCTGCTCGACGCTGCGTATCGAGGACCGTGAGGCCACCGGCCAGTCGCTGAACCTGGCCCAGCTCTCGCTGGAATGTCAGGACACGCTGAGTCGGTGCTTCGCGTCCACCAAAGGCGTTCTGGAAGAGCTGCACCATCGTGGTGCCCAGCGCCCTCTGTGGCAGTTGCGCCTGTGCCTCTCGCGCTCGTTGACGGGCCTCGATGACGGACTGGACATCCACGCCATCACGACGTGCCACTGACTGGCGACCAACGGTGGCCGCGATACGCTCGGGGTCAACACCAGCACCAGACAGAGCAGCGGCCAACGCTGCTGCTGACGGCTCTCGGGCGGCTCGGCCACCCGCCCTCGCACGGTTTCGGCGCTCGGCCTCGGTAACGATCCTGGCCTCACCATCCGGGCCAACCTCAATGGTCGCTCCAGCGGGCATCGAGGATGCTTCCTTGAAGGAAGCGGGGCCGCGCTGTGTCTTCGGCGCTGCCGCTTCACGCGCAGCACGACGGGTCTCGCGCTCGGCCTGGCCCGCCGTCTTCTTCTCTTCCTCAGCGGCGCGCATCTCGTCGAGGTTGACCCTGGCACCCTTGCCACGGCCCTTGCGCACCGCGCCACCGGACTCAGCGGTGCCGCCACGAGCCATGCCCTCGGCGACGTTGAGCGCCTGGCCCTCGGCGATGTTGCCCTCGTCGTAGGCGCGCTGAATCGCCTTGGCTCCACCACCGCCAGAAATGCTCGTTCGCAGCGGGAACGGGCCATCGATCCAGACATGGACGACACCACCGCCACCCATCGGGGTAGCGCGGCCACCACCGCCACCCTCGCCACCGTCACCCTCTGGCGGCAGGATCGTTGGCCCAAGGGATGAGCCGCCACCAGGCAGCGTCAGCGCCGGGCTGCCCTCGGTCATGGCGAAGCCACGGCGCTTGCGAATATCAGCGCCGCTCATCGGCACGCCACCCATCGGGGCCATGCCGCTTGACTCGTAATACTTCATCCGCATCTCGTCACCGGTCATGACGGGCGGAGCTTCGGTGCGGAAGTACCCACGATCCTGGGCACGGCTCTGGAAGCGAGCTAGCCGCTGGAGCGCCTTGATGCGCCGCTCAAGGCCGGGCTGCTCAGCGCGCATCTGCTGGACACGCGGGTCAGCGTCCATGCGCTTCTGGACTTCCTCAAGGATGTTCAGGCGCTTGTTGTGTGTGTCGCCGACCGGCCCTTGCACGCCCGTGATCTGACCCGAAACACGGTCCAGGGGCACATCCTCTGGGCGCTCGTTGGTCGGATCGCGCATGATCTTGAGGCCCATCTCCTTCGAGACGGCATCCTCGATTTCACGCTTGATCGCGTGCATCTGGCTTGGAATGCCTTGGAGGACACGCGGGTGGCGGCCCATCGGACCCTTCTCGCCAAGCTGCCCACGCTGATCCCACCCGGTCCCCGCCAGCCCCATGGCGAAGGGATCGTGCTCCGCGCTCGCGTTGCGCCCGAACATCTGCTCGTACCTGCGCTGGGCGGCGTCAAGCTCTGTCTGTCGAGTGAACGAGCGGACACCAACGTCCTTGCCCTCGATCAGGCCGGTCTTCTGCGGGTAGCTGGAGATGGCCGCTTCGGCCATACCACGCCGGTTGCTCGCCTCGCCGAACAACGCGCTGATCGCGGCGGACTCCATCGGGAAGCCCTCGCGCTCTAGCTGCGCAGTCATCGATTTGATCGTCGGCTTCTTGGTCGGAGGCAGGCCGATCGAATCACGGAAGTCGTTGACGATCTGCTTGATCTCGCTGAACAGCGCCTGGCCCTGCGTCCAGGTGCCTGCCATCCCGCCGACCTTGGATGCCTCGCCCTTCTGCGGCAGGTAGCCACCGAGGAGCGCCTTGCGTGTCTCCTCGATCTGGCGCTGGTACTCGTCCTGCTCGCCCTTGAACTGACTCAGGTTGGTCAGCGCGGTGACGATGCTGCGCCGATCGCCGATGGCCGTGCGGTGGCGAGAAAGGGGATCGATTGCTCCCTCTTCAACCATCTGGCGGTTTTGTTCACCGGTGACGCCTTGGCCAGCGTTGATGAGCTGGAGCCGGTTGATCTGGCCTGCACGGTTGGCGATCTTCGCCCGGAGGCTGCGCTGCTCAGCGGGCACACCAGTGCCAGCGAGCTGCGTCATCAGATCACGGCGCTCACCCTGGAGACGCTGCATCCGCAGCAGATCGCGGGCCTCGTTGGTGATGGTGGTGCTGCCGCCCGACATCATTGCCGAGAGCGACACGCCACTGACATCGCCACGGCCACTGGCGTGCAGCGGCCCACCGGCGCGCATGGCCCATTCACTGATCTGCTTGGCCTCTTCGCCGCTGACGCCACGGTTGGCGATCAGAAGCCGCTGGAGCATCTCGCGTGGGGCAACCTGCTGAACGAGGTTGTGGCCAGCAACGGCACCCTGGCGCTTCGTCTGACCCTTGAGGAATTCCTGCTCGTCAGGCGTCAGCGAGACATACTGGCCGCTGGGCTTGCCCTCCTTCATGACCTCGCCGAAGCCGCTCAGCGCACGCGCGCCTGGACCAGCGGCCACAAGAAGGTCGGTGATGTCGGTGCCCTGCGAGGTCCCGACACGACCGAAGGCCGTCATGCCGCGCGGTCCATAGCTCCGTCGTCCAGCTACGAACTCCCGCTGGATGTCCTCCCATGGCCGGGTCTGGTTGCCCTTCGCACGGCCAACGTCGTAGCCCGAAATCTTGGCGAGCTGGGTCGCGAAGTTGTTGATGTCGTCGATCGAGCGGGGCAGGCCAGAACGTGTGCCAGCGGCCATCTGAGCCTGCTGCGCTACATGACGGTTGGCCTCAATCTGCCCCTCGGCAGCGCGCATCTGAGCGAGCTGGACCTGTTGCTGCTGGCCGGTCGGCGCGTTTGCCTGGTGCTGTGTGACTCCACCTGAGCCTGCTGGCTGGCCACCTGCGGCGCGGTATGCCTGGAACAGGCCCGTCCTGCCGACGCGCTCATAGAAGGTGCGGCCAGCCTCTTCCAGCTTGTCCGCCACGTCATCGGCTGCGCCCGCGAGCAGGCTCCCCACCGAGCCACCTGTGACCGGACGCCCGTACGGCCCCTCGGCCTCGCCCAGCGTGACGACCTTGTGCATGGTGTCGCCGAGCGCATCCGCCAGGGCGGTGAACTTCGAGGCAACGTCGTTGCTCGCCTGGAGCATCGGCTGGTTCGATCGCTTGAGCGCGACGTTGACCGCCGTGAACATATCGTCGATCGCGCCGCCGACCTTCTCCTTGCCACCGATCTCCTCACGGATGCCGGGTGGCACTGGCCGGGGACCGGCCGGGGGAGCGCCCTGGGTGTTATTGACACCGGTGAAGGAAATCTTGAGGCCGGTCAGTTGCTGCTGGATGTGCGCTATATCCAGGTCGAGCTTCACGCCGGGGATCGGGGTGGCGAACGCGGCCTCTGCTGCGGTGCGGAACAGCTTGGTCAGGTCCGCTTCCTTGAGCGAGACGTTGACGTTGCCCGCCTTGCCGCCGGACACAGCTTTGCCACCGCCCCCAGCGGGGGCGGAACCCAGAGCACCGAGGCCCGACAGATCGGGGACCCCGGACTTCTGTATGCGCTCGATTAGCTCGGCGGCCTTCTGCAAGCGATTGAGCTGCGCCTGCGGGATGTCGAGCTTGATTGAGGCAGTGCTCTTGACCTTGCCGAGCTTGGCCTCTACCTCGCTGAGGGCAGCGTCGAGCTTGGTTAGGTCGCCAACGATGTCAACTGAGAGCGTGCCGACGTTATCGGCAGCGCGGCTGTTGGCCATCTCTACTCCACAACTCGGTCGTTAGGTCCAGGCGTGACCTTGCCCGAGCTGGCGTTCTCCGTTACCGCCCTGACCTGGTTGTAGTACGTGACCAGCTTGCGGAACTCAGAGAGAGGGAGTCGTAGAAGCGTGTGTGGCAGGACTCCGAAGAGCCGTGCAATCTCCATTCTCAGGAGATCGAACGGCTCTAGTCGTTTCCCTCCGAGTTCTCGTCCACGACGCCTTCGGGTGTATCCCCGAGCGTGTCCGGGTTCTGGAGGTCGTTCACCACGTCATAAATCTTGCCGTAGATGCGCGTGGGCATCTTGGCCAGGATCGCGGGCGTGATCTTCGGTTCGACTGAGGAGGCGATGATGGTCATGCGCATCATCGTGCGACCGTTGATACGGCCGTCCTTGTCCTTGGATGCGTCGGCGCAGTCGTCGTTCTCCTGCACTGACAGCTCTCGAAAGCGCCACTCCTTGCCGCCGATCTCGATCGACTTCTCCTCGAAAGGGAACTCGAACGCCTCGGCGTCTGTGGCTGACTTCACTGGCACTGAATGACCCCTTCTACGAGCAGGCTTGCCCCTTCGAGCCGCAGCTTGTCGAAGCCACAAAGCTCGATCTTCTTGTCCTTGTTCAGGACGAGGATGAATCGCTTGCTGATCTGCTCATTCAGCAGGAGCGTGGGATTCGAGTACGACAAAACGGCCTGTAGATTCCACACGGGAGTGCCCCGAGCGTCGTCTACAGGCCGCATCAGCGTCCAATTATGGAATGTCCCGACTACTGCGCCGAGACCAGGAATAGTGATCTCGCCCTCCTTGCCGGAGAACGTGCGAACGATCATGCCTGGTTGCAAATGTCACCCCTTCATGGATGAAGGTAAGTGGTATTGGTGAGCGGCCGGGGAGGAAGCCCAGACCGCCCACCAAGGACGCCCCGGCTTACGCGCCGGAGAAGATCGTCCAGGAACCCTGCGCGCGGAACTCGCCGGTGTACCGGATCGCGTCCGTCACCGAGGCAGTCACCGAACCGTCGATGAAGCCTGGGCCGTTCGCGATGAGGATCGGCGATGCACCGTCGTCTGCGTACAGATAAATCTGCGTCGCGTCTGACGTGGCTGCGTTCAGGAGGAGGTCGCCCGACACGTCCAGGATGCCCGCGAAGGTGCCCTGAACATTCGGAAGACCGGCTAGATACGTTCGGTTGGTGTCACCGAACGTGGTTGCGTCAACGTAGTCGCGGTTTCGCTGGAGTGACCACTCCGTCTTCGTCGCGACCTTGACGCCACCCGACCCCTTGGCCCCGCCAAGGTAAATCGCCCCATTCTTGCCATGGAGCTTCGTGCCGGTATTGGCGGCCAACGATCGGTCCCTTTCTGGGTCCGTTTATAAGGTCTGGTCGGTCCAGAACTCGTAAGTCCCACCGACGCCATAGACCTTCAAGCCCTCCTCATCCACCTCGGCCGACGACAGATCGGCGAGACGGCGAGAAAAGAGCATGGATTGCCCCTCGACTGACAACTCCGCATCGTGGAGCGTCTGGTTGACGAGCGAATCGAGGTTACGGGCCTCGACTTGATCCCGACCGAACACCATGATGTCGAACCCTGCCGGTATCAACAACGATCCGAAGGCGTAATCCATCGGCCCATAAGCGAGCGAATAGATCAGCCAGGGGAACTGTGCATCGATCGGAGCGATGCCTTCGTGGAAGCCGCCGGTCAATCCCGCCTTCAACGACGTATTTGCCCGAAGAGCCTGCACTAGAGCACGTGCGATTGGCGCGGTGCCAGTCGGAACTGCCATCGCTTACCACTTACTCGCTTGCTTGAGCTTCTGAACGGTCCCGTGCATCTTGAGCGCGGGCCGCATGAACGGCTGTGCCGAGGTTCGTGCGGTTGGGAACTCGACGAACTTGGCGTATGGAGCGTGAGCGCGAACGGTGCGCCTGATGACGCGGGCGCTCTTCCCGGCTGGGACGATGCGGATGCTCTTGCGCAACGTGCCGCCGAGGACGGCCCTGCCCGTCTTGGTGTTGAAGTTGACCCCGTGGCCGCGTGCGATGTCCTTCTTCGCGGCAGAGGTGATGCTGCCGTCGTCGCTGAACGGACGCAGCTCCAGCTTGTTCGCCTTGAGCGTCGCCATGAACTCCTCATGGACCGACATCGGCGTCTGGGTCTTCAAGGGAAGCTTGAACAGCCTGGCACGGGCGACCGCAGCCTCACGGTCAGCTCGTCCCTTTTGGACGAGAGCCAGGAAGGCGTCGTCCCGGAGTGGCCGATCCGCTCCTTGCGCGAAGTATCCCACACGGAGAGGCTTCCCACGACCGTATCCGCCCACCATTCGGTTCGATTTTCTGTCATACCTGCGGGTTTTCCGCACCGGGGCGCGACGCTTGGCCTCGCCCTCGATGAGAGCGGCCACTTCCCGGACGCCCTGATCGACGTGCCTGTAGGCGATGCTCATCGCCAGCTCGCGGTTGAGGGTAAAGCCCATCAGTCGATCCTCCGCAGGATCGCAGTCGTGAAGACGCGATAGGTGTTCTCGTCGTTGTTGTCCTGGACCGTGTACTCGCTCTCACCGATGACAACCATGTCGCCGGGACTGATGTCCACCTCAGCTTCGAGGTGCATCCGAAACACGCCCACATTGCCCACGTGGTCGCCGCCAACGTCTTCGAGCCGGGCCGTGTTGATGCTGCGCACCCAGGCCATGAACTCGCCCATCGTGACCCAGCTCTCGGTGTCGTCGCCGTATGGGTTTTCCGTCACCGGTAGACGGCGCAGCAGCGTCACCTCGGTCTGGAGACCTCGGTTGGCGATCTTGCGCATCTTCTTGATGAGGCCGGGGGAGATGAGCGGAGCCGTCACCCCCAATGAACCTCGCGGTAGCCGGAGAGCAGCATCTTGGCTCGCTCGCTGATCTCACCGCTGGCGATCGTTGATTTGCTGTCCTGGGCCAGCTCGATCTCTTCGGCCTTGATGCGGCTCAGGCCCTGGAGTCCAGCGCCAACGATGTTCGTAGCGCCGAGCAGGTCGGTCATGACAACCGCCGTGGCATCGCGCACATCCTCTGGGAGCGAGTGCGTGTACGTGGCGGTGATCACGTCATCGAAGTCCATGGCGTCCTGCGCAGCCTGCGTCAGGTCGATGGTCCCCTCGTCGCGATCGATCGTGTAGTCGGTGGTCTCGACGAGAGCTACGCCGTTCTTGTAGACGAGCACATCGTCATCGGTCCACCACTGGTTGGCGGCCCGGTAGACCCCGGCTCCCTCCGGGAACAATTCTTCATCGATGTCAGAGTGCAAATATTGGTAGCTGTAGCTGAGGCGTGCCTCGGGTACAGGGAGGCCAGCGACAGGTATCGCGCCGTACGACCAAATACCGATCGAGGACGCGGCGATGACCGGAGTCAGCATTCCGCCCGGCCCGTAGGTGATGTAGCCGGTGCTGACATCCAGGTACTGCGTATTCGTCACGTAGATACGGAACGAGTCAAGAACAGTGAGCGGCCTGAACTTGGGCATGATGCTCGTACTGCCCTGCGGGACGTGCTCATTGCCGATCCGCCAGGGATGGACCTCATCAACAACAACACCGCCTCGGAAGTCATACGACGCCGGGCGGTTGCAATATCGAGTGACGAGGCCAGAAGCCAGCCGGAGCTGCATCGCGAGCTGGCTGTCGTCTACCTCATCGAGGTCGGCACCAAAGCCCATGGTGCGGTAGCGCGCGGGAGTGACGTACAGCACAACAACTCCAGAGGAAAAGAAAGGGGCGGCCCCTGTCGGAACCGCCCCTAGCGCCCTTGAGAACCGGGTTACGCGACCTTGACGCGCACCTTGTTCGAGAAGCCAAGCGCCTTCACGGCGAAGCCCCACATCCCGAAGATGATGAACAGGTGCGTGAGCTGGCCCGACACGCCGATCGGGATGTCGAGGACCGTCGGACCCGCGCTGCCGAGGTAGGGCACCGAGATGGTGTCCTCGTCGAGCAGGTAGATGTCCGAGACCGTCGCGCCCGAGCGGGTGTACGACCCGATGCTGTCGCCCGGAACCGGGTACAGCGGGGTCGGCCCGAAGACCGTGTTGACCGCGTTGACCTGCGCGCCGACAGCGATCTCGGTCCATGAGTTCATGTACCGAACGTTCTGATCGAGCTGGAGGTCCCAGAGGCCCTTGACCGTCGGATCAAGGTAGGCGATGTCGATGCGGCCAGCGGCCTGGCTCACCGTGATCGCGGCCTCGTTGACGGCTGCACGGATGTCTTCCGGCGTTCCTGCGAGCGGGTCCACGTCCACCGCTGAACCGGTGTTCAGCAGCTTGCGCAGGCCATCGAACGCATTGGCGTCGTAGGCACCGTCTTCGGTGTTGGCCGTGCCCGAGGAGACCGTCGCGTTGCCCTGGAAGATGGTCTTCTGCATCTTGTGGGCAATGGCACGAAGGCCACCCTGGAGTTCGAGCTGCTCGGGGTTGAACCCCGCGCCACCCTGGAGGGCAGCGAACTGCGCCTTGAGGGTGATGCCGCGCCGGGTCGCGATGACGCTGACCGGCGTGGTTGCTCGCTCGTAGGTGCTCGTGTCGTCCGTGACGGTGCCAAGCTCCGTCATGAACTGCGCGTCACCGAACGAGGTTGCACGGTTGTAGGCGTGGACGAGACCGTTGGCAGGCTCCTTGCGGATGCGGTCCCACACCGGGAATTCCCGGATGTAAAGCTCCAGCATCACAGGCTCAAGGTCCTGTCGGATGAGCGCGGTGCCACCCGAGGTGTCGAGCGCCTTGGTCAGGATCGGATCAGCACCGATCGCCGACATAGTGGGTGCTCCGCCAGTGGCGGCCCAGACATCGAACGGAATGCCGGTTCCGGTCTTGCGAGCCTGGAGCGCGAACATCGCGTACAGCTCGGGGGTGCTCTTCTTGTGAAGCTCCTCCTGGAGCGCCCAACGCGCCGCAGGATCGAGGAACTTCTTGGCTGCGCCGCCGGAGGCATCATCGAGCGCGCCGACCGCTGAGGTCGAAGGCGTGTCGTTCTGCTTCTCCAGCTCTGGCGCGAGGTCTGCGAGCGCCTTCTGGATGCGCCGGAGAGCCTCAACGTCCATAGACATTAGGAGGTTTCCCTTTCGAGGAATGCGAGGAAGTCTTCGCCGTACACGCCGCTCAGATCACGTCGGAATGACTTGATCTCGTGCTGGTATGACGCCTTCCGGCCTAGTGGCAGCGACGAAATGCGCTCCACAATCGACATTGCGATCCGGTTGGCCTCGCGAGCCTCGTCGCGCTCCTTGGTGACGGTGGCTAGCTGAACGGTCAGGTCCTGTACCTGCGCGTTGTAGGTATTGACCAGAAGGTCGATACCGGCACTCACGCTGGCCTCGGGCTGCGTCTCAGCCTCATCGTCGGGAGCATCCTGGGTAGCTCCGTCGGCCGACGCCTCTGGGTCTGTGGTTTCGGCCACATCCTCGGCTGCATCGGTGTTCGCGTCATCTGTAACAGATTTGGCCACCTCTTGTCCAGCCAGCGAATCATCGTTGTCTGGATCGAGGGCCTCCGCTGGCGTCTCGGCGTTATCGCCAGCCTTGGATGCGTCGTCTTCGGCGTCGTCATCCTTGGGATCAGCGGTCTTCACCTCTGCCGGGGCAGCGTTTGCCTCCAGCAGCTCCAGCGTCTCAATCGTGCCGTCGGCCTTGGCCGCTGAGTAGGCCGTGATCGACTTGACGGCCCCGGCGACCCATGTGCGCGGGTTGGCCGGGATGCCGACGATGCTGGCTTCGAGGAAGTCAACATCGAGAATCTTCATGATGTCGGCGTTCTTCTTGGACTTTTCCCACTCCTTGACGATCACGCCAACGGAGACGCCCATGCGCACGCCGCTCTGGTACGCCTCCCACGCCTGCACGGCGCGCGGGTTGGACTCATTGACCATCACGTCGAGGTCGAGGTCCCAGATGGCGTTCTGGTCGCTGTCGAAGCCGTTGTGCCGGGCCAGCGCGTCGGTGACGCTGCCGAACAGGTCTTCGGGGACCTGGTACTCGTGGTTCAGGAAGATGGTCATGCCCTGTGCGGTCTGACCCATCTTCTGGAGCGCCTTGACATCGAACTCGTGGCCCTTGCGGTCAGTGACCGTCGAGGACGCCGTGGTCTTGATGAACTTGCGCTCGACGCCCTGAACACTCGCGGTGTACGCCTGCATCGGCCCGGTGAACACCTTGAACATCGGTGCTGTCATGCTGGTTTCTCTTCCTCCTTAGCGGCATTCGCCTCTGTATGCAGCTCGTTCAGCAGCAGATCGAATCGCCGCGCCGCCTCGTCCCACGAGAACTGCTTGATGTGTGCGCGCCCAGCCTCGCCGAGCTTCCGGCGTACGCCGCCTGCTTGGTACAAGTGCTCGATCGCATCAGTGAAGGCCGGGACATCGGGGAGCCACTGGTCTTCGCCGGATGTGACTGTGATCGTCGTCAGCGGCTCGATAAGAACTCCGCCGGGGCCAACCACTTCTGTGATCGATGACACGTTCTGGGCTACGACAGGAGTGCCGCAGGCCAATGCTTCACCGAGGGTGAGACCGAATCCCTCGCCCCAACTCGTGGAGACGATTAGGTCGGCCGCGTTGTTCAGGATGGCCAGATCGGTATCCGCCCAACCCTTCTGGGTGTTGTGGTCGCCAGGTACGAAAAATCGCTCGGCGATTTCTGGTTCGCGGCTGAAAAGCTGGGGCAGTTCAACCCCGTCCTCGCCTGTCGGCTTGCAGTGAAAATGCACCTGGATGTCGGCGTGACGCTTCATCACCGGGACGAGCGCCTTGAACGTTGAAGCAAAGTCCTTACGACGGCTGTTGCGATCTACGCGGACGATCAGGAACCCATCTGGGTCATAGCCAAGAGCACGCTTGGCGTCCTTCTTCGAGTTGACCTTCATGCCACCCGAGCTGACGTAGCCGCGCTCCTTGGCAGGCCGGTAGAGATCGCTGTCAATGCCGTGCCATACAACTGGAGCGTCGGGTAGCCACGTGTGCCCGAATTTGCTCATCAGCACCGGCTTCGTGACCTTTTCGAGGACCCTCCACGTCGTCGGCTGGTTGGTCCCATCGACTGGCATGTAGGCCAGGATCGGTCGGTACTGGAGCAGAATCTTCTGGTCGTCCCAATTATTTCTGAACAGGAACTTCGCGATGACGAACGGGTCCTGGAGCATGACCACAACATCAGGCTCGACGGTCCCAAGCAGCTCAACGAAGCGGCTCTGCCCGTAGATGTCCAGCGGAACGCGCTTGTTCGGCACGTACAGCTTCATGCTCGTCGGCCAGTAGTCGCCGTCGTAGTTGACGGCGATGACATGAACGTCGTGACCCATGTCAACAAGGCGTTCACCGATCCCGTGAGTCACACGAGCAAACCCCGTATGCGCACCGGCATCACCAAGCCAGAGGATTTTCAAGACCCCTCCTGTGAGGCCCTACCTCCGGCGGATCGTCAGCTCGTGCAGCGTGGCTGTCGTCTGCTTGCGCCCATTCGGGTAGGTAACCTGCCATTCCAGAACGTAGTCGCCGGGGATCGCCGTGTCATTGGCCCCGAGCGTGTAATGCACCTCGCCCGAAGCCGCCGTGTCGATCTGGGCGGCCTTATCGATCATCAGGCGGCGATCACTCGCGCGCCGCATTTGGAACTGGACGCTCGCACCCGTGAGGTCCTCTGGCGTCTCGTCGTCGCCTGAGTGAATGACCCCGGTGATGAGCGGGCCGGTATCGCCGACTACTAGAACGTCAGCCATCGAAGCCGATCTCCTCCATGGTGGTGCTCGCCCCGGCCTCCAGGACCACGGTCACGGCGTCGATGTTCGGGATCGAGGTGGTGGCCTCGATCTTAGAAATGCTGGTCGTGGCGTCGATCGTCGTGATCGAGGTGACAGCCCCGAGCGGATGGTCGATACCGACCGCTGGTTCGCCGACGATCGCGTTCGCCGTGAAGCTGCGGCTGGTCCGTCGATAGAGCACCGCGTTGGCGGTGAACTGGCCGATCGGAGGAACGATCGCGGCGTTGGCCGTGAACGCACCCGGTACAACCTTGAGGAGCTGTGCATCGGCAGGGAAGCTGCTCGATGTCGTCTGGATGATCTGCGCGTCAGCGGTGAACGAGTCACCACCCTGAGCGTAGATAACGGCGTCTGCTGAGATCGCCGCGACGTGCGCACCGGGGACTTCGATCCACGCGCTGGCGGTGAAATCCCCTTCCGGCGAAGCGCGAACAACAGCGTTCGCATCAAGGACGCCCGTTCGCCCCGCCAGGATGACCGCATCAGCCGTCGCGCCCTGGCCGCGTGTTGCCAAGAGTATCGCGTCACCGATGACAGAAGCAAGCGAAACCACACGAATCGCCGCATTCGTGGGGAATGTGTGCGTGTCTGTGCGTGTGAGGACGGCATCGGCCAAGAACGTCGCCGAGGCTCCCCGCGTGACAACAGCGTCGGCGGGTACTGAGCTGGGGATCGTGCGCTTGATAACGGCGTCTGCCGCAAGCGCAGCCGATGCCGTCCTCTGAATAACCGCATTCGCGGTGAAGCTTCCCGCCCGGCTGCTACGCAGTACAGCGGCGGACGTGTACGTGTTGGATAAACCGACACTTTTTACGATCGCGTCAGCGGTGAAGGAAACGGTCCTTCCCACGCTGCGGATAACCGCATCGGCGGTGAAAGAAAACGCCTGCGTACGCCTGAGAATGGCGTCAACGCTCACCTGTGCGGTCTGCGTGCGTCGCAGTACCGCGTTAGTCGTGAACGATCCGCTCTGAACGACGAGCGCCGCAGCCAGAACCGCATCGGCGGTGAACGAGCCGGAGACGACACGCCGGAGGAGCGCGTCAGCGGTAAAGGATGCCGTGGCGACCCTGCGCAGCACAGCATCGGCAGCTAGCCCCGAGAAGAGGCCCTCGCCCAGGCTGTACTGGCCCAGCA
>Ga0307297_10000098_pt1 | contig 18975 bp, 42 predicted proteins | sample ER_DNA_157_FD_194464 | JGI IMG/M metagenome (GOLD analysis project Ga0307297, IMG submission 194464) | Bulk soil microbial communities from the East River watershed near Crested Butte, Colorado, United States - ER_DNA_157 | ecosystem: Environmental > Terrestrial > Soil > Floodplain | place...
CCTCTAACGGTCGTTTTGCCTACACCGGGGGGGCTATGTTTTTTTGGTGTCGTCGAGGCGACCGACGACCGAGGAGCAGCTCCTTGCCGAGCTCCCACCACGCGCCGGGATGCCACCACCGAATGCGTAAGATGACCTCGTATCCACCTGCACTGCGCTTCTCGGCAACGACCTTGAGCCACCCCGGTAGCCTCATGACTCGGCCTCGCTGCCATCGTCGTCGTCGAGGTGAAAGGTGAGCCGCTGCCCCTTGCCGTGGCAGTAGATGCACAAGCCATCCGCCTCGGCGTCGTCCTTGCCCCTGCCGTCGCACTCCGGGCAGTCGATCCACTCGCCCTCTGTGCAGGTCATGACTCGGCCGGAGTGGAAGGAGCTAAGCTGTCGCCATGGTCGCTCTGATCCCCGTGCTCATCGCCATCGCCGGCGCCCTGGTCTACGCCCTTGCGAGCAACGCCAAGGTCGCCGAGCTCGGGCGCCTGCTGTTCGCGTGCGCCGTTCTCGCGCTCATGCTCGGCGCCGCCGGCCACACCGTTCGCCTGTTCTGACTTCGCACCCACCGCGGCCTTGAGCTCTGCCGCCTTCTCAGCGCCCTTCGTACGCGGCGACGGCGGAAACCTGAGCGTCGCAACCGACTCGCTCACGATGCCCGCTGCGACCGCGAGGGCGAGGACAATGGGCAGGTCGAAGTCTTTCTTGCGAACGAGATCGGAGTCGCCTCCCTCGACCGGCCATTCGACGTGCAGCCGGATCTTGCCCTCGTGCTTCTTGACGCTCATCTGAATGTTCATGCTCGCTCTCCTCGGATGTGGGTGACTGTCCCCGGTTCGATTCTGCTTGACAGCTCTTTGGCACGCGGCGTGGAGTAGTGACCTGCTAGCCACATGTCAGCGCCGACCATGGCTACGCCCCCCGCATCGCGAGCGTGCACCGAAGTCCTCGCCGGCATTTGACGCACGCGCCGGTACAGCTCGGCCTTGACCTTCGCGTCTACGTTGTCACCGCGCCTCGAGTGGCCGACGAACGCGATCCGCCATTCGTTGACGCCCACGCTGAGCACGTTGAAACCCTTGGCGCGCGCGTAGCCGTAGATCTCGCCGCCGGCCCACGCGGTTCGCATGACCATGACGTTCGCCATGGGGTCATGCAGCGCGCGAGGCTGCTCGACGACGACGAGCATTTCGGGGCCAGGGGAGAAGGTGAGCTCGAGCAGCTGGCCTACGTCTTCGGACGTTCCGGCCTCGATCCAGATCGGGGCCGACTTGACGGTGAAGTCGAGGACGCAGTAGCCCGAGTGCGTCGGACCAGGGTCGATTCCGAGCACGCGCCTCATGCTCGCACCGCCTTGCCGTCGGCTCGCACGGCTACGAGAGCGTTCGCTCGAATGTCCTCGGCCGCTTCGAGGGTTATGTAGCCAGCGGACACGTATTGACGTGCAAGCGCCGGCGGTAGGCGAAGCAGCTTCGCATACTCGCGCCGGTTGAGCTTTCCGTCGACCATGAGCCGCTGGACTTGCCGACGGAACTCCCCGAACGGCGCGACGCTACACCGCCGATCCTTCCGACGTTGCCGCGCCATCCGACGACGACGCGGGTTCACCGCTCACCTCGGCGCCGAGCTTGCGCCCGAGCTTGCACGCGCTCGAGCCACTCCTGCGAGGTCGCGACACCGAGCGCGCGCTTAGCGTCATCGGCCGCTCGAGCGGGAAGAAGATCGTTGCAGCCCGTCTCGTAGGCTTCCAGAGCTCGCACGGCGCACGCGACAAACGGGTTTGCGATGTCGAGCGGGTCGATACCTACGCCGCGAATCTCCCGCACCTTCGACTCGGGCAACGGGTAGCAGCGCAAACACTCCGCGCATGTGACGGTCACATCGCTCACGGCGCGTCCTCGTCGTCGAGTTCGCGCGGCGCCTCGAGCATGCAGAAGTCTCGCGTCGACGGTTCGATAGTGAAGATGTCCCGCCCGCGGTACGACTTGACGAACTGCACGCCGGGCCGGTCGCAGAACGGGATCAGGATCTCGCAGCGCGTGACGTGAAAGACCTGCACCTCACGCACGTAGCCGTAATGGACCTCGCGGTGCACCTCGACGCGTGCCCAGCCACCGCGGCGAGGGTCGGCACTGTCGAACGGATGATCCTCGAGGAGCTCGTCGCCGTCGGTCACGACGCTCGCGGCTGTCTCGCTCATGGCGTGGCCCTCCCTGCGTTGCGTGGCTTGCGGTGCACGTTCGCGTCCGGGCACGTAGCGAAGTGCGCCTTGTGCCGCTTCTTATCGGGCCGGTAGGAGCGTCGCTCGTCGTCGTGGAGCGTGACGGCGAGAAAGCCCCGCGGCCCGTCGAGGAGCACGATGTTGCCATCGTCGGACGGCGCGACGTCGACGGGCATGGTTGCACCCGTCGACGTCTTCGCCCACGTGATCTCAGCGCCGCATGAGCGACACTTGACGATCATCGCTTCGACCCCTTGCCCTTGCTGCGCTTCGCCTTCGGGGTGCCGGGGTCGGTCTCTTCGTCGCGCAGCGCGGCGTAGTTGTCATCCACGATCCCGTCGTCGCCCTTCGGTTTGCCCTTGCCCCTGCCCTTCTTCTCACCGTCGAAGGGAAGATCGCCTTGCAAGCGTTTCCGGGCTGCTTCCTTCTCGGGCTCCGTCATCGGGCGCGGTCCGCCGACGGGGCGATCGGTGTCCTTGCGCATGACCTGCACCATGAGGCGCTTGTCGTCGTGCACCTCGATCACTTCGAACGAGTCTTCGGTGACGCCGTCTTGCAATTGCTTCGAAAGCACGTTCGACCTCTCCTCGAGCTTGTTCAGTGCCACGCGATAGGCGCGATTGACGTTCTTCTTTTCTTCCTTCTTCTCAATGATCTGTCGGTCGACGGATGCGAGCTCGGCGCCGATCTTGATTCGATCGGCCTCGGTCATCTCGCGCTCTTCGGTTTCGTAGAGTGACGCTGCGTTCGTCGTCTTGCTCATGGGGTTGGCTCCTTTCAATCGTCGTCGTTGTCGTCGTCGTCTTCGTCCGGCTTGGTTGCACTCAGATCGTAAAAAGTGATCGACCGCGCATCGAAGGCGACACGCACCTTGCCCGGCGGTCCGTTGCGTTGCTTGGCGACAATGAGCTCAGCGACGCCCTTGTCGCGATCGGGGGTTTTGCCCTTGAGGTAATACTCGGGCCGGTAGAGAAAGATCACATCGTCGGCGTCTTGCTCGATGCCGCCCGACTCGCGAAGGTCCGACAGCATGGGGCGCTTGTTCGGGCGCTTCTCGACTTCGCGGTTCAACTGCGAGAGATCTACAACGGCGCAATCGAGCTCTTTCGACAGCGCCTTGAGCCCAGCGGTGATCTCCGAAAGCTGCTCGTCGCGGCTTACGTTGCGACCACGCGGCGCGCGCATGAGCTGGAGATAATCGACGACGACAGCGCCGAGCCGGCGACCCGTCTTCGCTTCGACGAGCCGCGCCTTCGAGCGCATTTGGGCGAGCGTCGCCGACGGCGTCTCATCGATCCAGATCGGCAGGTCTTTATCTCGCCCTGAGCGCGCAAGAGCAGCGCCCGCTCCTGATCTTTCAGCCAACCGTTGAGCGCGCAATACGTGCTTACCCCCGCGCGCGAGCTCGCCATGCGGATAGCCAATTGCCAACGCGGCATCTCGAGCGAGAAGATCAGAACGGTTTCGCCGCACCCCGCGACACTGAGCGCGATGCCCGTGACGATCGCCGTCTTGCCCATGCCCGGCCGGCCGGCGAACGCGGTGACGCGGCCGCGGCCGAGGCCCGCTATCTTCTCGTCGAGCCTCGTGAGCCCCGTCGGTAGCTCGACCTGGCCGTCGCGCGACTCGGCGGCGAGCATGCGATGGTAAGCCTCGGTCGAGACGACGGACATCGGCGCGACCTCGACGCGCTCATCGCGTTGCGCAAGCTCGAACACCTGCCGCTCTGAAGCGTCGAGGTAGTCTTGCGCGCCGTCGGCCGTCACGATGTAGCCCTCGGCGGCGATCTTCTGCGCGGTCGCGATCATGTCGCGCGCTCGAGCGAGGCTGACGATCCGGTCGGCGAGCTCTTCGACGTTGCCGAGCGCGGCCTGGAAGCAAAGGTCGTTGAGGTAGGCGACGCCGCCGACCTGAGCCAAGCGCCCCTCGTCGCGCAGCCAATTGCCAACAGACAGATAGTCGACGGTGCGCCCGCTCTTCGAGAGCTCGGCGACAGCTTCGAAGATCCGTCGATGCCCTTCCGCGTAGAAGTGTCGCGGCTCGAGCCGGCTCGCGACGAGGGCGAGGTTTGCCGGCACTTCGATCACCGCGGCGATCAGGTGCGACTCGCTCGCGAGATCGTGGGGCGGCACTCGTGAGGCTCGTTCCACCGCCGCGAGCGCTGTCATGATTTAGCCCCGATCGACTTGAGGTTTCGCTCGAGCTCGGCGGAGATGCGTGCACGGTCGGCGCGCGCGGCCTTGCTCTTCGCTTGCGCTTCGTCGAGCAGCCGGTGCCGTTGCGTGATCTGCTCGGGCGTCAGCGCGCCGTTGGTTGGCTCATGCTCGTCGTCGTCGTTGTCATCGGTGGCGAGCTGCTCGGCGGGCGGGGCGTTGCCGTACTGATTCCAATCGGTCTCGAACGTGCGCGTCGGATGGCGATTGCGAACGAGCCACGGCTTATCGTTCGCGAAGTACTGCTCGAGCTTGAGACGCAAGACAGCCTCAGCGCGATCGCCGTGCTCGAGCGCGAGAGCGCCGACGCGTTGCAGGGTGCGATCGTCCCCCTTCGGTCCGGAGTCGACGGTGCGCTGAAACGGCTCGCCGTACCTCGCTGCCCAAAGCTCACGCCAGACACGCCACGCGAGGTCATAGCCAGACTCGGGCTGGACGGGCTGTCCGGTGTCCAGCTCAGCACGGCTAGGCACAGCACGGCACAGCACAGAGTGACTGCTTGTGACCGGATGTGACTTCTGGTCACGCGACTCCGGAATATCGGACGGTGCTGTCACGCTTTGGGACGCCGCTGTCACGCCGAGTGACTTTGCCCGTGCGAGGTCACGAGCCCGCTCGCGTTCCGTCCGCTTGCGAGCCTTGTCGCTCTGGTTGGCTTCCTGAGCCTCGACGAAGTTCGGGATCACGAGCAGTCGGAGGTCCTCGCGGTAGACGACCATCCCGTCCTCGAGCAGCTTCCCGAGGGGCGCCTCGACCTCCTCCCAAGGGGCGCGGACGGCGACGGCGACGGCGCGAAGGCCGAGCTTGCCGAGCTCGAGAATGCCGGCCCGGTCGACCTCGCGAAGTAGCAGCCCCATCAGCCCGCGAGCCTGCCAAGGGAGCACGCACCACTCCGGAGTGTTGCGCGTGTAGAAGCGCACGTAGCGCTCGTCCTGCCATCTCATCGGATACCCTCCGCGGCGAAGAGCGCGCCTTGCCCAGCTCGAGCAGCTCGCAGCGACGAGCCGCTCACCTCGGCCATGAGCCGCTCGACGCCGAGCGCGTGGTACTTCGGTTCGCGTTCAATGCCGATCGCCCGTCGACCGAGCCTCAGCGCAGCGACGAGCGTCGTCGCCGAGCCCGCGTAGGGGTCGAGGATGATGTCGTCGGGATCGGTGAACAGCTCGACGAGCTCGAGCATGAGGTCGAGCGGCTTAGGTGTCTGGTGATCCTCGTCGGGGTGCCGCGTCTGAGAATTGCAGTTGTAGGTAAAGACGCCGCGTCGTCCGCCGCCGTTCCACGTCGAGCGCCCGCGCGCGTGCATGGCTTCAATGCACTCGTAACCGGTGCCCGGACGATCGCCCGTGAACTGTGGTGCGCCGTCCGGCTTCACCCAGATCAGCGGTCGGCGGTGCTCGAGCCCGTACCACTTGCACGGCTTTCGCCATCGCCGAACACCCTCGAGCTGACAGAAGATCAGCGTCCAACGCTTCGTGAGGCGGCCGAAGTGTTTCGCCGTCATCCATCGCGTCGCGGGATCCATTGCCTCGAAGTCGATCGGGAAGGCGACGAAGCCGGCGCCCTTCGTTCGGTCACCGCCGCCACGTTGCGAACGACGCGACAGCCTGTGTGCCTCGGCTTCGTACGGCGGGTCAGTGACGACGTGATCGATCGAACGGTCGGGCAACGCGCGCATGACGTCGAGGCAATCGCCGAGCTCAAGCGTCCAGCGCGCGCGCCCTTCGAGCACGTCGGCGATCGTCATGTGCCACCTTGCGAGTCGCAAAGAGGGAGACCAGGCGGCTCCGACTCCCCGCGCGTCCGCGGTTCACAGTCGGCGGGCCCGCCACCTGGCCCCCCTCGTTGCGGCTCCCACTTGCAATCAGGGCAACGCCAGCTCAACGCGCCGGCGACGAGCCGCCACGTCCAGCCTTCGCGCTCGAGCGCGGGTAGCTTCGACCCGAGCCCGCACCGGCCGCACGTGCATTGCGCGACACGGTGCGAGCCGAGAACGTTCGCCCACATCTTCGAGTAGGCGATCCGGTCCGTCGCCTCGCTCATCGCCGGCGCTCCCCCCGAAGCTCACACCGAAGCGCGGCGCGGTGGTCGAGCTCGTCGAAGATGGCGATGATGATCGAAAGCAGAAAGACGACGCAGCCGATCATGCACCCACCGCCGCGCGCGGTTCGGAGGAACGCAGTCGCGACGGGGTGTAATGATGCACGGCGATCCGAAGCGCTTCCGTGAACGGTTGCGCGACGTCGCCCTTTTCGCACCACGTGGCGACGCTTTTCGGAGCCCAATAGGACAGCTCGATCGCGCCATCGGGCCCGAGCTCGGCGGTGATCTTCTGGATCACCAGCGCTTGAGCGATCGTCGGCGGCGCCTTCTGCCCGTACTTCCAGCGGGTCAACTGGCTCGGCGTGAACTTGTTTCGGAGCGCCGTTCCGACCTTGCTCTCGATCTCGAGGCAACGGTGGAGCATTCGGCTAGCGCGGGTCGGGCGGCCGGGAACTCGAATAATTCGTTTCATGAGATCGGGCTATACCAAAGCTGGCAAAGCGTAGGCAACTGGCAAAACGTTGCCATCACTGAAACCCCGGCCGGCGAAGCTGATCCTTGCCACGCTTTGCCGTTTGGCTACATTGAGTCGGCGCGCATGCCCTACCTACCCGAGCTTTCCGATCGACTTTGGTTCGCGATCCACTGCCTGGAACGCGACGAAACCGGCGCCCCCCCGTCGTTCAAGTCGATCGAAGATAGGTACGGGTTGCCGAACGCCTTCCTTTCAAAGCTCGTGCGGGGCTCGAGAAAACAGGGCTACGCCGACACTTTCAGCGCGCTCGTCGAAGCGCTGAATGGGCTCCGACCGAAGGGGGCACGCGTCAAGGTGACGCAACAATGGCTCGCGGACGGCGGCGACGACGGTACCCCCGAGCCTACGGGCGTCGTGCCGCCCCGCCCCGATCAGCGCTGGCGCCGGCACGGTGACGAGCCGGGCTGGGGAAAAGCTGTTGACGAAGCGTTGCGTGTGAGCGGCTCGACCGTCCCGCCTGCCGCGTACCTCGCCGGCGCCGATCTCCCAGTGTACAGACCCGTTGACACTATCACCCCCGAGCTCGCGACCGCCGTCGCCATCTACGCATGGGAGACGTGCACCGTAGAGGACCAGCTTCGCTACGAGGAAAAGGCTGCAAAGCTCGCTGGCGCCGGGCAGCTTCCGCGAGCTCGCTCGGTCACCCGCCCGTCCGCAAAGCGTTAGCCACGGTTGACAGTTAATAAGACAAGACGCGTGTGGGATATCGGTCACCAATTGCCGACAACATAGGTCACACGAAACGTCAATGCGGTGACGATTAGGGCTTTCGCGCGCTAGCGACTTGCACAATGGTGAGCGCGTGATGGTCACGATTCGCTCAGAGTCGGGGGAGATCGGCGCAGCGTTGATCAGGGCGTCGGTTGCGGGCACTCGAAGGCTGCAAGAGATTGCAGTGGAGACGCTACACATTGCCGGCGTCGCACCCGGGGGCGATCCGCGGCCGCTCGGGCTCGGGCTCCGCTACCGAATGCGCCCGGTGATCGTGCGCCCGGTTCGAGCGACGGCCCCCCGCGTGCGGGTCGAGGGAAACCGCATCGCTTACCGGTATGATGACGAGTGGGCGCTTAACGCGCTCATCGGGATCGCCGACGTGCGGATCGCCGAGCTCGGGATCGTCGCCGGCCGAGCCGATCGCTTCCGCCTCGCCGGTCACCTCGCGATGCCCGACCCGAGCAGCGAGCTCGAGCACGACCTTGCGACCGTGTGCCTACCAGCTTGGTTCGTCCGCGCTCAACACGAGGCGCGCGCCAGCATCGCGGCCGCGAGCACGCTGAGGCTCGTCGTCGCCCGCTAAATTAAAACTGGCAACGCTTTGCCAGTTGACTGCGCGTTGCCACTTCGGTAGTGGTGGCCCTCATGACGATCGACGAGAAGGACGCCGGGCAGCGGCGTCCGGTCTACGAGATGCTCGACCGGCTCGCCGCCGAGATCGATAAGAAGCGCGCGGAGACTCGAGCCACGGCGGCGCCGCTCTTCGAGGAGCTCGAGGCGGCTCAGTCCGCCGGCGATCTCTCACTCGCGGGAAGGATCTTCAAGCGCATCGCGGCGCACTTCGAGGCGGCCGGATGCCACGGCGCCGCTCAAACGTACCGCCTCGACGCGGCCGCGTGCACGGACGCGCTCCGTCGACGGACATGGATCGAGAACCGAAAGGCGAAACGACGATGAAGACACACGCCGAGGTGCACGAAGCCGTAGAAGAGATCTGTCACGGGACGCGGCTCAACGAGTTCATGATCGAAACGAAGTCCTTTCGGCACGAGGACGGCTCGATCACCGTCGAGTGGGCGTGTTGCATCGGCTCGGGTCGGAAGTACCCCGAGTTCTTTTCTCGCTCGCGCGATCCAGAGATGCTCGTCGAAGCGGTGCGCAAGGGCGTCGAGCTCCGTCGCCCGATGTTTGCGATCGCGGATCGTTCGCTCGACACGCTGCGAGGTACGCCACCTAAAGATACGGCGCTGCCCGACCCGCCGCCGACGAAGCCGCTCGAGTGCCAGACGTTCACGACCGACCGCCGCCACTACGACCCGACGGGGGAGTTCTGATGGATCTCGGTCTCTACCCCGGGCTCTCGTTCGAGCGCTATTCGAGCCTCGAGCGGATCAACATCTCGAACCTGAAAGAGATGGTGCGCTCGCCGTTGCACTACCGCTATCGGTGCGCTCACCAAAGGGAGTCGACCGCCCTATCCATGGGCCGCTCAGCGCACGCGGCCGTCCTCGAGCCCGAGCGGTTCGAGCGCGACTACGTGGTTTGGGACGAGGTGACCGACGCCGGCAAGATGAGCCCGCGGCGCGGCAAAAAGTTCGACGCGTTTTGCGAGTTCCACAAGGGCAAGATTGTCGTCGAACCGAAAGAGCACCGGTTCGCGTGCAACGTGCGTGACGCCGTACGCGCGAAACCGGTCGCGCGGAAGTACCTCGACGGCGAAGGCACGCGCGAGCTCACGCTGCTTTGGGACGACGTCGAGACGAAGGCGCCGTGCAAGGGGCGGCTTGACCTCGTGACCCACGTCGAAGGCGTCGACGTCATCGTGGGGCTGAAGACCGACCGGGACCTCACGCCGCGCACGTTCTCGGCGAAGGCCGCGCGACTGCTCTATCACCTTCAATGGGGATTTTACTACGACGCCTTCTCGACGGTTACCGGGCGCGAGCCGCGGGTCGTCGAGATCTGCGTCGAGACTGAGCCGCCTCACGACGTCACCGTCTACGTCATTCCGAGCGACGTGATCGAAGTTGGACGCGAACAGTACCGTGAGCTGCTCGCAAAGCACCGCGAGTGTGAGCGCTCGAAGCGGTGGCCGGGGCGCTCCGACAACGAGGTCGTCTTCGAGTTGCCGGCGTACCTACAGCGCGACGACGAGGACCTCACCGACCTCGACCTCGACGAGGGCTCACTTCGACGCGCGGCCGACGCGCTCAACGAGGACCTATGAAAGCGCGAGGCGAGGTGATCAAGGTGGAGCTAAGCAGCTGGGGGACTTATGTCGTGGTGACGGTGCGGCCTTTGGTCGGTCGCATCAACGTCTCCTTCGACGTCCCGCTTCGACAGGCGCGGGCTTACTACATTGGTCGCGAGGTCGACATGACCGCGGAGCTCAAACGATGAGCGCCGACGACGAGCTCAAGCCTATCGGCAAGCCGACCGACACCGACGAGGTGATGCCTAGTCCGTTCATCAAAGCCGGGGAGCTCAAGGGCAAACAGGTGACGGTGACGATCGCGAGCGTCGACTTCTACATGCTCGAAGGCAAGAAGGGGAAAGAGCGACGAGTCGTCCTCGAGTTCGAACCGAGCTCGAAGCAACGCGAGAACGGCGAGCGCGGAAAACTTTTCACGTTGAACAAGATCAACACGCTCTGCCTCAAGGCGATGTTCGGGCGCGAAACCCAAAAGTGGGTTGGCAAGCGAGTGACGATCTTTCCCGATACCGTGCGAGAAGCTGGAATGATGAAAGGCGATCCGTGCATTCGCATGTGGGGATCGCCGCACCTCACGTCCGATCTCGACGTCCAGATCGCGCTGCGAAAGCGCTCGCCATACACGCTCACCATGCACAAGGTCGGCGCACCGGCGAAGGGAGCCGCGCCGCCGCCCGCGCAAAACCAAGCGCCCGCGTCGCGCGAGCCGGGAGACGACACGCCATGAGCTACGCCGACGGCACCTCAGTCTCAGTCGAGAAGTCGAAGCTCGAGCTCGAAAAGCTGCTCGTCAAGCACGGCGCGAAGCAGTACGGGACGGCGCACGACGATCAGAACGGGCGCGCGATCGTCCACTTCAAGATGAGCGAACGGCTGATCCGATTGCAGATACCGGTACCGCCGTTGTCCGACTACCCGAACCCGAAGAACGCCTATCCGCCGAAGAGCAAGATCCCCCTTCCGCGGGGCTGGCATTGGTGGACCGACGCGCGCCGCGAAACGTGGGTGCGCGAACAGTGGGAGCAAGCCAGCCGCACGCGTTGGCGGTGCATGCTGCTCATCGTCAAGGCCAAGCTCGAGCACATTGCCCTCGGGCTGTCCGACGTCGAGCACGAGTTCCTTGCTGACATCGCGATGCCGAACGGGCGCTCGATCGCCGAGCTGCTCAAGCCAGCGATCGCGCAAGCGTACCTCGACGGAAGGATGCCGCCGCTACTCGGTCCCGCCGGCGTCGTCGATGGGGAGCTCGAGCCGTGAAACTCAGCCCGAATGCAGAGAAGGCGTTGCTCCTCCTATTCATCGGAAGCGTTGGCTGGGACGACGAGCGCAGCCCCGAGGCCGAAGGCGCGCTCGTCACGCTAGCTGGCATCAGCGAGGATGAGGCGCGCGCTGCGTTCGCGGAGTGCGAGCAATTCGGGTTCGTGCAAAAGCCCGACTCGCCGCGACGGGGGCAGGGATGAAAGCCATGACCGCGCAGCTCCCGTGTGCCGGCCACTCGCCGAGCGTCGTGTGCTGGCTCTGTATGCCGCCCGACTCCGCCTCGCTCGCTGAGCTCAAGCGCCTTCGCGAGTTGTCGCAGCGCGGGCTCCTCAGCATGGCGCAAGTCGAGTGGCTGTTCGCGGTGTTCGACGAGTATCGGCGCGACGCTGAGCGCGTGCGCGATAACTCGGCGGCCGCGGGCTTGGTGGCGTGCAAGGCGATGCTCGAGGTCGCGCGCGAGCTCGAGTCATGGGTCGCGGCCAGCAAGCGGGGCGAACTTTGAACCCCGCCGCCGAGCGAGCCATGCGCCGCGTGCGGCACGACCACCGCGTGAGCGATCTCGCATTCGTAAACCTCCTCCGCGCCGTGCTCAGGCTTGAGCCGATCAACGGCTACGAGGTCGACGAGGTCAGCTATCACGCGGGCTGGCCGGCGCCGGCGGACGGGTGTCGAAGAAGAGTTGCAAAAGCCTCGGAGGGCGGACGATGAAAGATGCGATCGTGGTCATGACTGGCGAGCAACTCCGAGACCTCATCTCAGCGGCCGTCGAAGAGGGCATCCAGAAAGCTGGATCTACGGGGGAAGCGACGCCCGATATTCTTAATTGCGTGCAGGTGGCCGCGCTGATCGGCGTGCATCCGGACACCGTGCCTCGCCTCACGCGAAAGAAGAACGGGCTACCGGTGTTTGGGCGCGCTGGTTCCCACTTGCGCTTTCGCCGGGCGGACGTCCTGAACTGGCTGGCCAGCCGACGCGACCACGCGTAACGGGGGGCGCACCTTCGGGCGTGTCGGTGGGGTAGTCATGAACGTTTCGACCGCGTCGCAAAGCGGCTCCCAATCATAGTCGGTGTAGACGTCGATCACGTCGCCCGATGCGTTGTGTGTCACGCGCTCAAGCGCCGCGACGTCGCACCGAGCTCGCCGACATAGCGAGATGAAGGTATTGCGAGTAGCGTGCAGCGTGTGCGGTTCGATGCCGACGAGCTTGCACGCGGTGATGAACATCTTGTAGGCCGATGAACGGGTGTGGTTACGAAGCTTGCGCGCGCGGCACGGTACGATGAAGTCGTCCGGCGTCGGCTTCCGGCAGAACACGAACTCGAAGCCTTCCGACCACCATGCGTCGAGTGCGGCTGCGAGCGCGGGATGCACGGGAATCACGCGCGGTTTCTCCCCGCGAACGACCGTCGACGTCTTTAGGAATTCCCCGTCGTACTGAGTCTCGACGGTCATTGCGCCGAGCGGCTCAGGGTCGCGGTCGTAGTCCTTGAAGCGCCGGCCGCAAACTTCCCCCTCGCGCATTCCGGTGTAGAACGCGAGCGCGATCCACATGCGGGCGTCGGGTCGAATTCTCTGGTCCGTCGTGAGCAGCTCGACGTCGCCGGCGCTGTACGGCTTGCGACGCGATCGGGCTTTGTTCGTTGGCTTGTGCGTCCGCTCGAGCTCGCACGGGTTGCCGCGCATGATGCCGGCGATACGAGCGCTTTTGAAAAACCGTGCGAGCACCGCGAAGATGTTGAAGATCGACTTCTCGCCGAGCTTCACAGTCTCCCCGCTCCGACCGTTTTGAGTCGACACGTAGGGCTCGCGCAGCTCGTCGAGCAACCGCATCACGTGGGGAGCGCCACCGATATCAAGGTCGTCGAGTCGCAGCGCGACGAACCAAGGGCAACGTGCCGCGATGTGATTGTCCCACCACGCGCGGTCGTCCTTCGCCGTTCGGTTCTTGAGAGAGGGGAGCCACAACGCTGCGTAGCTTCCCACCGTCGAGGCGCTCGTCGGCTTGCCGCGGTACGTGCCGGCTTTGATCTCGCGCCTCATTCGCGCGTCGGCTCGCTCGGCTTCGCGCTTGTCGGTGTAGTGCTCGTATCGCTGGACCCCTTCGAGGTCTCGATTGACGACCCAGTAAGAGAGGCCTGTTTTCAGCTTTCGCGGGCGTTTTACCGACATGCCCGAAGCCTAGCGCATGTGTACCATCCTGTGTACTGTCGTCGAAAAACCTAATGATATCGGGTGGAGGCGCCGGGAATCGAACCCGCGCCGCGCGCGCCGCTAGCGAATGGTCTCGGGCGCTTACGCCGATCTGACCCGAACGGAGGAGCGCCCTAAATCGCCGACGATCCAAGCGAGCCGACGGCAGAGTGTGCGCGGGTACACGCTACGCCAGCCCCCACCGCGCGAACCCGAGCGGCGCGCCGTACCGGCTGAACCAACGCGCGACGGGGCGCGGTCCGTCGACGAGCAGCTCGAGCTCGAGTCCGCCCTTGAATATGGCGATCCAACCGGTCGGCACGTCGCGCGCGTAAAGCATGCCCGCCACGTCGGGCCGCGGGCGCGCGCGGTTGCTAGTCGTCGACGCTCGCGATCCGCTCGTCGAACACTGGCCGCAGAACCATCGCGGTGAGCGCCTGATCGATCGTCATGCCCAGCGTGCCCGGGGGACCGAGGATCATCCGCACGCCGGTGAAGCCTTCGCCCACGCGATAGCCGTCGGCGAGTTCGAACTCAACCGCGGTCGCTCCCTCGCTCGGGTAGAACGACAGTGCCCCGTCGGAGTCGCTGTAGAGGGTGATGGGAAACATCACAGGTCGCTCGGTTGTAGACCAGTGTACTTCGCGATCTTGGGCAAGATTCTCGGACCAAGTTCCTCGCTCTCGTGAAAGGCGAATCTGTAGTCAGGCCAGCCGGGGCGCGTAAGTGTTCGGTGTGATCCGCTTTGACGGGCGACAACCCACCCGATGCGAAGCAGGGCAGCGAGCACCTGGCGTGCGCGCGTGGACGGCCAATGACTCACGCTGAGAGGAACGTCAGCGGCTCATGAAGGGCCGGCCTCTCGCCGAATTCGATTTGCTCGGCGATCACGCGAAGTGCCAAAACCTCTACTTTGCAGAGGGCTTCGTCGCGCGTGCTACCGTACGCCATGACTCCCGGGAGTTCGGGAACATCGGCGATCCAGCGCCCATCTTCCTCACGATCGAACTCAACTTGGAGCGGCGGCATTGCGGTGTTCTCCCTTGTTCTCAAACTGTAGCCACAGCGCTGCCAAGTGGCAACACGTTGCACATGGCGCCCTCAGGGCTGGTATGCGACCCCGGTCTAAATGCTGATGCTGGCACTGGAAAAATCGGCCTCACGGATTACACAACTGACCGGCCGCGCAGCCCATCGAGCAGTTGTGCGAGGGGACCCATTGCGAGCCGGACCATGAACCGCCGAGTCGCCACTGGCCGTTGAGGCAGAGCATGGGCAGCGTTTCGGTGATGTTGTCCGGGGCTGGCCAGTAGACGCCGCCGCACTTTCGGAAGCCGACTGTCGTGCTGCACGCTTGCGGAAATTGCGCGCGGATCTGAGCGTCCGACTTGTTCGGTCCGTCGCAACCCGCGACCGGTGCCGAGCAGATCGGGACAACGCCCGCGTCGCCGCCGCTGTCAGTGCCCGCGTCGTGCCCGCTGTCGCCCGCGTCCGTCGAGGGGACCGCGCCGTCACCGCTGCGAGCGTCCGGTGTGCTTGCCTCGGGCGCGGAGGCGTCGGCGTCGGGGGTGCCTGCGTCGATCGTCGGCGAGCCAGCGGCGCCGCCCGTGCCCGCGGTTCCGCCGCCCGATCCTGCCGCGCCACCGGTACCGCCGGCGCCGCCCGTACCGGCAGTGCCACCCGTTGCACCGCCGCTCCCACCCTTGCCTGCACTGCCGCCGGTACCGGCCGAACCCGCGGCGCCGGCCATGCCGGTCGTCGTTGTAGGTGTCACGTGCACGTCGCCGCCGGCGTCGGGCGCCGGGGGGTCGACGTCAACGGGGTCGGGGCCGCTGCTCGAGCAGCCCGCGGCGAGCAAGAGGGCAAGGGCGAAGTACTTCATTGCCGATTGAGGACGGCTCCTTTGCCGTTTTCCTGAGGCGCTCACGTGCGCCGCGGGCGTTGGATCTTGAATTCGGACATCAGATCGTAGATGTGCACGCGGCTCGACTTGAGCGCGCGCGCCACCGCGGAGACGTTCCAGCCTTCTCGCTCGAGCGCGTCGCGTAGGTACTCCTGCTGAAAGCGCTGCGTTGCCTCGGCGAGCGGCGCCCACTGGTGTTTCGTGGGGAACAGGTGCCGACGTTCGACCTGCGTCGACCCGTCCGCGTGAGCGCGCGCGACCGCGGCCGCGACGACCTTGCCCAGCTCGGCCCGGTCTTGCCAGTCCTTTTGCTCAAGCGCGAAGACCGCGGGCCACGAGAGTTCGATCGGCGGGTGCCGACTCGCCTGACACGCGGCCTTGCAGAATGTCCTAGCGAACCCGGCGATTTCGTCGCGGGTCATCGCGTCGTCGCCGGGCTCGCTAGCGGGGGACATCTTCGAACGGGCCAGCTGCTACTCGCTTTTGACGAGGCGGGGTTTGACGCGCAGCAACTGAGCGAGCACTTGCACGCGCACGCGCACCTCCCCGATCGCGGCGCCCGTGTTCTCGAACGCGCGCTCGATGGTGGGCGTCGAAGTGCCGCCGGCGAGAGCGCATTCAAGTAACAGCGCCATCACTTCGACGAGCTCGCGTGTTTGCTCGACGCCGGCGGGGTTTACACCTGAGGCGGCCGGCGCCCACGTGGCGACCTGCCTGCGTACCCTGGCCCTCACCAGCACACCGCGAGAAAGAAGCGGAGGAGCTTGCCTCGCCAGTCGCGTAGCTCCGCACGGATTCGCCATTCGGCAACAACCGGGGCGACTACCAAAATGAAAAATAGATCTGATAGGGTACGTTTCATCATGACGAGCACTCCTCGTTGTGAACGGGGCTGGGAGGAGTCGACGCGTTGACGCGCGTTTCCCTTCCAGTTCCGGAGGGCGCCCGGTAGCAGCCGGGCGTCCTCGCTAATTTGTAGGACGGATGTTTCTCTAGCTCCTTCAATCGGATTAGCGCAACCCATCGTCCCAATGAGGATTGCAGTTGCGCTGTTATTCGAGCGTGGGCCGAATCGCCACACCCAGCTTCATCACGCGCCACAGGGGGAGCTCGCTGATATCGCCCTTGATCTCGGCGACAACCCAATACCAAGTGCCGGCGTCGCGCTCGACCATGAGGAACTGAAAGCGACCACTGTGCGCGCGCGAGAAGCGATAGAACCCCGTCGCTTCTCGCCACGCGCTGATCCACCCGACCTCGAGCAGCTCGTCGACGTTGCCGACCTTCGCCTCGAGCCGCGTTGACTTGCCCTCGACGTAGGTCGGCAGACTTTGGATCGCGTGGATCACGACGTCACTTCGATGAGGGCCGTGAGATCTCGTACGAAGCCCGAGCCTCGCTCGACCATCGACTCGAACGCCGGCCATTCGTCGACGCGAAACACGAGGGTACCACTCAGCGCGAGGCCTTCGACGTGCGGCCCCACGAACAACGAGCAGTGCACGTGTCCGCCCATGCGCTTCGCGCGCAGCTTGAGGATCATGCCGCCGCGGCGTCGATCCGCGACGCGAGTTTGCGCGCGAGGTCCCAGCCGATCCGGTCGACGAGCTTTTGCGCCTCGAGCGCGAGGCTGATCGACTTGCTCAGCGGCGACCCCCGAAGCGTTATCTTCTGCCGCGGCGACGGCGCACGCCCTGAGCTCCGCGCCGCGCGCTTTGCTGCCCACGTTGCTTTCATCTTCTCGTGTCGTTCTGCCGTCCACTTCGCTCCCATGGTCGACCTCCCTTTCAGTACCGATTGCGCATCACCAGCCACCATGCGATCGCCCACACGATGGCGGCGATCGCGAACCATACGCCCACCGACTCGACAGCCTCGGGCCACGTCGGAGGCGGGGGCGATGTCATCGCGTAAGCGCGCCCATGATGCGCCACGCGCACTCGACCTCCAACTTATCCCCAGTCCCCTTCTCGTCGCGCGTCCCCATCGCGAGTAGCGCAGTTAGCACACGGTCGCGCGATTGCTCAAGCGGCAAAGCTGCGCCGTTCAATGAACAGATTGCGCACGTGTAAGCTACGGCTGTCACTTTGTCGGAGCGCGCCGCGGCGTATTGCGGCTAACGCTTCTCGAGCTTGTAAGCCGAGGCTTGCAGGTGCGATTACGTACTTTTTTTCTTTGCCGCTTGCGTTGACAGTTAGACGCGCGGCATGGCAACAATCGCGCGCATGGCTGATGGTCCGGGGAAGTACGACGCGGAGGCCGAGCAGGTTCTCGCGCGCGTCGACGCTGATGGTGTCGTTCTGCTCGTCATGGGTGGAACGAAGGGCAACGGCTTCGCGGTCAAGGGGACGTGGGAAGCGATGGCTACCATGCCCGAGATCCTGCGAAACGCGGCACGATGGATCGAGCGGGATCTGACGCGCGGCCCGGACGCGCCGGGCAGGCACATGAGACCGAAGGCGAGGGGGTAATGCTCGAAGCACGCGAGAAGAAGAACGACGAGCGCGAGTGGGACGGCTGGCGCGGTGACGAACTCGGGTGCTTCGCCGTCGCCGTCGCGCTCGTCTTCGTGTTGGCAATGGCGGTGCTTCGGTGAGCGACGATGAGGACGTGACGTTGCACCCAACGCACAACTGCTTCGACGACGTGATCGACTACATCAACATGCTCGCGAAGGGCGGCATGCACCCCGAGGAGATCGACCGCCGTTACACGATCGTCCACGGGATCATGCTCCTTCCCGACGGCAAGCCGGTTTCGCACGCGTGGCTCGAGCAAGGTGGGGTCGTGACCTTCGCCGGGCTTTACAAGGGGGAGCGCGTCTACGTCTCCGCGGACCGCGCCGAGTACGTTCGCTATGCCATGGTCTACGACGAGACGCGCTACACGGTGCGGGAGACGTGCGAATTGCAGCGCCGCACCGGTTGGATGGGACCTTGGAAACCTGAGTACCGTGCGCTTTGCGGTGACGTGCAGCGCGGGGAGACTCCGCTATGAGCATGATCACGTTTCGACCGGACGCAGCGCGGGCGATGGTCGACGTCGCCGCTCAATACGGAAACGCGCTGGGGTACCTCGCGTCCGAGATGGGGGTCGCGCTCCTCACGGCGGGGTTGACGATCTTGAGCAGCGGAATGGATGACGAACAGGTCGAAGCGCTCATCAAACAGGCGTTCGATATGACCGCGCCACTTCGTCGACAGACCGAAGAGCGGTGGCGTCGGACGGGGTTCGACCGAGGGACGCCGTCGTGAACCGTCGCGAGCGACGACGCGCAATGTCGATGAAGGAGTTCATTGCGTCCGGCGAAGCTGACCAAAAGGGCACGCCGGAATTCGAGGCGGAAGTCGAGCGCGATAGCAGGTTCACGCTCGAGCTCGAGCAGCTCGTGCGCAAAGCCATATTGCCCTGGCTCGCGAAGCATCCCGACGTCGACTGGACTTGCACCATGCCGGCGCTCGTCAGAGTCGCGGCCATCCAGGTCATGGCGGGATCTCCGGGCACGACGCCAGAAGACTTCGGCGTCATGGCGGGCGAGGTCGCGAAGACGGTCGAGAAGGTCGTTGACCACGTCGTCGAAAAGGTCCGGGAAGCGACCGCGCCGGCGGCCCCCAACGAGCCGCTCGTCAATAAGCAGGTGCGGCTTGTGCTCGAGCAGCAAACCGTCGACCTCGCGAAGAAGCTCAAGCTCATGGTA